>Ga0307373_10000003_pt1 | contig 349022 bp, 319 predicted proteins | sample OX2MG_FD_202534 | JGI IMG/M metagenome (GOLD analysis project Ga0307373, IMG submission 202534) | Soil microbial communities from Risofladan, Vaasa, Finland - OX-2 | ecosystem: Environmental > Terrestrial > Soil > Coastal area > Acid sulfate soil | place: Finland: Risofladan, Vaasa...
GATTCGGATGGCTGAAGCAAACCGGCCCGCTGCGCCAGGTCAAGCTGCGAGGGATCGAAAAGGTGGACTGGCTGTTCGTCTTCAGTTGCGCCGCGCACAACCTGCTCCGGCTGCCCAGACTCATGGCCCAACCACCGGAAAGGCTCAGGCAGCAGTGCGCCTGAACAGCGAATACGGCCCTCGGGATCGCTTCCGAGAGGCCTGCAACACCCTATAAACACTGGCCAGACCTGCATTGCAAACAGATTTCATCCGGGAAGAAGCGCAAATCGCTAGGAAAGACGCTACGACGCAGCGAATTTCAACGAGTTCCTAGAGCAAAACCAGAGTTACCGTAAGGTGTTTTCTTCTTGAAGGGAGTGCAGGAACGCCGCTCCGCCTTACACCATTTCCGGTTTTTCGTTAGACGCAGCCCTGGTTGGGGACCAGGCCCGGTTCTGGTCGTAAGTATGGCAAAGGAAAAGGGGCAGCAAGAACTGCCCCTTTTTTTGTATGGGTGAATGCGTGGTAAGCAATTAAAGCTAACCGAGATCGTGAAGGTCTTTGCCGGGCTTGAACCGCACAGCTTTTCCGGGGGTGATGCTAACTTCTGCCCCAGTGCGCGGGTTCCGCCCGATGCCGGTTTTACGCGGACGGACGTTGAAGACTCCGAATCCGCGCAGTTCAATGCGGTCGCCGGCAGTGAGAGCCTTCTTGAGGCTTTCAAAGACGGTTTCGACGGCGGCTTCTGCTTTGACGCGGGGCAACCCGGTACGCTCGATTACCTGATGTACGATGTCCTGCTTAATCAATGGCTTTCCCCCGAAACACAGACGTAAGATACAGCATCTCCCGTGTTGAGACGATGCTAGAAAGGATTTTCCGCATTGTCAACGTAGCGGGACCTTACGTAAGATGCAATTTCACCGTGAGATGCAGCAATTTTTGCAGTGATAAAAGGTTGGGATACCCGATTGGGGCCCGGCGAGGGGGATTTTCTGGCTATCAAGAGTGATCGATGGATCCGTGAGCAGGCGCAAAATCATGCGATGATCACACCGTTCTGTGAAAAGCAGGTCCGGGAAGGGGTTATTTCCTATGGGCTGTCTTCGTACGGGTATGACCTGCGGGTTTCCAATGAGTTCAAGATATTTACGAACGTCAACAGCGCAATTATTGATCCGAAGAATTTTGACGAGCGTTCTTTTGTGAGCGTGGAGTCAGATTCGGTCATTGTTCCGCCGAACTCGTTTGCGCTGGCGCGGTCAGTGGAATACTTCAAGATTCCCCGTGATGTGCTGACTATTTGCGTGGGCAAATCGACGTATGCCCGCTGCGGGATTATTGTGAATGTGACACCGTTTGAGCCGGAATGGGAGGGATTTGTGACGTTGGAGATATCTAACACGACTCCTCTGCCTGCACGTGTGTACGCGAATGAAGGTTTGTGTCAGATTTTATTTTTTCAGTCGGACGAGTCCTGCGAAATCTCCTATGCCGACCGGAAGGGTAAGTACCAGAAGCAGCAGGGTATAGTGCTGCCAAAGCTCTGATGGTCCGGTTGTCCAGGTGGCTGCCGTAACGAGATAAGTCGATCGAATGCAAGTGTGCCCCTGGCCGTACAGGTGTGAATTGTCCGGCAGCCAGGCAGGCTGGTGAGTGAGTGATGTCCGCCCCAGGTTCTGATCAGAAGACGCAGTTGCGTATTGGCTTGCTGGATTTTGAGCCCTTGCGTGTGGCCGGGTTCCAGTCCATCTGCGAACCCCTGAGCCACGTGACAGTAGTACCGACAACGCTTCAGGATGCATTGACCAACACCGGTCTGGATATGGTGATACTGGGCTTGCAGAGTACGGTTGAGTCGTTGGATCTGCTGGCCCGTCTGAGGGCCGAGTGCCCGAAACTGCGGCTGATTGTGATGGGTGCCGGGGCAGACGAAGAAACGATCATCAGCGCAATTGGAGCAGGGGCCAAGGGTTACCTGGATGAGGTGGCCAATCCACAGCAAGTGGTCATGTGCATCGATGTGGTGGCGTCAGGATCGATCTGGGCGCCGCGGAAGGTACTTTCAGCGTTTATCGACCGGATGCTCAATCCCACGGACAATAAACCGGTACAACGGCACAATCTGACCTTTACCAAGCGCGAGGAGGAGGTGCTGAGCCTGCTACGGGCAGCGCGGTCCAACCGCGAGATCGCGTCGACCATGGGCATTGAAGAGCGCACAGTTAAGTCCTACATAGCGAAGCTGATACGCAAGGTAGGGGTAGAAAATAGGATTTCTCTTTCGGTGCGAGCCGCGACCTGGGACAAGGATTAGCGCGAAGGGTTGCATCAGACATTTGCAGCAGAGCAAGGGGGGACGTACTCAAATTGCTAATTGTTACTTATGGACACTGGCCTTTTGTTATCTTGTTATATTTTGCGTTACCAATTACAAAGTTAATAGCAACAACGCAGATCTGGGGAACGGGGCTGAAGGAGACATCCGCAGCCCCTCTTTTTTAAACCAGGTAGCCCTCCCGAAATAGCCCTCCCCCCCCCATTTTTTCTCACGAAAGGCCCCAAGTCCAGTCGTGGGCCGTCCAGGGCCGCGTAAACCCGGTAGACCGAAACTGCATCTTAGATAAGGTGTTATGAATAAGGGTGATGCGGTGCTCGGAAGGCTGAGGATCGGATCGCCAAATCGGCGCTATGCTGGCGCTAAAGGAGAAACAGGCAACACCCAAACCCCCTATGAAAAAAATACTTGCACTTTTGTGTATCGCGGCATTTACCGTTTCTGCGTATGCTGCGTCTTCGCGGGCAGACCTGAATGATCGTCTGGAAAAGGCGCGGCTGGTCATCAATCAACTTTCTCAAACCCCTGACAATGGCGTTCCGAACGCGATCATCAAGCAAGCCGTATGTGTGGTGGTTGTACCAAGCATGAAGAAGGCAGCCTTCATCTTCGGCGGGCAATATGGCCAGGGCGTGGCTACCTGCCGCACCGGCCATGGATGGAGCGCTCCAGTATTTCTTCGGATGGCAGGCGGATCATTCGGTTTCCAGATTGGTGCGCAGGGAACAGACCTGGTGCTGGTGGCTGTGAACGATCACGGTTTGCAGGACCTGCTGAAGAGCAAATTCAAGATCGGCGGCGACGCATCGGCGGCGGCCGGTCCGGTAGGCCGCAATGCGGCAGCGGCCACCTCGCTGAATATGAGCGCGGAACTGCTTACGTATTCGCGGAGCAAAGGCATTTTTGCTGGTATTTCTCTGGACGGCACTTCAGTGAGCCAGAATCAGGACGATACGGATACCTTCTACGGCAGGCACTACAGCTTTCATCAGATTCTGGCTGGGGAAGTTGCGGTTCCAGGGTCGGCGCGTCCGTTTGTTCGGACTGTAGCCAGGTATTTCCACGAGTCGCAGTAAACGCGGTTCAACCATCCCGCGGAGGAGCCCGGTTCAAGCGACCGGGCTTTTCTGTGCTCTTCCAGAGGATTCGCTGTGCGGACGGATGCCTTGGGATAGGCTGGCGCATCGAAATGCTATCAAAAGGAGATTCATAGCAGATGGCGGATAAGAAGACGGGCAGGTTTGTGCAAGTTGGTGAAGCTGGAGGTTCATTCGCACTCGTGACACGCGAGGTTGGCGAACCCAGTGCAGGCTGGGTCCGGATCAAAGTGCAGGCCTGCGGGATTTGTCATAGCGATTCACTGACGAAAGAGGGCCACTGGCCGGGGATTGTGTATCCGCGTGTTCCAGGGCACGAAGTGGTCGGGGTAGTGGATGCTGTGGGCGAAGGTGTGACGGAGTGGGAGGCCGGTCAGCGGGTAGGTCTGGGATGGTATGGCGGACACTGCGGCAAGTGCGAGCCGTGCCGCCGGGGTGATCTGGTGGCGTGCCAGCGGCTGAATATTCCCGGGATCACATTCGATGGCGGGTATGCCGAGTATGTGTTTGCTCCGGAGATTGCGCTGGTGGCGGTTCCGGAAGCGCTGGCAGGGGCAGAAGCCGGGCCACTGCTTTGTGCGGGCATTACGACCTTCAACGCATTGAGGAACAGCGGTGCGCGGCCTCCGGATGTGGTTGCCGTGCTGGGCATGGGCGGATTGGGGCATCTGGGCGTGCAATACGCGGCGAAGATGGGCTATACGACGGTGGCCATAGCTCGCGGTTCAGAAAAGGCCAAGTTTGCGCATGATCTGGGTGCGGCACATTACATCGACAGTACGGCGGAAGATGTTTCGGCTGCGCTGAAGAAGCTGGGTGGGGCCAGGACGATTCTGGCGACAGTGACCGATGCGGGAGCAATGTCAGCTGCGCTGGGCGGACTGGGCTACCAGGGGAAGTTTGTGGTGCTGGGCGCGCCGGGCAGGCCGGTGAGCGTGAACGTGCTTCCGATGCTGATGGCACGGCAGACAATCCAAGGCTGGCCCAGCGGAGCGGCCATCGACTCAGAGGACACGCTGAAGTTCAGCGCGGCACAGGGCGTAAAGCCGCTGATTGAGACGTATTCGCTGGAGAAGGCAGCCGAGGCCTATGAGCGCATGATGAGCGGCAAGGCGCGGTTCCGGGTGGTGCTTACAATGCGGTAAAGAAAAATGAAGGGCGTAGCCCATGGGCTACGCCTTGCAGGTTCTAGTTCACTTCCCGCTTGGCGCGATAGCCATTGCGGGCGATGACGTCGTACTTCAGCTGGTGGTGTTTCTCGTCCTGCATGCGGAGCGGTCGGCCTTCGGCGTCTACAAGCTCGACCCGGATCTTGCGCCAAGTGCCGTCCTGCTTTTGATCGGTAGGCGTGTAGGTGATGGCGTACTGGTTCCGGATGGAGGCGTTGATCTCCTGAAAGTCGTCAGGAAGTTCCGCCTGGAAGCGCGGGAAGAAGGACATGCCTCCGGTCAGGCGTGCGAAGGTGCGCATCTGGTTGTCGGCCTGCAGGAAGGTCATCTCCGCGGAGCCGGACATACCCATGCCCCGGTCTTCCGCGTAGAGGCGGGCCAACTGGCCGGTGCCAATGGCGAAGATGGTGACGTTGGGGGTTTCCTTGATTTTTTCGAGGCACTTGCCAAGGGTGATCCTGGAGAAGGTGTCAATTCCAGACCCGATGAGGACGATGTATTTGCGCCCCGGGATGCGGCTGAGCCGGTCGAGGGTGGTGTAAAGTGCGTCAAACATGTTGGTTTCCTGCCAGGTCGGGATGGTGAGTGTATTGAGCGCGTTCATGACCACGGCGCGGTTTCGTGTGAAATCGGTGAGGATATGGGTGTGCATGTCGTAGGTGACGACAGCGACGTAGTCATCGGGCCGAAGCTGCTGTGTGAAGGAGTAGGCCGCATTCCTCATATCGTTGATAAACCACCAGTTGTTGGCGGCGAACTCAAGCAGCAGAACAGCGGTGATGGGCGCCTGGACGCGCTGGAAATGGGTGATCGGCTGCGGTCTGCCGTTTTCGAAAACGCGGAAGTTGTCTTCCTGCAGGTTGGGGACAAACTGGTGAGTTTTCTCAAGAATGACACCGACATCGACGGTAACAACGGGAACGTTAACGTGCAGAGAGAAGTTGCCGAGTCCTGGAGGGTTCTTGACCTTGGGCGCCGGCGGCGGAGTCGGCGCGGGCGTAGAGGGATTCGGCTTACGGGGAATGGCGATGGCGCCGTTGTCACCGTTGGGGCCGCCTTCGACGGGCCCGGTCTGGTCCTGCGTAGATTGCGTTTGCTGCTGCGGAACGGGTAGGCCGGTGAAGCCGAGAGCGGGGTTCTGGCCGAGGATGAAAGAAGCAATCACCAATGCTACGGAGAGATATTTCATAGCTGCCCTATTGTGAAGCTCGAGAGACTTTGCGGCAAGGGTATCAGACCCGATACTCTAAAGACGTGGAACTATATGGAAAAGACAACCGGGCCGTGAAGGCTGTTTCAGCAAGCGCAAAGCTGATTGTTGCGGCTTTGGCGGCCTTGGTATTGGCGGGCAGCGGGAGCGTGTTGCAGGGGCAATCCGTGCTGGACAAGGCGCCGGTGAATGCGCCGACGCCTCCGCCGACGACCTCATTCTTTCCGCTCAATCAACTTCATCGGGGCATGCAGGGCGTGGCGTATACGGTTTTTGAGGGCACGAAACCGGAGCCGATGGGAGTGAAGATTCTTGGCGTGCTGCACAACGCCATTGGGCCGGGCGAGGACATGATACTGGGGCGGCTGGAGGGCGCGAAGCCGGAGTATTCCGGCGTTGTCGCCGGCATGAGCGGCAGCCCCGTATACATAGACGGCAAGCTGGTGGGCGCGATTGCGTACCGTATTGGAGAGTTCAGCAAGGAGCCAATCTGCGGGATCACACCGATTGGGCAGATGCTGAAAAATCGTTTGCCGAATCGAAGGCTGGTGGCGCGGAAGGATGCGGCACAGAGCGGCCAGATGGAAGACGCGGCGCTGAAGATACCGGGCAGCCTGAAGGCGGATGGGACGGACATTGAGTCCTCAGACCTGCGACCGATAGATACGCCGCTGGTCTTTAGCGGATTCTCTCCTCAGGCCGTGGCATTGTGGCGGCAACATGCTCCGTCGCTTGGGCTGACGGCGGTTGCGGGCATTGGTGGAATCTCCGGCAACGGAGGGCTGGGGGGTATGGCGAGCGCGACGGAGCAGCATGCGATTGAGCCCGGATCGGCGGTGAGTGCGGTGCTGGTGCGGGGCGATATGGAGATTTCGGCGACCTGCACCGTGACGTATATGGATCCGACGCAACTGCTGGCCTGCGGACATCCGATTACGCAGTTCGGCGCGGTGTCGATCCCGATGACGAAAGCCAATGTGGTGGCGACGCTGCCTTCTCCGTACAACGCATTCAAGATCATTAACACCGGCCAGATGATTGGTGCGTTTACTGAGGACCGGCAGACAGCGATTCGGGGGCAGTTCGGCCTGCAGGCCCGGATGATCCCGCTGACGATCCATGTGGCGCAGGATGGCGATGCAGGAGCGTCGCGGACGCTTCATCTGCAGGTGGTGGACCAGGAGATGGTAACTCCGCAGGCGGTGCTGGTGTCCTTGTATCAAGGATTGATGGAGTCGAACGAATACGCTGCTGAGACGACGTACCGGGTACGCGGTACGGTGAGGATAAAGGGATATCCGCCGATGCGAATGGATCAGATGGTGGCTCCTTCGACGTATGTTCCGTCGAACCTTGCGGCCGCGATGCTGGTCGGACAGCGTTTCCAGGAGCTTTACGGCAATGCTGCGCGGATTTCTCCAGTGGAGAGTATTGACATTGATGTGGACGCGCTGAGCGGCCGACGCACGATGCAGCTGGAGAGTGCGCAAGCGGAGAAGAACGAGGTGCGCGGCGGCGACACGGTGATGATAGATGCGACGGTGCTTCCGTGGCGCGGCGCAGTGAAGAATGTGCAGATTCCGGTAAACCTGCCGGCAACGCTGCCAGCGGGCCGTGTCCGGCTGCTGGTGAGCAGCGGTGAGGCCGTGGACCGGCTGATGCAGCCGTCGTCCGATGGCAGACCGGACCAGGGCGTGGGAGCAACGATTGCTGGACTAAACAGCCTGCATCCGAGCGACCGGCTGTATGTGACACTGCTGGCGCCGGAGGCGCAGGCATCGCTCGATGGGCACACGCTGGCGGGTGTTCCTTTGTCGATGGCGAACGTTCTGGAGCCTGCGCGTGCCGATCATCAGGTAACGCTGCATGGCGAGTCGGCGGTGCCGCTGGGTTCAGTGGAGCTTGGCTCGGTGCTGGACGGCGAGCAGGTGATTACGCTGCAGGTGAAATAGGCAGACGGCAGGCAAAATGGTTGTGATTCACCGGGAGGATATGGAAACAGCACGATGATTGGAGCACAGAAAGACCTTACTCCAGACGCAGCGTTGAAGTACTTGATGGATGGCAACGAGAGATTTGCCACGGACCAGATTGCAGCTCTCGGCAAAAGTCTGAACATATTGCGGCAGCATACGGTGGAGAAGCAGGAACCGTTTGCGTCGGTGCTCTCGTGCGCGGACTCGCGGGTGCCAGTGGAGCTGGTGTTTGACCAGACGATTGGACACCTGTTTGTGGTGCGCGTTGCGGGGAACTTTACGACTCCGGAGATTATAGCCAGTCTGGAGTATGGCGCGGCGGTGCTGGGTACGAAGGTGATTCTGGTGCTGGGGCACTCGAGCTGTGGAGCGGTGACGGCGACGTTACAGGGGGATCCGGTGCCGGGGCAGATCAGCTGCCTGTTTTCGCATATTCAGCCGGCGGTGAAGAAGGCGAATGGAGACATTGAGACGGCGGTTCGTGAGAATGCCAGGATTCAGGCACATCTGCTGGCGGATTCGTCTCCGGTGCTTGCAGGGATGGTACGAGACGGCAAACTGAAGATAGTTTCCGGATATTATGACCTGGCGACGGGCCGGGTGTCTCTGCTGGATTGATGCGGCGTTAGAGGCGCTCAGGGCGGGGGCCGGATTTGGCCAATGCGGCCTTTACCTCGTCCTCTTTCTTTGATCGCCAGGTTTCCTCGGACCATTTCCTGACTTGGGGAGGGTCGCCGGTTTCGAGCTCTTGATAGACAAAGCTGAGGATGCGGTCGAGCGGTTCCTCGACCCAGGTGTTGCCTTGTCCATGTACACGGTTTGCGCCTTTTTCCCAGCCGCGCGGCGTGAGGTGCCATTCGGTCCATTCTTTCCTGACTGGCATTTGCGACCTCTGAAATGCGGGTTGTATGTTTCGAGCCATTTGTACTCCAAGAGCGGCTTCGCGGACAATCAGAGCATGATTCTTGAAACCTTTCCGGTGGGGCTGCTGCAGTGCAACTGCTCGATTCTGGGTGATGAGGCGACGGGCGAGGCCATGGTGATCGATCCCGGTGACAACGTGGCCTACATTCTTGAGCGGCTGAAGGCCCTTGGGTTGAAGCTGAAGCAGATTGCGGTGACGCACGGGCATATTGACCACGTGGGCGGAGCGGTAAAGCTAAAGCGCGCAACAGGGGCCCCGATTTTACTGAATGAGAATGATCTGCCGCTGTTGAAGATGATGCATATTCAGGCGGGATGGCTGGGAGTGGATACTCCGGAGGTTGCACCGCCCGACGAAAATGCGCACGAGGGGCTGGTGGTGGGAGCGGGAAGCCACACGGGAGAAGTGATCTACACGCCGGGGCACACACAGGGAAGCATTTGCCTGCATTTTGCGCCGGAGGGGATTCTGTTCGCCGGCGACACGCTGTTTGCAGGATCCATCGGCAGGACGGATTTGCCGGGCGGCGACAGCCGGAAGATTCTGCAGTCGATTCACGACCGGTTGATGCCGCTGCCGGAGGGGACGCGCGTGATTTCGGGGCACGGCGGAGAGACAACGATCGGCGCGGAACGGGAAGGGAATCCGTGGTTACGTTAGCGGTGTAATGCGGGAGTCTCTTCGGCCGGTTCGATTTGGCGTATGAACCTGCGGGCGGATTCAGGGGATTCTCCGAGGCGGGATTGAAACTCCTCGCGGGAAAAATTTTCGCTGCAGAGCATGGATGCGTTTCTCAGGATGAGCGATTCGGTGTTTGAGAAATGCAGTTCGCGGAGTTCCTGGTCGCGGCAGGCGATGTAGTGTTCTTCGAGCAGGTTGGCGAGGCCCTCTACGGCCTCACGGGATGAGCCGACGGCAAAGTAGAAATCCTCCACATTGAAGCTATGCAGGACTTCGTAAAGCGTATTGCCCAGATACGCGATCTGGCCTTTTGAAATGCGCATGTCTCGGAGCCTGTACGTGCTACTGCATTTATTGTGCACTGAATTGCTGCACTTTGGGGGTTAGTGCACCGGAAGGATAAACATTTTCCCGTCCTCCTGCGCGTGGGCGAGGTGGATGATGTGCGGGGTAATGAGGATGACTAGGTCGGAATAGTCGTACTGGGTCTGCTTATTCGTCGCGGACTGGAAGCCCGGCAGGTCGCTAAGACCCGGTACCCCGGTGACAGCGCGGGACTGCTGCTTGTTGAGGTTACTAACGACGAGGGCGCTGGATCCGGGCTTGAGCGTGGTGATGGTGGAGAACTGCTGGTCGTTGAGGACCGGGATGTCGTTGAGGCTGGATCCCTGGAGAGATGAGAGTGTGAGTTTGAGCTTGAGGGTGACGTCGCGATTGTCCTGAATGCGCGGCGTTACGGTGAGGGTAAGGCCGAGATCCTGATACTGCACCTGCGGGACGGTCTGGCTGAGGCCCGAGGTCAGGGCCGCGGCATTGATGCCGAGACTGGCGAGTTCACTGGAGAGACCGGCGGAGGAGAGGCCGGGGATACTAAGATTGCTGCCGCCAAAGTTGGAGTAGCTGGAGGTCGTGATGGGGTAGCGCTCGCCGGATTTGATGGTGGACTCCTGCTGATTTTGCAGGCGCATGGTGATGTGGTCAATGACGGTGGAGCGGGACGAGTTGAGTGCAAGGTTGCCGCTGACGCTGCCGGTGGTAAGGCCGGTGAGGGTGAGTCCGCCGCCGAAGTAGGCGAATGGCTGCGAGAGGATGGAAGACCCGCTGATCTGTCCGGAAGCAAGCAGGGCGAGGGCGATGGCTCCCAGGTCGCCGGGGCTGGCCAGACCGCTGGAGATGATTTGCTGCACCAGAGCTGAGTTCTGGGCAATGATGCTGTTGAGCTCGGAAGGAATGTTGAAGAGCGTGGTCTGCTGGGGAAGCTGGACGCCGATATTCACGGATCTGGTGCGGGCGATGTTGTAGAGGCGAACGTCGAGTTGCACGATGCTGTGGCCGTTGAGCATTTCGCGCAGAGTACCGTTGAGCGCCGCCATTTCAGACTGCGGGGCGCGGACTGTGATGGTATTGGTGCTGTCTGAAACCTGCGCAAGCTTGGCGTGAAAGACTTTGCGCACGATGAGGTTGAGGTCGGCGATTTCAGCACTGTCGAGGCCGGGTAGATAGACCGTTTCTTCGGCGAGGCGTTCAAAGCGGCCGCGGTTCACTTTGTTGTCCTGGGCGACAAGAACGCGGCTGGGGTCGAGCGGAACAAAGAAGGTATTCGTGATGAGATTGACCATGCGGGCGGCCTGGTCGAACGAGACATTGTCGACGTCGAGGCGGACGATCGTATTCTTGACCGAGCTGTCGAGGCTGGGCTGGATTCCGTAAGCGTTGAGCACCTGGCGCAGAACCTGGGTTGCAGGCGCGCGCAGATGGAAGCTGTGCTTCTGCTTATCGGGCTTAAGCATGACCGGTGGCGCGATGGACTTGTCTGCCGGGTGCAGATCAATGGGGGTGGGCGCAGAGTCCGCGGCGAGCTGGTCCATGTGCTGCGCAATCATGGGGTTCCTGGGGTCGAGGTGGTAGGCGAGCAGGAGATCGGCGCGCGCTTCTTCGAGATGGCCGAGGATTTCCGCTTTGTCCGCATTCTGAATGAGCTGCGCGGTCCGGTGGCCGAGCAGGATGGCGCGAGCGGCCTGATATTGCTGATTGGTGGGATCCAGATTTGCGGCCTGGTCAAAATCCTTCCGGGCAAGGGGGTAGTTTTGCGCTTTGAGGGCCCTTGCTCCGTCGAGAAACAGGCTGCGAGCTTCGCTGGCATAGTGCTTCTTAGAGGCAGCGTGCGCCACTGTGCAGGAGAGCACGGCAGCGAGGGCGAAGGCGAGGGTGCGGCGGCTCATGGTTGTTCCGGAACGGCGAGCAGGGCAAGAAGGCTTGTGGCGCAGGCATCCGGGTGGTGCTCCATGAGCTGCTCGAAGGTGTAGCTGCCGGTGGCAACGGCGATGGTGGGAAGCTGATTGGCGCGGGCGGCAGCGATGTCCGCGGGGGTGTCTCCGACGATGCAGACCGAGGCTTGCGGACCGGTGAGCGTGCGCGCCGTATCTGTTGCGTGGGCGATCATGTTGGCACGGATGGGGAAGCGGTCGCTGAATCCTCCGAAGGTGAACCAGTGGCGCAGGCCAAGGAACTCAATCTTCATCCAGCCGATGGTTTCAAGGTTTCCCGTGGCGATGCCCAGGGTGGCCCCGCGGGCCTGGAGGTACCGGAGGGTTTCATCGACGCCTAACATCTTGTCAATCTTCATGTCGTCGCGTCGCGCGGCGACGTCGTCGCGCATCCGCTGCAGGATGGCTTCGAGGTGCGGCTGCCAGTGCGCCTCGTCCAGTTCGGAGAGGCGAAAGACATCGTGCAGGATGCCGGGGTCGGTGTTTCCACTCAGGGTTACGCCGTCGAGCGAAAAGTCGCGCCCCATGACGGCGCGGACGCTCGATAAGAAGGAGTTGACATGAATGCGGTCGCGGCAACGCAGCAGCGTGCCGTCAATGTCGAAGAGATACGCATCCTGTGCGTCCCAGCGGAAGCCCTCGCGCACAAAAACGCTGGGTTGAGATTGAATGGAAGCCACGTTTGTTGTTTGCCCTTAGTATTCAGAGTAAAGCAGGGCGCAGAGCTGGAGATTCCCAAAATTCCGGAAAAGTCAGCGCGCGATCTGCCTAACTTCAAATACAGGACGCTCGCTGCGGCTGGGGCGCTTGAGGCCACGGCGAATTTGTGACGGATCGATCTGAAGTTCCGCGATGGTGCGGCTGAGCGTGTTGCGGTGCATGCCAAGCTCCTTGGCCGCCTTGCACTGGTTTCCCCTGTGGTGCGCAAGTACTTCAACGAGAAAGCGCTTCTTAAATTCCCGGACTGCTTCGTTGTAAGTGATGCCGCCGGCGTGCATTTGGGTCACAAGGCTGTCCAGTTCGCGTTTCACTTCGTGTCCTCTTTCTTTTTATTCTTATGCGCGGGTTGGTCCCGCTTTGCTTACGGTGATTACTAGCGTCGCTGCCGGTTTGAGCCAGTGTGGCTCGGATTTACGAAGGTTGGTTACGCCATCACGGATACGCAGTTCCAAGTTCTCGGGAGCCAGGGCGGACACTTTGTGCGCGGCGGAAAGGAAGCATGGCGCCAGGCGCGACCGCTGAAACCAGGTGGCCCTGGGGAAGAAAGCCGCAATGACCAGCACCGCAATGGTGATCAGCACAAAGCCCTTGGCGAAACCGAAGACCGAGCCCAGAAAACGATCTGCCCACCCAAGTCCGATTGCGTGTACCGACCATCGCACCACCCTTCCCAGAATACCGGCCAGGAGCATGACTCCAAGCGCGATCAACAAAAAAGACAAAGCTCCGGCTGCCGGAAGCGAGTGGATCCAGTGCGTGAGCCACGGCAGCAGTCTCTGGTAGTTCCAACTGGCAAGTACAAACCCGATGATAATGCCAGCCAGCGAAAAGACTTCCAGAAAGAATCCATTTTTTGCCGCAGACAGCACGGAAACCAGCAAAACGATAACGATCAGCCAGTCGATAAGCACCATCTACGACTTTACAACGACAACGAGGTTCCGGTTAAGAGCCGGAAGGCCTCAAGGTACTTCTCCTGTGTCCGCGCAACGACATCGGGCGGAAGTGCGGGCGCAGGCGCCTGCTTGTTCCACTGAATACTTTCGAGGTAATCCCGTACAAACTGTTTATCGAAGGAGGGCTGCGGCCCGCCGGGCGCATATAGATCGCGTGGCCAGAAGCGCGAAGAGTCGGGTGTAAGCACCTCATCTGCCAGGATGATGCCCTCCGCCGCGTGGCCGAATTCGAATTTGGTGTCGGCCAGGATGAGGCCGCGCTGCTCGGCGTATGCCGATGCCTTGCTGTAGATGGCAAGGGTAAGGTCACGGAGTCGCTCGGCCGTGTGCGCACCGACACGGGCAACCATGTCGTCAAACGAGATGTTCAGGTCGTGCTCGCCGTCGAGACTTTTACTGGCGGGAGTGAAGATGGGCTCAGGCAGGCGGTCGGACTCGAGCAGGCCGGAGGGAAGTTGGATGCCGCAGACCGCGCCGGTGGCCTTGTAGTCCTTCCAGCCGGAGCCGGAGAGGTAGCCGCGCACCACACACTCGACGGGGAACATCTGGGCGCGCTTGACCAGCATGGAGCGGCCTTCCAGTTCGTCGCGGTATGCAGCCAGTTCTTTAGGATATTGGTTCAGGTCGGCGGTGATGAGGTGATTCGGAACAATGTCCTGAAGAAACTTGAACCAGAAGAGGGAAAGCTGAGTAAGGACCTTGCCTTTGCCAGGGATGCCATTCGCCAGCACGTGATCGAAGGCGGAAATGCGGTCGGTTGCTACGAGAAGAAGCTGTTCCCCTACGGTGTAAATGTCACGTACCTTTCCGCGCGCGTAGAGGGTGAGAGGAGCGAGTTCGGTTTCAGTGAGCGCGGGCAATGCAGGCCTTCAAGAAGAAAGGAGTAGAACTCCGATTCTGAATTCCCCAGCGAACTTTGTCAACGGAGGAATGCAGAAAAGGATATTCCAAGGACGCATGCAGCCCCAAATCCGTAAGTGCGAACGGTTTCAGGGCTGGCAGCGTCAATGGTTTTCGCTCAGGAGCGCACGCACAGCGTCCTGGTAGGTCCAGTCGACAGGGACAGGAGCGTAGTTACTTTCGGTTTCGGTGGTGTCGATCACAAGTGACTTGAAGAGCAGGATGGTGCCGCGGAGATTGAGGCGCAGGAGGCTCTGCTCCCAATGCCCCTGGCCTACGTCCTTCTGCTCGACGAGTATGGTTCCGCCCTGGTAGAGGCGCCCGAAGATACCCCAGCCGAATTCAACGTCGGAGATGAGATGCACGTTCAGCCGCACCATGCGCTGCTCCCGTTGGTCGATCCAGAGCTCTCCAGCCATGCCGTGCAGGACCTCGGCCTGACGATCGGGAGGATCGAAGTTGGGATCCGGCTCCATCTTGAAGCGGTAGCAAGGGCCGTTGGAGCCCTGCACCATGCCTTCGTACTGGTAGATGAACGCGGTAGGCAGCAGGCGAAGCATCTCATTGGCGCGATTGGAGTCAGCCTGCTCCTTTTTCAGCCGGTGTGCCTGAAGTTCGGGGTGCGCGAGCAGATTTTGCAGGCGATGCATCTCTGCTGCGTCGGCGGCTGGAGACAGGGGCTTATCGTTGATAGCGATCAGGCGTGCCACGTCGCCCTGAGTTGTTTCGATGATTTCCTTGGTGGTGACCTTACCGTTGTCGTCCTTGCGCAGCGTATAGCGGAAAGGGTGATTGTCGCGGGCATGGAGCTCGTTATAGGCCGCATCCCTTACGATCTTCCCGGGGTTAACTTTCTGTGCGGAGACCGTTGCGGCCAGGGCGAAGGAAAGAAGTAAAGCTGCGCATGAGGCGCGTCGAAACTGAGAAATCATCCGTTCCTTTCAAACCCAGCCTATTGATTTAGACGCGGGCAGGAGAGCTGAGGTTTGTCTGTCGTCCTGCCGGAGTGAAGGTCAGGGCTGACAGGTGTCCTTAAAACTTTATACAATCCCATCATGAATCGCGTAGTGCCTAGTAAGTCTTATCGTGTAGTGCTAGTTGCGGCGCTTATGGTTTCTGCCGTGGTATTTGGGCAGGAATGGAACCGGGGACGCAAGTACAAGCCACCGCCGCCGACTTCAAAAATTACAGTAACGGTCCTCACGGCGTTTGACGGCAAGCCGATTGAAAATGCTTCCGTAGTCTTTCATCCGCTCGACAAGAAGGGCCACGATGAAGGTGGCATGGAGATGAAGACCGACGAGAACGGCAAGGCAACGCTGGACCTGATTCCAATCAACAGTCGACTGCTGCTGCAGGTGCTTGCAACCGGCTACCAGACCTTCGGGAACGATTATGAGATCAAGAGGGCGAGCCGGAATATTACCGTCAAGCTACGGTTTCCGGCGCAGCAGTATTCGATATACAGGAAGCATCCCAAGGCCCAGGTAGGGGGACCGAAGCCCGAAGAAAAGCGAGAGAAGGCGCCAAGCGGGCTACCGCCCGGTACGACGGAGTAGATTTTTTGAGCAGTGGGCCTGTTTCGGTGATTCCGAGGCAGGCCTTTTTGCGTTTTAATCGAGGCGGTATTTAGTTTCTGCGAGTCGATAGAGCGGACGCCACACCAGGCGGTTGACGGTGACTACCATGAGCGCCATGATGATGGTGGCGAGCAGCAGTGTGGGGAAGTCACCGCGGTCGCTGGCGGCGCTGATTTGAGCCCCAAGGCCAAGAGTGGTGAGCGTTTTGCCCTGAATATGGAAGTATTCGGCGACGATCGAGGCGTTCCATGCGCCGCCTGACGCCGTGACCAGTCCGGTGATGAGGAAGGGGAAGATGCCGGGCAGAATGACGGTGGTCCATCGCTGCAGGCTTCTAAAGCGGAAGAGGCTGGCGACCTCTTTCAGGTCGGAGGGGATGGCCATGGCTCCGGCGATTACGTTGAACAGGATGTACCATTGCGCGGCGAGCATCATGAGCGCGATGGAGCCGATGCCGAGTCCCAGTCCGCGGTTCATGAGGGCCAGCAAGAGGACAGGGAACAAGGCTGTTGCCGGGAAGGACGCGGCGATCTGCGCGAGCGGCTGCGTGAAATGCGCAATGCGCGGGTTGAATCCGATGGCGACGCCGACGGGGATGGCCCAGAGCGAGGCCAGCAGCAGAGAGATATTGACGCGGAGGAATGTTGCTCCGGCGCCTTCCAGCAACGAGATGACCTGGTGCGTCTGTATGTGACGCAGCAGCAACGCCGCATGAAAGGCCGCGACAGCGATTGCGGTGAAGACTCCGATGCCGGCGAAGAGCATGACCAGCGTGACCGAGCGGCGGCGTGCCGGACGCCGGGCCTCCTCTTTTTTTGCGACGTAATGGTCCTGACGCCGGGCGAAGTAGCGGTACACGCCTTCGCCGAGGGGTTCAAATGTGCGGCGGTGCATGTAGCGGAGCACATTGGAATTGCGGAGGATGTGCAAAATGGGCGACTGGATACGGTCAGCGCTTTCAACATTTTCAAACTTGAATTTGTCGGACCAGGCGATGAGCGGACGCCACAGCAGCTGATCGGTCAGCACAATGATGAGAACCATGGTGATGAGGCCGTAGATGAGGGCGTGTGTGTCTCCATTGGACGCGGCGGTCTGCAGGTAGGAGCCGAGGCCGGGCAGGCGGAAGTTGCGGCTGCCGACGGGAAACATTTCGCAGACGATGAGGAAGAACCAGCCGTTAGCGACCGAGACCATGGAGTTCCAGACGAGGCCGATGGCGGCGTAGGGCAGCTCGAGCTGAAAGAGGCGCTGGACAGCGGAAAAGCGGTTGATGGTGCAGGCCTCGTGCAGTTCACGGGGAATGGATTTGATGGAGCTGTAGAAGCTGAAGGCCATGTTCCAGACTTCGCCGGTGAAGATGAGCAGGATAGCTCCGAGCTCAATACCGATTTGCCGGGAAGGGAAAAGGGACATCATGGCGAGCATGACTCCGGGCAGAAAGCTGAGCACCGGGATGGACTGCAGGATGTCGAGGGTGGCGACCATCAGGGCTTCCACGCGTCGGTTGTAGGCAGCGATGTAGCCGTAGGCAATGGCAAAGACAAGGCTAATGATGTACGCGATGAAAATGCGTACGGTTGAGTAGAACGCGTACAGGGGAAGATGCGAGGGCGAGCGCTGGATGATGACTTCAGGAATGGCGCTGCTGAACCAGAAGCGGGCGATCCAGATGATGGCGTAGAAAGCGGCGAGCAGAGCCGCGGCTATGCTGAGGTCGAGAACGAACGGCCAGGTGCGCTCGACGATGAATTCACGTGAGAATGTATGACGTACACTCACTCAGTCTCCTCAACGGACGGCGCAGCCTCCTCGGTTTCCGGCAGAATGAAGCGGCGCCGGCCGGCGTCGAAGTCGAAGAGCTCGGAGTAGCGGCCCCAGTTGATGGCGGTTTCGAGTTGACGCTCGGTTTCCTCCTCGCTGAACTGCTCATCGAGCATGTCGAGGAAGAATTCCTGGGGAACGGTGTGGTCGTTTTTGTTGTTGAGGGCGCGGGTGATCTGGCGCAGAAGCAGCACGTGTTCGACGGCGGCCTGCCGGAAGATTTCCTTCTGCTTGAGGATTTCCGATTCCGCAAACAGGAGTCCGGCGGGGGTGATGACGGCGTCGCCCTCTTCAACGCGCAGGAAGCCGAGCAGGACGGCGGCATCGACAATGGGGAACAGGTCGTCGATCTCAAAGCCGAGCTCGTCGGCCAGGCGATAGATATCGGCCCGCCCGCTGCCGTCCCTGCCGGTGAGGTCGATGATGAGTTCAAGCAGACCTGCGATGCCTCCGGGGCGCGCGTGCGGCAGCATTTCGTAGCGCATCTGCCGCTGGTCGCGGATTTTGCGGCCCGGGGCCAGCGTTGGCATCGCGGCAGGTGCGACGTCCGGGCGGGTGAGCACCTTGTAGATGTAATCGACAAGCTGGGTGAAGGCCTGGCTCTTGCGGTCACGGGGATGAGCCAGGGCGGTGACCTTGAAATCGGTGCGGACGTGGCCGGGATTGCGGCCCAGCACAATGATGCGGTCGGCAAGCAGCACGGCTTCCTCAATATTGTGGGTAACGAGGAAGATGGACTGGGTGGGAATCGTCTTTTTGTGCCACAGTTCCATCAACTCGCTGCGAAGGTTTTCAGCCGTGAGGACGTCGAGGGCGGAAAAGGGCTCGTCCATAAAGAGGACTTCCGGTTCGACGACGAGGGCGCGCGCGAAACCGACGCGCTGGCGCATGCCTCCGGAGAGCTCTTTGGGGTAGGCGGCTTCAAACCCGTCCAGACCGACGGTGTCGAGAATCTTAAGGCTGCGGTGCCGGCGCTCTTCAGGGTCGAGCCCCCGCGCGACGAGCGGGGCCTCCACATTTTCAAGCACGGTGAGCCAGGGGAACAGTGCGAAGCTCTGAAAAACGATGGATACGTTGATCTGGACTTTGGATATGGGCTGGCCGTGCCAGAGGACTTCTCCGCCAGAGGGGCGCGAGAGGCCGGCAAGCATGCGCAGGAGAGTGGATTTACCGGAGCCGGAGGGGCCGAGCAGGGCGACGATTTCGCCGGGGACGATGGAGAGGTCCGTCGGCGAGATTACCTGGATGCGGTTCTCGCTGGGATGCGCGTAGAACTTCTCCACCTGCTGTGCGCGAATGATTGGTTCGCTCATAGGCAAATCTTCCACTCAATAAAACTCGGTGCAGACATAACAGCGGCACGGTTGCGGACGGCCATTCCTGGTGTAGAGTGTGATTCTGGCCACGCTACACTGATTGTAAGTTGCTAAGATTAGAGGAAGATGAAGCATCCCTCTGTGCCAAGCGTATCATCGTACTAGCAGAATCTTGAGCGGAGCAGGATATTTTTGCACTGTGGAAATGAGTTTGCCCCGGTGTGTGTTAGATGCAGGACGAATGCCGGTCTATCTTCTGAAAAGAAAGTGATGTGAGCGAGCGAATGCCCGAGATCCCAGCGAAGCCCAAAGTACTCGTTGCAGATGACGAACGAGTGATTGCCGATACCCTTGCCATTATTTTGAATCAGAGCGGATTTGAGGCGACAGCTGTATACAGCGGCGAAAGAGCGGTGGAAGTCGCCGAAGAGCTTCGTCCGGACATGCTGATCAGTGATGTCATCATGACCGATTTGAACGGCATAGATGCGGCCATCCGGGTTCGCGAGATGTTGCCCTCGTGCAAGATTCTGCTGTTCTCCGGCCAAGCGGCCACGGCGGACCTTCTGGAGCGCGCGCAAGAGAAAGGCCACCAGTTCGAGATTCTGGCCAAGCCGGTTCACCCGCAGGATTTGCTGGCGAAGCTGCGAAGCTGAGTCCGGCGAGTGGTATCAAGTTTCAGGGGTGGCTGTAGTAATCCGCAGCCACCCTAAAACTTTATGCGGGCCCAATTCCTGTCCTTCTTCCTGCTGTTTACGCCCGGTGCCGCAGTGTGCCCGGCGCGGAAGCGCCTGCGCAGGGGAGTGGATCTAGACGTCCCTGCGGCCTTCGAGGGCGCGGGTCATGGTGACTTCATCGACATATTCGATGTCGCTGCCGGCGGGAACGCCGGTGGCGATGCGGCTGATGCGGGTTCCGTTGTGGCGAAGGGTCTGGGCGAGGTAGTGCGCGGTGGCTTCACCCTCGACAGTAGGGGAGGTAGCGAGAATCACCTCGTCGATTTCATCGCGGTCGATGCGGGCCTGTAGGCTTCCTGTGCGGAGGTGCTCCGGGCCGACCCCATGCAGGGGTGACAAAGTGCCGTGGAGAACGTGGTAGACGCCGGTGTAGCTGCGGGTCTTCTCAATGGTGGCGATGTTGGTAGGCTCCTCTACGACGCAGACGAGGCGCTGGTTGCGGGTGGGGCTGGCGCAGTAGAGGCAGGGATCGACGTCCGTAATGTTGTTACAGATGGAGCAGAGGCGCAGGCTGGCCTTGACCTGGCGCACGGCTTCAGCGAGTGCCTCGGCATCCTCGGAACTGGAGCGCAGGATATGGAATGCGAGCCGTTGGGCACTCTTGGCGCCGATGCCGGGCAGTTTGCACAGCTCCTCGATGAGCCGCGCCATAGGTTCTGCGAATCGTGACAAACAAGCCTCTCGTGGGGAAGGTTACAGCGTATTGTAAACAGCGGCGAGGAACAGGGGGGACGACATTGCTCCGTGCGACCACTGGCTGTCGAGCTCAGCGGTGACCCCGGCCGCTTCGATCTGATGGATGGACTGGCCCGCGATCTTAAGTTTTTCGATGCGGTTGGCGTAGGTGGTGAGCATCTCGCGATAGGCGGCGAGATCGGCCTTACTGCCGAATTTGCCGTGGCTGGGAATGATTTTGGTGTGGTCGTCGGCCAGGCTGAGGACGCGATCGACACCCTGGATCATGCCGTTGATGGTGCCTCCGGAGGTGGTTTCGATGAAGGGATAGTCGGCGTTGAACCAGAGTTCTCCGGCATGAATGACATTGGCGTTGACGAAGTGGATGAATACATCCGAGTTGGTGCTGGCATTGGGCGCGTGGACGAGATCGAGCTGATCGTTATTGATGTAGAGGGTTTCCCTGTTTCGGAAGGTTTCCTGCGGCAGGGCGCTGGCAGACGCCGCGGGTAATTCGAGGTTGAAGGCGGGAATCTGGCGGGGGCCGGCAAGGCGGAGGCGGATGTTTTCCTGCCCGAGGATGAACGCTCCGGCGGCGTGGATTGCCGCATTGCCGTCGGTATGGTCGAAGAGCCAGCTGGTGTTGGTAAGCAGACGGACCGGGTGGGGCGCCAGGTGGGAGAGCGTGTCCAGAAGGTGGCTTGTGCCGGTGGCCATGCCGGAGTCGATGAGCAGCTTGCCGTCAGGGCCGGCAAAAGCGACGACGTTCGCTCCAACGCTTTGGAGAAGGAAGATAGTATCCGTGATCTTTTTGACGTGGATCTTTGCGACAGCCGCAGAGGCACGCATGGACTGCAGCAGAGTCGTCCGCTGCGAGGCTTCCGGTGCGGTTTGGCTAGGCTGGGCGGCAAGCAGGAGACGACGCGAGGCCACCACTGAGGCAGCAGCTATCGCCGAGTTTGCGAGAAAAGTGCGTCGCGTGATCATGGATGTGTGAGCCGTAGCCAGCGGCCCGCTGCAAGAATTAGATGCCGCCTAGAAGAGGCCCGGTGGAAGGTTGAGCCCGCCGAGCATTCCCTGCATGTTGGATTTAAGCAATTCATCCGCACGGCGGCCAGCCTCGTTGAACGCGGCGACGATCAGGTCTTCGAGCATTTCCACATCGGGCGTGGGTCCGCTGAGGCTGGCGACGGCGGCAGGATCGATGGTAATTTTGAGGACTTCCTTTTTGCCGTTCATTTTGATTGTCACGGCTCCGCCGCCGGAGGAGGCCTCAAGGATGGTCTGGCCGAGCTTTTGCGACATTTCCTCCTGCATCTGTTTGGCCTGGCCGAGCATTTGCTGAATCTTTAAGAGGTCCACTGCTTAATCTCCTGAACTAGGGTCTGCTGACTCTATTATGGCTGCCGCCCTAATAGAGTGTTGGCAGACCCTCACTTACTTTTTTCTCTGAGGTCGAGCACGCTGCGAACTTCCGCATGGAAGAGCTCCTGCGCCTGCTTGACCAGGGGGTGATCGAGCGCCTGGGCCTGGATGCTGCCTAATGGGGCGCGCCTGGGGCCGGTCGGCTTTGCGGCGGAGGAAGTGTTTTCGCCGGGGATGAAGTGGAGTTTGCGCTGAACTCCGATGGAGCGAAGGGTGTCACGGCAGATTTTTTCGGCTTCGACGCTGAAGGTGAGACCGAGCATGGTTTTACGGATAGAGACCTCGACCTCTATGCTGCCGGCCCCCTTGGGCGTCCACTTGGATCTGCCGAGAAGGACAGCGGCGGTGCTGTGTCCGGCGGAGTCGAGCGCGGTGATGATGGCTTCCTGAATCTGGTCAAGGTTGAGATCGGCGGAGGTTTCGGGGGCAGCGTCAGCGGCGAGAGCGAGTGATCCGGAGGTGCTTTCCGGCGGGGTGCCGGGAGCCGGCGCAGAAAGCGCTTTGACGGGTGCGGCCTCTGCGGCGCGGGAGGCGGTTTCAAGAGGCGTGAGCGCGCGCGGAGCCAAAGTGGCGGATTCGCCAGTGATCTTGCGGTTACGGTCAGCCTCAAAGGGCGAGAAGGCGGGCTTAGGCGGTTCCTGCGGGGTAGCGGTGCGTGCTGCAGATGGCCGCGCCGGGGCCTGGCGGCCCGCAGGAGGCTGTTGGCGGGGTGCGGCCGGGCCTTTGCCTGTCGTGGGCACGGGAAGCTTGCTGAGGAACTCCTCGACGGGCAGCAGGCGTCCGAGATGCACCAGTTTGATGAGGCCGAGCTCGAGGTGGAAGCGCTGCTCCTGCCGGTAGTTGAGCTCGTCGAAGGTGCGGAGCATGATCTGGAGGAAGCGGGTGAGGTCTTCCTCAGAGAAGAGCGCGGCGGAGCGGGCGGCACGGGCGCGTTCGTCGGGGGAGATTTGCAGCAGCTCGGAGGTTTCGCCATCGATGCGCGCCATGAGCGTATTGCGCAGGTAGTGGACGAACTGGCGGGCGAGCTGGGAGGGGCTGTTTCCGGCGTTGAGGTGGCGGTTGACCTCTTCGATGACGCTGGCGGTGCGGCCTTCGCCGATGGCCTCCATGAGCCGCTCGAAGACGGCGTTGGGGACGGTGCCCATCAGCTCGCGGATCTGCTCGGCGTCCAGGTGCGGGTGGCCATCCTGCTGCGAGGCGGAGGCAATGGCCTGATCCATGATGGACAGGGCATCGCGCATGGAGCCGTCACCGGCTTCGGCAAGCTGCGCGAGAGCAGCGTCTTCGGCGAGGATGCCTTCTTTGGAGGCGATATCGCGGAGCTGGCCGAGAATATCGTCGAACTTAACGGCGTGAAAGCTGAAGTGCTGGCAGCGGGAGCGGATGGTCTGCGGTATGTCCTCCGGCTGCGTGGTGGCCATCATAAAGACAATGTGATCGGGAGGCTCCTCAAGGGTCTTGAGCAGGGCATTGAAGGCCGCGTCAGTGATCTGGTGGGCTTCGTCGAGGAGGTAGATTTTGAAGCGGTCGCGTGCCGGTCGGTAGCGGGCAGCGTCGCGCAGCTCACGGATTTCGTCGATGCCGCGGTTGGTGGCGGCGTCAATCTCGATGACGTCGACGGCGTTGCCGGCGCGGATTTCGGTGCAGGAGTCGCAGATTCCGCAGGGCTCGGGCGTGGGGCGCTCGGATGCGCCGATCTCCGTGCGGCAGTTGAGGGCCATGGCGAGGATGCGCGCGATGGTGGTTTTGCCGATGCCGCGATGGCCGGAGAAGATATATCCGTGGGCCACGCGGTCTTGCGCGAGCGCGTTGAGCAGCGTACGGGTGACGTGATCCTGCCCGATAACGTCAGAGAAGCACTGGGGACGATACTTGCGAGCTAAAACCTGATAAGCCATGCGAAAAGTTGATTGTAACGGCAGTGAGGGGTGGGGCGCACCGCCCGGCGTCTGTGGGCCTAGCGACGCTTCTTGGCGGCGGCGCGTTTCGCGGCGCGGGTGCGGCGGGCGAGCTCTTCCCCGGAGTACATGGATTTGCGGCAGGAGCCTGCTCCGCAGTTGCAGGAGGCCTCGTCCTCGTCGCCGTCGTAGAGGTTGTAATCGTAGGTAAGCTCTTCACCGGCAGCGATGTCGCGGATGGCCTTGATCCAGACGCGGCCGCGAATTTCGCTGGTCTCGCAATTGGGATCGCAGGAGTGATTGATGAACATGGCGATGCCGTGTCCGTCGATGACCTTTGACCCGTCTCCGATGCCGAAGAGATAGGTGGTGGGGGAGTTCTCATACTTCTCGTCGGCCTGGTCCTTGGAGATACGGGGCCCGGTGTATTCGACAATGCGGATGCGGTTCCGGATCGGCCCGGTGGTATAGCAGCCGGCGGCGTGGATAGCGGAAGAACGGATGATGAGAGCCATGAGTTTTGATGCGAGTATACGGTATTTTCCGGAGCCACCCATTTACGGGCATGGACGGTCTAAAGTTAAGAGAGATATGAGTATTCGAAACTTGATTTGTGTGTTCCTGATGACCGGTGTCTGCGCCTTTGCGCAGCAGAGTTCGAGCTCGTCGCAAAAGCAGCAGACGGAACAGAAAAACAGCCAGTCCGCGACGCCGCAGAAGACAAAGCCGCCTGCGGCGGAGGCGAATCCTTTCCCCGAGGAGAAGTCACAGAAGGCGCAGGATACTGCCAACGGGGCAGAGAACGGGGCGAGCTCGAAGGGGTACTCTTCAAGTCGCGTAGACCTGAAGCGGTTTGCGCCGGATGCGAGCCGCACGACGCGGCTATCAAACGGGCATGGAGGGTTCATCCACAATCCTCAGCTGGCGGCGAGGGATGACAAGGTGGGGACGTTCTATTTGCAGACCCGGGGCTACAAGGGCGCCTACGACCGCTTCAAGGAGGCGAGCCAGGTGGCTCCGGAGGACGCCTATGCTGTGTACGGCATGGCGAAGGCCGCGGAAGGACTGGGGTGGGACGAGCAGGCGATTACGAACTACACGATTTACCTGGAAGCGGATCCTGAGGGGAAGCACTCCAATGAGGCCCGCAAGGAGCTGAAGAAGCTGACATCGAAGCACAAAAAGTAGCGGGCGACGCTAAAGCAAAACCAGAAATGGTGTAAGGCGGAACGGCGAATCCCTAATCGGCGCGACTATCAGGGAGCGGCGTCCCTGCACTCCCTTCAAAAATGGAAACGCCTTGCGGGAACTCTGGTTTTGCTCTAACGGTAAAAGCTCAGGTACCAGTCGATGAGCGGCTGACCGTAGAACATGGCGAAAAGGGATGCCGCGCAGAGGAAGGCTCCGAAGGGCAGCGGGATATTGCCGTCGAAGCGGCGGCGACGCACGAGGACAGCCACGGCGCAGGCGGCGGTGGCGAGGACTCCCAGAACAAAGACAAGAACGGCCTGCGAGGGGCCGAGCCAGGCGGCAATCAGCGCCATGAGCTTGGCGTCGCCGATGCCGATGCCTTCGCGGCGGCGCAGGAGCCAGTAGAAGGCGGAGATGGCGAGGAGGACTCCAGCGACGGTGATGGCCCAGCTTGCGGAAAGCAGAGCGCATTTGAGCCAGTGTTGGCACATGGCGCCGGAGTAGATGACTCCGAGAAGGATGCCGGGCAGGGTGAAGACATTGGGGAGGCGGAGGGTTTCCGCGTCCATTCCTGCGAGGCCGAGCATGATGAAGGCGAAGGCGGCCATTCCCAGGGCATGAAGTGAGGACCCGAAGCGGAGCCAGCAGAGCAACCACAGGGTGGCGGTGGCGAACTCGACGGCCGGGTAGCGCCAGGCGATGGGCTGGCGGCAGGCGCGGCAGCGTCCGTGCAGGAGCAGGAAGCTGAGCAGGGGGATGTTATCGCGGGCGGCGATGGGCGCATGGCAGTGCGGGCAACGCGAGCGGGGCTTTACGACCGACTCATGCCGGGGCAGCCGGGTGATGCATACGTTGAGGAAACTGCCAAAGGCCAGACCGAGGGCAATCACAAAGATGACGGCTAAGGCTTCCATGTTCTCCTGCGGCAGTATATGACGGGCTGGGTTAGATTTGAGATATGCCTAGTTCCAATGCAAAGGATAAGCCGAGTCCGAATGGGGCCGAAAGCTTTGGCGAAGCGGTTGCGATCATGCACCGGCTGCGTGCTCCGGGTGGGTGTCCGTGGGACCGCGAGCAGACGTTTGAGACGATTCGGAAATACACCCTGGAAGAGACCTACGAGGTCTTTGACGCAATTGAGAGGCGGGACTGGCCGGAGCTGAAGGACGAGCTTGGCGATCTTCTGCTGCAGGTGCTTTTCTATGCCGAAATGGCGGCGGAGGAAAGCCATTTCAGCATCGGTGAGGTGATCGAAGGGCTGAACCGGAAGCTGGTGCGGCGCCATCCGCATGTGTTTGGCGAAGAGGCTGCGGCACGGGCAGGGAATCAGGCGGTGGGACTGGAGACGGAAGGGATTGATGCGTCGCAGGTTCTGCGGAACTGGGAAGAGATTAAGAGACGGGAGAAAAAGCAGAAAGCCTCGGCTGGGCAGGAGATGGCAGGGCGTCTGGAGGGAATTCCGCGGTCAATGCCCGCGTTGATGGAAGCGGGCAAGCTGGGCTCAAAGGCGGCGAAGGCAGGCTTTGACTGGCCGGATGTGCAGGGCCTGCTGGACAAGCTGCGGGAGGAGACGGCGGAACTTGAGGCGGAGATTGCAAAGGGCGAAGCAGCGCGCAAGAAAGCCGGAGAAGAGCTTGGCGATCTGTTGTTTACGGCGGTGAACCTGGCCCGGCATTTGAAGGTGGATCCGGAGCTGGCGCTGCGGGACACGAATGCGCGGTTTCGGAGCCGGTTTGGGGCCATGGAGAGGGAATCGGCGCGGTCATTGGAAGCGGTGGAAGCGGAGGAACTGGAACGGCTGTGGGCCAACGCCAAACGGGCCGAGCGGGGGGAATAAGCCACGGGCAGAAGGGATTTTGTCCACGTTATCCACATGCCGTGGAGGTTTTGCCCATGATCGAGAGACAGCGGTTATGGTGTATTCTTCTTGCGTCTGCACAGCGGCAACTCCCGCCATAGGCAAGTGTGGATGATTTGCCAGCATCCTCAGGATGAACTCGGCTTCCTGGACTGGCCGTTACAGGTTTCAACAGGACAAAGAAGACTTCCGGCTTTCAACTCGGAACCCTTACAGTTTTACCCGACGGTCATCCATGAGAATCGACGCAATCTTTCTGAATGAACTGCACATCCCCCTTGTTCAACCCTTTGTAACCAGCTTTGGCGCGACCACCATGCGGCGCGTTCTGCTTGTGGAGTTGAAGGCCGAAGGCCTGACGGGCTGGGGCGAGTGCGTGGCGGGTGAGCACCCCTACTTCTCAGAAGAGTCCATTGACACGGCCTGGCAGGTCCTTCTGCAGGAGCTGGCCCCGTCGCTGGCGGTTGCGGAGCCGGAGCACGCCGGAAAGTGTCCAGGGATATTTAAGCGTGTGCGCGGGAACCGCATGGCCAAGGCCGCGCTGGAGAATGCGGTGTGGGACCTGGAGGCGCAGATGCGCGGGATTCCACTGGCGGAGCTGCTGGGCGGGATCAGGGAAAAGATTGTGTGCGGCGTATCGATTGGGATTCAGCCGACGCTGGACCTCGAGATGGCCGAGATTGAGAAGGAACTGGCCGCCGGGTATCAGCGCATCAAGCTGAAGTGCAAGCCGGGCTGGGATACGAACGTGTTTGAAGCTGTCCGGAACCGCTGGCCGGACATCATGCTGAGTTGCGACGCAAACTCCGCCTACCGGTTGAATGATGCGGACCATATTGCCTCGTGGGATGATTTTGATTTGCTGATGATTGAGCAGCCGTTGTGGGCTGACGATTTCTACTTCCACTCCATGCTGCAGAAGCGGCTGGCCACGCCGATATGCCTGGACGAGTCGATCCGAAACCGGCGGGACGCGCTGGCGGCGATCGACATGGAGTCGTGCCGGATTATCAACATCAAGGTAGGCCGCGTGGGCGGCTTCAGCGAGGCTATCGCCGTCCACAACGCCGCGCAGGAACGTGGGATCCCGGTGTGGTGCGGCGGGATGCTGGAGACAGGCATTGGGCGAGCACACAACATCGCGCTTTCGTCGCTCGAGAACTTCCGGCTGCCGGGGGACGTTTCCGCCTCAAAGCGGTACTGGAAGGAAGACATTATCGAGCCGGAGGTCGAGGTCTCCCAACAGGGCGAGATTCAGGTTCCGGATACGCCGGGGCGGGGCTTTGAGGTTCGTGAAGACCTGGTAGAAGCGCTGACCGTACGCCGGGAAGAAGTGAAGGCCCTGGCGCTGGCCTAAAAGCGCTTTCCGCGTCAATAGGACTGGCCGTTCAGGCCGATTGATTTTCCAAAACAGCCTCGTCCTGAGCGGCGGGGAGGAACTCCTGTTCGCAATTGCGGACTTCGCGTCTGGCGGCGGACAGGGCCTGCTCCGCTTCCTGGAGGACGATGAGAGGTGTTCGTCCACGGCTTTGCGCCAGGCCAATGCTGACGGTGATCTTGATTCTTCCCTCGCCAGCAGCGAACGGCGCCTGGAGCATGACGGTGCGAATACGGCTGGCCAGACGCCGGGCCTGGTGTGCTTTGCAGCCGGGCATGGCGATGAGAAATTCGTCGTCTCCGATGCGGCCGAGCATGTCGTAGCTGCGCATGTGGCGGCGGAGGCGACGGGCCATCTCCTGCAGTATCTGGTCGCCGGCCTGGTGACCGCATTGGCGATTGATTTGGGAGAAGTTATCAAGGTCCAGCAGGAGAAAGCTGAGAGGCGTGTTCATACGCTGAACACGGTCGGTCTCAGAGAATAGAAGACTGAGAAGGGACTCGCGGTTCCAAAGCCCGGTGAGGGTGTCGCGCAGCGAATGAAGGCTGGCGGCCTGGACGCGGGCTTCGAGACGTTGGATTTGGCCGAGGACACGGTTAGCCACGCCGAGACGCATGCAGAGGTCGCTCTGCGCGGGGCCGGCATTACCGTGGTAGAGGAGGAGATCGTCGATACCGGGGTCGGCGGCAGCGAGGTTGATGGTGGACGGGTCTGCCTGCGCAGGGAGGAGTTGGATGATCCAGACCTGCTTTTCACCTCTACGGCGCTTGACGTCGACGGCGAGCTCGATGGAGTTCTGGCCGGGCAGGGAAGAGTCAAGCAGGGCGATGTCCGGGGGGTTGTCGGCGAGCAGGAGGCGATGCGCGTCAATCGAATTCTCTGCTGTTTGTATGAAATAGCCATGTCCCGTGAGATAGCCGGCAAGGTTTTGATGCAGGGTAGCGTTCGCTGTGGCGATAAGAATACTCGGTACGGTGAGAGCGGATGAAGTCATGAGTGTCTAATCGGAACTGTGGATGGAATTCTTGAGCTCCTTTGCGACGTGGATGGCGGTTTTGTAGTGGAGGGCAACATGCGTTGTGGGCGGCGCATCTGAGGCAACAGGAATCCCCAGCAGAAGAGAGCATTCGGGAAAACCATAGTGCAATTCAGCCATAGGAGTGTATCCATATGCTGCCGAGGGTCACGACAACCCACGCGATTCCGCAGCGGCTCCCGGCCGGCAACGGCTGCCCGGAGGTGACCACGGTGCGGTGCAGCTACTGCATGACTGTGCTGGGCGAAGCGCATGACTTGTGTCACAAGCTGCAGATGCAGAAGGCGCATCGCTGCAAGGCGAAGCGGCAGATGAAGAAGCCTTCCGCGTCTGTGCCTTACAACTGAAGGCAGAGCATCCATGCCGCAACGATTTTTACGGCATGGATGGTGCATCATAGGCGAAATGTGAGGCACATAAAACATGTACGGTGTTAACTATGAGAGTATAAACATCATGAGCTACTTTAAGGTGCGTGGAAATATCCACAGCATTGGGGCTTGGTTCTATTGATTTATGGATAAAAAATCCCTATAATAGAAGAGTTTGGGGCCAGCCCGGCAGGACCCCATGTACTGCCCCCCAGCCGGAAAACCTTAATCATCTAAGGATGTAGACACTAAGATGGCAAAACGTCGTGGAAACCCAAACTGGGGCAAGCCGGAGCCTATTGGTCCGGTTGTCCCGACTGTGACCTCATTTGAGCAGGTGGTCAAGGAATATAAGCTCACACCTGATCAGTACCTTCGCTCCACTCGTCTGCGTGAGTGGGCGCGGCGCAACCGGAACTCGAAGTACATCCCTGAGACTCTTCTTGAGGCCTGGGGCTTCGAGATCGAGTCGACCCTGTAAGCCGGGGGAAATTTTAAGAGGAAACGCCGCCTGCGGGCGGCGTTTCTGTTTGTGCGGTGCGGGATCGGATAGTTTTGTGTAAATTCTTGATTCTATTGCATGTCTGGTTTTGTGATTTTGGTCTAAGTTATTGATTCTGCTAGTTGTTCCGGTAAGGTATTGATTCTGAAGGGAGTCGGCTGTGAATGGCGGTAAGTTTTTGATTCTGTTGAATGATCGCGTAAGTTCTCTGCTTGCAATGGATTGCCGTGCCTCGCGGTGGGGTGGCTGGGCGCGGGTTGGGGGATGAATGCGGGCATTTTTGCGGCTCCGGTGCAACGGAAAAAGGCCGCGCCCTGATGTTGCAGGGGCAGCCCTGGGATTTTTGGTTCTCTTTCTATTATAGCGAATTGGAATAATTCAGATGCATTTCTAAGTTGCTGTTGGGATGTGAGTTAGAAGATTTATGGCTTGACAGGGGTTGGGCTATGGAGCGGGCGGCTGGTGATGCGGTCAGTTAAAGCCCGGTCGACTGAAAAGCGGCCAGCGGGGCGGCAATATGGTGCGGATCGCTGTAGTTTGCGTACGGAGCTGAGGAAGCGGCCCACGGTGCTGGCGTAGTACCTGGCCCCGAAGTAGTCGTTTCCTGATTCGGAGTCGCGTTCTTTGCCGGTGTACAGGTTCTCCGTGGGAGCTGGCCCGCAGGTCTCCCCGCCGCGTCCCCAGCCAGTCGTTGAGGTAGTAGTGCGTCTTGTTGGTGTCGTCGGTGGCGATCAGCGCTCCGTTGGCCCACACATTGGTGTGCACCAGCGACACGCTCCCGCCAGAGCCCGGAGTGAACTCGCTCAGCCGGATGGCCCGTGATCTCAGGTCTGAGAAGCGAGACCCAGGGCACCCGGTGCTGGCGCTGGCAGGAAAAGGGAAGTGGTAGTCGAGATACATCTGAGGCTGAAAGATTGTGCTCTTGACATTCCATGCTCTGCAATATAGAGTACTCTGTATTGAAAGGGGGTGCGTCGTGACTGGATCGGAGTATAAAGCTGCGGATGCATTGCATGAGATTGAACACACACAACAGCGGAGCGCCGTTACGTACGGGTACCGGAGGTCGTCGCCGTATTTGATTCTGTGGGGCGTGATCTGGATTGTGGGGTATACCGGGGACTATCTGCGGCCGAACTGGTGGGCGCTGTGGCCGGCGCTGATTGTGCTGGGGATTGTGGCGGGCTTCTTTTTTGGTGGACATACGGCTGCGAAGGGGTCGCGCGCGGAGGGGTGGAGGTACGGCGCGACGGCGGTGATGTTGTTCCTGTTTTTCTGGGCCACGTTTGCGGTTTTGCCGCCGAAGTCGGGTGCGGAGGTGGGGGCCTTCCTGCCGATTTTTGTGGGGCTTTGCTACTCGATATACGGGATATGGGCGCGGGCGGCGCGGATTCTAGTGCTGGGGCTGGCGGTGGGAGTGCTGACGGTGGGCGGGTATTTTTATCAGCCGCAGTACTTTCTGCTGTGGATGGCGGCGGTGGGCGGCGGCGCGCTGATTTTGGGCGGGCTTTGGCTGAGAGGAGCGTGAGCGATGGAGCAACCGAATCCCACGATTCACCAGCCGGTGCGGCTGAAGATTATGGCGGCGCTGCGTGCACTGCCTGCTCAGGAACAGCTTGAGTTCACGCGGCTGAAGGCCATTGTGGGCGCGACAGATGGCAACCTGGGCGCGCACATTGGGACTCTGGAGGCGTCGGGCTACCTGGAGGTGGAGAAGGATTTTGTACGGAAGAAGCCGCGCACGCGGGTGCGGCTATCGAAGGCGGGGCGGAGGGCTTTTGAGGAGTACGTGGCGTATCTGCGGGAGTTGGTGGAAGGGGCGTGAGGCGGCGGCGAGTGGTTCAGGCCGTTCTCCCAAGTCTAAAAAGTGAGACATGGGAGAACGGTTGATGCGGTTGCGCGGATCAGCGCAGGGTGAGGCTGTCGTTCGACGCCAGGGTTACCGGTGATGCGAAGGTGAGGCGGGTATGCGTATCTGCTTTAGCCGACTGCGCCGTCAGCGGCTGTCCTTTCAGGTGCGCGGAGGGCTGCGGGATATCCGTGGTCAGCGATACTAGCTGGAGCTTTCCGCTGGCGCAATGGATGGTCAATACGCGGCCGGCACGGGTGATGGTGCCGAAGCCTGACGCCGTGACCCAGGGCGCATGGAAGTCGCCCGGCGCGGTCGGGATGAGCGAGAGCGAGGCGTTGGGGACATCGGGCTTGAAGCCGGTGGCGGCGAGCATGGTGGCCCAACTGCTCATGGCGCGGGAGTAGTGGCCGCCGCACTCGACCTGGTTCCAGGGGCGGCCGGCGCGGAGGTAGCGGCGGTGGGTGGCTTCGACGATGCGGATGCCATCCTGATAGCGGCCGTGATCCATGAGGTAGGAGGCGAAGGCGAATTCGATGCCGGACCAGACTCCGCCAGCCTGAAAATTAGTGACTGCGAGCAGGCCGAGTCCTCCTTTGGGGGCGGTGGCGTTGTGGAGGCCGAATTCAGAATTGAAATTATTTTTGACGATGGCGGCGAGGGCGCGATCGAGGTTGTCGCGGGAGATGGTTGAGGGCAAGCCGATGAGGTGCGAGAACCACTCGCCGGAGGTCTGGTCGGCCATGCAAAGCTCGTCGCGCATGGATCCGTCGGCCCACAGGCTGTAGTAGCTGCCATTGAAGAGCATGCGGTCAAAGGTGGCCGAGGCTTTCGCGAGCACGGCGGTCCAGCGTTTTGCGTAGTCCGGTTGGTGGACGCTTTCGGCGATGCGGATGGCGGCGCGAAGGGCCCCGATCCAGAGGGAGGCAACGTAGGATGGGGTGCCGCGCATGCTCCACTGGTCGTAGGTTTGCAGGCCAGTGTTGCGGTCGGGCAGGCCGTCGTTGTTGGTGTCGAGGGAGCCGGTGTAGTCCATGGCGCGCACGATATGCGGCCACATGGAGTTGAGGTAGCCCTCGTCTCCGGTCCACAAGTAGTCGCGGTAGGTCATCATTACGAATTGCGGGTTCATATCGACGCGGTCAAAGCCGCGGTCGACGCGATCAAGCTCGCCGGAGAAGTTGTGAGGAACCTGGCCGAGCTTGTTCTGGTAGGCGATGATGCGCTTCATCTGCGAGGTTTTTAATTCCGGGAAGAGGGCGATAATCGGGAAACTGCCTTCATAGTCGACGTCGGTGGTGGAGAGGCCGCAGCAGCCGAGGCCCTCCCAGATGGCGTAGCCTCCGTCCTTGATCCACCAGGTGTTGAAGACCAGAGTGGAGAGCTGGCTGGACCAGGAAAAGGCGAGGGCGTCGCCAAGCGAGGTGTTGACGAGGGTTTGCGCGAAGGACTGCGTTTCCGCGCGGTGCTTGCTGTAGTTGGCGCAGAGGAAGCGATTGACATCGAGGGAATCCTTGAACCAGTTGGCGTACATGTGGCCCATTTCCTCGCCGCTGTTGGCAAGATGGTGAGGAAAGAACCAGCTGAGAGTGAAGCGCGTTTCGGTTTTTTGCCTGGGCGCGAGGTGGACAGACGAGGCCAGCGCTCCGGTGCCCCAGGTAAGGCTGGGCTTGCCGTGTCTGGGGGCGAGATTGGCGCTGACTTCCTTGAGGAGTTCGCGGCACTGTTTGGGGAAATTGTCTGGATTGGATTCCTTCGCCTCCTTGAAGACACGCGCGAGCAGGGCGTCGGAGGACAGCTCCCGGGCCTTCTGGAGGACCTGGGCATCGGAAAGTTCGTCAATCTGGGCGTCCGACAGAAGATGGAGGCTGGGGTCAGTAGAGGCCGAGGTGTTGGGCAACTGATTGTCTGTGATGAGGGGCTTCAGGAAATCCAGCAGCATGTGGTGGATTCTTTCCGTCTTCCAGTTGCAGAGGCCGGGGAGCATGAATTCGCGAAAGGTTCCGCTGATGTAGGAGTGCTTGCCGCCGGTGACGGAGAAGCAGAGGTCGCCGATACCGGAGGGGAAATCAGCCTGCGCGCCGGTCTGGAGAAAGAGGTTGGTCGCGTCGTTGTCCTGCACGATCTGATTGGTGAGTTTTCGGATGGGGAGGGCCGAGGCCAGGGGGTTATCGAGCACGCCGATGAGGGAGACGTCCACGGGCTCGTCGGAAAGATTCTCAAGCGAGAAGACCGCGTGAAAGCCGGGCGTCGCGGATTCACGCGCGTTGCCGGGGAAAAAGGGCGAGAAGAATTTCGCGGAGACGCGCACGGGAAGGGAAGGATCGTTGTAGTGGATTTCCGTGACGGGGAAATAGCTGTAGTAGTCGATGGATTCGATGTCCTGCGTGAAGGGCAGGCTGTATAGGTCACTGTCGTCGGCTGAGCGGAGATGCAGGCGGCGAATTTGCGCGACGGGATCAGAGGCTTTCTTGACGCGCAGCAGAAAGCGGAGGTACTGCGGGCCGGGAGGCGGCGGCGCGGTTGTGGATGGGGCGTTTTGACCCCAGGGGCCGGAGTTGAAGATTTGCCACTCATAGAAACAGCCGTCTGGGCGGATCTCGAGGAAGCCGGTGCCGATGCCTCCGAGGGGTGCTCCGGAGCCCATGGCCATAGTAGCGGGAATGGCGAAAGGCATTTGCTCTGTATGTGGGCCGGAAGCGGTGCTGGTGGTTTTGGTTCCGGAATTGTCGCCGCCATCGCGATGGACCGCAACGTGGAACGGCGCGGCAAGCGCGTTGGACGATGCAAGGACGGCTCCGCTGGTAACGGCGGCACTACTGAGGAACTTCCTACGGGAGATGGTCATGGCGGCTCCAAGTACGGTGACGTGGGAACGGTGATGTGAATTGAGGCGATGAAATCAGGGCAATTTTATTGCGAGGCAATTCTAATGCAACTGTTTACATTTTTGCTGGGGAGGGGGTGTGCGGGAGGCGAATTTCAATGGGAAAAGGGGCCAATCTGAGGATTGGCCCCTTTTTCGGCGGAAGGGAAGTGCGATGTACGTCGCGTGCTGCCCGGAGTTAGCGTTTGATTTCGAGGACGGTGAAGCTGCCGGGGATGAGGCTGGGGCGTGCCCAGTGCTGTCCTGGCTTGAGTTTGGGCGCGGGGCCGAAGTCGGCGGTGTCGGCGTAGATGGTTCCGTTGTCGAGGTTGAGGGCCATGGTGCGTGCTCCTCGCTTGGTGGATAAGGTCTGTACTACCGTGTATTTATCAGGTGAATCCTCATGCGCGACTGTAAGGGTGCCCTGGCCGTTGGAGCTGAAGGCAAGCTGGTGTTTGGGGTCGAAGCGGGCGGCGTCGGGGCCTTTGCCGATGGGGACGATGGCGACGACCTTACCAGTGTCAGTATTGACGACGGCCATTTTGCCGTTGTGGCAGACGGAGAAGAGGCGGTGGTGGGCGACGTCGATGGCGAGTCCTGAGGGGCCTTCGCAGGGAGCGATGGACCAGGCGGCGAGGACCTTGTGGGTGGTGGCGTCGATTTTGACGATCTTGCTGAGGCTCTCGATGTTGTCGTAGACGTAGCCGCGGCCGTCGGCGACGGGGAACTCGGGCCGACCGGGGAGGGCGACGGTGGCGACGACCTTATGGGTTGCGTCCGAGACGACGGTGGCGGTGTTGCTGCGTCCGTTGAAGGCCCATGCGGTCTTTGAGTAGGGGTCGAAGGTGAGGCCGTCGGGGTTTTTTCCGGCGGGGACGCGGGCGACGATGGCGCGGGTTTTACGGTTGAAGATGACGACCTGGTCGGCTCCGCCGTCGGAGAGGAAGCCGTACTTGCCGGAGGTGTCAAAGGCGACTCCGTGGAGGCCTTTGAAGCCCGCCATGCGGTCCTTGACCTTTCCGGACGGCTCGACGACGACGACCTGATTGCCGTGGGTGACGTAGAGCAGATGGCTGGCGGGATCGACGGCCATGTAGTCCCACCAACTGCTGCCGCCGACTTTCCACTGTGCGGCGACGTGGTAGGGGCCCTGGGCGCGGGCGGCGGGCGCGAGGATGAGGAACGAGATGACGACGAGAAGGCAGCTGAGAGCGAGAACCCGGGATCTGTAGAGCATGGATGTTCTCCGGAAAATGAGGTGTACCTAAACCACAGCCATGCTACGCCGCATAGCTTAAGACAGCATTAAGGCGGGGCGGGATGGTGTCATTAATTGACATATATGCTATAAATTGTGCGGGAGTATGTGAGCGATGCCTTCGAGGAACATTCATCTGACCAAGTATCTGGACAAGTTTGTTGCCGACAAAATTGAGAACGGCCAGTATGCGAATGCCAGTGAGGTAATTCGTGCAGGTCTTCTCTCGTTGCGCGACCGCGAGGAGGAGCATCAGGCGAAGCTTGAAGCACTCCGTACTGCCATCCTTAATGGAATCAACAGCGGCGTTGCGGAAAACGATGTGATTGGTGAGCTACGGGAGCGCATCCGTAAGCGGGCAGCGGAGGCGGAGAAGGATCGGAAGCGCGCGTGATCCGGTACTCCAGGGACAGCCAGAATGATCTACGGGAGATCGTAGACTACACGGTGGACAGGTGTGGCGAGGCCCAGGCCGTGCTGTACCTCGACAGTTTGTTCGAATGTTTCGACGGCCTTGAGCACATGCCGGGCATGGGACGCGCCTGCCTGGATATCTATCCGGCGCTGTATCGAATCGAGCAGGGCCAGCATGTGATTTTCTACTTGCCAGAGTCTGAAGGTATTTTTATTTGCCGTGTGCTGCACAAGCGGATGCTTATTGAATACGGAGAGTTCCAGTCCAGCTTTTCAGAAAGCATCGAGTGATCGGCTGATTGGCTCAGGGAGTATCAACTCCGAGCTTGTATTGCTCAAATGCGTAATGTCCGATAACGAATATTCTGTATAGTCGCGATGCGGCCGAGCTGGGTCCTGCTGCCGTGTTGCCTAAAATGCTTTAGGATACGGGTTTATGCGTGCGGTGATTGCCGTTGACCGGCCCTTCCATTCCGTGATGCTGGCTAATTCCCTTGCGGGCCAAGGGGTTGAGGTGGCGATTCATACGGCGGCTCCGCGGCGGTTTTACCGGGGGCTGAGCGATGCGGTGCGTACTCGGATGGTTCCTTCTCCGATGAAGATGGCGAGCTATGCGTTGAAGCGCGAGCTGCCGGGTTCGCTGACCCGGCTGGATACGGCGCTGTTTGACCGGGTGGTGGCGGCGACGCTGGGGCGGCCGGATATGTTTGTGGGATGGGCTTCCGAGGCGCTGTACAGCGCCCGGCAAGCGAAGCGTCGCGGCGCGGCGTTTGTGCTGGACCGGGCATGTCCGCACCGGGACTTTCAGGAGGCGCTGGTGGCGCGGGAGTCGGGGCGGCTGGGTGTGGCGTATGAGCCACAGCCGGAGTGGTTCCGACAGAGGCAATTGGAGGAGTATGAGCTGGCGGACGCGATTCTGGTGCCCTCGGAATATACGGCGCGGACGTTTCCGGAGCATTTGCAGGCGAAGCTGGTGAAGGCTCCGCTGCTGGGGCGATGCGCGGAACCTGCGATGATTCGCACGGAGGCGAACGCAGAGTTCACGGTGGGGGTGCTGGGCGGGTCGCCAGTGCGGAAGGGGTATTTGTACCTTTTGCAGGCGTGGCGGAGGTTGGCGCTGCCGAAGGCGAAGCTGCTGATTCGGTCGGGGAATTTGCGGGAGTATCCGGCGTTGCGGGAGCTGCTGGCGAGTACGTCGAATGTGGAACTGGTGGGGTATGTGCCGAACATTTCCGACTTCTACCAGCGCTGCGACGTGTTTGTGCTGCCAAGCGTGGACGATGGGTTTGGAATGGCGCTGATTGAGGCGATGATGAACGGGCGCGCGTGCGTTGCGACGCGGAATACAGGCGCGACCGAGCTGGTGGAGAATGGCCGCGAGGGGCTGGTGGTGGATGCGGCGGACGAGGAGCAACTGGCGGCGGCGATTCTGCGGCTGTATGAGGATGCGGAGCTGCGCCGGGCGATGGGCGAGGCGGCGCAGGCCCGGGCGCGGGAGATTGCAGGGTCAGGGCTGTATGACCGGGCGATTGCTTCCCTTCTGAAAAGGACCATGCACGGAGCCTGAGGGCGATCCGCTTTCCGAGATGCTTTAGCGCACCAGGCCGGCGCGCTCCATTTTGCGGAGCATCCACTGCATGAAAGAGCGGCCGCGCTGAAAGATTGTCGGCGATAGTTTCAGGATAACGGGCTTGAGGGGCTGGAGCGCTCCAGCCACCTTGTAGCGGAAGCGCGTGGTGCGGAAGCTGACGGCGTCCTCTGCGCAGATGAAGGCGCGGAGGTGGTAGGCGGGAAAGACGGCGGTGCTGAAGCGGTGCTGATTCTCCCAGCGGAAGTTGTAGTCGATTTCGCACTCCTCCATGTCGCGGTCTTCCTTGTAAAGCCCGACATATTCGAGAGCGGTGCGGGAATGGATGTGCGGCTGGTCGCTGTAGAGGAATTCACGCTTATGGCTTCCGGTGTATGGAGCGGGCGTGAGGTAGCAGGGCTGCTCATTGCAGCCGGCGAGGCGCTGCGTGAGGTCGGGCGGATGCGGCGCGCCGGCGAAGTTGATGAGGCCGACGCCGGGATTGGCTTCGAGGACGGCGATGGCGTTGGAGAGATAGTCGGGCGGGCCCTGGCACAGCCAGTCGTCCTGAATCATGAGGATGTATTTGCCGGAACAGTGGCGGATTCCATTGTTGTTATTTGCGCCGAGGCCGAGGTTCTTCGGCGAGAGGGCGAAGACGTTGGCGTGGAGAGTGCTGATCCTGGCCTGAATCTCCGGGCCGCTGCCGTCGTCGGCGATGACCAGCTCAAGGTTGGGGTAGTTTGTGTTTTCGCGAAAGGCGCGCAGGGACCGCTCAAGCATGTCAAAACGCTTGTAGGTGATAAAGAGGACGGATACGAGCGGCGATTGCTGGTCGGTCATAGCGGCTGACGAGAAGGATGTTGCGGGGTTTCTCCTGGTCGTATTGTAGGACACGTGCGCGGCGCAGCGATGGAGCTGCGCCGGTGTTGACCGCTTATTCGGCGCGGAAGAACTTTCTTACTGAATGGTGCAGGGTGCGTCCCCGATTGGCAGCGCCGCGAAGGTGGTGATCGATGTCGTTACGGTCTTCGCGGAGCAAGGTGAGGTATGCGAGCGGAAAGTACACGAAGGCGAAGGTGAAGACTTCGGCGAGAAATCCGGCAAGATGCTTGTGCGCGATGTGGACGAAGTGATGGACGGTGAGGCTGGAGGCCGCAGCCGCAGCCAGCGGGAGTGATTGCCGCAGGAAGCATCCTCCGAGCAACGCAATGACATTCAGGTCGAGGGTCTTTGAAATTCTGCGCCAGAGGAGAACGCTTTGCGGGACCTGGACGATGACGAGGGCGAGAGTAATTCCACCAAGACCGAACTCGCGCTCCAGATAGAAGGCGAGGCCGAAGTTAACGAGGCCCTGAAAGAGGGCGGTGACGGTCAACAGGCGCATCCAGCCGAAGACGAAGGAGTAGACGATGGCGACACGCTGGATAGAGATGGTGACGCAGAAGATGGCGAGGCTTACGGTCAGCAGTTCCCCAACGTACTGACGCTCTCCGACCCAGGCAACGACGAGGTCGTGATTGTAGAGGAAGACGCCGAGTCCGAGCGGCAGGGACATGAGCAGCAGGAAGCGGGTGAGGCGCATGAGCGCGTGCTTCATCCGATCCAGATCGTTGCGTCCGTAGAGTTCATTGATGGCCGGGGTTGCGCTGTCAGACAAGCGCAGAACCATGTTGTAGGCCGTGGAGGTGGGCATTTGCGAGGTGTAGAAGCTGCTGGCGTTGGCGGCCCCCGCAGTCATGCCGGCGATGGTGTTTCCGGAAGTAAACATGAGCATGTTGCCGATGTTGAGGAACATGGCGTGTCCGCCGAAGGCGAGCATTTCGCGGAAGAGAGGCTTGTCGGGGATTCCCCAGCCGGGCATGAGATTGGGGTTGAGGCGGCGGAAGCGCACGCGGTAGAGCAAGGCTGCTCCGCCTTCCACCGTAACGCCGGCGAGCATGAGGCCGAAGAGACCGCCCCCGCCAAGCACAAAGAGCAGCGAAACGACGCCGCGGGCGGTGGTCTGCAGGGTCGCGATGAGATTGGCGACGGCGAGATCCTGGGTTGCGACCAGCGCGTTGAAGTATGCAGCCAGCGGAGTGCGCACGATGGACCATACGGCGATGACATAGAGCGCGTGGCGGGCCTCAAGTGCAATTGCCGGAGAAAGATGAAACAGCCTCCGAATGAACATGCTGAAGACGAAGACGAGCGCGGCGAAGATGACGTTGGTGACGAGCAGCATGGAGCGCGCGGTTGTGAACACATGACGAAAGCGCGCGCCGCCGTCCTCCGTGCCGATGGCCTGGGCGAGGAAGCGCTCGAGCGACCAGGAGTGCGCGATATCGACCAGTGCCAGGAAGCCCAGCGTTTGCATAATGGCGGCATAGGCACCGAGGGTCTCGCGGCCGGCGACCTTGAGCACAATGGGCGCGAGCAGAATCTGAATGAGGATTTGCGAACTGTACTGGAAGATGCTGGTTAAAAAGCCCTTCGCTGCTCTTGAGCTGCGGCCCATGCGTTAGCGTCTCCAGATTGCCCGGGTTGAAGAGATAAACTTGCTGCTGGTGTGGATCAAAAGAGATGGCGATCCTGCTGCGATCATCTTTCCTATCTTAATCATTGTCGCGGTGTGAATCGTTGCAATGATTTCCGGTACGGCGGAGCGGAGGAATCGGGCATGGATTGCATGGTAGACTCTCGCCTAGAAACCCCATGGGAAAACGCTACAACGAGCTGGATTCGCTGCGCGGATTGGCAGCGAGCACAGTGGTTCTGGGGCACCTAGCGGACTTTGTGTTTGCCGTTGGCATTCCGGCCAGTTGGATTGGCTGGCGCCACTTTGTAATGGCTGCGAACCGTACGCCGCTTACGGTGCTGATGGCCGGCGGGACTGCCGTGCGGTTCTTCTTTGTGCTGAGCGGATTTGTGCTGATGCTGCCGTTTTTGCGGAACAAGGAAAATCCCTACTTCCCATATCTGGTAAAGCGCATCTGCCGGATTTATCTGCCGTATCTTGCCGCGGTAGCCTTGGCTCTGGCGGGCGATTACTGGCTGGCGGGGCATCCGCTGTCGTTGTTCGGCGGTTCGCTGAAAACCACCTGGTCGCGGCCGATTTCCATGCATCTGGTCTGGCAGCACGTGAGGATGCTGGGCCACTTCGACACGGAGCAGATTAACCCGGTGCTCTGGTCGCTGGTGCAGGAGATGCGGATTTCGATTCTGTATCCACTGATTGGGCTGGCGGTGCTGAAGCTGAGCCGCCGCGGTCTGCTGGCTCTGGTGGCGGCGGTTGAAGCCTGCGTGCTGGCAGTTCCCTATTTCTTTCCCCGCGTGGATATAGGGCTGGCGAGCTACGTGATGACGGCCCACTGGGCCATGATGTTTATTCTGGGCGCCTGGCTGGCGAAGGAACGGGAACGAATTGCCGCATGGATGCAAAGCATGAGCAATCCGAAGAAGGCCTGTCTGGCAGGCGGCGCGTTTCTGATGTACTCGATGGGCGTTAAGACGCTGTGGGGCGCACAGTTCGAGACCCACGTTTTGTATCCGATAGAGCGAATCCCTGCCCTATCGAGCTGGGCCCATAACGTATTTCTGGCGTATCTTCCGGTCTGGGCGGGAGACTGGGTGGCGGCGATCTGCGCGGCGATTGCCATCTGTTTTGCGTTGACGGACCGGCGTACGAAGGTAGTGCTGAACCAGAAGCTGGTGCTATGGACGGGCCGGGCGTCGTACAGTCTTTATCTGGTACATGGCATCGCGTTGTACGTGATGCTGTATCTGCTGTGGGGCACGCGCCACATGGTATGGTTCCTGCCGGGGTATTTCCTGCTGACCATTGTGCTGACGGTCGTCTTTTATCGCTACATTGAGATTCCGACGATGCGGCTGGGGCGGTATCTTGCGAAACGCATGAAGGGCGCCATCGACAGCAAACCGGCCATGCCGGCAGCGGCGGGCTGAGTTACATCTTGTAGTGGCCGAGATCCTCGTCGCCGAGGTCTTCGAGCCATTTGCGGACGTCGTGGGACGAGGCCTGATCGGCGGGGTTGGGCAGGACCTTGGCGGCGCGCAGCACTTCTTCATCCACAAAAATAGGGCAGTCGGCGCGGAGTGCCAGCGCGAGAGCGTCAGACGGGCGGGCGTCGAGGGAGACGACTTCCCCGTTTTGCTCCATCCAGATGACCGCGTAGAAGGTATCGTTCTTCAGCTCGGTAACCACGACACGTTTGATCTGGGCGTTTAGGCTGTTGATGGCGAGCCGGAGCAGGTCGTGGGTGAGGGGGCGCGGCGTCTGGGATTTTTCGACTTCGAGGGCGATGGCGTTGGCCTCGTAGAGCCCGACCCAGATGGGCAGCAGGGCTTCGCTCTGCGGATCCTTAAGGAGCACGATGGGCATGTTGGTTGAGGGGTCAACCATCAGGCCGCGAATTTTCATCTCAATTTCCATGATGCTTAGACCGCCTCGCCTACGAGACTGTTAGGAAAACTGTTGGTGACGCGCACCATCAGGTAGTTTCCGGTGGCGGGTAGGATAGGCTGCCGGGTGGTGAAGTTGAGGGTTTTGTTCTGCGATGTGCGGCCGATGACCTGACCGCGGGCTGGATTATGACCCTCAACCATGACCTCAATTTCCTGTCCGATGTGCCTGGCGTAATTGACCCTCTGGGTTTCTCTCTGGCGCTCGAGCAGGATCTGCAGGCGGGTGGACTTCTCGTCGTCCGGAATGGAGTCGGACATGGAGATGGCCGGCGTGTTGGGCCGTGGGGAGTACTTGAAGGCGAAGACGCCGTCGTACTGGACCTCGGCGAGAAGGGAGAGAGTCTCCTCGAAGTCGTCCGCTGTTTCTCCGGGGAAGCCGACGATGATGTCCGTAGTCATGCTGATGGGGCGGCGCGAGGACTTGATCCAGGCGATGCGCTCCAGGTACCAGTCGCGAGTGTATTCGCGCTGCATGAGGTGGAGGACGCGCGAAGAACCGCTCTGGACGGGCAGATGGACGTGGTCGCAAAGCGTAGGCACGGCGTCGATGGCGTCGACGATGTCGCGGCTGAAGTCGCGCGGGTGCGAAGTGGTGAAGCGCACGCGGCGGATACCGGGGATTTCGCCGACGGCGGCAAGCAGCTCGGCAAAGGAGCGCTGGGCTTCCGGGTCGCGGTAGGAATTGACGTTCTGGCCGAGGAGCTGGATTTCGGTGTAGCCCAGATCTGCCATGCGGCGGGCCTCATTCAGGACGGAGGAGGAGGTGCGGCTGCGCTCCTTGCCGCGGGTATACGGCACGACGCAATAGGCGCAGAACTTATCGCAGCCCTCGATGATGGTGATGTATCCACGGTGCGGATTGGAGCGCGCGGTGAACTCGGTCTCGAAGGTTTCTTCGGTCTGGCGGTCGTCGAGTCCGGTGATGCGGGTGGCTCCATGCTCAAGCTGAACAAGCATTTCCGGCAGCTTGCGGTAGGAGGCGGAGCCGGAGACGAGCGAGACATAGGGAGCGCGCTCGAAGATTTTTTCGCCTTCCTGCTGCGCGACGCAGCCGAGGACGGCGAAGCGCTTGCCCTGCTTGTGGAGCTTCTTATAGTCGTTGAGACGGTTGAAGACTTTTTGCTCGGCTTTATCGCGAATGGAGCAGGTGTTGTAGAGGATGAGGTCGGCGGCTTCCTCGGAGTTCACCTGGGTATAGCCCTGATGGTGGAGGGTGCCGATGACCTTCTCCGAGTCGTGGGCGTTCATCTGGCAGCCGAAGGTTTCGATGTAAAAGGTCTTCGTAGATGCCGGGATGGAGGTTTCAACGGACGCCATGGTGATCTGAGGTCAAGTATAGATCACAGGGTAAGGGTGTTCAGTATTCGCATTAAGCGTATTGGGTGCAGACGCGATTGCGTCCAGTGCGTTTGGACAAGTAGAGGGCATGGTCACTGCGCTTGAGGAGTGTGGCAATGGTGTCGCCGGGGCAGGCCACGGCTATTCCGATGCTGACGGTGACGCGGAGGGGCTCCGGCAGACCGGCCAGGGCTTCAATCTGCATGCGCAGACGTTCGGCGATGGATTCCGCCTGGGCAAGTTGTATGTCGCGGAGAATCATGGTGAACTCTTCTCCACCATAGCGGGCTACGGCGTCCATGGTGCGGGTGTTGAGAGAAAGGAGGCGGCTGATGCGGCGGATGACTTCGTCACCCATCAGATGGCCGTACTGATCGTTAACTTTCTTGAAGTGATCGATGTCGATCATGAGCAAGGCGACAGGGACATTGCGGCGGCCAGCGTACTCAATTTCGCGTTGCAGGACCTGATCGAAGGTGCGCCGGTTCATAAGGCCGGACAGACCGTCTGTGGTGGCCATGAGATGAAGGTTGTCGCGTTGCGCGGACATGCCCAGCCAGGTGATGGAGATGGCTTCGACCAGTCCGAAAACAAAGCCGAAGGAGGCGTAGAAGGCCTGAACCGAGCCGAGATGGTTCATTCGCAAGACAGGATGCCAGATGACAGTGGCGAAAAGCCGAGAGATCTGAAGCAGGAGAAAGGCGGTGCATATCCAGGCGACGAAGAGCCGGGCATGCCGGAGCAACTGACCGCGATGGCGAAAAAGGATGAAGACAGTTAATGCGCACTGTATTGAAACGGTTGCGGTCCGTATGAGGATACGGGCGCGCAGGCTGGGAACGGAGTAGGTGTAGTTGAGGTAGAGGACGAACTGCGCCCCGACCATGAACATACTGGCGCCAAGATACTTCTGAGATGACTCCAAAATGGCTGCGATGGCCTGATGAAAAAAGACAAAGACAAGGAGGATCGCCTCATTGGCGAGGACGTCTGTAAACAGGGGTGACAGGAAAGGTCTGCTGGCTAAAAGAAGGATGCCGAGAAGTGCACTGAGGAGCCCAAAAATCAGCCAAGCCAGCTTCCTTGAGCCGTGTCCGCTGTGAATGATGCCACCACATCCGGCAATCGCCGCCAACACGCAGAGGGTATAGCCAGCGATGATCAGTTGTAATGGCATGTCTAGTTCAGAAGCTCCTTTCCAGAACTGCCCTCACGGACACTAACCGGGTTATGATACCGCGCAATATCCAGTCTTCGTTGAATGAATGAATCCGATCCGGATGCGATTTGTGGGCCATTTTGTAAACTCTCGCACAGCTACTCATCCTTTCGGCAAACTTGGACAACCTCTACAGTAGGCGTATGCAGATTTCCGATATAGCCGAGATCCGGCGTGCAGCGGAGCTTGTTCACAGGGTGATGCCGGTTACACCGACCTATAGCTGGGCGTTGCTGAATGTGCGTGCGGGGGCTGAGGTATGGCTGAAGCACGAGAACCATTCGCCGGTAGGCGCGTTCAAGCTGCGTACTGCAACGGTATACATGGACTGGCTGAAGCGTGAGCATCCCGAGGTGAAGGGGGTGGTGGCGGCGACGCGCGGCAACTATGGACAAGGAGTAGCGGCGGCCGCACGGGCTGTGGGAAGTGCAGCGACGATTGTGGTTCCATTTGGGAACAGCCGCGAAAAAAATCGCGCGATGCGGGCGCTGGGGGCTGAACTGGTGGAGCACGGCGAAGATTTCCAGGCAGCAAACGAGTATGCGACGGAGCTGGCGGAGGCGCAGGGGCTGCACAAGGTTCCGTCGTTCACTTCCCTGCTGGCGGCGGGCACGGGGACCTATGCGCTGGAGATGTTTGAGGCGGCTCCGGAACTGGATGTAGTGTATGTACCGGTGGGAATGGGGTCGTCGATTTGCGGATTTGTGGCTGCGCGGGAGGCTCTGGGGCTGAAGACGAAGATTGTGGGCGTGACGGCGAAGGCGGCTCCGGCGACTGCGCTGTCGTTTGCGGCGGGGCGGGTGATTCCCCATGCAGTTGCTCCGACGCTGGCGGATGGGCTGGCGTGCCGGCTTCCGGATGAGCAGGCGCTGGGCGTGATGCTGCGATATGTGGAGCGGATTGTGGAGGTCAGCGAGGATGAGATTGCGGGGGCCATGCGGGCGATCTTTGAAGACACGCATAATGTGGCAGAGGGCGCTGGCGCCGCGGCGGTGGCCGCGGTTCTGCAGGAGCGGGAGACGTTGGCGGGCAAGCGCGTGGGCGCGGTGCTGAGTGGAGGCAACGTGGACCGCGAGGTGTTTGCGAAGGTGCTGGGGGCAGAGTGAGAGGCAAGAAGATTGAGGCAAAGGGGAAGCTTGAGCGGCTTTCGCATGGGGCGCTGAACCGCTGTTTTGGCTGCGGCGAGCGCAACAAGACGGGGCTGCGGCTGCAGTTCTATGTGGATGCGGAGCATGTGATTGTGTGCCGCTTGAAGCTGGCGAAGAGGTTTGAGGGGCCTCCGGGGCATGCGCACGGCGGTGTGATTGCGACACTGCTGGACGAGGCGATGAGCAAGGCGAACCGGCAGTTCGGCGTGCTGGCGATGACGCGGCAGATGGAGGTGGAGTATCTGAAGCCGGTTCCGCTGGGTACGCGGCTGCTGCTGACGGGGCGGCACGCAGGCGTCGAGGGCCGGAAGCATCGCTGCGAGGCGGAGCTTGCGAATGAAGAGGGCGTGGTACTGGCGCGGGGCAAGGCGTTGTTTATCGAGGTGGATCGAGCGCTGTTGCAAAGGGTCATGGGGTCAGTTTGAGCCTGGACCTTAACCGTGCGCGCAGGGCGTCCGTATGCTTTTCAAAGAGGAACCATACAAGCTGGGCATAGAGCATGGCGATGACGAAGATGCCGCCGCCGATGAGCAGATGGGGCGCGTCCGGAAGCCAGCGCAGCTGATGGAAAACGGCTTGCGCGTAAGCGGCGAGGATGACGACCAGGGGCAGGTGGACGAGATAGAGCGTGTAGGAAGAGTGTGAGATGCGCCTGGCGGTGCGGTTATACGCCTCCGGCATGGGGGTGCGGGAGCAGCCGATAATTACATAGATGAGAAGCATGACGACCAGGCCGAGGACGTAGTCGGAGATGGGTGCGTCGGCCCACTTGCACCAGGCGAGGGTGACGGCAAACAGGGCCAGAGCGGCGATTACGATGGCCCTTCGCGCGAAGGCAGTTTTGTCCGGAATGCGCGGCAGGTAGTGGATGGCGACTCCCATGAGCCAGACGAAACCGAGCAGCGCGATGGCCGGTTTGACGAAGAGCACCACGGCGACAAGCAGGAGCAGATAGAAGAGGCGTCGGGGCAGAGCGATGCGCGGAAGTATGGCCATCACGAGTGCGGGAAACGTGATGTAGTACCAGAACTCGTTGGACAAACTCCACAGCGGGCCGTTGGAGCCGAGTGTGGGCACGAGGATGGTTTGTAAGAAGGTGTAGTTGCCGAGCAGGATGGGCAGGCTGAGGCGGTCGCCGACGGTAAAGGCGATGGCGTGGGAGCCGGATGTGCCCGCGTAGACGGAGTGTGTGCCAAAGAAATGGAGACCGAGGACATCGATCAGGCCGCCGAAGATGAGTGCGGGAAGGAGAACGATGTAGAGGCGGGTGAGGCGGTTGAAGAGGTACCCGCTCCATTTCCAGCGGCCGGTTGCATGTGCGCGAAGGACGCTGCCTCCGACGAGGTATCCGCTGAGGACGAAGAAGATGATGACCCACTGATGACCGAGTCCGGTGGCGAGATAAAGGAGCGCCAGAAGCGGGGAGTGATGCGGGAGTACAGAGTAGTCGCGGAAGAAGAGGTCGCGCACATGGCTCAGGCAGACTCCGATGGCTGCGATGCCGCGGAGGGCGTCGAGATGCACGGAGGCGACACCGTGGGGGCTACGGAGATGTTCAAGCGGCTGAGGGTTGGCGACGGCAGGCATGTGCTTTTGGGGAGTGTAATCAAGGCGGGCATGGTGGACAAGCGAACGGCAAGGAAAAACGCGCGCGGGGGCGGCCGTTGCGAATTTGGTAGGAGCGAATCCGCGTTCGGCGCGGCGGGCGTTGAGGGTCGCGAAAGCTGCTAAAATTGAGTGTTATACGAGATCAAACCAAAGCCTTGCAGCAGGCGCGGATGCGCGTTGCGAGGTGCTTGCAAACGGGAGAGAAAGCCATGACGAACCACGGAAACACGAACGGCAGCTATGCGCAGGACCAGACGAGTCTGCGGCTGAAGACGGGCCTGGCCGAGATGCTGAAGGGCGGCGTGATCATGGACGTGATGGACGTGGAGCAGGCGAAGATTGCCGAGCAGGCCGGAGCAGTTGCGGTGATGGCGCTGGAGCGGGTTCCGGCGATGATTCGGGCCGAGGGCGGCGTGGCGCGCATGGCCAAGCCGAGCCTGATCAAGGAAATTATCAAGACGGTTTCGATTCCGGTGATGGCGAAGGCGCGCATTGGGCACTTTGCCGAGGCACAGATTCTTGAAGTGCTGGGCGTGGACTTTATCGACGAGAGCGAAGTGCTGACGCCCGCGGACGAGACGCACCATATTGACAAGCATGCGTTCAAGACTCCGTTTGTGTGCGGGGCGCGCGACCTGGGCGAGGCGCTGCGGCGCATTGCGGAAGGCGCGGCGATGATTCGCACCAAGGGCGAGGCGGGCACGGGCGACGTGGTGCACGCGGTGAAGCACATGCGGCAGATCGTGCAGGAGATGAAGGCGCTGACGGTGCTGAGCGACCAGGAGCTGTACGTGGCGGCGAAGGAGCATCGCGCACCGTACGAGCTGGTGCGGATGGTGGCGAAGGCGGGCAAGCTGCCGGTTCCGAACTTCTCGGCGGGCGGGATTGCGACTCCGGCGGATGCGTCGCTGATGATGCAGCTGGGCGCGGAGAGCGTGTTTGTGGGCTCGGGAATATTTATGAAGGAGCGCGCGACTCCGCTGGACGTGAGCGTGAATGCGAGGGGCGAGCCGAACAATCCTAAAGAGCGGGCGGAAGCGGAGTCTCGCGCCAAGGCGATTGTGATTGCCACAGCGCACTTCAATGATCCCAAGGTTCTGGCAGACGCGGCCGAGCAGGTGACCGGATCGATGAAGGGGCTGGCAGTTGCGGCGATTGAAGAGAAGGACCTGCTGCAGACAAGGGGAAACTAGCCAGACTGGCGGCTACTCCCGTTGGCAATGTACGGCGATAATTGAGGCACGCGAATGGTGGCCGGGATGATGGCTAGCAAGGGAGGGTTCGATGCACGTTGAATTTGATCTTCCGGATGAGATTGCGGAGGTTCTAGGATCGTCCGATTTGTCACGGGCTGCGCTTGAGGCGCTGGCGGCTGAGGGTTACCGACTACGGCAACTCGGCCGGGGACAGGTGAGCCGCCTTCTCGGCTTTACGACGCCGATGGAGGCAGATGCCTTTCTAAAGGAACGCGATATTCCGCTGAATTACGGGATAGAGCAGCTCGAACAGGACATCGAGACTCAGAACCGGCTTCTGAACTCGCATGGCTTCAAGGCGCAGCGTCCAGCATGATTGTTGTTGCGGACACCTCTTGTCTCAATTACCTGATTCTGATTCATCACATCGAGGCTCTTCCGAAACTGTACGGGCGAATCCTGATTCCGCGCACGGTGTACAGAGAGTTGAGCGCAGAAATGGCTCCTACACCGGTGCGAGAGTGGATAGAAAGCATGCCTGATTGGCTTGTGATTCACGATGTTGTGAATCAGGACCCATCGATGGCATATCTCGACAAAGGCGAACAGGATGGGATTGCGCTGGCGCAAATGATGCATGCAGATCTGATTGTGCTGGATGATCTGGACGCGAGAAGGGCCGCAGAAGCAAGAAACATTAGCGTTACGGGCACGCTGGGTGTTCTGGCCAAGGCGCCGCCGAGCGGGGCTTGATCGACCTTGGAGATGCACTCAGGAAACTGCAATCCACAAACTTCCGTGCGGCGCCTTCTCTAATCGCCAGGCTTCTGGAGCAAAATTGGAAATGACAAAACAACCGCGTTGTCCGGCAATTTCAGGGAAGGCATAGTGAGCGAGGACAATCCAATATCTCTTCCGCGCATTGGCGTGCTGGCGATTCAGGGAGATTTTGCGGCCCATGCGGAGGCGCTGAACGAGGCAGGTGCGGAGGCGGTACTGGTTCGCAAGCCGGAGGAGTTGGCCGAAGTGGATGGGCTGGTGATTCCGGGCGGCGAATCGACGACATTTCTGAAGTTTCTGGAGCGGGACGGGTTTCTGGGCGCGCTGCGGGAGTTTGTGGCGACGAAGCCGACGTTTGGGACGTGCGCCGGGTGCATTCTGCTGGCGAAGGAAGTGCTGCATCCCGCGCAGGCGAGCCTGGGCGTGCTGGATGCGACGGTGGAGCGGAACGCGTACGGGCGGCAGATTGACAGCTCGATTGCAATGGGCGAGACGAAGCTGGATGGCGGGCCGCTGGAGATGGTGTATATCCGCGCGCCGCGTATAGTGAAAACCGGGCCGGCGGTGAAGGTCCTGGCCGAGCGTGACGGCTTCCCTGTTCTGGTGGAGCAGGGGCAGATCATGGCGGCGACTTTTCATCCGGAGCTGTCAGCGGATCGCCGGGTGCACAAGCGGTTTGTGGAGCTGGTGCGCCGCTGCATGACGAGCCGTTCTTAATTCAGGAGACAACACTCAAGTGCTGATACCCGCCGCATACGCCCTGCTGAAAATTGGACGTGTGGTGTGGATGCCTGTGGACGGATCGCTGCACGGGCCAGCCGCAGACCGTCTGATGTGGTGGAATCTGGTGGCGCTGTGCGCGATTGCTGTTGCGGGGCACCTATGGCTGGCGTTTGCCATGCTGCGGCGGAAGCCGGCGAAGCGGAGCGTCCCGGCAATGGCGCGGTGGGTGCTGCTGGCAGGCTTCTGCGGAATGTATGCATGGATGGCGCTGACGGCGCAGAACCTGTGGGCGGAGACGCGGTACGAGGGGCCGTTGCAGACGGCTATGCATGTCGAGGTGGTGGGTGTGCAGTTCCAGTGGTACTTCCGGTATCCGGGGCCGGATGCGACGTATGGCGTGACGCGGCCAAGGCTGGTGAATGCCGCGGCGGGCAATCCGCTGGGGATTGATCCGCGGGATGCGAACGGCAGGGACGATGTTGTGTCGAGCGTGCTGGTGCTTCCGGCGGGGCGCGAGGTGGAGTTGCGGTTGCGGTCGCTGGACGTAATGCATGGATTTTTTATTCCGGGGATGCGGCTGAAGGAAGATGCGATTCCGGGAATGACTCTGCACGTGCACTTCACGCCGGAGAAGGTGGGGACGTATCCGATTTTGTGCAGCCAGGTGTGCGGGCTGGGGCATGACCGGATGCAGGCGAGGCTGATGGTGGTGTCTCCGGCGGACTATGCGGCTTGGATCGCGGGGCGCGAGCGGGCGCGGGAGGCGGAGGAATGAGGCGGGCGCTCGGAAAGGTGTTTACGACGGACCATCGGCGGCTGGGAGTGATGTATCTGCTGCTGGCGCTGGCGGCGGTTGCGGTGGGAACAACGCTGTCGCTGCTGATGCGCTTTCACCGGGTGTGGCCGAATGCGGTGATCCCCGGATTTGGGGTGATGAAGCCGGAGGATTATCTGGCGCTGGTGACGATGCATGGGACGCTGATGGTGTTCTTTGTGCTGACCGTGGCGCCGCAGTCGGGCTTTGCGAATCTGGTGCTGCCGGGGCAGATTGGCGCGCGCGGGATGGCCTTCCCGAAGATCAACGCAACGTCATTCTGGCTGACGCTGGTGTCATTTCTGGTATTGATTTCGGCGGCGCACCTTACCGCGGGCGGAGCGCCGATTTCGGGATGGACGAGTTATCCGCCGCTGAGCGCGCTGCCCGCGGCGGGACCGGGCCAAGGGCTGGGAATGGACCTGTGGCTGGTGAGCATCGGAATCTTCTGCGTGGCGGCGTGGCTGAGCGCGTTGAACATGCTGGCGACGATTGTGGGCAAGCGGCGCGCGGGCATGACGTGGGCACGGCTGCCGATGACGGTGTGGTCGTGGCTGGTGGCGTCGGTGCTGACGCTGCTGGCGTTTGTGGTGCTGCTGGCGGCGGTGGGTATGCTGTTCAGCGACCGGCACTTCGGGACGAACTTCTTTATTCCGATGGGGGACATGATCAACGGGCAGGTGGTGGGGCACGGGAACGGGTCTCCGATGCTGTGGCTGCAACTGTTCTGGTTTTTCGGGCACCCGGAGGTGTACATCGCGGTGCTGCCGGGGATGGGGCTGGCGACTTCCCTTTTTGCGAACTTCTCGCGTCGGCGCGTGGCCGGATACAAGATGATGGCCGGCATGCTGGTGGCGATCGGGCTGCTGGGGCTGTTGGTGTGGGGCCATCATATGTTTGTGAGCGGGATAAATCCGTATGCCGGGACGGCGTTTGCGGCGGTCACGATGGCGATTGCGGTTCCGAGCACGGCGGAGGTGATTGGCTGGCTGGCGACGCTGTGGGGTGGCGGGTTGCGGCTGCGGACGCCGATGCTGTTCGCCCTGGGGTTTCTGTCGTTCTTTATTGCGGGCGGGCTGACGGGGCCGATTCTGGCGCAGCCGTCGCTGGACGTCTATCTGCACAACACATTTTTTGTGGTGGCGCACTTCCACCTGATTATGGCGATGGCGGGCGTGTTCGGCGTCTTTGCCGGGGTGTACTACTGGTTCCCGCTGATGACCGGGCGGCTGATGAACGAGACGCTGGGCAAGGTGCACTTCTGGGTGAGCCTGATTGCGGCCTACGGGACATTTTTACCGATGCACTTTGCGGGTCTGGCGGGCGAGCCTCGGCATTATGACCGGCTGACGGGACCGGCGATGAATTTTACTGCACTCCTTCCGCTGGAACGCGGCATCACATATTCAGCGCTGCTTTTGGCGGCAGCGCAAGGGATTTTCCTGTGGAATGTGTTTGTGAGCGCGCGGCGGGGACGGGTGGCCGGTGTAAACCCATGGGAGTCAACGACTCTGGAATGGGAAAACGGCGAAGTGCCCAGCCTGATTGAGCGCGGGCCCTACGAATACGAGCTGCCACAGGGCGAAGGCGGCTATCATCCGCAGTGGGAAAGCCCGGTAAAACAGGAGTAAGCTGTTAATCGTCAGAGGGAGTCGGGCTATGCCAGCGACCTTCACCCGCAATCCGGTTGATGTTGAGCGCAACGACACCGGGATCGGTGGCAAACCACCCTATGACCGTCGTCCGACGGGCGGAGGCGGCGACGGAGAGAACTGGGAAAACCACCCACAGGGGCGGGGCGGCCCACGTGAACTGCTGATTCGCTACCGTCTTGGGTTGATGTTTGCCCTGTCGGGCGATCTGATGTTTTTTGTGGCGCTGGTGAGCGCTTTTTTTGTACGGCAGAGCACCGGCCACTTCGATGTTTATAACCACTACACCACCGACTGGCGGTCGCTGGCGGTGCCTCCAATTCTGTGGCTGAATACGGCGGTGCTGCTGCTGAGCAGTGTGACCATGGAGATCGCACGGCGGCAGCTCTTCCACGAAATCGACGTGATGGAAGAGTGGCTGGGGCTGGGACGTCCAGCGGTGAAGCGGGCGGCTCCGTGGCTGATTGCAACGCTGGGGCTGGGGCTAACCTTCCTGGTTGGGCAGTGGGTGGCGTGGGAGCAACTGGTACAGCAGGGCTACCTGCTGAGCGCTCCCAACCCGAGCAGCAACTTCTTTTACCTGATCACGGGGATTCACGGACTGCACCTGGTGGTGGGTGTGCTGGCGCTGATGGCCGCGCTGATGGGGCTGTTTACGCTGAAGAAGGTGGAGTTCCGGCAGATTGCCGTGGACTCAGTGGCGTGGTACTGGCACACTATGGGGATTTTCTGGGCCTTCCTGTTTGTGCTGCTGGTCTTTTTCCAATAAGAAGCAGCGAATAAGCAGCTATCCATACGGCTATCCATACGAACGTGCTTTGCGCCTTTGGGTGCAGGCCAGCCCTCCGTTCCATGGACTTACCGAAGCGGCAAACTGTCAGCTCCGCCGCCGACGAAGTGGACAACCTCAAATTTATCTCCTGGGTGGACGGGGGTGGAGGGCCAGTCGTTGCGGCGAACGATGGTTCCGTTGTGTTCGATGGCGACGCGGTCACCCTTGATCTGGAGGGCGGCGAGGAGGTCGGCGACGGTGGAGGATGGGGAGAGCGAGGGAAACTCACGGTCGCTGCCGTTGATGACGATCTGCATATCTTGAATGTATCAAGAGGGTTCGGACGTCAGGTGGCGGGCGACAGAGCGTGCAGGCTACGGCCAGCGAACGACGCGCCATAGCTCCCACAGGCCCGCACCGATGAGAAACAGGAAGACGTTGAAGAGCATGGCATAGAAGAAGCCACGGAAGGCGCTGCCGCGGTATTGCCTTGCTAAGGGTTCGGCATCGGATTCTGCGTGCGCCTGCGGATCGAGCAGGATGGGGTGTTTCGAGTCGAATATCTGAGTGGCCATGGGGAGCTTCTCCGGTGTCCAGCTTATCGGCCGAGACCGAAACGTAGATAAATTTGATGCGAAGAGAGGCGCGAAGGTGGCTCACTATGGGACATACTACGCTTTTGCTCTTTTTGGGAATGGAAAAGGGTCCCACGTTTATCGGCTGAAGCGGATGTTGTGGCCTTCTTCGCCGCATTTGAACACGAGTCCCGCCCAGGTGCGTATTGACCGGAAAAACTTTCTCTGCCGGGGTTGCTTTTTCGATACAGCAACAATTTCCCCAGGATGGGTTGAGCGGCCCAGGTGAGCGAGTGATTTCCGGGTGAGATTCATGAAGTTGGAATTGCGTTCGAGGTTGCAGTGGTGATCGTGGATATCCCCTTCAAAACTTGACTCTTGACAGTAGAAAAACTAGAGTCAGAGAGTACCCGTTCGACGTTCCCAACCTGAGGCGAGTTAGGCAGTTATGCAACCCCATCATCCTTATTCGTGGAACTACATTCCGCTGCTGCTTCAAGTGCTGGCGGCGGTCGGGCTCGGCGTTGGAATGGCGACGGTGTCCTGGTTCATTGGCAGGCACCGTAATACCAAGACAAAACTGGCGGCCTATGAGTGCGGCATTCCCGCCGAGGGCGATGCGCGGGGACGCTTCACTGTTAGTTTCTACATGGTCGCGATGCTGTTCATCCTGTTCGATGTGGAAGCTGTTTTTATGTATCCCTGGGCGATTATTTATCGCCGTTTGCCGGCGATTACGGGCTCACGGTTTTTCGGATTCTGGGAGATAGTGGTCTACCTGGGTTTCGTGCTGGTGGGCTTCTTCTACATCTGGAAAAAGGGCATCCTCGACTGGGGTCTGGACAAGACCGATTTATAGGACGTAATGACACTGCTCGACAAAGACGCTGTACTCGAGGCCCATGCACAAAATCGGGCCGTTGCCTCCCTTCAAACTGCCATTCCTGACGCAATTCTCGACGCGAAATTTGACCGCGATGAGCTGACGCTGACCATTGCGAAGGACCAGATTCGCGCGGCGGCCAGCGTGGTGCAGCAGGCAGGCTACAACTTTCTTGAGGATGTGACCTGCGTGGACTGGTATCCCAGCGAGCCGCGGTTCCATGTGGTCTACCACATCCTTTCGCACGGGCTGAAGGAGCGGGTACGGCTGGTGGCGCCGGTGGAGTCAATAGACTGCGCGATCGACAGCATTACGCCGGTATGGCCTTCGGCAAACTTTTATGAGCGCGAGGTGTGGGACCTGTTTGGCGTGCGCATCAACGGCCACCCGGGCCTGCGCCGCATCATGATGCCTGAGGAGTGGGAAGGCCATCCGCTGCGCAAGGACTATCCGGTGGAGGGATATCGCTGATGGCTGATCTGGCACACTTTGTTGAAACCTCCGACCTGATCCAGCCGCGTCCGGAAGAAGGTTCGAAAGATACGACGATGGTCCTGAACATGGGGCCACAGCATCCGTCAACCCATGGTGTTCTGCGTCTGGTGATTGAGATTGACGGCGAGACGGTGCTGAAGGTGGTGCCGGACATCGGGTATCTGCACACGGGCATTGAGAAGACCTGCGAGGCGAAGTTTTATCAGCAGGTGGTTCCGCTGACGGACCGCATTGATTACCTGAGCCCGATGACCAACAACCTGTGCTACTGTCTGGCGGTTGAGAAGCTGCTGGAGATCGAGATTCCGGAGCGGGCGCAGTGGATTCGGGTATTGCTGAACGAACTGACGCGGTTGAACTCGCACCTGGTATGGCTGGGCACGCACGCGATGGACATCGGCGCGCTGACGGTGTTTCTGTACTGCTTCCGCGAGCGCGAAGAGATACTGCGGATTTTTGAGGCGGTGAGCGGCCAGCGCATGATGACGTCGTACTTCCGCGTGGGCGGGCTGGCGCTGGAGCCGCCGTTGGATCTGTTTGATTGGATACAGCGATTCATCCAAAAAATGCCGGAGAGGATTGACGAGTACCAGAACCTGCTGACCGGCAATCCGATTTGGATGGGACGTTTGAAGGGCGTGGGCCATCTCTCCGCAGAAGACGCGATTGCTCTGGGCGTGACGGGGCCGCCGCTGCGCGCGTCCGGCGTGGACTGGGATTTGCGGCGGGATATGCCCTACTCGAGCTATGACAAGTTCCAGTTCAAGGTTCCGATATCGCACGACTGCGATGTGTGGGCGAGGTACATCATCCGCATCGAGGAGATGCGGGAGTCGGTGAAGATTTGCCAGCAGGCGCTGGACGGGATGCCGGAAGGGCCGATCAAGGCCGATGCGCCGAAGGTGGTTCTGCCGGACCGCGAGAAGATGAAGACCCAGATGGAGTCGCTGATCTACCACTTCAAGATCGTGACGGAAGGGTTTCCGGTTCCGGCGGGGCAGGTGTACCAGGCGGTGGAGTCGCCGCGCGGCGAGATGGGCTACTACGTGGTAAGCGACGGGACGGCCAAGCCGTATCGCGTACACATGCGGAACCCGTCGTTTGCGACACTGCAGGCGGTGCAAAAGATGTGCGAAGGACGGCTGATCGCGGACGTGGTTGCGGTGATCGGGTCCATCGACATTGTGCTGGGAGAGATTGACCGGTGAGTGCCGGCCACACGGGCGAAACCGCTTCGGGCGGAACTGCTGTGGTGGTTCGCGAGTTGTGGGTTTCGTTTGTAGCGCTTATTCGCTCGTATGTGGCTGGGTATGATCTGGCAAGGCCGGTGAGCGAACACGCGCTGGTGGACGAAGGTGAGGACGGGCGCCTGACGCTGCGGGGCGAAGGCAAAAGGCTGGAGCTGGAGTTTGACGCAGCCAGCGGCACGGGTGACTGGACGGTGTATGAGGATGATCCGGGGCCGGACCGGGTGCTGGAGCGCGGCAGGTTTGGGCTGGATGAAGAAAGCCGGGTGGCGCTGAGCGACCGGGCGGGAAAACTGGAGCTGGAAGTTGCGGCGGAGGCTTTCACCGCAAAGGTATTTGAGTAGAAAGATTTTGGCTGATTTGAATCAGTAATTTCAGTGGGAGTAAGCGTTGGCGACGGAAAAGAAAACGATATTTTCACCTGAACTTGCGGCACGGTTTGACAAGCTGGTGACGCTGTATCCGGTGCGGCGCTCGGCACTGGTTCCCATGCTGCTGTATGCGCAGGACGAGGTGGGCTACATCTCTGCCGCGGTGGTGGCCGAGATTGCGGAGCGGATCGGCATCCGCGAGAACGACGTGCATAGCGTGCTGAGCTACTACTCGATGCTGCGGACCAAGCCGGCGGGCAAGTACAACGTGCAGGTGTGCACGAACATCAGCTGCATGCTGCGCGACGGATACGGGATTCTGGACCACTGCAAGAAGCGGCTCGCGATTGGGCACAAAGAGGTGACGCCGGACGGGCTGTTCTCGCTGGAGGAAGTGGAGTGCATCGGCGCGTGCTGCTGGGCTCCGGCGATGCAGGTGAACTACGACTTTTATGACGAGCTGACACCGGAGAAGGTGGACCAGGTTCTGGATGACTATAAGGCCGGACGCGGAAAGGAGACGGAGTAGGCATGCCGAGACTGGTTTCGCATCCCGATGAGGTCAAGATTGTTTCGCGCCGGTTTGGACAGGGCGCGACGGACATTGACAAATACATTGAACTCGACGGCTACAAGGCCGCACAAACCGCAATCGAAAAGGGGCCGGAGTGGATCATCCAAGTGATGAAGGCCTCGGGCTTGCGCGGGCGCGGCGGAGCGGGGTTCCCTACCGGCCTGAAATGGTCGTTTGTGCCGAAGCAGTCGGAACGTCCGAAGTACGTGCTGGTGAACGGCGACGAGAGCGAGCCGGGCACGTGCAAGGACCACCTGATCTTTCTGTATGACCCGCATGCGGTGATTGAAGGCGCGATGATCGCGGGCCTCGCGATCGGGTCGAAGCAGGGTTTTATCTATCTGCGCGGCGAGTACCGCTACCTGCTGAAGATCATGGAAAAGGCCGTTTCCGATGCGTATGCCAAGGGCTTTCTGGGAAAGAATATCTTCGGTTCGGGCATTGATTTTGACGTGGTAACGCAGACCGGCGCGGGCGCCTATGAAGTGGGCGAAGAGTCGGCGCTGATGGAATCGCTGGAAGGCAAGCGCGGCGTGCCGCGCATCAAGCCTCCCTTCCCTGCTGTGGTTGGGCTGTATGGCGGGCCGACGGTCATCAATAATGCGGAGACGATTGCGAGCGTGCCGCACATTTTGATGATGGGCGGCGAGGCGTACGCGAAGGTCGGGTCAGAACGCAACGGCGGGACGCGGCTGTTCGGCATCAGCGGGCACGTGGAGAAGCCGGGCGTGTATGAGCTGCCGATGGGCTACAACCTGAAGAAGGCGATTTACGAAGTCGCGGGAGGCATACGCGGCGGCAAAAATCTGAAGGCGGTGGTGCCGGGCGGATCGTCGACCACGGTGCTGACGGCGGACGAAATTGAAGTAGGCCTGGACTTTGACCAGATGGGCAAGGCGGGCACCATGCTCGGCTCGGGCGGCATTGTGGTGCTGGACGAGACGGTGTGCATGGTCGAGTTTGCGCTGCGGACCATCCAGTTCTACCAGCATGAAAGCTGCGGATGGTGCATTCCCTGCCGCGAAGGCACGGATTGGCTAAAGAAGTCGATTGGGCGCCTGCATGCGGGCGGCGCGGTGGACAAGGACATCGACAACATTCGCTACCTGGCGGAGAACATGCTGGGGCGGACCTTCTGCCCGCTGGGCGATGCGGCGGCGATGCCGACGATCGGATTTGTGAAGAAGTTCCGCAAAGAGTTTGAAGACCATTTGAACGGCAAGGGCTGCCCTTACGGGCACGCGCAGGAGCGCGAAGCAGCGCTGGTTTAACGCAAGGAAAAGGATTGGAATGGCTGACGTAACCTTTACCGTCGATGGCAAGAAGCTGACCGCTCCCGCGGGCACGCTGTTGATTGATGCCTGCAAGGCCGCGGGGATCGAGATCCCGGCCTTCTGCTATTACCCTGGGCTGTCGTTGCAGGGCGCGTGCCGCATGTGCATGGTGCGCCTGGAGAAGGTTCCGAAGCTGCAGACTGCGTGCACGACTCCGGTAGCCGAAGGCATGGTGGTGCACACGGAGACGGAGGAGATCACGCAGGGTCGCAAGGCCACGCTTCAGTTGCTGCTGGGGAACCATCCGCTGGACTGCCCGGTGTGCGACAAGGGCGGCGAGTGCGAGCTGCAGGACATGACCTTCAAGTACGGCGCGGGCGAATCGATGTATGTCGAGACGAAGAACCACCGCGAGGAGCAGCAGTGGTCGCCGGTGGTGTATTTCGACAGACCGCGCTGCATCTTGTGCTATCGCTGCGTGCGCGTGTGTGGCGAGGGCATGGATGTGTGGGCGCTGGGCGTGGAGAATCGCGGATCGAGCAGCGTGATTGCTCCGAACGGGGGCGACCACCTGGACTGCGAAGAGTGCGGCATGTGCATCGACATTTGCCCGGTGGGCGCGCTTACCTCCGACACCTACCGCTACCAGACGCGGCCGTGGGAGATGAACCACGTGGGCACGGTTTGCGCGCACTGCGGCGACGGCTGCAAGACCACGCTGGGCGTGCGTACTACCGCTGACGGGTCGGAAATTATCCGCGGCAACAACCGCGATAAGAGCGGCATCAACGGCGACTTCCTGTGCATCAAGGGCCGCTATGCCTTTGACTTTGCCAACCACGCAGAGAGGCTGACCAAGCCGCTGGTGCGGCAGGCGGATGGAAAGCTGGCTCCGGTGAGCTGGGAGGAAGCGCTGGACTTTGCCGCGCAGGGGCTGAGGGAAGCACGCGATGCGAAGGGCGGCAAGGCGGTTGGCGTGATCGGGTCAAACCGCACGACGAACGAAGAGAATTACCTGCTGCAGAAGTTTGCGCGCACAGTGCTGGGCACCAACAACATTGATCATCACCGGACGGCGGACTATGCGGCCTTTGCCGCAGTGCTGAAGGGCAACTCGGGGCGCGAGGCGAGCCTGCGCGACTTTGCGACGGCCCCGGCGATTCTGCTGCTGGGGAACGACCCGACGGAGCAGCATCCGGCGCTGGCGTGGCAGATTCGCACGAATGTGCGGCTGAACAAGGCTCGGCTGTATGTGGCGAACCACGAGGACATCAAGCTGCGGCAGCAGGCGAAGGCGGCGGTGACGCTTCCGCAGACCGGATACGCGCAATTTGTGGAGTACCTGGCGGGCAAGGACGGCGAGTTCAAGAGCGATGACGCGACGGCGGCATTCCGCGATGCGGTGAAGAAGGAAGAGCGGCTGCTGATTGTGTTTGGGTCGGAGCTTCGCGGGCGTGAGATTCAGTCGCTGGTGGAGTTTGGGCTGTCGCTGCCGGATGTGAAGTTTGCGTGCCTGGGCGACTATGCGAATTCGCGCGGCGCGGCGGACATGGGCTTGCTGCCCGATCTGCTGCCGGGATATGTTCCGGTGGGCAAGGCGGGGCAATTTGCCGGGGAGTACGGCAGTTCCCTGCCGGCAGAGCCGGGGCTTGACCTGGTGCAGATGTTCGATGCGGCGGGACGCGGTGAGCTGGCGGCGCTGTATGTGGTCGGCGCGAATCCGGTGGCGCGGTACGGAGTTGATGCCGCGACGCTGAAGAACACGTTTCTGGTGGTGCAGGACATGTTCCTGACCGAGACGGCGGTGCTGGCGGATGTGGTCTTCCCTGCGGCGAATTTTTATGAGAAGTCCGGCACTGCGACCAACACCTACGGCGACCTGCAACTGGTGAAGAAGGCCGCGGACAAGTCCGGGGTTCGGGCAGATTTTGAGCTGATAGTGCGGCTGGCGGAGAAGATGGGCGCGAGCCCGAAGAGCATGGTTCCGTTTGGGCGAGGGGTGCGCGCGGATATTGGGCAGACGCGCGGCGCGCAGTCGGGCGAGGCGGACCGGCATGCGGTATGGCTTGCGGCGAATGATCTGGAGCTGAAGCTGAGCCCGTTTGATCCGTTTGCGATTTTTGATGAGATTCAGCGGCTGGTGCCCGCGTACAACGTGCCCCGGCTGAATCTGCTGGCAGGCAACGATGAGCACGTGAAGAGCGAGCTGGCGCAGATTGATACCGGCGCGACGAGGCGCGACATGGTTCTGCCGGCGAATGATGGGCTTTATACCTCTGGCACGCTGGGCAACTACAGCGCGAAGCTGAAGGAAGTACTGGCGTCAAACACGACCGTAACAAAACCCGCGGAAACAGCGGCGGACTAACACAACTTTGGGAAGGCCTTGTGGAAGTTAACTTCTGGATTTTTTTACTGCTGAGCGTACTTAAGGTTGCAGTGGTCACGGTGATACTGCTGACCGGGGTGGCCTATACGGTTCTGCTGGAGCGCAAAGTTGTGGGGCGCATTCAGAACCGCTGGGGACCCAGCCGCGTGGGGCCTTTCGGGCTGCTGCAGCCGCTGGCGGACGGCATCAAGCTGTTTTTGAAAGAAGACCTGATGCCGGCGGGCGTGTATAAGCCGCTGTACATTGCGGCTCCGATTATTGCGCTGAGTTGCGCTCTGATGTCGATCTCGATGGTTCCCTTTGGTGCGAACATTCACTACCACGGCGTGGATCTGTTCCAGATTTCAGACATCAACATCGGGCTGCTGGTGATTCTGGGCATTACGTCGATTGGCGTGTATGGGATTGCGCTGGCGGGGTGGTCGTCGAACAGCAAGTATTCGCTGCTGGGCGCGCTGCGCGCGACCGCGCAGATGATCAGCTACGAGTTGGCGCTGGGGCTGTCGCTGGTGGGAGTGATTCTGTTGTCGCAGTCGTTCCGGCTGCGCGACATTGTGAACCTGCAGGCACGGCACGGCATGCTGAGCTGGAATGTGTTTGGCGGGTTCCAGTTTGTGGCGTTCTTTATCTATCTGACGGCAGCATTTGCGGAGACCAACCGCACGCCCTTTGATTTGCCGGAGGCCGAGAGCGAGCTGACGGCGGGTTACCACACCGAGTACAGCTCGATGAAGTTTGCCATGTTCTTTATGGCCGAGTACGCGAACATGATCACCGTGGGCTGTGTGGCCACGCTGCTGTTTCTGGGCGGCTGGACGAGCCCCTTCGGGCATCTGTTTCCGGCGAACCTGGGCGGCGTGGCTGGAGTGGCGCTGCTTCCGATCTTCTGGTTTGTCGCCAAGGTTTTCTGTTTTCTTTTTCTGTTTATCTGGGTGCGGGGCACACTGCCGCGCTTCCGTTACGATCAACTGATGGGTTTTGGCTGGAAGTACCTTATGCCGCTGGCGATCGCAAACATTCTTGCGACCAGCCTGTGGCTTGCGTTTCACGCAGCTTAACGTGAAGGGCCGGCCTGGGCCGGTGGCTGTCACGCTTTGTCTGTGCCTGTTAACTGTGGTTTTGAGTGATTAAGTGAGCGACTGAAGACATGCATCTTGTTCTGTTCTTCATCTTTGGCGGTCTGTGCATAGCGGGAGCGTTGAATCTCCTATTTCAGCGCCATCCGATCAATGCCGCGCTCTCGCTGATTGTGGTGATGAGTTCACTGGCGGTTCTGTACCTGCTGCTGGGGGCGGAGTTTCTGGCGGCGGCGCAGGTAATTGTGTACTCCGGCGCGATCATGGTGCTGTTCACCTTTGTGATCATGCTGCTGAATGCGGGCAGCGAGGAGCGGACGCACGGCAGCAAGGCGGCGTATGCGGTCGGGATTCCGGGCGCGGCGGCGCTGTTTGCGGCGCTGACGTACATTTTCCTCTCTAACAGCAAGGCACTGAGCGCAACGAAGCTGGGCGACTACATTGTGACGACCAGTGATTTGAGCAAGGTGTTGTTCCGCGATCTGCTGCTGCCGTTTGAGGTGACATCGGTCCTGATTCTGGTGGCCATTCTGGGCGCTGTGGCGCTGGCCAGGAAGGAGCACTAAGCGATGGTTCCTGTGTACTATTACCTGATTCTTGCCGCGATTCTGTTTTCGATTGGGGTCGCCGCGTTTCTGATCAAGCGGAACATCATCACCGTGTTCATGTCGATTGAGCTGATGCTGAACGCCGTGAACCTTACCTTTGTGGCCTTTGCGAACCAGTGGCACCAGGTGAGCGGGCAGATTTTTGTTTTCTTTGTGATGGTGGTCGCAGCGGCGGAAGCCGCCGTGGGCCTGGCAATCATTATTGCGATTTTCCGCGCGCGGAATACGCTTAACGTCGATCAGGTCGACCTGATGAAACTGTAATTCGAGAGATCATGAACAGTTCGCTCCATCTCTGGCTGATACCGCTTGTACCGTTCGCGGGATTTGTGTTGAACGGTCTTATTGGCCGCAAGCTGCCCAAGGCGCTGGTGACCACGATTGCACTCGTCGCCACGTTGATTCCTTTTGTACAGGTCGCAGACATCTGGTTCCGGCTGAACGGCATTTCCCTGCCCTATGTTGAGAACCTGGGTACGTGGATCCATGCGGGCACGTTCCGCGCGGGCTTTAGCCTGCAGCTCGATCATCTGTCGATGGTGATGCTGCTGGTGGTGACCGGGGTCGGGTTCCTGATTCACATTTTCTCAGTGGGCTACATGGCGCACGAAGAGGGCTACTGGCGGTACTTTGCGTACCTGAACCTCTTCATGTTCTTCATGCTCACGCTGGTGCTGGCGGAGAACTTCCTGCTGATGTTTGTGGGTTGGGAGGGCGTGGGTCTGGCGTCGTACCTGCTGATCGGGTTCTACTTCCTGCGGACCTCCGCGGCAAACGCCGGCAAAAAGGCGTTTGTGGTGAACCGCATCGGCGACTTCGGGTTTCTGATTGCGCTGTTTCTGCTGATCTATCACTTCGGGACGCTGAACTTCAACACCATCTTTACGCAGGTTACGCAGCATCCGGAGTGGCAGGGCGGCTTTCTAACGGCGATTGCGCTGTTCCTGGTGCTGGGCGCCACTGGCAAGTCGGCGCAGATTCCGTTGTACATCTGGCTGCCGGACGCGATGGAAGGCCCGACGCCGGTTTCGGCCCTGATTCACGCAGCCACCATGGTGACGGCGGGCGTGTACATGATTGCGCGCACGCATGTGATCTTTGACCGGTCGCCACTGGCCTTGACCACGGTGGCGATTATCGGTGCGGCGACGGCGCTAATGGCCGCGACGATCGGCATTGTGCAGACGGACATCAAGCGCGTGCTGGCCTACTCGACGGTTTCGCAGCTGGGGTACATGTTTCTGGCCTGCGGCGTTGCATCGTATGCCTCGGGCATCTTTCACCTGGTAACGCACGCGTTCTTCAAGGGGCTGCTGTTCCTTGCGGCGGGGTCGGTGATTCATGCGCTGAACGGCGAGCAGGATATGCGCGCGATGGGCGGACTTTGGAAGAAGCTGCCCATCACGTTCTGGACGATGACCTCGGCGGTGTTTGCGATTTCGGGCCTGCCGCCGTTTGCCGGATTCTTCAGCAAGGACGAGATTCTGTACCAGACATTCCTTTCACCGCACGGCGGCAAGCTGCTGTGGTTTGTGGGGCTGGTGACGGCTGGGCTGACGTCCTTCTATATGTTCCGGCTGTGGTATATGACCTTCTTCGGCGAGAGCCGCACCAAGGATGCGGAGAACGCGGAGCATGGTGGACATGGGCACGGACACGGCATCCATGAGAGTCCGTGGGTGATGCTGCTGCCGCTGGTCGTGCTGGGCGTTCTGTCGCTGATTGGTGGATGGCTGGGCATTCCAGAGGCGCTGGGCGGACACAATGCCATTGGGAACTTCCTTGATCCGCTGCTGGGCGCGGGACGCGAAGGCACAACGCATCTTGCGTTGACGCTGGCGGCGGTCTCCACGCTGACGGCACTGGCGGGGTGGTTTGCGGCGCACATGATGTATTACGCAAAGCCGGAGCTGCCGGAGGTGCTGACGGGGAAGATTCGCGGCGTGTATGCGCTAGTTGCGAACAAATACTGGGTGGACGAGATATACGGCGCGCTGCTGGTGACGCCGCTGCTGATCGTCTCAAAGTATCTGCTGCAGGGCCTGCTGGACACGGGCGTGATTGGCGGCGTGACGTACGGCGGCGCGTATGGGGCGCAAGGCCTTGGAGCGATTGTGCAACGGGTACAGTCGGGCAACATTCGCTCGTATGCGGGGTGGCTGGCGCTGGGCGCGGCGGTCCTGCTGATTGTGACCTACTTTGGATTCACGGCGCACTTTGGGCTGCGCTAGAAAGCTGTTTTGCGGCAGAAACTGCCGTAGAAATCTGGAAGGAACGAATTCGTGTTGACTGAACACATTTTGACGCTGATGACATTCTGGCCCGCTGTGGGCGCGTTTGTTGTCGCACTGCTACCGCGCAACGGGCGCATCGTGCGATGGTGGGCGCTGTTTGTCTCAGTGGTGACATTTTTGCTCACGCTGCACCTGCCCGCGCACTTTGTGTATGGGCAAAAGGGCTTCCAGTTTGTGGAGAACCGTGCCTGGATTACCAGCCCCGCGATCCGTTACCACCTGGGCGTGGACGGATTGTCGATGTGGCTGGTGGTGCTTACCGGCTTCCTCTCAGTGGTTGGCGTGCTGGTGTCGTGGAAGGTGATCGAGACCCGCACCAAGGAGTTCTACTTCTTCTTCCTGTTGCAGCAGACGGCGATGATCGGCATCTTCGTTTCGCTGGATATCTTCCTCTACTACGCATACTGGGAGCTGTCGCTGATTCCGATGGCGATTCTGATTGCCATGTTCGGGCGCGAGCGGGGACCGAGGACGGCAGTCAAGTTCTTCCTGTACACGTTTATCCCTTCGGCGCTGTTTCTGGTTGCGATTCTGTGGCTGTATGCGAAGACGGGAACGTTTGAGTATCCGGCGCTGAAGCATATTCTGGCGACCAACAGCGGCACGATTGCGCCCCACGCTCTGTGGTGGGTGGCGCTGGCGTTCCTGGTGGCATTTGCGGTGAAGGTTCCGGTGTTTCCGCTGCATGGCTGGCTGAGCGATGCGATCAGTGACGCGCCGACGGCGATGGCCATGGTGATTGCCGGCAAGCTGGGGCTGTACTCGATTATTCGCTTCAACCTGGGGCTGTTCCCTGTACAGGCACGCGAGTTTGCTCCGTGGATGGTGGCGCTGGCGGTGATCGGCATCCTGTATGGCGCGAGCATTGCACTGGTGCAGACGGACATGAAGCGGCTGATTTCGTTTGCGATGTTGAGCGCGCTGAGCTTCTGCATACTGGGAATCTTCTGCTTCTCGCTCACGGGGCTGGACGGCGCGGTGTACCAGACGATCAACGAGGGCGTCTCCGGCGCGGCGCTGCTGGCGCTGGCGGGCTTTCTCTACGAACGCTATGGAACCTACGACATGGAGCGCTACGGCGGGCTGGCGGCCAAACTGCCCATGCTGGCGACGCTGTTTGTGATTACCGGGCTGTCGGTTGTCGGGCTGCCGCTGTTTAACAATTTCGTCGGCGAGTTCCTTGTTTTGAGCGGGAGCTTCCATGCGCATCCTGGATGGATTCTGGCGGCGACGCTGGGCGTGATTCTGAGCGCGGCCTATATGCTGACGATGATTCAGAAGGTTTTTTACGGGCCGGAGTCGAAGATGGTGACGCAGCAGGCGATGGGGGATATGACAGTGCGCGAGCATGTGCTGCTATGGCCTTTGGCGGTTCTGATGCTGGCCATGGGCGTGTTTTCACCGTACTGGATGCGCGCCATTGATCAGGGCGTGGCGAACCTGGCGACACCGACGACGCACACAATTTCGTACATGGAGAAGCGATGAACACGACACCCCAAATCCTTCGCATTCTCCCTGAGGTCATCCTCACGATTACCGGCGTGCTCATCATGCTGGCCGAGCCGCTGATCGCCAAGGGCAAGTCGCGGCGCCCGCTGGGCTGGCTGGCCGTGATCGGCACGATGGCTGCGCTGGCGGCAAGCCTGTACCAGTATCAACTGCCGGCGGGGACCGCCTTTTTCGGCACGGTGAAGACGGACGCCTTCAGCGTGTTCTTTCATGTGCTGATCTGCTGCATTTCGCTGGTGTGCCTGCTGATTACCCTGGATGCGACCACGGCGAAGACCGATGGCATGGGCGAGTTCTATGCGCTGATCATCTTCGGCACAGTCGGCATGCTGTTCATGACCTGCGCGGTCGAGCTGCTGCTGGTGTTTATCGGGCTGGAGATTTCGTCGATCTCGACGTACATTCTGGCCGGATTCCGGAAGCACACAGCCAAGGGGCCGGAGTCGGCGATCAAGTATTTCCTGCTGGGTTCGTTCGCGACGGCATTTTTCCTCTATGGCATTGCGTTGACGTTTGGCGCGACGGGCACGACCAAGATTGAAGCGATTGCGCATCTGCTGACCGTGAGTCCGACGCCGAAGCTGGCGATTGCCGGTCTGGCCATGATTCTGATCGGGCTGGCGTTCAAGGTGTCGGCGGCGCCGTTCCAGGTGTGGACACCGGACGTGTATGAAGGCTCGCCTTCCCCGGTGGTGGCGCTAATGTCCACGGCTCCGAAAGCCGCGGCGTTCGCGGTGCTGCTGCGCATCCTCTACAGCGCATTCCCGGAGATGCATGGGCACTGGGTTCCGCTGCTGTGGTGGCTGGCGGTGCTCTCGATGTTTGTGGGTAATCTGGGCGCGCTGCGGCAGAAGAATGTGAAGCGCATGCTGGCTTACTCGTCGATTGCGCACGCGGGCTATCTGCTGGTGGCGTTCACGGCATTTTCCGCCGAGGGCATAGCAGCCGCAAGCTTCTACGCGGTGACCTATGCGGCGATGAACGTGGGCATCTTTGCGGTGATCAGCCACGTGGGCGGCTATGAAGACCGTCTGACGCAGGTGGATGACTATCGCGGGCTGGCGTATCGCTCGCCGCTGCTGGGCGGAGCGATGGCGTTCTTCCTGTTTTCGCTGATCGGGATTCCCTTCACCGGCGGATTCTTCGGGAAGTTCTATGTATTTACCGCGGCCATCCACTCGGGCTATGTGTGGCTGGCGATTCTGGGCCTGATCAACAGCGGCATTGCGGCGTTCTACTACCTGCGGGTGGTGACAACACTGTATACGAAGCCGAAGGAGAGTGCTCCGGTGGCGGCGATTCCGCGGGTGACCATACCGCTGCTGTTCGCGCTGCTTTGCACGGTATCGGCGACGCTGATCCTGGGCGTGGTACCGGGACGGGTGCTGGCACAGGCGCGGGCGGCGGCGAATGCGACGTTTGCTCCGGCGGCGATGGTGCAGGCGGCTCCGGCTACTACGGTGGTACAGGCAGTGGCGAAGAAGTAGTCAGGCAAATGCAAGGATAGGAAAAGCCTCCGGCGCACCGGAGGCTTTTCTATTGTGTGATCAATCCTGGTTCTTACTTCGCCTTGAGCAGAATGATGACGAAGGTGAACAGCGACAGGGACTCAATGAAGGCGAGCCCAAGCACGAGAAAGAGCATGATTGCGGGGCGTGCTCCCGGGTTGCGGGCGACAGCCTCAGCGGCGGAGCCGGCGGCCCTGCCCTGACCGATACCGCAAAGACCTGCGGCGATGCCCATGCCGATTCCGGCGCCGATGGGGACAAGGCTGGAAGAGCCTCCACCCGCTGACTGTGCGAAGGCCGGCGTGGCCAGGCACAGCATTGAAAGTGTCATGAAAAGATATTGCAGGTTGCGCATTTCGTCTCCTGCTTCCCTGTATGAATTGCCGTCAGTGGGTGGTTGAGGCTCACCGTGCTGGCCCCCTCACGCTAAACGGCGGGTTCGCCCGGCAGCGGAAGCGCTCCGCCGGGGAAATTTTCCTAAATACTTGCTTCCTCTTCGTGCGTTACGGCCATTGCCAGGTAGATCATTGCCAACAACATAAAGATATAAGCCTGAATGAGCGATACGGCAAAGTGCAGGCCGAGGCCGAGGACCGGAACCGCAAAGGGAATGAGTGAAAATGCAACCAGAGTGATCAGGTCGCTGGCCAGCATATTGGCAAAAAGACGGATGGTAAGCGACATTATGCGGGCGAGGTGCGAAATGATCTCAATGGGAAACATGAGCCAGGCGATCCACCAGATCGGCCCGGCAAAGTGTTTTGCGTATTTCACGGGTCCCTGCACCCTTACGCCATGGAAGTTGTAATAGATGAAGGTGAGCAGGGCGATGCCCAGAGGGGCGACGGGATCGGCGGTAGGGGTCTCAAAGCCGGGAAGCAAGCCAAAGAAGTTACATGTAAGGACAAAAAGCAGAATGGTGGTCACGAACGGCATGTACCGCTCGTAGCCGTGGCCGATGACCTGATCGGCCTGATTGCCTACGAACTCGTGGATCCACTCCGCCGTGTGCTGGATGGCGCCGGGCTTTTCCACGTTGAGGGAGAGACGTGCTGCAATGAAAAAGAGGATGAGCAGCGTCATGACGATGAGCTGCATGGCGATGGCGTTGTTGATGGGGTGGGTGGGATGCGCGGCATGAATGCCAAGCATCGTCATAATGGCGACGATGGGCGCGGCAAACCAGTGATTGAGCAGCGCGGTAAGCGCATTTATCAGGGGTAGCATGGTGCGTTATTCCAGCCTGTAAGTTCTTTTTTTATTATGTTTTACCGGAATCGCAGGGTACGCAGAGCTTCAAAGGTCAGGGCGATTACCGCTAACCCAAGTCCGGACAGCAAAGCGTAGAGCGATCCGTGAAACCACCTAAGGCTAGCATAAATAATCAACCCCGCGATAGCCAAACGCAGCAGGAACATAACAACGGTAAACCCTGTGGCACGAGGGGGCTGCTGGTTATCCAGCTTGGCGTTGACGAGGGCGATAAGCTGCTGCCATTCGTAGATTCCGGTGACGGAGACGACGGCTCCGGAGACAAAAAGAGCGGCGGTCTGCCATCCGGCGGCGATGGTGAGGACGATGGCTCCCAGAACGGCCAGAATGGCGGTGATCCACATGGCCCGGCGCATGGTGGCGCGGAGGTCGGCGTCCGTGTAGTTCATGAATGTATTGGCTTCGGTCATGGAATGCGGTGGCGTGGTCTATATTTCCTTGAAGGCCTGGCGGATAGCCTCGATCATGCCGGCGATGGCTCCGAGGATTACGCCGACGATGTAAATCCAATCCTGGTGCAGCCACTTGTCGAGCAGCGCGCCGGCTCCCCAGCCGATGAGCACGGCGGCGGGTAACACGATGGCGATCTGGGTGAGGCGCTCCGCCTTGAGGATAGTCTGCATGGTCTCAGTGCGATGGGGTGCGTGCTGCGGAGCGTTCGGATTGGGCTTTTGCTCGGGCATGCGGTTCCTGGTTGTTTATACACGATGGGAAGGAGTGCCGGATAGAACAGGATGGGCCGTAAAGGTGGCTCTGCTGAACGATATACTGAACAGAGCAAAGAGCAGAATCCTTTGCACATAGGGGATTCTGCACCAGCAAAGGTACGCCGGGGCTAAAGCCCCCCACTTTGCTGGCCGTTTTGAGGCACGGCTAAAGCTGTGCCCTGTTACAACGCGTTCTATTTACATAATTCCCTTAGCGGTTGATGAAGGAAGCCACGTGTTCGAGTCAGAGTTTGAGCGCAATCTGTTTGCGCTTCGCCAGGAAAAACTGAAGCAGATTGAGGCGCTCGGCCAGCAGACCTATCCCAATTCGTTTGCCGCCACGCATGCGCTGGCGGATATCCGCAGCCAATATGACGGCGCGACCACCGAAGACCTGGAAGCGGGCCGTGTTGATGTGAAGGTGGCCGGGCGGATTATGGCGATACGGGCCCAGGGCAAGGCGGGATTTGCGCAGTTGCAGCAGAACGGCGTGCGGTTGCAGATCTATGTCCGGAAAGACGCGGTGGGCGATGCGGGGTTTGAGCTGTACAAGCTGCTGGACCTGGGCGACCACATCGGAGTGTCGGGCTACCTGTTTCGCACGCGGACGGGCGAGCTGTCGATCCATGTGGAGACGATTACGTTTTTGGCAAAGGCGATGCTGGCGCTTCCTGAGAAGTATCACGGGCTGGCGGATGTGGAGTTGCGCTACCGCCAGCGGTATGTCGATCTGTTTATGAATACGGCGCTGAACGAGGGCACCGCGGCAGAGATTAATGTTCGCGACGTGTTTGTGAAGCGGGCGAAGGTGCTGGCGGCGATGCGGAAGTACTTTGACGAGCGCGGCTACATTGAGGTGGAAACGCCGATGATGCAGCCCATTGCCGGGGGCGCGGCGGCGAAGCCGTTTACTACGCACCACAACGCGCTGGATATGGATTTATTCCTGCGCATTGCTCCGGAGCTGTATTTGAAGCGGCTGGTGGTGGGCGGGCTGGACCGCGTGTACGAGATCAATCGCAACTTCCGGAATGAGGGAATTTCGACGCAGCATAATCCTGAGTTCACGATGCTGGAGTTCTACCAGGCGTACGCGAACTATCACGACCTGATGGATTTGACGGAAGAGCTAATCAAGTTTGTGGCGATGGAAGTGAATGGAAAGCTGACTTCGACCTTTAACGATGTGGAGATTGATCTGGGGAAGTGGCGCCGGTTCTCGATGCTAGAGGCGATTCGGGAGTTCTGGGATGAAGAGCGGTTCGGTTCACGTCCAGCGATGCAAGACTTCGACAACGCTCATTCGTTAATCATCTTGCTACAAAGAGCGCGGGCTGCTCATAACACATGGTCCGTTATGAGCGGCCATCTGCTGCAAGAAGCTCATGCTCAGACCATTGTGGGAGACGTTACTGTCGGACACGTAATACATCGAGAGCCCATCGCAGCATCCTTTGCACTCATTCTCAATGAGCTTAAAAAAGGCAGTTCTGCTGGTGCAGCCATTGCTTCCATCTTCGAAGCCGTCGCAGAAGAACACCTGATCCAACCGACCATCATCTATGACTTCCCTCTTGCGGTTTCGCCGTTGTCGAAACAGAAGCCGGATAAGCCGGACTGGGTGGAGCGGTTTGAGTTTTACATTGGCGGGTTTGAGGTGGGAAATGCCTTCAGCGAGTTGAATGATCCTGAGGAACAGCGCAAGCGGTTTGAGCAGCAGTTGAGCGAGCGCGAACGGGGCGATGACGAGGCGCACCAGATGGACGAGGACTACGTGCGCGCGCTGGCGTATGGGCTGCCTCCGACGGGCGGCGAAGGCATTGGGATTGACCGGCTGACGATGATTCTGACCGGGGCGCGGTCGATTCGGGATGTGATTCTGTTTCCGCTGATGCGTCCGCAGAAGAACAAGGCGGAAGGCGAAGCCTAACGGGCGTGGCGGGTGTGCGGCTTCGATGCCGCTTCACTGAGCATGGCCGAGCGGAGCAGCGCATTCATCCGTGTCTGATAGCCTGCGCCTTTCTTTTTCAGCCATGCAAGTACGTCTGCATCCAGGCGAACCGTGACCTGCTCCTTGACCGGGCGATAAAAGCGGTCTGGAACAGCGTTCTCCCAGAACTTCTCCGTCAATTCAGGAATGTCGGAGAAGTCGATCTCGCTGTCTGGACGTTCGGCGATTTTTTTCAAATGCCGGACCATCGCCGGAGTGACTTTAATGTCCGCTTGCTTCTTTCGTACGAGCTTTGGCATAACGTATACGCTCCCTTGGGTTCGCCTTCCTTGCTGAAATGATGCGAATTACTTCGGTGAGACCTTGTTTGTCAATATCGGAAGTATGAGCAACCAGCGCCAGCATAACGCCGTGAACAAGCCCAAGAGATTGCCAACGGATCTCACCATCAACTACCCGGTCTTGTTCTGAAACTATGTGCGGGTCCTGAAAAACGAGGGTCGCTTCTTCAAATGTCACCCCATGTTTCTGCGCATTGCTTTTTGCTTTACGGGGATCCCATTCAAATTCAATCATACATTACCTAATTGTAGGTACACAACTATACTTACTCCCCGAGCAGCAGGCGCTGGGTGGATGTGGCGCGGCCGGTTTTTCCGTCGCACTCGATGAGCAGCGCGGCCATGCGCGGGTCGCCTTTGGCGGCGTCGAATTTGGCGGGCATTCCGGTGAGGAATTTTTGCAGCACCTGCTCCTTTTCCACTCCGATCACGCTGTCGTAAGGGCCGCTCATGCCGACGTCGGTTTGATAGGCGGTGCCGCCGGGCAGGACGCGGTCGTCGGCGGTGGGGACGTGCGTGTGCGTGCCGATGACGGCGGTGACGCGGCCGTCGAGATACCAGCCCATTGCGACTTTCTCCGATGTGGCTTCGGCGTGGAAGTCGACGAGGATGACCTTGGCCTTGATGGTCTTGAGGATGGCATCGATGGCGCGAAAGGGATCGTCACTGGAGGCCATGAAGACGCGGCCCTGCAGGTTGATGACGGCGTAGGTTTGTCCGTTGGGAAGCTCGCCCTCGTAGACTCCGAAACCGGGCGTGCCCGCGACGTAGTTGGCGGGGCGGATGATGCGGCGGGCGCGGTCGTGGCTGTCGGCGGGGACGGACTGGACGTAGTCGATCAGCTCGCGCTTGTCCCAGACGTGGTTGCCGGTGGTGAGGACGTGCGCGCCGAGATCAAAGAGATCGTCGGAGATGGATGGAGTCACGCCGAAGCCTCCGGCGGCGTTCTCCGCGTTGATGATGATGAGGTCGACCTCCCGCTCGGCGATGACGTGCGGCAGATGCTCGCGCACAATGCGGCGTCCGGCACTGCCGAAGACGTCGCCTACGAAAAGAATTCGCAAAATTAAATTTCTCCAGTTGAATCAGGCGTTAAAGTTCGATGCTACAACATTGAGGCTGGAATTCCTTTTTGGGCGCGAGCGAGGCTATAGTACGGCATTTTCCAGAGGTGCGGTGGGCTTTTGAAATCGTACCGGGTCGCCGTTCCCTGTTGTTCGCGATGACTCCAGAGCTTCAACTTCGGTTTACACCGTCTCTGAAAATGCTTTAGCTTGACTGCATGGCACTCAATGCGCGATTTGTAACCGGCATACAAGCGCTGGTTCTGCTGGCGGCGGAGCCGGAGAAACGGCACCGGTCAGAAGATATTGCACACAAGCTGGGCACAAACCCGGTCGTCGTACGGCGTATTTTTGTGGAACTGCAAAAGGCTGGGCTGATCCAGAGCCATAAGGGGCCGAGCGGCGGATCGAAGCTGGCGATGACGGCCAAGGAAATCACGCTGCGCGAAGTTCATCGCGCGCTGCATCCGCAGGGCGTGTTGCAGGCTCCGAAGTCGTCGGGGATTCCGGGGCTGGCCGCGGCGCTAAAAGGCGTGCTGAACGACGCCTCGCGCGCGCTGGAAAAAGAGCTGACCGAGACTACGCTGTCTCAGCTGGCAAAGAAGGCGCAGAAGCGATCAGCAAAGCGCTAGATCGACGCCAGCGCAGCAGCATGAGTATGGCGATGGTGACGAGCGAGACGGTGAGGCCTGTCCAGATACCGGAAAGACGCCAACCGACGACGAAGCAAAGCACTGCGCCCAAGGGGAGTCCGAAGAGCCAGTAGCCGACGAAGTCCATGAGCATGGGGACTTTGGTCTCGCCGAGTCCGCGCAGGACGCCGATAGAGATGACCTGGGCGCCGTCGAAGATTTCAAACGCAGCCACAATGAGCAGAATGTGCGCGCCGAGTTTGAGGACCATGGGGTCATGACTGTAGATTCCGATGATGGGGCCGGGGGTGGTGACGAACAGCACGGCAGCGAAGGCCATGAATCCTACGCCGAGACCGATGGCCATCCATCCGGCGCGGCGGGCTTTGGCCGGATCGCCGGCGCCGATGGCGTGACCGACGGCAACGGCTCCGGCAGCGGAGATGCCGAGCGGCACCATATAGGTGAAGGCGGCACAGTTGAGCACGATTTCGTGCGTGGCGAGGGAGACGGCTCCGAGGTGCGAGGCGAGGATAGACGCCGCGCCAAAGGCTGCAACCTCAAGCACGACCTGGAAGGCCGCGGGGATGCCGAGGTCGAGCAGAGAGCGGATGCGCTTCCAGTTGGGACGGGGCCAGTGGAAGAAGAGCGAGTGTCCCCGGCGGCGCTCGTGTTGCCAGGCGAAGTAAACCAGCACCGCAGCCATGTAAATGCGGGCGAACACCGTGGAGAGCGCGGAGCCGCTGACGCCCATGGCGGGCATGCCAAGCTTGCCGTAGATGAAGATCCAGTTCCCTGCCAGGTTGACGAGGTTGGCGGAGATAAGCGCGAAGGTGACGGGGCGAACGCGTCCAACGCCCTGCAGGTAGCGGCGGAAGCCACCGTAAATGAGCAGCGGGAGCGTGCCCCAGTTGAGGATGGCGGTGTAGGAACGTGTAAATGTGCTGACGGTGGGGTCGACTCCGCGCCCGGTAAAGAGCGGGATGGCGAAGACGATGAAGAGCATGAGAATGGGCGTGAAGGCCAACGCGATGTACATGGCCTGCGCCAGTGAGCGGTGGCAGTCGTCAAAGTCGCGCGCGCCCCAGGACTGCGAGACGAGCGTGTCCAAGCCGAGCAGCAGGCCGATGCCGAAGAGCGCCGGCGCATAGTAAATGGCATTGCCCAGGCCGACGGCTCCGATGGCGGCGGGGCCGAGTTTGCCGACCATGATGACATCAACGACGCTCATGGCCATCCAGCCGATCTCAGACAACGCTACGGGAATTGCGAGCCGGAGCAGCGCGCGCAATTCGGCGGCGAGGTTGGGCCTTGCGTTGTGCTGATCGAAAATTTCAACGCCGTAGTCGTGCATGGGAAGACCTGAAGCGAAGCAAGATTTTCTGATTGTACCCGGATGGGATGCTGCACACAGCGTCGTGTTAAATTTGAATCAGCGCGTGATGGAGAGATGGCCGAGTGGCTGAAGGCGCACGCTTGGAAAGCGTGTTTAGGGGTAACTCTAACGTGGGTTCGAATCCCACTCTCTCCGCCAGAAAAATCGATGGCTTGCACGACCGGATTTCCCGCGCAGGATGGTACAGCGTAGCGTTATACAGACGCGGTTTTTGCGCTGAATTGCCCTCTCAATAACCCCTTCCCTCACCTTTTTCATTCCCTGCCACGACATCTCATTCAGTGTTGATTTGTGCTACCGCAGATCCAGACCGTCGTGGGACAGTCCCTGGGATCGCAGAGCAGATTTCGGCGGGAAGCCGACTATGGGCAGGTTAGAAAGTCCTTAAAGGTAACTCGCTGCACTTCCACTGGGGGACTCGATTCGAGTGATCGGTCCTATTCGTGGAGTGTCATGACGGGACAGATGGCTTCGGCTGCGACCTGCGGCACCGTGCCGGCTGCAAAGTGCGTGACACGCGCCGGAGCGGGATGCGCGCCCATCACGATGAGATCGGCATTGCGCTCTTCGGCAACATCGACGATGGCCCGGCCGGGGGCACAGTCGGAAACAAGCGTGCGGAGGGTCCGGCGAAGGAAAGCGGTGCCGGGCAGGCTATCCATAAAACTGTTCTCAAAGGCCGCCCAGTCAGCGGCGGGCTGGGACGGATCTTCGATGTTCAGCAAGGTGAAGTCGGCACGATACAGGCGCGCGAACTGGTAGGCATAGGCGGCGATCCAGGCTGACTGTGGGTCGAGAGTGGTTGCGCAGAGGATGTTGCGGGGGTTCCAGGTCTGTCCCGGAGTCCGTGTGACCTTGGGACCAACGAGCACGACCGGGCAGGTGACCTTTCGCAGGATGGTTTCCGCGTCGGAGCCGAGCAGGAAGCGTTCGAAGCCGGCCTTGCTGTGCGTGCCGAGGACGATGATGTCGACTTTGTTCTCGTTGATAAAGGTGAGGAGTTCTTTGCGGATAGCGCCGGTTATCGAAAATGCTTCGGCCCAGTAGCCTTCCGAGCGCAGACCTGCTCCAGCCTGTTCCAGTCGCTGCTCCAGACGCTCCTGGATGCCCTGCTGGTCAATCCAAACAGCCTCCGGGGGCGTGATGAGGTTGCTGGGTTCAGTGACGTGTACCAGAAAGAGACGCGAATCGTATCGCTTGGCAATGGACTTGGCGTATTCGAGTGCTTGCTGGGAGACGTCGGAGAAGTCCGTGGGGACGAGGATGCGGTCCAACGAAGTCACAACCCGAGTCAGGGTGTCCATACACCACCTCCGGCAGGCTGCGGAAGCGAGGCCGAGACCTGCTCGCGAATCAGATGTTACGGGGAGGATGGATCGAGTGCAGTGACAACGCTCACAGGCTGGATGTGACGAGGGTTCGCCTGGCGACGAAATATCGTCTCGTCACTCAGCAAGCCGGACGCAAAGGGGCTGTCCTGCGAGATTTTATAAGTCATTGTTTTTCAATCTGATGACTCAGTGACGACAGGTGAGGAAGGGTTTGGTCATTGAGGTGCGATATAGGAAAGCAGACGAAGAAAGAAGTGACCGTGCGAATTTCAACGCAGGAAAAACCCGAAGGTCTGACATTGAAGATCGAGGGGAGGGTTATCGGCGAATGGGCGGCAGAGTTGGAGCGATTTTGGGAATTGTTCCATCCGCTGATTGGGGCAAATAGGTTGTGGCTCGATATCTGCGACGTTATGTTTCTCGATCTCCGCGGGAAACAGATTCTGCATAAGATTTTTGTGTCAACCGGAGCCGAGATTCTTGCCGACTCACCACTGACCCGGCAGTTTGCCGATGAAGTGAAACAGATTCCGAATGCAGTAAAACAGATTCCGAATAAGGACGGATTGGGAGAAGTATATGAATAGCCTACGTGGACTGGATATAACGCGGAAATGCCAACTCTGCAACCTGAAATCGAACGGATTCCTGTGCAACCTGTCCCCTGCCGCAATGAAGGAGTTCGAAGCGATTAAGTACTCGTCCATGTACCCGGCAAACTCGATGCTGTTTCTTGAGAATGAGCCTGCGCGTGGCATCTATGTTCTGTGCTCGGGCGAAGTGAAGCTTTCGGTAAGTTCGCGCGGCGGCAAGACGTTGATTCTACGGATTGCGCGGCCGGGAGATATTCTGGGGATCACGTCGAACATGTCCGGAGCGCCGTACCAGGCCAGCGCGGAGACGCTGCATCCGTGCCAGGTGGCGTTTATCCGGCGGGAAGACTTTATGACTTTCCTGCGGAAATATCCCGAGGTGTACCAGACGGTTGTCCAGCAGCTGACCGGTCAGTATGCGACGGCCTGCGAACAACTGAGGACGGTGGGCCTGTCAACTTCGGCGCATGAGAAGCTGGCGAGGCTGATTCTGCACTGGTCGCACGAGGGCAAGGCGACGCCGGAAGGCACGCAGATCAAGGTGCCGCTGACACATGAGCAGATTGCAGAATGCGTGGGTTCGACCCGCGAGACGGTAACCCGCACTCTGAGCGAGTTCAAGCACCGGCACCTGGTGACACTGAAGGGCGCGACGATGGTTATTTCGAATCCCGCGGCACTGGGAGTCATTGGCGGCTCATAAGACTGCCTGTTTACCAAGAGGGGCGTGGCTGACGGCCACGTCCCTTTTGCGTGCGCATAACGCACGGTTCCCTGCTCGCCATTTTGCCGGGCTGCCGGAATGTGGATGTGTGCCCGATGGATCGGGTATGCTTTTTACTGGCGTCTTTTTCGTCGGGAAGTGTCTGTCTCCTCTTATGTGCCTTGGAAGTTTCATTCTGAATGCAGACCTGACGCAACAGGAACAACGGGTAAAGCAGCATGATTGCTGAAGGTGACCAGATCGTGCACAGGAACGAACTCTTTGAGAAGTTATTCGAGTTTTCGCCGGACGGAATTCTGGTTGCGTCCCGGGATGGGCGAATTCTTCAGGCCAATCCCCATGCAGAAAAGATTTTTGGTTTCCCATCTGGAACGATGGCGGGAACGACGATTGAAAGCCTGGTTCCGGAACGGCTTCGCAGCGCACATTCCCAGCACCGGGATGACTACCAGGAGGCCCCACGCGCACGCCCCATGGCAGCCAATTTAGAGCTGTATGGGCAGAGGCATGACGGCAGCGAGTTCCCCGCCGATATCATGCTCAGCCCCGTCCACGTGGGTGGTGAGCTGCTTGTTCTGGCCGTTGTGCGCGATATTACAGAGCGCAAGAAAATGGAAGAGGACCTGCGTCACAGCGAAGAAAAGTTCCGGCTTCTGATCGAGGGCGCGCAGGACTATGCGATCTTCATGCTTGATACCGAGGGCCGGATCGCAAGCTGGAACCCGGGAGCGGAGCGCATCAAGGGCTATACCTCCGAAGAGATTCTGGGGCAGCATTTTTCCATTTTTTATCTGCAGGAAGACCTGGAGCGCGGCAAGCCGGAGAACGAATTGCGAGTCGCCAAGAGCCAGGGCCGCTATGAGGAAGAAGGCTGGCGGGTGCGGAAAGACGGATCGCGCTTCTGGGCGAATGTGATTATTGCGGCTCTCCGTGACAAGGACGGAAACCTGATTGGTTTTTCGAAGGTCACGCGCGACTTTACCGATCGCAAGAGGGCCGAGGAAGCGCTGGTGGTGGAGCTTAGCCGCGCCATGTTATCGGACCTTGATATACGGAAGATGCTGGGTGCGATTGAGGCGGGCATTCAACAGGTGGCTCCGCACGACTATGCCGCGATTTCCCTCTATGACAGCGAGCTTGACCGGTTGCGTGTGCACGAGCTGACTCCGCACAGAAATCCCAAATATCACCAAGAGATTTTGATCAATCTGGAGAACTCGCCCAGTGGTGATGTGTTCACGCGGCACGAGCCGATGTTCTGGGAGAATGCCCGTCCTGAGGAGTACCCACCGGAGAGATTTGCGCGGTATGGAGAGGAAGAACTGAAGTCCGGCTGCTGGTTGCCGCTGGACAGCCATAACCATGTGATCGGCACGCTGTTTATCGGCAGCCGGCACGTAGCCTCGTTTGCCCCGAAGGATGCGGAGATGCTGCTGCGGATAGCGCACCAGATTGCTTTGGCCATCGACAACGTGCAGGCGGCACAGCAGATTTCAAACCTGACAGCCAAGCTGCGCGAGGAGAAGCAGTATCTGGAAGAAGAGCTGCGCACCGAATACAGCTTTGAAGAGATCGTGGGCGAGAGCCAGGGGTTGAAGCGCGTGCTGAAGCAGGTGGAGATAGTGGCTCCGACGGATGCGACCGCGCTGGTGCTTGGTGACACCGGAACAGGTAAGGAGCTGATCGCGAGGGCCATCCACAACCTGAGCCCGCGCCGCGAACGAACCTTTGTAAAGCTGAACTGCTCTGCCATTCCGCTGGGACTGCTGGAAAGCGAACTGTTCGGGCATGAGAAAGGCGCATTTACCGGAGCCGTGACGCAACGCATCGGCCGGCTGGAACTGGCGCACATGGGGACGCTGTTCCTGGATGAGATCGGCGATTTACCCCTGGAGCTGCAGCCCAAGCTGTTGCGCGCTCTCCAGGAGCGGGAGATAGAGAGACTGGGCGGCAGAAGAACGATCCCTGTGAATGTGCGGCTGATTGCGGCAACGAATCGCGACCTGGCGAGGATGGTGAAAGAGGGCCTGTTCCGGAGTGATCTTTACTATCGTCTCAAGGTGTTTCCGATTGCGATTCCGTCTCTGCAGGAGCGGAGCGAGGACATACCGCTGCTGGTGAATTACTTCGTCAACAAGCATGCGCGGCGCATGAACAAGCAGATTACGACGATTCCACGGGAAGTGATGAACGCGCTGATCCGGTGGCCCTGGCCGGGCAACGTGCGCGAGCTGGAGAACTTTCTCGAGCGCGCAGTGATTCTGACAAACGGAAGCGCGCTGCGTGCTCCACTGGGAGAAATGGAAGCCGCCGAGGTGCGGGATTCCTCACCTGTCTATGATCTGCGATCGAACGAGCGGGAGCACATTCTGCGGGCTCTGCGCGAGACCAAGGGAAACATAGGCGGCCTTGGGGGTGCAGCAGAGAAGCTGGGCCTGAAGCGCACCACGCTCAACTCCAAGATCAAAAAGCTGGGCATTGAGAAGAGCGAGTACGCGTAAGCTCCACCACGTCTGCTGGAATGCCTAGGTTGCGTGCTCCATCTGTGGCAGCAGCGACTCCTCCGTAACCCCCTCAGCCGCCGGAATGCAGAGCACCGGACAGGAGACGTTGGAGATGACCTGCAGCACGGTGCTGGAGGGCATGTCCTTTTCCGAGAGCACGCGTGAGGGCGAACCCAGAACCACGAGGTCCGCGTGCGATTCCCTGGCATATTTTCCGATGACTTCAGAAGGATCCCCGGTCACGATGAAGTGCTCGACAGGAACCGTGTGCGACTCGTTGAACGGCGCGAGGAAGCGGAGGCGTTCAAGCAGGACTGCGCGTTTCTCTTTGCTCCGGACATCAGATGAATGCAGCACCAGCAACTGCTCATGGGCGATGCGATGCGCGGATGAAAGCGCGCAGAGAGACGCCAGCGAAAAGTCCGTGGCGAGCAGAACGGTGCGCCACTGACCGGCCCAAGGCAGGAGTGATTCCGCATCCGGCGTAACGGTAAGGATGGGGCAGGGCGATTTTGCGAGTAACTGGCGCGCGATGGTTCCCAGAGCCACGCGGCCCGCTTCGGTCTTGCCGCGGGTTCCGAGCACGAGCAATTTTCCTTTGTAGTCCGCCACGCACTGCAGGATGCGCTCGCAGATGTCTCCTGTCTCGACAACCGAGTGGACTCCGATTCCCTGTTTGCGGGTCTCCTCTTCAAAGCGCGCCAACTCTTCGCGGGCAGCCTGATCGGCTGCGAGAGATTCCGGCACGCCGGTGGGAAAGGCGTATGCCATGGGGTCGATCACATGAACCAGCAGCAGCTTGGCGCCGTGAAGCTGAGCGATGGCCTGGGCATAGCGAAGCGTAGCCGACGACTTCGCGGAGAAGTCCATAGCCACCACAATGGTTTCAAATGGGAATTGTCGTGAGATGGTCATAACCCCTCCTCCAATAGTTTAGTTCTCTAATGAGACACTAATCGTGAGAATTCACGACTCACTGTGACCTGTGTCACCATGTAAGCGATAGCGAGGGCGTGCTGCAAGGGCCAGGCTTTTGCAGGGCTGCGCCATCGCCAGGGCAGCTAAAGATGATCGGCGTCCTGCGACAGTTCAGCCTCCAGAGTGCTGCTGGAGCCCTCTTCCTTTATCTCTATAAGTAGCTGTCCAAGAGCAGCTTGCGTGGAGCGCAGAAGCTCGGCGAGGGGTTGCGGAATCATGCCGCTTTGCATTCCCACGGATTGGGGGTCTTCCAGTGCACGCCCCAGTCTGGCGTGAAGTTCCTCGAGTTGTGTTACTACCGATGCCATAATTCCTTCCACACGTTGAGGCAACGAAAAATAACACTCCCGGGCATTCCCTTGCAAATGCGTGGCAATTGGAACAACCGTGACAGGCGTCACTGACTCCCAGATAAATGAACACAATCGTAATAGGTAGGACTGGTCTATCCTTATCAGAACGGGAGCGGCTTATGGAAAAGCTAGCGGAGCTTCGAACCGCGCATACCGACCTTGCCTGCCCGGAAGCGATCGTAGTAGCCACAGACCTCAAGGATGCAGAGCGTCTGCTTCCTTATGCCATTGCACAGGCCAAGTCGAGTGGCGCGGCGCTGACGGTTGTGCATGCGATGCCGCCAGAGGATAGCCAAGAATCCAAGTTGGGTGCAGCGGCGTCGGAAAGCATGATCCATCCAGCCGGCAGGCGGATGGCGATGGAAGATATTGCCAAGCGCGTGCGCGCGCATGGTATTTCCTGCTCAACGGTTGTGAATGCCGGGCCGGTTGCGGATGTGGTGGAAGAGATTCTGCGCCGGACGGGAGCCGGGCGTCTGATAGTAGGCACGCATGCACGGCAGGGCGTGGATAAACTTCTGCTTGGTTCTGTGGCGCGCAAGTTACTTGAAAACGTGGAAGTTCCTGTGCTGATTGTTGGCCCACAGTGCAAGGAAGGGTCGCCAGACTGGTCGATCAAGAAGATGCTGCTCGCCTCATCGTCGCTGGATAAGAGCGCGCCCAAGGCGGTGGTGTCGCGCGCCATCGCCAAGCACAATCATGCGGCACTTACGGTGCTGCATGTGCTTGCTCCGGATCGTCACGCCAACCGCCTGCTTACGCCCGCCCAGGCGCTGGTAGAACCTGTTCTGGAACCAAATGGTGGAGGAGAAGGACAGTCGGCCTCCATCCGGGTTACCGCTGGCGACCCGTCTGTTGAGATTGTCCGCGTTGCGAGTGAGATCTCAGCCGATCTCATTGTCCTTGGGGTTCATCATTATCTGTTCCGCCTGCCGTTCGGCAAGGAAACCACGGCCTATAAGGTCCTGGCTTCCGCACCTTGTCCTGTTCTTACGCTCAAGAGTGATTCAGCCCTAATTCGGAAACATGCCTTAACCGAGACAAGGCATATGGCCCTGCAGTAGCACGGGCTGTAGCTTCCTGAGGTCTCCCCATGAAATGCGCGAACCATCTCTGCAATCGCGAAGAGCTGTATTTCCGCAGCGGGACGCTGCACTCGATTGACTTCGACCCACCTGAATATCTTGCGGACGGGCATGTAATGCGCCAGAAAGTGATCTGGTTGTGCGACCGGTGCAGCCGTAACTTTTGTGTGGATACCTGGCGGCCACCCGGGGAGCAGTTACACATGCGCACGCTGAAGGGCCTGCAGGTCACGCAAGTCAATACGAAAATAACAAAGTCAGCGGCGTGAGGTTTGCGGCGATTGCGCGGCCAGCGTTTGTGCGTGATGGATATGGCAAATGGCAATGGCGAGGGCGTCGGCAGCGTCTGCCGGCTGGGGTAGCTCGGGGAGATTGAGCAGCCGAGCGACCATAAACTGCACCTGCGATTTCTGCGCCAGACCATAGCCGGTCACGGTGGACTTGATCTTGAGCGGGGCGTATTCGGCAATGGGCAGGCCTGCAGTCGCGGCGGCGAGCAGGGCTACTCCGCGAACGTGGCCGAGCTTGAGCGCGGACTTGGCATTGACGGAGTAGAAGACTTCCTCAATTGCGATGACGTCGGGAGCATGTGCCTGGATGAGCGTGCAGAGTTCTGCATAAACCAGTGAGAGCCGGTGCGGAAGCGACTCCTTCATTGGCAGGCGTATGCCTCCGGCGCCAAGCGAGATGAGCTGCGGATTGCGTGCCGCGTCGTCCCACTCGACGACGCCGTAACCGGTGCACTCTGTTCCGCAGTCAATACCGAAGACGCGCATGGGTGGAGTGTACCGCACACCATGCGCGGCGGGAATTCATCGCGAGATACCTTCCAGCGGCGAGCTGGCCGAGGCGTAGAGCTTACGCGGCATGCGTCCGGCGATGAAGGCCTGGCGTCCGGCAAGAACTGCGTGCTGCATGGCTTCCGCCATGAGGATGGGATTGGCGGCGGCGGCAATGGCGGTATTCATGAGCACACCGTCCGCGCCCAACTCCATGGCAAGCGCAGCGTCCGAAGCGGTGCCGACACCCGCGTCGACGATAAGCGGAACCTCAGTGATCTTTTCGCGCAGGATCTGGAGCGTGGCCCGGTTCTGAATGCCGAGTCCGCTGCCGATGGGCGCTGCAAGAGGCATGACGGCGGAGGCTCCCGCGTCGATGAGGCGAAGCGCAAAGACAATGTCGTCAGAGGTGTAGGGCAGGACGGTAAAGCCTTCCTTGACCAAGGTGCGAGTAGCTTCAAGTGTCGCTTGAACATCGGGGTAGAGCGTGGCCTGATCGCCGATGACCTCAACCTTGACCCAGTCGGACAGTCCAACCTCACGGCCAAGGCGCGCGGCGCGGATGGCTTCCTCCGCGGTGTAGCAGCCGGCGGTATTGGGGAGCAGAAAGTAGCGCTGCGGATCGATGAAGTCGAGCAGCGATTCTTTGGAGCGGTCGAGATTGACACGGCGCACGGCGACGGTGACCATCTCGGCGCCCGAGGCCTCAATCGCGGCCTGTGTTTCCGGGCCGTCCTTGTACTTGCCTGTTCCTACGATCAGCCGTGACTGAAAGGCTTTGCCTGCGATTACTAGGGGTTCCATGGGGCTATTGTAGTGCGGAATGCACCGCGATGTTTGTGATCTGTGTCAGATGCTGGCGTGCTTATTTTTGGTGTAAATTGTGCGGAGCATAGCTGCGGGCCCACTCGACGATGCTGCGCACGGCAATACCGCTGGGGCCTTTGGCAATCCAGGGCTTATCGCTGTCGAGCCAGGCCATGGCGGCAATGTCGAGGTGCACCCAGGGCATGTCGTCAACGAACTCCTTAAGAAACATGGCGGCGTTGGTGGCTCCGCCGTAGCGGGTCAGTCCGGTATTGCGAATGTCGGCGATTGCGGACTGAATCTGGTCGCGGTAGTCGTCTTCGAGAGGAAGACGCCAGAATTTTTCGCCGGATGTTTCGAGGGCCTGCGTGAAGTGCGCGTAGGCGGCTTCATCGTTGGAGAAGACGCCGGCGTTGACCTGTCCGAGAGCGATGGCAACCGCTCCGGTGAGGGTGGCGGCGTTGATGAGATGCGTTGCGCCGAGCTGGCGCGCGTAAAAGAGGCCGTCGGCGAGCACGAGGCGGCCTTCGGCGTCGGTGTTGACGACTTCGATGGATTTGCCGGACATGGCAATTTGCACATCGCCGGGACGCTGCGCCTTGCCGGAGGGCATGTTCTCCGTGGCGCAGATGATGGAGATGATCCTGACCTTCGGCTTGAGCTGCGCGATGGCGCGCATGGCTCCGATCATGGCGGCGCCACCTGCCATGTCGTACTTCATCTTCTCCATGCTGTCGGCGGGCTTGAGGGAGAGGCCGCCGCTGTCGAAGGTGACTCCCTTGCCTACCAGCCCGAGGACCGGTTCGGCGGGCGCATCGGAAGGCTCGTAGGTCATGACGATGAGCGCGGGCGGCTCGTCCGAGCCCTGGGCGACACCAAGAAACGCACCCATCTTCAATTCGCGGAGCTTTTCGGTACTGTAGACCTCGCAGCGCAGGCCGAACTCCGCGGACATTTCCGCGGCTTTCTGGGCCAGGATGGTCGGCGTCATACGATTGGCCGGCTCGTTGATGAGCGTGCGGGCGAAGTTCTGGGATTCGGCGACTATGACGCCCTCGCGCAGGCCTGTTTCTGCGCCGAGGTGATCAGATTCTGACGCTACAACCGAGACGGAAGCAATGCTCTGGTCGGTGCGGTCGGTGCGGTAGGTGTCCGACTCAAAGTCGCCGAGGATCGCGCCTTCGGCAATGGCGCGGGCCGTGATGGCGGCGCTGAGGTGCGCTGGGGCAAGGATGGCGAGCGCGTGGATACCGCGAGATTTGGCGTAGCGGGTGGCGGTTCCGGCCGCCTTGCGAAGGTCATGGGCAGAGACTTTTGCGGCCTTGCCGAGTCCGACCACGAGCAGGCGGGCAGCCTTAAGCCCTTGCGGGCTGTGGAGCAGAAGGGTTTCATTCGGCCGGGCTTTGAATTCGCCATCGGCAAGCACCCGAGCGACTGCGCTCTGCAGCGATTCCTCGGTGGACAGGAGCGCGATTTCAGGTTGGGCGTTCTTGTCCTTGCTGGTGTTGTTGTCGGCGGCGAAGACCACAAGCAGGCCGGTTGAAAGCGAAGAAGGCGCAACGCACTGCAGATCGAGTTTCATCAGTTCCCTTTCGAGGAAGGAATCAAGCTCTTTTATTGTATTGCGATGGGTTGTTGGGTTTTGAGCCGCGAAGCCCGCACACGGAGGTGCGGGCCTGTGGATAAGGGTCAGAGGTGGCGATGCTATTTCCGGAAGACGGCCAGCATCATTTGCGACTGGACCTGATTGAGCTGGTGCAGCGTGGCCGCAAAGGCCTGCTGATCATCGACGGACGAACTCTTCATGAGTTCCCTGAGCCGGAAGGCGGTCCTGTCCATCATGATCTGGGCGTCTTTGAGCTTCTTGGAATGGTTCGTGGCCGCGGAGTGAATCTTCGCTGTGTAGTTGCGGATGGCTTGCAACGTTGCCGTGGCTGCCGCGTCGTTTCCGGCATTGAGCTCCCGACCGGCTTGCCAGACCATCGCGCTTACGAGCTTTGCGTAGAGATAGCACCTGTCCTTGGGCGTGGCATGTTCGGCCTTGACGGCCAAAGCGCTCATCTGCTGCGCATCGAGATACTTGCCGGGACGTCCTGCGAACGCCTGCGGGGCGCTGCAAACCGCCGCCAATACAAAAACTAAAACGAACCGCATTACGCACCTCCTACTGGGCGCAACGGAACGTCGGTCTATCTACCTTGTGAGCATTGTCACCCGTCGCCGGGCCTGCCGCTCTTCTTCTGGAAACTTCCCGGATGCCGATTCCAGGAACAGGCGGTAAAAATGTACGGCCTGCTCATTGCGATGCAGAGTATCACTTGCCGTTGCCCATAGGAAGTAGGTAGCTGGTGTATCCGCCGCATATTTTGATCGCATCGTAAGCGCGCCAAGAACCAGCTGAGGATCACCGGTTTTGGACGCTGCGAATGCGATCCCACTCCATGTGTCAGGATCATCCTGGCGGATTTTTGCGGCTTTTTGTAAGGAGATGAGAGCTTCTGCATACTTGCCTTCCCGAATGAGCACCTGACCGCGGTCGGATTCCAATTCGGGATCATTCGGGTGGGCAGCAAGGAGTTGCGTGTACAAGGCTTCGGCCTTGCCGTTCTGCCCGGCTTCGACGTAGGCGTCGGCGAGCATGGTGGCGATGTTCTTGTCTTTTGGCTCAAGATGATGCAGTTTTTCGAGTACGGTGACGGCGTCGCTGCCTCGGCCCTCGGCTCCGAGGAGCGCGGCATACTGCGCATTCAGCGAGGGGCTGTCGGGATCACGGTCGAGCGCGGACTTGAGAAGCGGCTCGGCGGCGGAATACTTTTTCTGCCGCATGTAGAGGTGAATGAGGCCCGCGATGGCCTGCGATGAGTGGGGATTCTCATTGAGCGCCTTGCGGTAGGCCTGCTCGGCGACGGAGGGATCTCCGGCAGCGTCGGCAATTTCGGCAGCGAGGAGGGTGTCGCCGGGAGTCTCCGGCGAGATGCGCAATGCGTTGATGAGCGCCTGTTTGGCTACTGTGGGATCGGTTTTGCGAACGAAGCGGGCGAGCGCCCGCAGCGCCTGCGCCCTGGCGGTGGGGTTAGGCGGATTGGGCTTAAGCGTGGCGGCGGCCTCAAGCTGCTTCCGGGCACCGGGATCGCCCTCGCTAGCAAGGATGAGGCCAAGGGCCAGGCGGGACTCAAACTGCTTGGGGTCAGCGGCGATGGCCTTGCGGTAGAAGAGCTTGGCCTGGTCTGTTTTTCCCAGAGCGTCGGCGCAATAACCGCGGTCAAAAAGAGCGCGGGCATCGGCGGGATGCGCGGCAATGTAGGCATCGAGAAGTGAAGCGGCTTTGTTGTAATGCTTGTCGCCAATGGCGGCCTCCATGTCCGTGAGCGGATTGACGGGGGCAGAATCGACCGCGGAGGTGCCCGGCGGCAGGGGTGCTGCCTGTCCCCAGAGAATGGGTGAAAACAGGAGCGGAAGCGACAGGGCCAGCGCCAGACGGGAGACTTTAAGAGTCATTGCATCACGACTTCTTGTTTGATTCACTTAACCTCTACTACTACGAGTCATTTGACTTCGACTTCCTGGAGCGAAGCTTCGTCCGGTGGTCCTACTCTTATTTCTTTGTGATGGCCGTTGTCCAGCGGTGAGGTGTGCTTGCGCTGTGGGAGCACTTTGCGGAGCCAGAAGCCGGTATGGGAATCGGGTGACTGGGCGATTGCCTCCGGAGTTCCCTGGGCAACGATGTTACCGCCCTGCGAGCCGCCTTCCGGACCGAGGTCGATGACCCAGTCGGCGGACTTGATGACATCAAGATCATGCTCAATGACCAGCAGCGAGCCTCCGCCGTCGATGAGCTTGCGGAAGGCCACGAGAAGCTTGCTTACGTCGTCAAAGTGCAGGCCGGTGGTGGGTTCGTCGAGGATGTAGAGCACGCGGCTCTGTTTCTTTTTGTTGTCGCTGGAGGAGCCGGAGCGGACGGTCGCGAGATGCGCGGCCAGCTTGACGCGCTGGGCTTCTCCGCCAGAGAGCGTAGTGGCGGACTGGCCAAGCCGCACATACCCGAGGCCGACTTCTTCGAGCACGGCGAGCTTTTCGACGATGCGCTGCTGGCCAGCGAAGAAGCGTAGGGCTTCCTTGACGGTGAGGCCGAGGACCTCGTGGATGTTCCTGCCCTTGTAGCGGACCTCAAGCACACTGGCCTTGTATCGGGTTCCGTTACATTCCTCGCAGGGCAGTTCTACATCGGCAAGGAACTGCATTTCGACGGTCACGGTGCCATCACCATCGCAAACATCGCAACGTCCGCCGGGGACATTGAAGGAGAAGTGTCCGGTGGCGTAGCCGCGGCGCTGTGCTTCCGGCTGCGAGGCGAAGAGCTCACGTATGGCGTCGAAGGTCTTGATGTAGGTAACGGGATTTGAGCGCGGGGTGCGGCCGATGGGAGTCTGGTCGACGAGCACGATATCGTTGAGTCGCTGTACGCCCGTGATGTCGCGGTACAGGCTGCTGGGATCGCCACCTTCAATCTTGCCCAGACGGTGCGAAACGGCGCGGTAAAGAACGTCGTGCACGAGCGTGGATTTTCCGGAGCCTGAGACTCCGGTGATGGCGACGAGCATGTTGAGCGGGATGTCCACGTCGAGACCGCGCAGATTGTTGGCGCGCGCGCCCTGCAGGCGAAGCCATTCCTTTGGATTACCGGGGTCGCGGCGGCGGCTGGGCGTGGGGATGACAAGCTGGCCGGAGAGGTATTTCCCGGTGAGCGATTCGGGGCTGCGTTCGACTTCAGCGACGGTGCCGGCAGCGAGGATGCGCCCTCCGAATTCGCCGGCTCCGGGGCCAAGGTCGAGTAGATAATCGGCGGCGCGCAGCACATCGGCATCATGCTCGACGACGAGGATGGTGTTGCCCAGGTCGCGCAGGTTCTCAAGGATGCGAATGAGCCGGGCGGTGTCACGCGAGTGCAGGCCGATGGATGGCTCGTCGAGCACGTAGAGCGCGCCGACCAGCTGCGAGCCGAGTGATGTGGCGAGCTGGATGCGCTGCGCTTCTCCGCCGGAGAGGGTTGAGGCAAGACGGTCGAGGGTGATGTAGTCGAGGCCCACGGCATCGAGGAAGTGCAGGCGCTGGCAGACTTCGCTGAGGATGGCTCCGGCGATTTCCTGCTGCATGGGCAGGAGCTCGACGGTATTGAAAAACTCGTTGGCGGCACGAATGGTGAGCGCGGCGGTCTGACAGATACTTCTCCCGGCCACGCGAACGGCGCGGGCTTCGGCGCGCAGTCGCTGGCCTTTGCACTCCGGGCAAAGCGCGTAGCCGCGATACTTGGACAGCATGACGCGGACGTGCAACTTGTACTTCTTGCGCTCAAGGTGGGCGAAGAAGCCATGCACTCCGGTGAAGCTGCCTTCGCCGTCGAGGACAAATTTTTGCTGTTCGGGCGTCAGATCGAACCACGGCACGCCCATGGGTATGCCGCGAAGGCGGGCGGCACGCCTGAGTTCGGTGAAGCAAGGGCGATACTTGGGGCGGTTCCAAGGATCGATTGCGCCCTCGTCGAGTGTCTTTGACTTGTCGGGGATGATGAGGTCGAGGTCAAAGTCGATGGTGTTGCCGAAGCCCTGGCAGCGTGGGCATGCGCCGTAGGGATTATTGAAGGAGAAGAGGCGTGGTTCCGGCTCGCGATAGATGCGGTGGCAGTTCTTGCACTCGAAGGCCCCGGAGAAGCGCAGGCGCGCGCGCTCCGAGCCAGTGTCTTCGCGGGGGACGATTTCGTAGAGTATTTCTCCGGCTTCGCGGTAGCCGATTTCTGCCGCGTCGACGATGCGGGCGCGGCTGTCGGGCGAGACGGCGATGCGGTCGACCAGCACATAGACAGGCCGGATGAAATCGACCTCAAGAAGCGACTCGGGCGTGGAGAATTCGTAGATGGTGTTGTTCTGGTAGAGGCGGTTGAAGCCACGCTTGCGGAGATCGGCCAGGCGGTCTTTGAGCGCGTCAGTCAGCGGGGACTCGGGTTCAGTGTTTGCGGGCTGCTTGACTGCCTTTTTTGCGCGGGTGCGCTTCTTCGGTTCGGGTTCGGGTGCAGTTTCAGCGGCGAAGGCAGGGCGGGTTTCTGCGATGACCGGGAAGATGGCGTGGAGGCGAGTTCCCTCACCCAGGGCCAGGACGGCTTCAGCTATTTCGTCGACGGAATCGCGCTTTACGATGCCATCGCAGATGATGCAATGCACCGTGCCGCAGCGGGCATAGAGCAGCCGCATGTAGTCGTAGATTTCCGTGGCGGTGGCGACGGTAGAGCGCGGATTGCGGGTGGTGTTCTTCTGCTTGATGGCGATGGCCGGCGCGAGGCCGTCGATGAGGTCCACGTCGGGCTTCTCAATCCGCTCCAGAAACTGCCGCGCGTAGGCGGACATGGACTCGACGTAGCGGCGCTGGCCCTCGGCGTAGATGGTGTCAAAGGCGAGCGACGACTTGCCTGAGCCCGACACTCCGGAAACCACCGTGAGCTTGCCGTGCGGGATGGCGCAGTCGATGTTCTTCAGGTTGTGGGTTCGCGCACCGCGAATCGTGATCTGGTCGGTCAACAGTCTGCCCCAAACGTGCACCGGAACATGCACAGGGCGATCTGGATTAGGAAAACAAAGCGCCCCATTTTGATTATAAAGGGCGCATGCCGCGCGTGGACTAGCCGTCCCGGCAACCGCGCTTGGCGGTGCTCGCCGCGGGCACAATCGCTTCGCGGTGCTCGCCGCACGGGCACAAGCGCTTCGCGCCAAGTGGAACAATCGACTGTGGTCGCTTCCGTTGGTCGCGGGGATGCGGCTGAACCGGACTGGGGCTTCTTACTCCTCCCGCAACGCGCGCATGGGATGAATGGCTGCGGCACGGAGCGCCGGTATGTACGAAGCCGCCAAGACCAGCAGCACAATCAGGGCGACGGCCACAGTGAGGGTGATGGGGTCAAAGGGGCTGACTCCGAAGAGCAGGGACTGCAGCAGGCGCGATGAGGCAAGCGCTCCGGCAACGCCTAAAACGCAGCCGATGGCCGCGAGTTTGGCAGCGGAGGTAAGGATAAGGCGGATAATGCCGGTGCGTTGCGAGCCGAGCGCCATGCGAATGGCCATTTCCTGGGTGCGGAGCGCGACGCTGAAGGCGATGACGCTGTATATGCCGAGGATGGCGAGCAGCACGGCCGCCGCGGCGAAGGCAGAGATGACGAAGGTGTTGAAGCGGCGCGGCGCTTCGCTTTCTGACAATGCCTGCGTCATGGCCTGCATGTGAACGAGCGGGAGCTGCGGGTCGATGGAGTGTGCGGTGGAGCGCAGCGCGTTCTCCATGATCTGCGGCGGCATGGCGGTGCGGAGGGCGATGTATCCGTTGTTGCCGTTGAGGTCGCCGGGAGATCCGAGTGAACCTATGTCTTTCTCCGCCTGTGCGACAGGAATATAAAACTGCTGTTTTGAGGGGGCATCCGGCGAGCTTTCCGTTACGTTGGCGACTTCACCCACGACAACCATCCACGGGGTCTTCATGTTCGGGAGACCGACGCGGAGTTGCTTGCCGATGGGATTCTGCCCCGGCCATGACTGCTGGGCCAGCTTGTGATTGATGACGACAACGAGCTGGGAGTTTTCGTTGTCGTCCGGAGTGAACAGGCGCCCGCGCAGAAGCTGGATACCCATCGCCTTGAAGTAGTCCCCTTGAACCTGAATGGAGGTTGCGAGGTCGTATGTGTGGCTGGGTGGTGTGTAGCCCTCGGGCAAGATGGCTTCGTTATTGTTGCTGCCGGTGGCAGGGAGGAACGAAGTAAGGCCAACCTGTTTCACTCCCGGCAGGGCCCGAAGCTTCCGCAGCAGTTCCTTATTGAACTGATCGACCGAGGGCTGGGTTGCGTATTGTTTTTGCGGCAAGCTATAGCCGGCGACCAAAGAGTGTTCCGGCTGGTAGCCGAGATTGACGTCGCGCATCTTCTGAAAGCTGCGCAGCAGCAGACCGGATGCAGTGAGCAGAATGAGGGCGACGGCGATCTCTGCCACGACGAGCGCCGAGCGGAGGCGCGCATGCCCTGCTCCGGCGGAGCCGGTACGGCCGCCTTCCTTCAGGGTTTCGTTGACTTTGGTGCGCATGGCGGCAAAGGCGGGGGCGATTCCGCAGATGAGCCCCGTGACGACGCCGAGAACCAGTGCGAAGGCAGCAACGGCCAGGTTCACGTGAATGTCGTTGATGCGAGGGAGGGTTTCGGGCAGGGCTTTGACTCCTGCCTGGAGCGCCACTGAGGCCATCCCAAGGCCCAGCAGGCCTCCGGCAACGCTGAGAACAAGGCTTTCGAGCACAGCCTGACGCAGAAGTACATAGGATTGCGCGCCGAGCGCGAGACGCACGGCAATCTCCTTGCGGCGGCGGATGGAACGTACCAGCAGGAGACCTGCGAGATTGGCGCAGGCAATGAGCAGAACCACGACAACGGCGAGGAATAACGTGCGGATCAGGGGACGGGCAAACTTTACTGTGACGGCCTGCAGCGAAGTAATCTGAGGATGAATCTTCATTCCGGCCATGAACGCCGGGTAGTTGCGCATGGTCTCATTGGCGACCTGTGTTGCGTCCCGCAGGGCCTGGTGCACGGTTACGCCGGGCTTCATCCTGCCGACCATCTGGTAGCTCCAGTTGGCCGCGCCGGTGGTCATGTCCTGCTGGGTGAACTGGAACGGGACCCAGAGCTCGCTCTGGTTCAGGTGTCCGGGGACGAGCGGGAACTCAAAGTTGCGCGGCATGACGCCGATGACGGTGTAGGGTTTGCGGTCGAGGAGAATCTTTTTGCCAAGGATCTGGGAGTTGCCGTCGAAGCGCTTCTTCCAGGTGCTGTAGCTGAGCAGAGCGACCTGCACCTTCTGTTCCTGCTCCTGCTGCGTGAAAAAACGGCCAATGAGCGGCTGTACTCCCAGCGCGGGCAGCACTCCGGCTGTGAGGTCGGCGGCGCTGATCATGGCCGGCCGTCCCGAGCCGGACAGCTCGAAGCCGGTCTGCTGGTAGCCGCCGAGGCTGGAGAAGCTGTGCGTGTCGCGCGTGTAGTTCACAATGTCGGGGATGGTAACGATATTCCCGTTGAAGCCACCGACGCTGGCTCCTTCGAGCACATCGCCCAGGGCGTAGAGGCGGTCAGAGTGCGGGAACGGCAGCGGGCGCAGGAGGACGCCTTCGACGATGGAAAAGATGGCCGTGGTGGCTCCGATGCCAATGGCCAGCATGAGCACGGCGGTGAGGGCGAACCCAGGAGACTTCAGCAGGTAGCGAATGGCAATCTTCAGCTCGCGAAAAAGGTTCGACATGGTCTCCTCGAATAGGTGGGCTGCTATCTCAATTGCACGTGCACTGCCATATACGTTTGGCGGAATTCCCTTGTTCCATGGAACCAACGATGGCGGCAGGGCCGCGGCGATGTCCGGGAATGAACACTGGTGTCCGCTCGCGGACGCTTTACAATCGCAGGATGAAGTTAGCTGAACTAGCGCGCGTTCTGGGGGCGGAGCTCCACGGTGATCCCGACCATGTAATTACCGGCGTGGCGGGGATTGAAGAGGCGGGGCCGGAACAAGTGACCTTTATCGCCAATCCGCGCTACTCGATGCTGGCGAAGACGACCGAGGCCGGGGCGGTCATTGTGGCTCCGGATTTCCCGGCGATCACGGCTGCGACGCTGCGCACGGCCAATCCGTACCTGACCTTTGCCAGCGCAGTGCGGCTTTTCTATCAAGAGCCGGAGTATGCGCCGGGAATCCATCCCACAGCAGTGATCCATCCGACAGCGAAGGTCGGGCGAGACGCGCACATCGGCGCCTATGCGGTGGTAAGCGAGGGCGCGGTCCTGGGGGATAACGCGACGCTGCTGCCGCATGTGGTGATTTACCCCCACGCAGTGATTGGTAACCACTTTTTTGCGCATGCGCACGCCATTGTCAGGGAGTATTGCCGGGTGGGCGATCATGTTGTGCTGCAGAACGGCGCTGTAATCGGCTCGGACGGGTTTGGGTTTGCGAAGGACGAGCACGGCGTTTGGCACAAGATTGTGCAGTCGGGGCCGGCGGTGCTGGAGGATTCTGTCGAAGTGCAGGCGAACTCCTGCGTGGACCGCGCGAGTGTGGGAGAGACCCGCATCGGCTCCGGCGTAAAGATCGACAACCTGGCGCAGGTCGGTCATGGATCGAAGATCGGCGCCAATTCGCTGGTGTGCGCGCAAGTAGGGATCGCAGGCTCGTCCGAGATAGGCAAGAATGTGATACTTGCCGGGCAGGTGGGCGTCGCAGGACACTGCAAGCTCGGCGACGGCGTAATTATGACGGCGCAGTCCGGCGTGTCGCATGATGTGCCCGCAGGCAAGATGATCAGCGGTTCGCCGGCATTCGACAACCGGCAGTGGCTGCGCTCAACAGCGATCTTCTCTCGACTACCCGATATAGTGAAGCGGCTGCAGAGGAAAGAGAAGGCGTAAATCCAAAACGTTGCGCATGCTAAGAGTAACCAGCCATACTTTGGCTTCCAGCATCTAACAAGGCTTATGTCGAGCGAAGACGATCACGGTTCTCCGAGTTACGGCCCACAATTGGTGGCCGATCCGATACGGGTGCTTCTTCTGGATGATCATCCGGAAAACCTATTGCTGCGCTCGACGATCCTGCGCAAGTACGGCTACCTGACAGAGACCGCCTCGACGGTGGAGGAAGCCGAAAAGCTGCTGGACCAGATTGATATTGCCGTGCTCGACTATCACCTGGGCGCGGGCAAATTCGGGACGGATGTGGCAGCGCAGCTGCGCGAACGGCGCCCGCAGGTACCGATTATTATTCTTTCCGCCACGCTGGAGCGGCGGTTCGGCGGCGTGGAGGACATGCACCTGCTGAAGGGCTACAGCTCCATTGATGACCTGGTGAACGCGCTGCGCTCGTTTGAGGCGCGGCGGCGCGGCAAGCCTGTGGTGGTGGACGCCCGCGACTTCTACTACTCGCGCATCAACATGGCCGTGGGAGACGACGTGGTGCTTGAAATTCTGGATGCAGCCGGCAACTGGCAGTACGTGAACGAAACCTGCGCCAAGCTGCTGGAACACGACCGGGAGTGGTTCACGGAGCGTAATCTGTTTGTGGAGATGCCGGAGCTGGTGGATGACTGGCAGGACATTCTGCGGACTGTGGCCGAAACCCGCGAGACCTACATTGACCGCACCTACCGGGGTCTGCTGAACCTTCCCCGCAAAGGCGAGGAGTGGGTTTGGAACGTGCTCGCCTTCCCCATTACCCTGCATAACAGGGAAACCGGGGTAGTGTTGACCGCGCGTATTCTGGAGCGGAAGACGGTACTTTAGACCTGATGCTGTCGCTTGCTGCGTCCAACGAAGGATGGATCAACTGAAAAGAAATAGCCTTGTTCTTGCTGCCCTCGTCCTGTGCCTTGGCCTGACTGCGTGCCATTCGCCCTTCGTCCAAACCTCGATCGTGAACCAGACCGGCAGCACGGTGAAGCTGATTGAGGTCGATTATCCGAACGCCAGCTTCGGGACCCAGCAGATCGCCGAGAACGGAACCTACCACTATCACTTCCAGATTCAGGGCCCGGGCAAGGTAAAGATTTCCTATACCGGGGCCAAAAACAATATCTACAAATCGACCGGTCCGGAGCTCGAAAAGAACCAGGAAGGCGGACTGGTGATTACTCTGGAGGCCGGTGGAAAAGTGACCTGGACCCCGACCCTGAAGATGGCAAAGACCTTTTTTGACTGGTAACAGGCGCTCCGAGCGGACCTTTCACGAAATTCATTTAATCGTCTATTTGTCTTATATTTAATAGATATACATCAAGCTGCACTTGACGGTCATCTATCTAGTTAACAGCACTTGAAATACATGCATCCATCTACTTGAAAACAGTTGAGATAGACTCGTAGCCAACGGTTGCATCGGATGGGTCGGACAGCAGGCTCAGGACCAGCCATCCAGAATCCGGAAAACCGAAGAAATGGCCGGGGTGAACCACGACCCCGAACTCCCTGACGAGCCGGACGGCGACGTCCTCATCCTGGTCGATGGCAGGGATGCGGAGGACAGCGTACCAGCCCCCTTCCACCTCTAACTGGGTCACCGGACTGCCGGCAAGTTCGAGATCCAAAGCAACCAGATTGCGATGGAGGCGGGTGAGGACCTGGCGCTGGATTTTGTCCCGAATTTGGAGCCAGATCGGGAGGGCACACTGGACGGGGGCATTCATGGAAAGGAAGGTGTCGGCCACGACTTCGATCCTATCGAGGGCCGGCGTGAGGGCTGGCGGGGGGCCGAATGCGGCGATCCAGGCAGCCTTCATTTGCGGCAGGGCGGCGATCTTGCTGAGTCCGCTGAGGACGAACGTGAGCACCGGATGGGGGCCGCAGGCGAAACTGGCAGGCGGTGTGTCGCCGAGCCAGTAGTCAAGGAACACCTCGTCGACAATCAGGGCCAAGCCGTGTTGCTCGCAGATGGTCTCCAGTTCCCTGCGCTCGGCGGGCTTGAGGAAGTGTCCGGTGGGGTTGTTGGGATGCACGAGGGCGATGGCGCGGGTGCGGGGGGTGATTTGCCGCCGCAGGGCCTCGGCGTCGAGGTGCCAGCCGTGGTCATAGAAAAGCGGGTACGGGACGAGGCGGACGCTCTCGATCTGGGCGAGAAAGTCGAATAGAGGGTAGCTGGGCTGGGCGATCAGGATCTCATCGCCGGGGTCGCAGAGAACACGGAAGAGGTAGCTATAGGCCTCGCTGGTGCTGGGCGTAAGGAAGATGCGGTCCGGATGAGCATCCGCACCGTGATCCGCGTAGTAGCAGCCGACGGCCTCGCGCGCGGGGAGCATACCGCGCGGATTGGGGTCATAGGTGAGGGCCTGTGACTGGGCCAGTGCGGCGAGGATATAGGCTTCGTCATAATGAAAGCCGCATCGCGTGGGGTTGGAGGCGGTCAGATCGAAGATGGGAAGGCCCGCAGCGCGGCGCTCACGAGTCGCTTTGGTTAGGTCGGTTTCAGCCAGGTCCCAGCTTGTACGTCGCGAAAAATAAAGAGCTTTGCTCATCTGAATCATATTTATCACAGACTTTGCCTGCAGTTAAGTCACTGATACTGAGATAATGAAGAAGAATCTATCCTCCAGGAGCCAACTGTGCCGATTCGCGGAGTTATCTTCGACTACGGGATGGTGTTAAGCCAGGCCGCCGACCCTGATGCCCACGCACGCATGGTAGAGAAATCAGGCCTTAGCGTCGAGGAGTTTAACCGCCACTACTGGAAGAACCGCCACAGTTATGACCTGGGCATGAAAGGCCCGGCCTACTGGGCCAAGGTAGCGAGTGATGCCGGGACGACGTTTTCGCCCGAGCAGGTTGAAGTGCTGATCGAGAACGATGTTCTGATGTGGACCTCAGTGAATGAGGAGATGCTGGCCTGGGTGGTGGCGCTGCAGAATGCTGGATTCCGCACGGCGATTTTGTCGAACATGGTGTGGGAAATCCTGGGCTATCTGCGGCAGGAGTTCGGCTGGCTGGCGTACTTTCAGCAACATACGTGGTCGTGCGAACTGGGAATCGGCAAGCCCGATCCTGCCATCTACCTGCACACCTGCAAGGAACTGGACGTAATGCCACAGGAGGCGCTCTTCCTGGACGACAAGCCGGAGAATATTGCCGCGGCCGAGAAGATTGGCCTGCAGGGCATTCAGTTCTCTACCGTTGCGCAACTGCGGCGCGATCTGGTGGCAAGGGGCCTGCAGCAGGGTCTCCCCGTCCCTGGAGAGAGCGTCGAGACCCCGGCATAAGGCCGCAGCCTACTTCGTCATCGGTTGCAAAATCTGGTCCAGATAGTCGGGCGTGCCCTTCACGCGCTCGAGATGCGGGAAACGCAGCCCATCGTGGTAGTCCAGGTTCACGATTTTGAAGTAGCCGCTGTTGGAGACGATCAGTTGGATCGGCTTGGCATTGCCTTCCGCTTCCGCGATGGTGTAGCCCAGCCACGCGGCGCTGTATTGCCGGTCGTTGACGGCGATGATCTGCATATCGGGACCGAGACCAGCCTTATCGCATAGCGAACCGACCAGCACGTCTTTGATGTGGCCATCGGCTGAGACGTTGATGCCAAGCGCCCACCACGCCTGCGCTTCACCCGTCACGGCCTCAATTGCGTTGGTGTAGAGGCCGGGCGTATCTGTGTAGACGAGCTTATAGCCGCCCTGGGTGATGCCTTCGAGCGGCGCGTGGGGTGATTTATAGGTGAGCCGTTCGCGCAGGAATCTGGCCCAGTCGTAGGGGACGACGGCGTTGAGATTGGCGACAATGTCCTGGAAGGTGTACGGCACGACCTCCGGCGGCGTGTTGCCGCCCAGGCCCAGGAAGCGGGCGCAGAAGTTGTTCAGGCTTTTCTTGTCGTGGGTGAGGCGGCGGATGGTGGTGTCGACGTCGAGCCAGATGAGTTCGCCCTCGGAGTAGTAGTCCACGGAGCGACGCCAATTGGCCCATTGCGGGCTGGCGCCGTATAGGACTTGCGCGGCGGTCGCGGTGTCCTGCAGGTCGCGCCAGGTGCGTCCGGGGCGATGGTCGAGTGTGGCTGCGCTTACGGCGAGAGCAGAACGGTACTGGTCATCCGTCTCAATGCCGGTGCGGGCAGCCAGCACGTCGCCGAGATACTGCGTGAGCCCTTCGTAGACCCAGAGCATATTACCCTTCATCGGGTCTTTGAAGTCGGCATGGTTCAGCCCCGTGGGGCGGCGGTACTTGCCGTTCCAGGAGTGGGTGAACTCGTGGGGCAGCAGATCGGCGTCGAGATAGAACAGGTTGTCGTCGAGCAGGGTGCGTTCACCCACACGGTCGTCGCTGGACTGGTGATGTTCCAGACCGAAGTGGGCGACCTGGTCGCTGAGCGTGAGCAGGAAGTGGTAGCTGTGGTAGTGGCGCGACTTGTAGAGAGCGCCCGTCTCAAGCACAAGTTTGTTGAAGGCAGCGAGCGCCGCCGGCTTGATCTCAAGGTCCTCGGGGCCGTCGGCAGCGATGTCCAGGTAGTGCTTGGGCGTGACGTTGGGAGCCAGGGGAAATTCCTTGAAGAAGCGCCCGGTGAGCAGTGGCGAGTCGATGAGCATGTTGAGCGGGACGGTGGCGAAGTCGATGTCGCCGTCGTGCCCGCCGGTTTTGGTGAGCGCGGTGCCGTACTTCCAGCCCTCGGGCAGCCTGACGGCTGGTTCCACGTTGATTTTTGCGGGCGAGATTCCGGCGGGATAGAGCACGACTTCATTCCAGCTGAGGATGGCGAGGTTGGCGCTGGTGGAGGCTCCGGCGGAGAAACCTGTGGCCGCAGCCGTGGCGAGGAAATCGAGCTTGATATGCAGGGTGGAAACGCCGGGCGGGACGGTGATGTGGAAGGCGTACATGTTCACGCTGTCGCGCACCCACGGAATCTGCTGTCCGTTGGCGGTGATGACGATTCCGGCAAGGTTGTCGATGGGGCCGGTGGGGCCATGCTCGCCGGGGATCCACTCGGGGTAAAGCAATGTCATGGGGCCGGGGCTGACCGGCATGGTGAGCTGCGCATGAATGATTTTGCGCGGAGCATTCGTCAGATCGACCGTTAAGTGCATGGGCGTGGAGCTTTGCGCAAAGCTTGCCACCGTGAAAGAAAATGCCAGCAGTCCTGCCATCCAGCGAATTTTCAACTTGAGTCCTCCAGAGGGGAAGAATCAGTGTACTTGGGACGGGCGGTTTTGTGACATGGAATGTATGGATACGCGTCGTGGCAGCGGGCCGGTCTGTCCTCCTGTTACACTCGCCGCATGTCCTGCGGTTTTTTTGTCACGTTTGAGGGGCTCGACGGATCGGGCAAGTCCACGCAACTGCGCAAGCTGGCGCAATGGCTTGAGGCGCAGGGGAAACAGGTCACCCTTACGCGGCAGCCCGGTGGAACGCGCATCGGAGACCGCATCCGCGCGCTGCTGCTGGACTCCAAGACGGAGAACCTGGCGGCGAGGACGGAGCTGGGGCTGATGTTCTCTGACCGGGCGCAGGCCATTGCCGAGGTGATTGAGCCGGCACTGGAGCGCGGCGATGTGGTGCTGTGCGACAGATATACGGACTCCACTGAGGCCTACCAGGGTGGTGGGCGGCAACTGGGGAGCGAGATCGTTCTGCAGATGCATGCCGTGATGTGCCGTGACGTGCGGCCGGACCTGACTCTGCTGCTGCTGCCGGACTTTGACCGTTCGCTGGACCGCGCCCGCAACCGCAACGCGCGCGGCAGCCGCAAAGGGCGAGACGAAAATCGCTTTGAGCGCGAGGACGAGCTCTTCTACCGGCGAGTGTATGAGAAGTACCGCGAGATTGCCGCGCGCGAGCCCTTGCGTGTAGTCACAATCGAAGGCGACGACACTATTGAAACTATCCACCAACGCATCGTAGAAGTAGTAAAGGCACGTCTTCATCCTGCATGAGTGATTCGTACAACTGGAAGGTCATTGAGCGCGGGGGATACCGTTTTCCTCCCGGCCTGCGTCTGAACCTGCCTTTTTATCTGGGGCGGCGATTCTTCCGCGTCGGCAATCCGATTCTCCTGTTTGAGTATCTCCATGCCACCTACGGGCCCGTAGTCCACTATCGCGTGGGGCCGGGGAGGATTGTGCTGATCAACGAGCCGGAGCTGGTGCAGGAAATCCTGATCAACCAGCCGCAGAACTTCATCAAAGAGCGGACGCAGAAGCGGATGAAGATTCTGCTGGGCGAAGGGCTGATTACCAGCGACGGCGAGGAGCATAAGCGGCAGCGACGGATTGCGGCGCCGGCGTTTCACCGGCAGCGGATTCAGGCGTACGGCACGACCATGGTGGAGCAGGCGGCGAAGCTGCGCGAGACGTGGCAGCCGGGGCGAGAGATCGATGCATTGGCCGAGATGATGCGCGTGTCGCTGGCCATTGTGGCGCGCACGCTGTTTGCGCAGGAAGTGACGGCGGACATCCTGAGCATCAATGAGCACGTGAATACGGTGATGCGCCTCTACAACCTGCTGATTGCGCTGCCCAGTGCCGAGACGTATATGCACTGGCCGATTCCAGGGCTGATGCACTTTAAGAGCGCGCGAAAGCAGCTGGATGATGTGATGTTTCGGATGATTGCCGAGCAACGTGCCGCCGGGGTGGACCGCGGCGACCTGCTTTCGATGCTGCTGCGCTCGCGTGACGAGGAGCAGGATGACTCCGGCATGACCGACCGTCAACTGCGCGATGAGATGCTGACGATTTTCCTTGCCGGATACGAGACGGTGGCGAATGCGTTGTCGTGGACGTGGATGCTGCTGGCACAGAATCCTGCAGCGGAGGCGACGCTGCATGCGGAGGTGGACGGCGTGCTCGGCGGGCGGCTGCCGACGCTTGAGGACCTGCCCAATCTGCGCTACACCGAGATGGTTCTGGCGGAGTCGATGCGGCTGTATCCGCCGGCGTGGGGCATGGGCCGCCAGGCGATACGCGACGTTGCGATAGGGCCTTACCGGCTGCCGGCAGGAACCTACTTTTACTTTACGCAGTATCTGATTCAGCGGGATGCGAGGCACTTCCCTGACCCGCTGAGGTTCGATCCGGAGCGGTTTACGCCTGAGAACAAGGCGGGACGGTCGAAGTTTGTGTACTTTCCTTTTGGGGCCGGGCACCGGCAGTGCATTGGCGAGTCATTTGCGTGGATGGAGATGACACTGGTGCTCGCAACGATTGCGCAGCGTTGGCGGCTGCGGCTGGTGGCGGACCAGAAGATTGGAATTCAGCCGAAGATTACGCTGCGCCCCAAGTACGGAATCCGGATGATACCGGAGCTGCGGTCGCCGGGCGCGCCACAGCCGGCGGCGCAGACGAACTCCGCGCCCTGCTAATCTTGAACCGTGAGCTTTCGCGACTTCCTCGGCAATGAGCCAACTGTCCGGCACCTCCGCGAGGCGATTGCGGCGGGGCGGTTTCCGCATGCGCTGATCCTGGGCGGGCCGCGCGGCGCGGGCAAGTATACGCTTGCGATCAAGCTGGCCCAGACCATCAACTGCCTTGACCTGAAGCAAGCGGACGGGCTTCCCGATGCCTGCGGAGTCTGCAGCAATTGCGCACGGATAGGAGAAGCGGCGGACCTGGACGCACGGTTCGAAGAGGCTGTAGCCGCACGCGACGATCTGCGCGAGGTCGACAAAAAAGAAACGCGCATCCTGATCCAGACGCACCCGGACATACTGGTGATTCCTCCGGATCCGCCACAACTGCTGATCAAGGTCGGGCAGGTGCGCCGGTTGATTCGTGATATTTACCGGGTGCCGGCGGAGGCGCGGCGCGCAATTTATATCTTCACCAGCTCGGCATTCATGAAGGAGGCGGCGAACTCGCTGCTGAAGGTTCTGGAAGAGCCGCCCGAGTATGCAAGCATCCTGATTCTGGCGGAAAACCCCGGCGATCTGCTGCCGACAATTCGCTCCCGCGCAGCGATCCTGCGGCTGGGTGCTCTTCCGCTGGAGCAGATTGAGTCAGTTCTTGCGGCAAAGCGTCCGGATTTGCGGCCACAACAGCGCGCGCTGGTGGCTCACCTGGCGCAAGGGGCCGCGGGGCAGGCGATCGGGTTTGATCTGGAAGGCTATTTGCTTAGCCGTGCGGATGCACTCACAATTTTGCACACCGCGCTACGTGAGCCGGACTTCTCGGCGCTTTTTCGTATGACGGACACCTACCGTGCCGGGGCCGAGGGACAGCAGAAGACAAAACAACTGATGCGCACGTTGAGCAGCCTGCTGGAAGACGTGCTGTTGATTCATTCCGGCGCGGTCCAGTGGATCCGCAATATAGACCTTGAGAAGGAACTTGCAGCCATGGCGCAGCAGGTTACTCTCGACTGGATTGAGGGCGCGGAGCGCGGGATTGCGCAGGTCGAGTCGGGCATGCGCCGCAATCTACTTCGTTCACTCTCGCTGGACTCTTTTGCGACAAGTCTGATGCGCGCATAATTTTTCTGGTTCTCCCCGCCGGTCTGGGCTAAGATACAACTCAACCTTTCAGGGGTAAAAGATATAGAGAACACAGGCAGCATCGTCTGTACGGCTCTGCATCTATGTGTTCAGCACTATTTATGACATTTATGCCGAATTCTTCTCATATCCCGGTTACGGATCTGCCCGGTTATCGCTCCGAAGCTCCTACCGGACACGCCCCTGCAGCCTTACAGCCTGTTTCCCCCGCGCATAACGGGGAGAGCAATAGCTCGCATAAGAGCACCAGCCTTCCTGTCACAGGACCACGGAAGCTGGTGCGTCCAACGCTGTCGTCGCATTCCTCGAGAAATCGCGCCTTCAGCCTGCGCGAAGAATCTCCGATTCTGGCGCACCAAAATTTAGCCGCGCGCGCGGCGGCTACTGAGAGCACGCAGGCGGAGGCTTTCTACTTTCAGAAGCAGGTGCAGACACAAACATCAATGATGATTGTGCTCGATGATGGCCAGAAGGTTGAGGGCTGCATTGAGTGGTATGACCATCACTCGATCAAGGTGAGAAGCACCACGCGCATGCTGATCTATAAATCAGCCATTAAATACATTTACAAAGTCGGCGAGCACCCGGTTTAGAGGCGACGCTAAAGCAAAACCAGAAATGGTGTAAGGCGGAGCGGCGAATCCCCAGTCTACGCGACCATCAGGAAGCGGCGTCCCTGCACTCCCTTCAAAATAGAAATGCCTTACGGTAACTCTGGTTTTGCTCTTAACTGCGGGCCGCTTTTCTGAGCCGGTCGCGCATGGCCACGCCAATTCCCCTGTGCCCTGGCAGCGGACAGAGAATTACGGTCGCACCGGCGGTGTCCAGCCATCGCAGCCCGGCAAACAGCTTCTGCGCCATTTCCTCTTCATTCGTCCAGGTACCCCAGCGATAGACCAGTGCGCTTTTTTCGTCTGTGCTGAACGGAAAGGCTTCGGGGAGCATCAGGCCGGTTTTTTCGCCCGCTCGTTGCGCGGATTGCACCTCGGCGGCAAAGTGCCGCGGTTGGTCCGGACCACTTTCGATCAAGACGAGGCGCGCCCGGGGAGCATAATGCCGGATGCCGACACCGGGAGATGGCAGGGACTGTGGCGGGGCATCGTGGCGGTGGGACTTTTCGTCAAATGTAATTGCGCCCGGGCAGATGGTTCGTATCTGTTCGAGGGTGATGACTCCCGGGCGGTAGACGATGGGGGGATTCGCATTCGGATCGATGACCGTGGATTCGAGGCCGTGCGTGGTTTCGCCGGAATCGAGGATGACATCAATGCGGCCTTCGAGGTCTTCGGCCACGTGCGCGGCCAGCGTTGGACTGGTGCGTCCGAAGAGGTTGGCGCTGGGCGCCGCAACGGGGAGTCCGGCAGCCTGCAACAGGGCGTGCGCGATGGGGTGGCGCGGAATGCGGACGCCGACCAGGGGGCGTCCTGCGGTAACAGCGTCGGGCACGGCAGAGCTGCGCGGCAGCAGCAGGGTGAGGGGACCGGGCCAGAATGCGTCGATCAGACATGCAGCGTTTTGGGACACATCCTGGGTAATTGAGGACAGCATGGCGCGATCCGCAAGATGGACGATCAGCGGGTCCCAGCCGGGACGCTGCTTGGCGGCAAAGATTTTTGCGACCGCGTCCGGATCGAGGGCGTTGGCCCCGAGCCCGTAGACGGTCTCCGTGGGGAAGGCGACGGTGCCACCATTTTTCAGGACGTCAGCGGCCCGTTCGATGGCTGCACGGCTGGCAGGCGCATCGAGATCGGCAGCGTCAACTTTGAGTCGCAAGGTATGCATTGTGTTGCACGGAGTCCGCAATCCCTTATTATCGCCCACGCGGAGCCTCTATACTTGCCGTATGAACGCTGTCGAGATTGAAGCGAAGTTCCGCGTGTCGAATGCTGAGGCGTTGGGCGAGCGGCTACAGGCGCTGGGCTTCCGCACGGTCACGCCACGTACCTTTGAACGGAACACGCTTTATGACACGCCCGACCGCAAGCTGCGCGCGGTCCAGTCGATATTGCGCATAAGGAAATACGGGGAGCGCTGGGTGCTGACACACAAGTGCCTGCCACCGGACAACGATCCAAATGCGCGCCACAAACACCGCATTGAGACCGAGACCGAGATTGCGGACGGCGCGGTGCTGGGAGAGGTTTTTGAGCGGCTGGGCTATCAGCCGGTGTTTGTGTACGAGAAGTGGCGCGCCGAGTATGCGGACGCGACCGGGCATTGCGTCGTGGACGATACACCCATCGGAACCTTCGCGGAGTTGGAAGGCCCGGAGGAGTGGATCGATGCGATCTCTCAGAAGCTGGGGTTGGAGGAGTCTTCCCTGATGACTCTGAGTTACGGTCGTCTGTTCGAGGCATGGTGTCGCGAAAATGGACACGCTTTTTGCGATATGACATTTGCCGCCGTGCAAGACCTGGGCCGATGATTGTGCAGCAAGTGTCTCCCCTGCCCGCCTCAAGCTGAATCCCATAAGGCCGATAACTACCTCAACGGCGGTTTTCCGTCTGAGGTACGCCGATGCACTTCATCTCTACCCGCAAGGCCCCCGCCATAGTGCTAGCTATTGCGCTGGCTGTGTGCTGTGCATTGCCTGCTGCTGCTGCGGGGCGCAAGGTTGAGCATCGTGTTGCGCCGGTTTATCCCGAGTTAGCCAGACGCATGCACATTGGCGGCGTTGTCCGTATTGTCACGACGATAGCGGCGGACGGAACCGTGACAAAAACCAAGGCGGTCCGCGGCAACAACTTGCTGACACCTGCCGCAGAGAAAGCGATCCGGCGGTGGAAGTTTGCTCCAAGCGATGGCCCATCGAGGGAAAACATCGACATCAGCTTTGTTGAGAAGGACTGATCTGCACCTTCAGCGAGGAGCATTGGAAGCCCCATGCTATTAATCGACGCGCGACTGGCAAATAAATTGCGTTTCAGCACGCTGGTATTGCTGGCTTTTGTGCTGCTTGGTTCCATGGCTGCGTATTTGAAGATGCGGCAGGTAAGCAGACTTTCCACCGAACTTACGGCCACCCGGATTCCCGCACTGGAAGCCATCCGCTCCCTGCGCATCGCAGAGCTTGGCGAGACGTCGTCTTTGAAGTCGTATGTGCTTTTCGGCGAGGATGCGGAGATGGCGCAGCGATACAGTGCGCAGATTGAGGCCGATCGCGAGCAAGCCCAGTCAGCGCTGCACACCATAGCGAGCTTGCGGCCCGCATACGACAGACTGGTCGGATCAGCAGTAATGGCGGATCTACTCGAGCAGTACTCGGAGATTGAGGCGGCGCAGAAGCGGGTACAGGCCCTTGCGAAGAGCCGGAGCAATGACAATATGAGCAGGGCATTTGACATGCTGCAAGGACAGGTGGCGCAGGAGAGCACGAGCTTTACGAAGAACGTCACCGAGGTGGTGAACGCGTTTGGAGCAGCCACTAATCATGACCTGAGACATGTGGACGAGATCAACCGGATGGAGGCGCTCTTTCTCTGGCTTTCGATCCTGCTGGGCGGTCTGATCGGGACAATTCTTGCGGAGGTGACGATGCGCCGGGTGGTACGGTCGATCGGCATGGTCATGGAAAGAGCGCAAATGATCGCATCGGGCGATCTTACCGGCGAGCCACTGCACATGGACTGGAATGATGAAGTGACACAACTGGCTACCTCCATCAACCAGATGCAGGAGAATCTTCGCGACATAATTCGCACCATGATGGAAATAGCCGCGACGGTGGCAGAGGACTCGGCCAAGCTGAGCGGTTCGGCGAATCAGTCGTTCCGCCGGACGAAAGAGCAGAGTCTGCAGACACAGCAGGCGGCTGCCGCGATGCAGGAGATGTCCATCTGTATCGCCGAGGTATCTCGCCATGCGCAGAGCGCTGCCGCAAGCTCGCGTCAGGCCGCAACCACGGCGCGGGACGGCGGCGCTATTGTGGAGCAGATGCTGAACGGTATGAACTCGATTGCGATTTCGGTACGGAATACCGCGGCGACGGTGCAAAGGCTTGGACGGGAAAGCGAGCAGATCATCCGCATTGTGAACGTGATTGAAGAGATCGCGCAGAAGACAAATCTGCTTGCGCTGAATGCGGCCATAGAAGCGGCGCGTGCCGGCGAGCAGGGCCGCGGGTTTGCCGTGGTTGCGGGCGAGGTTCGCCGGCTGGCGGAGTTAACACGCAACGCAACGAGCGAGATCGCCCAGATGGTTCAAGGGATTCAGTCGCACACGCGCGAAGCGGTGGAAGCGATGGATGCCGGGACGGAGACCGTGAACGAAGGCGTGAAGATTAATCACCGTACTGGAGAGGCGTTAAGCCAAATCATTCAGATGGCGGAACAGGTTGACTCGATGATCGCGCAGATCGCGACTGCTTCCATGCAACAGGCGGCTACGGCGCGGCAGTCGAGCGAGAGCGTGGATGCAATTAACCATCTCGGGGAAGAGGCTGCATCTGCGATTCCGGCTACAAATGCGATTGTTGAGTCTGTTGGACATGGGGCCAGGCGCCTGGAAGAGCATATCGGGAAGTTCCGCCTGAACGAGCCTTCTGCTCAGCACGCTTCGGCTCCCATAGACAAGAGGTTTAATCCCGCCCCGGCAGGGGCATTCGGAGATTAGCAGGCACGAGTTGCGAGTTCCCTCCCCCAGAAGCAAGAAGCCGGAGAGCCCTGAGAGTATCGAGGGGTTCTCCGGCTTTGGTTTTGGTACACTCAGAATGTCGAGCGGGAGTAGCTCAATGGTAGAGTAGCGGCTTCCCAAGCCGTTGGTTGCGGGTTCGATCCCCGTCTCCCGCTCCAGTCATCTTTCCATCCAGTCTTCCGGCAATGATTCTCAAACCGCGTGTGAGATCAGCAGCAGAATGAGAATCAACACGATGATTCCGATGCCGCTGCTTGGGAAGTATCCCCATGCGCGGCTGTAGGACCACGCCGGCAGCGAGCCAATCCACAACAAAACGAGAACGATAAGAAGCAGAATCATTGTTCTTCTCCCGCCGGCCTGCAAACTGCCTGCTGAATGGATGCTACGACGCCAAGTACCGGATGGGCGCCATGTACCGGATGTTTGATGGATGGCTTCATTGCTGTGCAAGCCCCCTTGAACGGCGAAAGATGCGAAGGAGCATGGCCTCTGTGAGTTTGCCGGTATTGGTGTTCTGCAATGACGGGTGGTAGCTGGCCAGCAGCGTCAAGCCGTTCGGCAAAGTGTATTCCGCTCCGTGTGCAAACCGGAACTTACTGGTTGAGGCGATATGGCCTGCACGCAGCAGATGACGAGTGAATCCGTCGAAGGCGATTTTGCCGAGGCATACAGCAACGCGCAGGCGCTTAAGCGCGGCTACCTCATCATCGAGATAGGGAGCGCAGTTGGCGATCTCGTCCGGCAGCGGTTTGTTTCCCGGAGGTGCGCAGCGGACGACGGCGGTGATCCAGAGGTCGCGCAAACGCATGCCGTCGTTGCGGTCGATGGACTCAGGCTGCGATGCAAAGCCGGTTTTATAGAGCACCGGATAGAGGAAGTTCCCTGATCCGTCGCCGGTAAAGGGACGGCCGGTACGGTTGGAGCCGTGCGCGCCCGGAGCGAGTCCTACAATGAGCAGCGCAGCGTCGGGATCGCCAAAGGACGGGACGGGACGTCCCCAGTACTCGCAGTCGAAATAGGCGCGCCGCTTTACCGCAGCTACATGCGTGGAATGTTCGCGCAGGCGGACGCACTTTTCGCATGTCGTGATGCGGGCATTGAGTGCAACCAGCGCGGAGGCCCCCGAGACAATTCGTTTTTGCATCTAAATGATTTTATAGAGGAAGAAGGCCGCAAGTACGCGCACGAAGGGTAAGGTTCGGCGTAGAATTGGCTCGCCTTTGTTTTACGGCGTTTCCAAGGTGGCTATACCCATTTGAATGTCTTCAGGGTCGTTGCTCCCGATTGGTCGCAGCGACTTGAAGGTTGTGGCTTCGGGGTGCAGCAACCCTGGAACCGCTATAACGCAAAGGCCCTCCGGTCTTTTCCGGAAATCCTGCAAGTCGAAAATTCATAAGAGGTAGAAAATTATGTCCTCCCGACCGCAGTACACTCTTATGCTGGCCGCAGCGGTGTTGTTTTCAGTCGCTGGTTGCAAGCAATCTACGGCACCCAAACCTACTCCAGCGGCGCAAGCTGCCGCGACCGCCCCTGCCGAGATCGGCGGAGCCAAGGTCGTCGAGTTGAAAAGCACTGCGACTCCGACCGGAGATAAACCCGAGTTTCTCTCGGCCACGATTCTGCCCGGGCGCGGCATGAACGTCTTCGAGATCACCGCGTACGTTCCCGGTAAGGGAGTGGTTAAGGTGCTGGCCTCGCCCTCGCTTGCGGAGGCCGCGGACAAGCTGAACGGCGGCCCCGGCGACGAATACGGCAATGCCAGCTTCAGCTTCGGTGGAGCCTTTCTAGTTCCTTACCCCAACCGCATCCTGGGCACGCTTTCAAAAGACCGCAAAACCCTTACCGCCAAGTGGCATGGCAAGACCGTAACCCTGCCGGCAAACTGGCCGGGCAAGAATCCGACCGACAGACCGGTGGCCATGCACGGGCTCATCCTGAATGTGAAGGCGCAGGACGTCAAGGTCGCGCCGATTCCCGGTGGTCAGCAACTGACGGCGACCATCCATGCCGGAGACTTTGGTGGACACTGGTTCTCGGACACCGACCTCAACTTTACCCTGTCGCTGACGGGCAGCGAATTCGATGCACAGATCAAGGCCGCAAATGTAGGCAAGAACCCAGAGCCGATTGCGATTGGATGGCATCCATACTTCGCTATTCCCAGTGGACAGCATGCGCAGGCCCGGCTGCACGTTCCGGCGACGCAGATGGCAAAGGTAAACAACTACGACGAGGATTTCCCGACCGGAAAGATTGTGCCGGTTAAGGGAACACGCTTCGACTTCAACGCTCCGAACGGAGAGCCGCTGGACGGCCACTACCTGGATGACAACTGGTCAAACCTGAAGCGCACGAACGGGGCTGTGGATGTGCGGTTCAGCGATCCGGCTGACAACTACGGCGTGCAGATCTCGGGCATTGCGCCGGAGATCAAGACAGTGCAGGTGTACTCGCCGCCGACCGCCAAGTTCGCCGCGGTTGAAGAGCAGTTCAACTTCAGTGATCCATTCGGCAAGGAGTGGCACGGCATGAACACCGGTATGGTAACGCTCAAGCCGGGCAGCTCCGTTCTGTGGCACGTTCACCTGTCCCTCTTTACTCCGCCGTTCAAGAAGTAACGAGAGTCATCCAGAAAGAGCACAAGCCCCGGTTTCGGCCGGGGCTTGTGCTCTGGTGTTGAAGAGCCGCTACTGCACCTTGCCCTGCGGCCTGAGCTTGCGAAGCTCCGTCGCTGTCGCAACGGCATTGAGCGCACTGAACTTGAGATTGTCGATTGAGGCCCAGATCCAAAAACGGCTCGTTTCCTGTGTGCCTCCGTCTGCAGCGCGCACGCGTACCATCACGTCGCTCTGGCCAACGGTGTTCAGGTTATTCGGCACGTCGGAGTCGGAGTCACCCATGACAATGTCAATGTGCTCGCCGCTTAAAGTGGCTTCGACATGCTCCAGCGCCACAGACTTTTCGAAGTCAACCGCTAGCGAGATTCCATGACCATGAAAGACCGGAGCATGCAACAGCTGCACGGGAAGCATCGGCAGCCGTGTTCCCGCCAGCAGCGCATAGTGGCGGCGAATGCGCGCTTCGCTTGCTCGCAGGTCGACCTTGGCCTCTGCCCCGGTGACGGGCGCGATGTTGAAGGCCACCTGTGTGTCATAGATAACTTTAGGCTGCGTCTGGAAATTCAGGAGACCCACAGTCTGGTGGTGGAGTTCGTCGAGCGCGGGACTGCCGTACTCAGAGGCCGGTTCAAGTACCGTTGCAGACACGCTCCGCACGGATGCCAGTTCCTGTAAACGTGCAAGCAGGAGAGCCAGCGCAACAGAAACCGGATGGGCTGGAATCACCGCGGGTGTGGTGAGATTGAGGCTTTCGACCTCTTCCAGCCAGGGAGCACCAACCAGAACTCCGGGCTCATTCTCAAGTGCATCCGAGAGGTCGATGATGCTTGCGCCCGCTCTCTGCGCGGCCTGCCAGTATTTGCTGGTGGCCTCAGGAGAACCGGCAAAGAAGACGAAGTCCACGCCATCAAAGGAGGACGGCTCGACCCGCTGGATGAAGGTAACTTCGTCACCGATGGCTTCCAGCTGTCCCCGTCGCGACTCGTCATCGAGCAGGGAGAAATCCGCGTTTGCGAAAAGCGATTCGGCCAGCACCTCATTCAGTTCCTTACCCCGAATGGTTGCTGCGCCAACGATTGCTATTTTGTATGTATCTGTCATTCTTATGAACTTCCAGCCGTGGTATGGCCAGCATCCTGTGCCGTGGAAGCAGCCACATCCTGATGCTCCAGGCGGCGATGTCTTCTGCGGGAATAAGCGGCTCGGGCGAGGACTCCTGAGAACATATAGGCCAGCGCTATCAGTAGCAGGACCTCACGCGAACGGAAAACCAGCAGATAGATCATTAGTCCCATGAGCACGATCCACTGGAAGGGACGGCGGCTGGCCAGGTTGATCTCCTTGCCGCTCCAGAAGCGCCACCTGCTCACCATGAGGAAGCCAGTGAAGCCGACCAGCAGCAGCCATAGGATTGCGGTCCACGTATTAAAAGGATGCCCTCCAAAGCCATGCACCACGGCGGCAATGACCCCTGCGGCGGCAGGAATAGGCATGCCGACAAAGTACTTGCGATCCGGCCTGCCGGGATTCTTGGGAACCGGGTTCGTGCTGATGTTGAAGCGCGCCAGACGGCTGGCTCCGCAGATGAGAAACAGGAAGCAAACAAAGCTTCCCAGTTGCACCAACTGTTGGCGAAGAATCGGATTCATGCTCATCGGCAGCATGCGGAATCCCCAACTGAAGGCCAGGATGCTGGGCGCGACGCCGAAGGTGATGACATCGGCCAGCGAATCCAGCTCCTTGCCGAACTCGCTGGTGGTGTTTGTCATGCGTGCGATGCGCCCGTCGAGCGCGTCGAAAGGAATGGCGAAGCCGATGGCCAGTGCCGCGTAGTCGAAGTGGTGCGGCTCCAGGATGGACCCCTGCAGACTTTGCGTAATAGCAAAGTATCCTGCGGCGATGTTGCCGGCAGTAAACAGAGACGGGAGGATATACATTCCCCTGCGCTGCTTTTGTCTGCGAGTGTGTCCGGAGTTATTCAAGCTACTGGCTCCGCTAAAGCTTCTTCGAGTTCAGGGATAGCAGCCGGGTTCGGCATGGTCGCAAGGATCGAGGATCCGCCCTGGACGTGATCGCCCTTCTTTACCTGCAACTCGGCGCTGCCTGGCAGCAATACGTCCACGCGGGAGCCGAATTTAATAAGCCCAATGCGCTGGCCGCGTTCCAGGTGGTCGCCCGGCTTAGGACGAAATACGATGCGCCGCGCCAGCAGGCCGGCAATTTGGGTAAAAGCGACCGTGTAGCCCGCGTCGGCCTCAACCACCGCCTTGTTCTGTTCGTTTTTCTCAGCAGAGACGGGGTTCATTGCGTTGAGATACAAGCCCTTCTTGTAGATGACGTCGCGCAGCGTTCCTGTGACAGGTGAACGGTTGACGTGCACGTTGAACACACTCAGGAAGATGCTGAGGCGCAGAAATTCTCCATCCGGAGTGGTAATGCGGAGAACCTCCGTCACTTTCCCGTCTGCCGGGGAAACGATCAGGCCTTTTCCCTGTGGGATGGCGCGTTTGGGGTCCCGGAAGAACCACAGAAAGAACAGCGCCAGCAGAATAGGAACGACGGCCCAAGCCCATCCGCCGGTAAAGAAGCGCAGCAGCCCGGATACCAGAAACAGAGCAATGCCGTAGAAATATCCGTCACGTACCATTCAGGATGTAATCAACCTCGTCGTTCCATTATAGGTTGAACCCCCTTCCAGATAGACAGAGGCCCCATAAGCAGCTGGTGGGATTCAAGTTGCTCGCCAAAAGACAGATTGTGGGGCAGCGCAGCCGTTAAACAGCCAGGCTGTGTAAGTGCCCGCTTTGCCGGGCGGTCATCATGTCTTTTACGTGGAGCTTGAGTTTTTTCAGGCGGACTTCCTCAAGCTGTTCCTCGGCGGAAAGGTAGGGTTTGTGGGTGAGTGCCTCTAACTGCTCCGAATAGTGACGGTGTTGCGTTTGCAACTGCTCCAGTTCACTATCCGGAAGGTTCTTCGCTTCGAACTCCATGGGCGAATCCTCCTCTTTTCTGAGACGTACCAAAGTAGCACCGTGGAAGCCTGTCTTCAATCGGATTTCGCAGAAATTTTTTCCACCTCGATACTACCTGTCCGGTATCGGCACCAAAGCCCGGCCCATAAGCACTGCGTCCTCTTCAGGGTCACGATAATAGGCGCGGCGGAGGCCTTCCTGGGTGAATCCAGATTTGCAGTAAAAGTCAATTGCTCTGGTATTTCCGCTGCGAACCTCAAGCTGAACACGAACTGCATTGTTGCTGGATGCCCAGTCGAAAAGGGTATGCAGCAGGGCCCGTCCCACACCGCATCTGCGAGTTGTGATGTCAACCACAATGGACTCCAACTCGCACACATCGAAGATAATTTGGGCAGCGATAAAACCAAGCAGGCGTTCGCCCTCTTCGACGATAAAAATGTGCTTGTGGTGGGGTTCGGCAGAAAGAATGCGCTCATAGACCGCCCTGGCCCAATGGGGAGCCTCAGGAACGGCATTTCCCAGTCGCAGCACCGCTTCCAGGTCCAGCGGGTTCATGGTGCGGACTTGAACCAATCAGACCTTCCCTGCCGCCTTGGCGAAGATTTCGGCGTCGGAGCGGCGTACGTAGTTCGCATCCAGCGTTTCCGTGTCGGCAAAGTTGTGCGCGAGCAGGCCGGGCGCGGCATAACGCAGGGCGTCGTCTGCCGTGGGAGGCTGGACGAAGGAAGCATCCGCGAACACTCGCTGGGCACTGGCCTCGCAAACGGCGACGGCCTCTGTGCTGGTCAAGAGCAAATCCTTTGCGCCGAGCAGGTACTCGTGATCGCCAGTACGGAAGTAAAACTCACCGCGACCGGCGTCGAGGGCGGCGCGTGACGACTCAGCCTTCCACGCCAGAACCGCCAGCCGCGAGACTGCGAGCAGCGGGATACCCAAGGCCTCGGCCAGACCCTTTGCGGAGCTTACGCCGATGCGGATTCCTGTAAAACTTCCGGGGCCATTGACGACAACGATGGCGTTCAGGTCGGTGGTCTCGATTCCCTGCTCGCTGAGCATGGTCCGGAGAACCGGGACGATCTGGGCGGAATAGGTTTTCCCCGCCAGCTCCGCTTGGGCCAGAACGTCGGCAGTGTCAGGCGCAACGCGTCCCAGAGCAAGGGAACCGCTCGTTCCGCAAGTGTCGATGGCGAGAACCATCATTGGGCCGGCTCCTGTGGGGCATCCTGGCAAATCTCCAGCAGCACGCCGCCCGTGCTTGACGGATGCACGAAGAAGTAAAGATGCCCTCCTGCCCCGACCTGAACCTGGTCTGAGATGAGGCGCGCGCCGTTCGCTTTAAGCCCGGCCAGAGTTGCGGCTATGTCTTCCACGTGCAGCGCTACGTGATGCAGGCCGGGGCCGCGCTTTTTGAGGAAGCGACCTACCGCAGAATCCTCCTGCAACGGCTCCAGAAGCTCAATGCGGCTGTCGCCGATGGGAATCATGGCGGTGCGGACCTGCTCGTGCGCCACGGTCTCTTCGTGGGTCACGCGCAGTCCGAGAGCCTCATAGAAGCCGCAGGCTGCCGCGATGCTTTCCACGGCAATGCCCAGATGATCGATCCTAGTCACACCATTCCTCCGAGCCCACAACGCTCCTCCGCGTGCGCTGAAGATGCGCTGCACCAATACCGGTACGAGCTTATATGGGTCTTCAGCACCGGCGGCTGCCTGTTCTGCGTGTTGGGCCAGTTCCGCTTGGCTGAGGCCGTGCGCGCGCGCTTCCTTCAAAAGCGCCTGCCGCAGCATGCCTTCGATCCGTTCCCGCCAGTAAGTTTGGCGCCGGGCCTGCAGGCGGTTGTCCGTTGCAAGCCAGTCCCATCGCTGCTGGATGACGGCGTGCAGCGCGTCCATGCCTTCGCCCGTGGTGCCGATGGTTTTTACTGCCGGGGCGATCCAGTCTTCCGGCGTATGGACCGCGGCGAGCGACTGCATGGCGCGAATCTCCTTCTCAACGCGGTCTGCGCCATCCCGGTCGGCCTTGTTGATGGCGAAGATATCGGCGATTTCCATAATGCCGGCCTTCAGGCTCTGCACGTCGTCGCCCATGCCCGGAACCAGGACAACCACCGTTACATCGGCCAGCCGGACGATCTCGACCTCGTCCTGACCAACGCCAACGGTCTCGATCAGGATTACATCGCGCCCACTGGCTTCGATGACCTGCGCCACATCGGCTGTGGTTCCGGCCAGCCCGCCAAGCGAGCCACGTGTGGCCATGCTGCGGACGTACAGGCCGTCGTCGCCCGTGCGCTCCTGCATACGAATGCGGTCGCCAAGAAGCGCGCCTCCGGTGTACGGGCTGGAAGGATCGACGGCGATCACCCCAACGCGGCTGCCTGCATCGCGCCATGTGCGCGCCAGGCGGTCGACCAGCGTGCTTTTGCCGGCTCCGGGCGCGCCGGTAATGCCCACACGAAGCGCCTTGCCGGTGTAGGGAAAACAGGCGGAGAGCAGGGCGGCTGCTTCGGGAGCAGCATTTTCCACCAGAGACACGGCGCGGGCGAGGGCCCGGACGTCTCCGGCGCGCATACGATCTACCAGTTCCTGAACGTGCGTCATTCGGATTTGATCATAAATAAAACGGCCCTCTGCTGTTCGAAGGCGAAGGCCGCCGTCACAGAACTCGGATACCGCGACCAGCGGGAGCGGTTACTGTCGCTGCTTTCGGAATGGCGGCGAAGCCGCGTGAGCCGGTGACGGCGAATCACCCCCGAGTCACCCCCGGGAGGGATGCACCTTGAGGATTTCGCGGGCAATGACCATGCGCTGAATCTCGCTGGTGCCCTCGCCAATGGTACACAGCTTGACGTCGCGGTAGAACTTTTCCGCCGGGTAGTCCTTGATGAAGCCGTACCCTCCGTGGAGCTGCACGGCTTCGTCGCAGATGCGTACGGCAACCTCGCTGGCGTAGAGCTTGGCCATGCTGGATTCGCGGGTGACGCGCTGCCCTGCGTCCTTGAGAACCGCCGCGCGCTGGGTGAGCAGACGGGCGGCATCGAGTTCGGTGGCCATGTCGGCGAGCTTCCATTGGATGCCCTGAAATTCAGCGATGGCCTTGCCGAACTGGCGGCGTTCCTTGACGTACTTGAGAGACGCATCGAGCGCGCCGCGGCCAATGCCCAGCGACAGCGCCGCAATCGAGATACGGCCGCCGTCGAGGACGCGCATGGAGTCAACGAAGCCTTCGCCAAGGTTGCCAAGGAGGTTTTCGCCGGGTATTTCGCAGTCCTCGAAGATGAGCTCCGATGTGTCGCTGGCGCGCAGACCCAGCTTGTTCTCCTTCTTGCCGGGGCGGAAGCCGGGAGTTCCCTTCTCCACGATGAAAGCGGAGAGGCCATGTGTGCCTTGCGTACGGTCGGTAACCGCGATGACCACGGCGACATCGGCATAGTGTGCGTTGGTGATGAAGGTCTTGTTGCCGTTGAGAACCCAGGAGTCGCCCTTGCGCACGGCGGTCGTGCGGGCTGCGGAGGCATCGGAGCCAGAGTCAGGTTCCGTGAGGCCCCAGGCGCCCAGCCACTCGCCGGCGGCGAGCTTAGGGACATACTTGCGGCGCTGCTCCTCGTTTCCGGCCAGAAAAATGTGATTGGTACAAAGCGAATTGTGCGCGGCCACGATGATACCGATGGAGCCATCCACCGCCGAGAGCTCTTCGATAGCCAGCGCGTAGTCCACATAACCCAGGCCAGAGCCGCCGTATTCCATCGGAAAAATGATTCCCATCAGTCCCATCTGGCCGAGCTGCCGAACCACGTCGGCTGGAAATTCGCTGGCCTCGTCCCAGCGCATGACATTGGGGGCGATCTCGCGAGCGGCAAAGTCGTGAATTTCGCGGCGTAGCTGTTCCTGGTCTTCGGTCAGCGTAAAAGGGTAGGTCGATAAAGTGTTCGGTTCCGTAGTCGATGAAGCCATAGGATTACTCCAGCAAAGTGTGACTCACAAAAACCTGTGATCGTATCACTTTTTACTTGGACTTGTCGCGGAATGACCGAGGCCCACCCCATCTCGACTTGCGCAGGGGGCAAGAGGACTCGCAGGGTTATTCGGTTGGGGCGGCCGGATTTTTAGAGGAAAGCCGGAACCAGGCGGCTGGAATGCAGGATGAGCAACTTAGGCCACAGCGCATTTGGAAATGCGCCTACCGACGAGCGCGATCCGCAGCCGCATGCGGGCTGTGAATACGCCGCGATTCACGTAGGATTCCGGAAGCCGGAGAAGTTCCGCAATGGCTGTTGGCGTGTACCCCTCCACATCGCGGAGCAGGAACAGCAGCCGCTCCATGGCAGGAAGGCTTGCGACCGCCTCTTCCAGGTCGGTCCGCTTGATATTCTGGCCAAACTGCCGGGGCAGCGAAGCGCCACTCTCCGTGACGGGGGTATAGGAAGGAACGTCAAAATCGAGCGAGATGCGCTTGCGCAGTTCCATGAGCAGGGCTGCATCGATCTCCTGGCCAGTCGGTTCCGGAACATCCTCGAACGCCCGGATGAAGGTTCTGGTGAGGATGCGCTCCGCCTCCATCTCGTTTCCTGTCATGTAATATGCGAGCGAGAAAGCGCGGTGGCGGTGGCTCTCGTAGATGTCCTGCTGACGGGAAGCCAAGTGGCTCTCAGCATGAACCGACGACATAATTTCCGTCGACCGTTCTTCTACAAGTTGTCGTCCGAGATCGAACAAAGCTTACCCCTCGCGGTACTGTACCATTTTTATACTTGAAATCATCCCCATAAGCCGCATAAAAGACATTTGCTTTTGCCCATAAAGATCGAAAGAGTATACAGTTAGACGAAACTGCACAAGGAATGCAGCCGACTTTGGACTCGCCGCGTAGCTTTTGCAAGGGGAAGTCTGTTTGCTATTGAGATAAAAGGACCAACGGGCGGAAGCCACTAGTAAAAGCGAATGGCACAAGACCGAATCCTAATCGTCGACGATGATCCCGTTGCGCGAGCCGAGATATCTGCTCTGCTCACGCAACGGAACTATACGCTTGTTATAGCGCACGATGTCAGGGATGCACTTTCCCGCTTAGAACGCGACACCGGATTCGATCTGGTTCTTTCGGAGATCGTCCTGAAGGGCGTGGACGGTGCCCGTGTGATCCAGCGCATACTGACCATGACCCCTGGTACTCCGGTCATCGTAATCACGGCATTGCACGATATCCAGGCAGCCATTGTTTCCCTGCGCAGCGGTGCTTTTGACTACCTGCTCAAGCCCGTCGAACCGGGAACCCTTTTAGATGCGGTACAACGAGCGCTGGACCATCGTCAGCACACGGCCCAGCACAGTCTGGACAAGGAAAAGCTGGAACGGCTGGTGGCCGCCAGGACCGATCTGCTGCATGCGGCAATTGCCGATCTTGAACAGGCGTATGACATTACGCTGGAGGCTCTGGGTGACGCACTGGACCTCAAGGATGCAGAGACCGAAGGACATTCCCGGCGTGTAACCGCCTACACGATTGCGCTGGCCCGCGCCATGGGGTTGAAGGGCGACGCCATTCGTGGCATCTCTCGCGGGGCTTTTCTGCATGATATCGGGAAGATGGCCATCCCCGACGCCATCCTGCTGAAACCGGGCAAGCTGGACCGTCATGAGCGCGCCATGATGCGCGAGCACTGCACACGCGGCTATCAGATTCTGCGCAAGATTCCTTTCCTGCAGGAAGCAGCGCAGATAGTCTACAGCCACCAGGAGCAATTCGACGGCACCGGCTACCCGCGGCGGCTGAAAGGCGAGGAAATTGTGTTGGGAGCCCGCATTTTTGCAGTTGCCGACACGCTGGACGCCATAACCTCTGAACGTCCGTACCGGCGTGCGAGCAGCTTTGAGGCCGCCCGCGGCGAGATTCTTCGTTGCTCAGGTACCCAGTTTGATCCGGCAGTGATCAAAATCTTCGAGAGTCTTCCGCTCCGGCTGTGGGAAGATCTGCAAACCGAGATTACTCACCACGCCCGCATGGCCTCACTATCATCCAAATAGAAGCGGCAAATCAGGGAGGAATCCATGGCTGTATTGAGCACGGAGGTAGTTCAGGAGCGCTTGAAGCCCTTGCACGGCTGGACGCTGTCTGGCGGCAAAATTGTGCGCAAAGTGACCCTCAAGGATTTTGTGACGGCCATGGCGTTTGTAAATCGGGTGGCCGCCGAAGCGGAGGCGGCGGGTCATCATCCCGACATTGATATCCGCTACAACGCCGTTCGCCTTTCGCTGGTCTCGCACGATGACGGGGGCCTGACCCAGAAGGATTTTGGTCTGGCGACTGTGATTGAAGGCTTGATTGCGAGCAACGTCACCAGCGTTTAACGGGAAGCCCGCTAAATAATCTCTTCTTCCGGGTCGTTGCTGGAAGCCGGCGCCAACAGCTGCTTGTTGCGCTCATTTTGAATTTGTGTCAGTTCCCTGCGGTTCCAGAGGGCGACGGCCAGGCCTCCGAAGGCGGCGGATCCCACGAGCAACAGGACGTTGCGCCACAGTTGCATGCGAGGTTCAGACGGTGCGGTATCAGCATCAGCAGACATAAAATCCGGAAACTCAGGCGATAATATAAATCGTAGTTATTTGGCCGCAACTTCAGGCCGCACCACGGGTTGATTGTAATAGAGAGCTCAGGGTTCAATTGCTTTTCATATGCTTTTCACAAAAATGTTCGCAGAAATGGTGCAAAAATGTGTCACCCAGTTGAAATCTGTGCAATAATTAAGTTTCTTGGATAGGGTGTTGTGCATCTTATTGTGTGTGAGAATGAGAAGTTGACAGGCCGATGAAACAAATTCCGGTTTCTGTCGTCTAAAAGTTTTTAAGTTGCGTCACTGGCCTCCCGGCACGGACAATTTAACGTTCGTGCCGTTTTTTTCTTTGGGAGCGGTGGCATCCCTGATTGCCGCTGAAATACCCCGACTGATTGCGATACGATTGTGGCGGGAGTATTTACCATGAAGCGGATTCTGCTCACTGTTGCTATCGGACTGATCACCGTTGCGGGCTATGCCCAGTGGTCGAATCCGATAAGCGCCATTCCGGCCTACCATTCCTTCCCTCCGGCCAATGTCGCTGCCCTGAAACCGGTACTTCGCGGCAAGCAACTTAGCGGCCCCTACTTCCGCTATGCCTGGCAGATCGCCGTATACCAGGAAGCGGCGAAGATCCCGACCGTGCTTTACCAGCTTCCCTGCTATTGCCGCTGCGATCGCGCGCTGGGCCACACCAGTCTGTTGAGCTGTTACCAGGGCACGCATGCTGCCGAATGCTCGACCTGCGCGAAGGAAGGCCACTTTGCTTACGAAATGACCAGGCGCGGATGGACGCCCAAGCAGATTCGCGATGCCATTGAGCACAAGGAATACGAATCGATCAATCTCCAGAAGCTGGGTAAACTGTAGCGGCTCGAGCCGCAAGGCTTGCAGGGTGAAGAAAGAAAGCCGTCGGCAAATAATTTCTTCTTGCTCGTCCGCGCATCGAATCGCGTTGCCTTATCATCTGTAGAGCGGAATATTTAGCGAATGTTCTTCGCCGTCAATTTCAGCTCGTAATACTTTTCATTTGCAATCCGGAGGAATTATAAATTGGGAAAAAGCATGGTCCCGAAACGGTTGTTTTTCACCAAGGGCGTCGGGAAACATAAGGAACGGCTGACCTCATTTGAGTTGGCGCTTCGGGATGCAGGCATCGCGGCACAAAACCTGGTTCGGGTATCGTCCATCTTTCCGCCACAGGCGAAGTTGGTTCCCCGCAAAGAGGGCCTGAAGTATCTGAATCCTGGTGAAGTTGTGTTTGCCGTTGTCGCGGAGAACTCGACCCGGGAGCCGCACCGGTTGGTGGCCTCGAGCATCGGCGTTGCTATCCCTGCAGATCGCAATACCTACGGATACCTGAGCGAGCACCACGGCTTTGGCGAGACCGAAGAGCAGGCCGGCGAATACGCGGAAGAACTCGCCGCGGAAATGCTGGCCACCACGCTGGACCTGGATTTTGATCCTGACAAGAGCTGGGACGAGAAGAAAGAGATATACCGCATTTCGAATAAGATTGTGCGCACCGCAAACGTGACGCAATCGGCAGTGGGCGACAAGCGCGGTTTGTGGACCACCACGATCGCTGCAGCCATTCTGATCTTTGAGTAAGAGCGGCGAGCGGGCGGTAAAAGCTAACAGGGGCGCGGGCCGCAGAGCTTCGCGCCTTTTGTGCGTATCTGGTTTTGCTTGCTGGTGAACCGCATATTTGTAACTAATTTTGAGCATGTTGCCCTGCAGCATGCTGCAGGAAACGGACAGGCCCATGGCATCCAACACAAATACCCGCGTCGGCCTTATCCAGATGAGCTGCGGCCCCGATCCGGACGCAAATCTGGACAAGGCGGCGGACCGCGTCCGCGAGGCTTCGCGTGAGGGCGCACAGATTGTCTGCCTGCCAGAGCTCTTCCGTACGCAGTACTTCTGCCAGCGCGAGGATATTGCTCTTTTCGATCTTGCTGAGCCGATTCCCGGGCCAAGTACGGAACGCCTGAGCGCGATCGCCCGCGAGCAGAACGTTGTCATTATCGCTTCCCTTTTCGAGCGGCGCACAGCGGGCCTCTACCACAATACGGCGGCCATTCTGGAGCGCGACGGTTCCATCGCCGGCCTGTACCGCAAGATGCACATCCCCGACGATCCTCTGTACTACGAGAAGTTCTACTTCACGCCGGGCGATCTGGGTTTCCGCGCCTTTGCTACCTCGGCGGGCAAGATCGGCACGCTGGTGTGCTGGGACCAGTGGTATCCGGAGGGCGCGCGGCTGACTGCGCTGCAAGGGGCGAATGTGCTGTTCTATCCCACCGCCATCGGCTGGCATCCGGCAGAAAAAGATGAATTCGGCGAAGCGCAATACAGCGCGTGGCAAACCATCCAGCGCGCGCATGCGATTGCGAATGGAGTGTACGTCGCCGCGGTAAACCGCGTGGGCCATGAGAATGGCGATGTGCGCGGCAATCGCGTCGAGGGCCCTGGCCTTGAGTTCTGGGGCGGGTCGTTTTTGGCCGATCCGTTCGGCCGTGTGATTGCGAAAGCCGCGCACGACAAGGAAGAGATTCTGATTGGCGAGATCGATTTGCACCTGATCGAGGACACGCGGCGCAACTGGCCGTTTCTGCGTGACCGGCGGATTGATGCCTATGGCCCGATCATACATCGCTTTCTGGACGAGCCCGAGAACGGTCGTTACGGGAGCGGCAAGGAATGAGCCTGAAGACATCCGGGACTCCGCGCGAACAAGGCTATGGCATGCCCGCCGAGTGGGCGGAGCACGCCGCAACGTGGATTGCTTGGCCGCATAACCCGACCGACTGGCCGGGGAAGTTTCAGCCGATCCCGTGGGTATACGCGGACATTGTTCGTCACCTTGCATCGGTTGAGATGGTCCACATTCTGGTCAATGATGCCGCCGCTCAGCAGCGCGCGGAGAAGATTCTGCGCCGCGCAGGAGGCAACCTTGGGCAGGTGCGCTTCCATCGCTGGCCTACGAACCGCGTGTGGACACGCGACTCCGGCCCTATTTTTGTGAAGAATGACGCAGGCCAAGTCGCCATCACCAACTGGAGATTCAACGCCTGGGCCAAGTATGACGATTGGAAGATGGACGATCAGCTTCCCGGCCGCGCGTCCCGTCTGCTCAAGCTGCCGGAGTGGATGCCGCAGTGCAACGGTCGCCGGGTGGTGCTGGAGGGCGGATCGATTGATACCAACGGCGCGGGTACCCTACTGACCACAGAGGAATGCCTGTTGAGTGCGGTGCAGCAGCGGAATCCTGGTATGAGCCGGACGGATCTGGAGCAGGTGTTCCATGACTATCTGGGCATGGAACAGGTGATCTGGCTCAACCGCGGCATTGCCGGCGACGACACGCATGGGCATGTGGACGACATTACGCGCTTCGTCGGGGAGAATGTAATAGTGACGGTTACAGAACCGAACCGCGCTGACGAGAATCATCTGCCGTTGGCGGAAAATCTTGACCGGCTGCACGCGGCAAGGAATCTGAGGCGCAGGCCATTCAAACTTGTCGAGCTGCCGATGCCGGCGCCGGTGGTTTTTGACGGGCAGCGGCTTCCGGCAAGCTATGGCAACTTCTATATCGCGAACAGACTGGTGCTGGTACCGACGTTCAACGATCCGAATGACCGGATTGCGCTGAACACGCTGGCAGAGGTCTTTCCGCGGCGCAAAGTGGCTGGCATTCATTGCGGCGACTTTATCTGGGGGCTGGGTGCGCTGCACTGCATGACGCAGCAGCAGCCGCTATAGACATTCGTAGTGCAGGCACAGCACGCCGTTCGAGTAAACCTTGTGTTCGATGAGCTTGAGGCCTGTCTCCTCGTTGAGACAGGAAATCAGCGGGATTCCCTTGCCGAGCAGAATCGGCACCATGGCGACCCGGACCTCATCGACAATGTGCGCGGCAAAGAAGGTGCGCACGAGGTCAGAGCCACCCATGAGCCAGATGTCCTTTCCGGGCTGCTCGCGTAATGCGCTGACGAACTTGACGGCCTCGTCTTTGATCCAGTGAACGTGTTCGTAGATGGGCGGATTTTCGTTCCGGCTGAAGACGAGTGTGGCCATTCCGGGGATGGAGGGCTGGCCCATTTTGACCATCAGGTCATGGGTCCTGCGGCCAATCAGCGCAGTATCCACACTCTCAAAAAATCTGCTTAACCCATAATCCTGATCACTGGGGAGCCAATCGGCAGAATGATTCTCGCGCGCGGTAAAGCCATCAAGAGAACACGCAACAGAATAGACAATACGCCGCATCGGCACACGATAGCATAGAGGTTGACATGATGCATGCGGATTCCACTTGGATGCGCGAAGCGATTTTGGAAGCACGCGCAGCGGCCGATGCCGGAGAAGTGCCGATTGGCGCAGTGATTGTGCATGCCGGAGAAATGATTGCGCGGGGACAGAATCGAGTATTGCGCGACAACGATCCCACCGCGCATGCCGAGATTGTTGCCATGCGGGCCGCGGCACAGGTTCTGAAAAATTACCGTCTGCTCGACTGCGAACTCTTCGTCACGCTGGAGCCATGCGCCATGTGTGCCGGCGGGATGATTCACGCGCGGCTGGCGCGGCTGGTCTATGCCACGGCTGATCCTAAAGCGGGTGCGGTCACGTCGGTTCTGCAGGTGCTGAATCATCCGCAACTGAATCATCAGATGGCGGTAGAGTTGGGCCTGCTGGGTGATGAAGCAGGCGATCTATTGCGCGAGTTCTTCCGCCAGCGCCGCGCGGAGAGCACCGCCAGGACCTAGGTACGAGTCAGTTGCCGAATCAGCTCCGCATACTGCGGATACTGCTGTGTCAGCGGCTCAGCGTGGCCCGTCTCATAGTCGGCATAGTCGAAGCCGGGACTCACGGTGCAGCCAAGCAGCGCAAGCTTACCGCCCGGCACGAGCCGCGATCCCTGCCAAACATGTTTTGGCACAACCAGCTGTGGATGGTGCCCTGCTGCGAGATCGGGACCTAGAATCACGGTGCGTGCCGGGCCGCCGTGAGCGAGTTGCAGCATCTCGACAGGATCGCCGAGGTAGAAGTGGAAGATTTCGTCTGAGGCGAGGCGATGCATCTCGGAGAATGTTCCCGGCTCAAGCAGGTAGTAAATGCAGGTTCCAGCGGCTCGCGCCTCCGGATACTGGGCGGGGAGTGCCGCGTGCGGGATCGTCTCCTCCGAGCGCCAGGTCTGGGTGAACCACCTGCCTTCGCATGGATGAGCTTCAAGATACAACAACCGTTTGATTTCGTCAGCGGTCATGCCTGCATGATACTTGCGGAAGTCGCGTTGAGCACGGTGAGCCGGGCCCGCTACCGGTCCTACCGGTAGCATGGCCAGCCCATCGCGGTGGAAACCATCATCCACATCTTCTTTACGATGGGGAATTGATCGGACGGATGTGCGAGTCCTTCCGTGCTACGCATTAACGCAGGAGGGTGGGGCTATGCCGCTGGTTCGGTGTCAGAAAATTCGCCGGGTTTAAGGCCCGGGTCCTCAAGAATGGCGAGCGCATCCGCTTCATCCTCGGAACTGACCTGTAGTTGCAGGGGGCCCAGCCCCGGCTCCATCATTCCGGCATTTTCACCGGAAAGGAAGGTTTTGATTCCGGCAGATTGCAGGCGCAGGCGGGCCATTTCCGCCTCAAGGGGTTCCGTAAATTGCGCTATAGTCACTGTATCCGGCATTCACTGTACTCCTTCGATCCATAAGTTGGATGCGCAAACGATTAAAATAAGAGTCTACTCCCAGGGAGGTTTTCTTCTTTTGATCGAACGTTATACCCGCGAAGAAATGGGTCGCATCTGGAGCGACGAAAACAAGTACAGCATGTGGCTTGAGGTGGAGGCCGCCGCCAGCGAAACACTAGCCGAGGACGGCATAGTTCCGGCAGAAGCGGCCAGGGCCATCCGTGAGCGCGGCAGCATAGATGTGGCGCGCATCAACGCCATTGAGGCCGAGGTTCGCCACGATGTGATTGCATTCACCACCGCGGTGGCTGAGAAGGTCGGCCCCGAGGCGCGGTGGCTGCACTACGGGCTTACTTCCACCGACGTTGTGGACACGGCACAGGCGCTGCAGATCAAGGCAGCCTCGGCGATTCTGCGGGATGATCTGGAACAACTGGCCGAGGTCCTGAAGAAGCGCGCACACGAGTTCAAGCACACGCCCATCATCGGCCGCACACACGGCGTACACGCGGAGCCCACAACCTTCGGGCTGAAGCTGCTGAACTGGTACGCGGAGATCCGGCGCAACATTCGCCGCTTTGACGATGCCGCGGAACAGATGCGCATCGGCAAGCTGTCCGGCGCTGTGGGGACGTTTGGGCACCTCCAGCCGAATCACGAAGAGCGGATTGTCGCGAAGCTGGGGCTGAAGCACGCGCTGATTGCAACCCAGGTCGTACAGCGCGACCGGCATGCGCATTATGTCTCCACGCTGGCGATCATCACGGCCACGCTGGATAAGATTGCGACGGAGATCCGCCACTTGCAGCGTACGGAAGTCCGCGAGGCGGAGGAGTTTTTCTCTGAGAAGCAGAAGGGGTCCTCGGCCATGCCGCACAAGCGGAACCCAATTACCTGCGAGCAGATCAGCGGGCTTTCGCGTGTGGTTCGCGCCAACGCACAGATTGCCTACGAAAACGTGGCTCTGTGGCACGAGCGCGACATCTCGCACTCCTCTGCCGAGCGGGTGATTTTCCCGGATTCAACCATCCTGACGGATTACCTGCTGGCCAGGACGACTAATCTGATTGAGAAGCTGCTGGTGTATCCGGCGCGAATGTTGAAGAACCTCGAAAGCACCGGAGGACTGATTTTCAGCGGGCAACTACTGCTGGATCTTGCCGAGTCCGGCATGTCGCGCGAGGACGCCTACCGTCTGGTGCAGAAGAACGCGATGAATGCCTGGAAGAACGATCTTGTATTCCGCGATCTGGTGACTGCCGAGCCGGAAATCACCAACCGGTTGAACCCTGAGAAGCTGGCCCGGACCTTCGACCTGGACCGTCAACTCAGCAACGTGGATGCGATCTTTGACCGTGTTCTGAAAGAGCCATGAGCGAATCCTCTGTGCGACTTACCGTAGCCATGACCGGAGCCAGCGGGGCCATCTTTGGCCAGGCACTTCTGCAGGCGCTGGAGGCGGACTCTCGTGTGGAGCGGGTGCACTTTATTCCGTCGGATAACTCCATGCGCGTTCTGGCGGAAGAGATGGGGCTGAGCGGGCGCAACGGATTGACGGAAAAGCTGCTCGGTAAGCCTTCGAAGAAGATTCAGCAGCTTGCGGAAAATGACATAGGAGCCTCCGTGGCCAGCGGCAGCTGTCCCTCGAACGGAATGATCGTTATGCCGTGCAGTATGGGCACGCTCGCCGGCATTGCCAACGGTCTGGCGCAAAACCTGATAGAACGGGCGGCGGACGTTTGCCTGAAAGAGCGGAGACCGCTGATCCTGTGCGTGCGGGAAACGCCGTTCAACAAGATTCACCTGCGCAACATGAGCCTGGCGGCGGATGCGGGCGCGACCATCTTTCCCGTGATTCCGGCCTTCTATAACAGGCCCGCGGACGCAACCGAAATGGCACGCCAGTTCGTGGCGCGCGTGCTGGCGCATATTGGACTTCCGCAACCGGGAGCTTATATCTGGAAGGGCGGCAATTAGGCTGACTTGTTCTGCCGCTCATGGATGGACCGGGCTTTTTGAATGACCTCGCGGGTAAATGCAGCGATTCCTGACAGATCATCCAGTGCGACCCAGCGGAGATCCATGGCATCACTGCCGCATGCGGCCTGGCCTCCGGTCACGCGGCAAAGGAAATCCACCAGAACGAAGTGATATTGCACGCGGCCGGCTTCATCGCGGGCGATGCGATCGAAGACATCGACAACCGTCACCGGCTCGATGTGTAGCCCTGTCTCTTCCAAGGCTTCGCGCCGGACGCCCTGCTCCAGGGTTTCGCCTACTTCGAGAGCTCCGCCGGGCAGGGACCACTCGCCCTGCATGGGTGCATGGCCGCGCTGAACGAGCAGAACCCGATTGTTCTGGAGGATGACCGCGCCCACACCGACTATGGGGCGCTCGGGATATTCGCGACTGGTCACAGGTTCAACGGCTTGCCATATTCGCCGTCGAATACCGTGTGCGCCATGCTGAAACGGCCGCCGTAGAACTTGTCGTCGCCACTGAGGTGCCCCACAGCGAGCGATGCCACAACATGGTAGCTGAGGGGCAGCTTGAGCGCTTCGCGCACCTTCTCTTCCTCAAAGCCCTCCATCGGAGACGTGTCGTAGCCCAGCACTTCAGCCATGAGCATCATGCTGGTAAAGGCAATCGCAACCTGCTTGAAAAGCCAGGCGGTGAAATTGGGGTGGATGGAGAGGTAATTGGGGATCACCGTCCGTGCTTGTTCCGCATAATTTTCCGGCATACCGCCTTCACATCCCTGCCGAAGCACTTCCTCAAGGTCGCCTTTGCGCCAGCCGTCCGCGTCGCCACAAGCCACGATCACAACCGGAGCTTCTTCCACCTTGGGCTGATTAAAACTCGCACTGCGGAGGCGGCGTTTCTGCTCCTCGGTACGCACGACGATAAATCGCCAGGGTTGCAGGTTATAGCCGCTCGGCGCCTGGAGTCCTGCTTCCAGAATTTTTTTCAAGTCCGCGTCCGGAATGGGCGTTCCATCAAAGCTGGGGGTGTCGCGACGCTGGGCAATTGCCTGGCTCAGTGTTTTTTCCATCAGATTGGGCATATAGGCAGATACTTCCTTCGTAGAACTGAATATGCGGCAGCTCTCAGCGCTGCTCTTTCTCAACTGCTTTATTCAATTTGCTTCATTGGAATCTCGATAGCAAACGGCTGTCCACTGCCGTAGCGGGCATATACCCACAGGCCATGGAATCCTTCCCGCAGTTCCGGGTGCGCCGCCAGCAGTGCCTTCATAAGAGAGACAATTTGTGCACGGGTCGAAACAGGATCCGATACCCCCAGTGCTTTGTAGTCCACCACCAGGTCCAGCTGTCCAGAGAAGTTGCCGGGCCGGAGTCCGGTCACGTCAAGATTTACCCCACCTGCCCTGACCACCATCGGCTGCTTGCCGGGTAACCCAGCCGGTACTACCTCGTGCTCCTCTTTCAACAACTTTTGCAGGTTGGGGCTAGATAAGAAATCGACCGGATTCAGCAGTAAGGCGGCGGTTCGATAGTAAAAATATGCATTCCAGTTCAGTTTTTTGGCGGCAAAACTTTGGGCCTTGCGCCAGAACCAGACGCCGTCATGCCCGGCCAATGTCATAGGGCGGATGTAGAGTCCCGCGAGCTTCCACGACGCCGAGCCGCTGGGATCATTCTGCAGCAGCAGGGTCATCTGTTGCGGATGCTGGACGCCCGTCGCGTGCAGGATTGCGAGCAGGTACTTTCCGGCCGGGAGGTTGGGGATGGTCACCGTGACGAGCAGTGTTGAGCTGGAAAAGCCACAGAAAAACTGCGCCTGATTGGCTCCGGAGTTGCTACTGCCGTTTGTTTTCTGGTCCTGCGCATTCAAGCTGTAGAGCGCGTCGACTGTTAGAGTGGCCTTCTGGACGAGAGGCGACACCTGTTCAATACTGCCAGCGATGGAGGCGAACTGCGCGGCTACTGCGGGAATGGTATTGGCGCGGACCGCGGCAGCGTTGCCAGCCAGAACCTCTGTCCCCAGCGAATGCGCCGCCTGCTGGTAGAGGGTACGCTGCGCCGGAGTCATTTTGCTTTCCGTGGTGCACGACTGTGCCCGGGCGGCGACAGGCCACACCAGAGCCACGATTACGGCGAGCAGTAGAACACAATTCCAGCAGCGCAGTCGCATAATAAACATGTACGCCCGTTTCAGCGAAATAAAAACGAGCAAATTGAAACCACTGCTAGTCTAGTACAAGGGCGGCTACGCCGTGGTTGCCGCACACCGACCTCGTTGATGGCAGTTCAAAAACATTCCGCTCTGCGTGCTTTGATTGTCGCTACCTCACTGGCAGTGTGCAGCATTGGATTGGCTCAGTTTCGTCCTCCGTATCGCCGGGCGGGCGCCTTGCCCCAGACCCAGTCGAGCGCCCCAGTCCAGCCGCAGCCTCAGGCTGCAAGCACTGCGTCAAGCCCATCAACGCAGTCGGCTGCTGCGACCGCGTCGCCCGCCCGCACCGCACCTTCCCTGCTGAATAAGCCCGCCCAACCGGCCAAAGTAACGCTGGAATCAGGCAAGCTCATGATTGACGCGCATAACTCAACCCTTGCGGAGATTCTGCACAAGATTTCGCAGAGCGGAGGGATGAAAATCAGCGGCTTGCACGCGGGCAGGGCCAATCAAAGAGTGTTCGGCACCTATGGTCCGGGTACTCCGCGCGCGGTGCTCTCTGAGCTGCTGAATGGATCCGGCTACAACGTGCTCATGTTTGGAACCACAGCATCGGGTGTACCGCTCCAACTGGCTCTTTCGGTACGTCCGGCCGGTGGTATTCCCAATCCTCCGCCCCAGAGCGAAGCGATTCTGCACCAGGAATATGAAGAAAACCAGATTCGCCCAACCCGGTATGTTCCGGAACCGCATCCCTATCCGAAACAACAGCAGCAACAAAAAAATGCGCGACCCGGTGTTCGCACACCTCAGCAGATTTTGCAGGAGTTAGAGCAGATGCGTCAGCGGCAGATGCAACAACAGCAGAACCAGCAATCGCATTAGCCGGGTTCAAGGCTGGATGGCAAACCAGCTCGCAGCGGCTGAACACAAAGCCGTTCAAGTACGAGCGGGCAGGAAAATGCCGGCTTATTCAGATTTAGGTAAGGCGGGCAACCTGGTGTTTGGCTTGCTGGCGCAGATCCACAGGGCGCGCATGAATGCCAAATATGGAAAAACCAATCCGGAGGATTCCGTAGGCGGCCAGAACTCCAAAAGCCATAGCTGCGAAACTAGCACACACCAGCATTACCAAATTAGTAACATCCTGCATTCGTTCTCTCTCTTTGCCTTCCTCTATGGTTACATAAATTCTGGTGGAAGACGTTCGCAGAGGTCAACCAACCTGCACTTATTACCATGCCACTATTTACGTTTTTGCAACAGTGCAAAAGCCGCGTTGACCCTTGTTTCTGTTGCCGAATAAGATACGGGTAGAGGTGGTGTAAATATCACCTCCAGCCTCTTATCCGGGCTTTTGCAGACGCGATCCAGCGCCGCACCTGATTCACAGAAAAGTCGAATGACGATCACTCACATCACCGTGCGCGGCGCGCGCCAGCATAATCTTCGCAACATCGATGTTCGGATTCCGCGCAATACCCTGACAGTGGTGACCGGGCTATCCGGTTCGGGCAAGTCCTCGCTCGCCTTTGACACGATTTATGCCGAGGGCCAGCGGCGGTACGTGGAGACTTTATCAGCGTATGCCCGGCAATTTCTGGATCAGATCGAACGGCCCGACGTTGATTCCATTGAGGGGCTAAGCCCCGCCATCTCCATTGAGCAGAAGACCACCAGCCGCAGTCCCCGCTCCACGGTGGGCACGATTACAGAGATTTACGACTATCTGCGCCTGCTCTATGCGTCCGTCGGCACACCGCACTGTCCCAATTGCGGACGCCGTATCTCCCGGCAGTCCGCGGAGCAGATTGTCGAGCGCATTCTGGCCGTTGGAGCTGGCGAGCGGGTCATCGTCTACGCGCCGGTGGTGCGCGGCCGCAAAGGCGAGTTCAAGGACCTTCTGGACAAGCTCGACCAGCAGGGTTTCCGCGCCCGCGTAGACGGCGAGATGCACGACCTGTCGGAGCCGCTCAACCTGGACAAGCGCAAGAACCACACTATTGAAGCGGTGGTCTATCGAGCCATTTTGAAACCCGGCATCGAAAAGGCGCTGGAATCGTCTGTTGTGAAGGCGTTGCAGATGGCGAACGGTTTGGTTCTGGTTGGCGCCCAGCACGACGAGCAGCTTTATTCCTCATCCATGTCCTGCCCGGACTGCGAACAGGACATCCCCAAGCTTGAGCCGCGCAGCTTTTCCTTCAACAGCACCTACGGAGCGTGCCCCAAGTGCAACGGGCTCGGCAGCATTTACGACTTCGACCCGGGGAAGATTATCAACGACTGGTCCAAGCCTCTTTTGGACGGCGCGCTCGGCCCCGGCTCGTCGTCGCAGTACCTGATTCGATTGATCCGTCTGGCGGCTGCGAAGTACAAGATTGATCTGCGAAAGCCTATCGAAAAGCTGCCGCAGAAGCAGCAGGACCTGTTGCTTTACGGCCCGCCGAAGGCGGAGGCTCCGCGTACGGGCTTTCACGGCATTTTGGCCTGGCTGCGGGACAATCTTGAAGAGTCGAAGTCCGAGGCTTACCGCGAGTGGATGATGGGCTACATGTCAGCCTCGGTTTGCCCGGTATGCATGGGACGCCGCCTGCGGCCCGAGTCGCTGGCCGTCAAGGTCGGCGACCTCTCGATCGCGGACTTCACTTCCCTGCCGCTGAACCGCGCCCTGCCAGCCGCGCATGCCCTTCAGTTCACTGCCCGCGAGGCTCTGATTGCCGAGCGCATCCGCCGCGAGATTGCAGAACGGCTGGAGTTCCTGACCGCGGTCGGCCTTGGCTATCTTTCGCTCGACCGCAACGCAGCCACCCTTTCCGGAGGCGAGGGCCAGCGCATCCGTCTGGCCACGCAGATCGGCTCACGGTTGCGCGGTGTGCTCTATGTGTTGGACGAGCCCTCCATCGGCCTGCACCAGCGCGACAACCTTCGCCTGATTCAGGCGCTCGAATCACTGCGCAATCTGGGTAATACCGTACTGGTCGTCGAGCATGACGAAGACACGATTCGCCACGCCGACTATGTGCTCGACCTTGGCCCCGGCGCGGGACGGTTGGGCGGGCATCTGGTGGCACAGGGCACACCGGCAGAGATCATGCAGGCGACCGCGTCCCTCACCGGGCGCTACCTGGCGGGAGAAGTCGCCATTCAGCACCGCATTGCCCCGCGCAAGCTCACCGGCAAATGGATCACGATTCTAGGAGCCAGGAGCCACAACCTGCAGTCAGTGACTGTAAAGTTTCCGCTGAGTGTGATGACCGTGGTGACAGGAGTATCCGGTTCCGGCAAGAGCACGCTGGTGAACGACACCCTGTACCGCGCCCTGGCTAAAGAACTGTATGGTTCGCGCGAGGAGCCGGGCCAGCACACGCGCATCCGCGGCTTTGACCAGATTGACAAGGCCATCCGCATTGACCAGTCGCCGATTGGGCGCACGCCGCGCTCGAATCCGGCAACCTATACGGGCGTATTTACCGCTATTCGCGACCTGTTTGCCATGCTGCCGGAGTCGCGCGAGCGCGGCTACAAGGCGGGGCGATTCTCGTTCAACGTGGCCGGAGGCCGCTGCGAAGCCTGCCAGGGCGACGGCCAGCGCCGCATCGAGATGAACTTCCTGCCCGACGTCTACGTACAGTGCGAGGTCTGCAACGGCCGGCGCTACAACCAGGAAACGCTGGCGGTGAAATTCAACGGATACTCGATTGCGGACATTCTGGACCTCACGATCGAGGACGCGCTGCCGGTGCTTATCGACATCCCACAGGTCAAGCAAAAGCTGCAAACGCTGGTCGATGTAGGCCTCGGCTATATTCACCTCGGACAGGGGGCCACTACGCTTTCCGGCGGCGAGGCGCAGCGCATGAAGATTGCGCGCGAGTTGAGCAAGCGCCAGACGGGGCGTACGCTCTATCTGCTGGACGAACCGACGACCGGGCTGCACTTTGATGATGTGCGCCGTCTGCTGGAAGTTCTGCACCGGCTTACCGACCTCGGCAACACGGTCATCATTATCGAGCACAACCTTGACGTGATTCGCAACGCTGACTGGGTTATCGACCTGGGCCCGGAAGGCGGCGAGGACGGCGGCCGCATTGTTGCTGAAGGCACGCCGGAACAGGTGACCCGCGTGGGACACTCGCACACCGGGATGTTTCTGCGCAGGTATTATGAGGGTTCGGCGCCCGATGACTCAGGGGCAACACCGAACGGAACCGTGAAAATCTCTGCGCGCAAGAGTGGCTCGAAATCCAGGCCGCGCGCGAGCCGGAAGAAAGAATGGGTGCAATAGGCCAGGCATGAGCGATGACGCGTCCAACGATCTGAATCCCACGGAATCCCGATTTCCTGCAGGTCCAAGCGATCCGTCAGTATCCATGCCATACTCACGGTCAGTTGCTTTTCCCGGACAGAACCAGGCGGCAGCGAGCGAGCCTCCTTTGGACATGTTCGGCATTCCCACGCAGGCACCCGAACCCAGGCAGTACCCGCATCGGATTCCACATATCGGCCATGTCGTGCTGTTCTTCGTTATTGCGTTTGTTTTCGTTGTGGTAGGTCAGTTGCTCGGCGTGTTCCTGCTGTTCGTCAGCCACATCCTCCCGCACCGCACTTACGAGCAGCTCTATGTGCTGTCCTCTAACGACGCGCGCATTAGCATTCCCATTCAGGCGCTTTCCTACGGGCTTGTTGCGCTGGTTTGCATTCCCATTTTCACGGTGATCTGGAATGAATCGTTTGGCGAGGGTGTACGGTGGCATGCGGGAACGGCGCGGCGGCGGTTCCTGCTTCTTTTAGGGATCGGGCTTGCGGTCGGCTTCAGCGTCACCTTCCTCGGCGACTACCTGCCCATGCCCAAGAATCCCCCCATTACGCAGGACATGATGAAGTCGGCGGCCGGAGCCTGGATCATGCTCGTTTTCGGACTGACAGTCGCGCCCATGCTCGAGGAGTTGGCGTTTCGCGGCTTCCTGCTGCCGGGACTCATCAACTCGTTTCGCTGGTTCGGCGACCGTGGAATGATTTCCCCGTCCGTGGCAGACCGCGTTGGCATCCCGTTTTCCATTCTTCTAACCAGCCTGGCCTTCGCCTACATGCACTCGCCGCAGGTATCGCATGCGTGGGGACCGCTGCTGCTGATCGGCATTGTGAGCGTCGTGCTCTGCATTGTGAGATTAGCCATGAACTCCGTGGCTGCGGGTGTGATTGTGCACTCGGCCTATAACTTCACTCTGTTTATTGGCGTACTTTATCAGACGAACGGTTTCCAGCATCTGGATAAATTGAAGTGACCAACTACAATCGGTAATTGATGACTACCGACCACCGCACCGCGTTGCTTCATCTGCTTTCGCGTATTTCGTTCAAGCTCGGCGATTTCACGCTGTCCTCCGGCACCAAGAGCGACTACTACATCGACTGCCGCACCACCACGCTGCACGCCGAAGGTGGACGCCTGACCGGACTCGCGATTCTCGACTTGCTCCATCAGCATAAGCTGCATCCGGCAGCCGTAGGCGGGCTTACCATGGGAGCCGACCCTATCGTCTCCAACCTGGCCACGGCCAGCGCATGGCGCGCGCAACAGCACGCCGGCTCGCCGCTGATTCATGGATTCCTCGTCCGCAAGGCGGAAAAGACCCACGGAACAGGCCGCCGGATTGAGGGCTTTTTCGAGGAGGGCGCGCCGGTGCTTATCGTGGACGATGTATGTACAACGGGAGCCTCCACCATTACCGCGATTGAGGCCGCCAAAGCCGCGGGCATGAAGGTTATCGCCGCTGTGTGCCTGGTTGAGCGCCAGGAGGCCCATGGCCGTCCCGCTGTGGAGGCAGCCTGCGAAGGAGCCCCCTTCTACAGCCTGTTCACGGCACACGATGTTCGCGCCGCGCACGTCGCTCAGTTCTCGATGTAAAAGGAAAATCCCCGAACCCACTGAAGGAGTCCGGGGATTATGGCACGAGAAAACGACATTTACTGCTGGGTGGGAGAGTGGAGCATGCTGGTCTGCGCGGGAGCCGTCGGCTCCTGGCCGGTTGTGTTGGTGAGAAGCTGAATGGTCACGCGGCGGTTCTCTGCGCGTCCTGCCGCCGTGTGGTTTGATGCCACTTCCTTATCCTTGCCAATGCCGATCAGGTAGAACTTATGCGGCGGCACGCCATACTTGGCCGCCAGATACTGCACCACTGATCGGGCCCGGCGCTGGCTGAGGTCATAGTTGTACGCAGCCGGTCCGGTTGAGTCGGTTCCGCCGGTCACTTCAAGGATGTAGCCCTTCGCTCCGCTCATCTGCGCAGCAAAATCATCGAGCATTGCCTTGTCCTCACGGGTCAGGACTGCCTTGTTAAAACCAAAGTGGACGCTGGTTTCCGCCACCTGATTATAGCTGTCGAGGTTGGCTACCACGCTCTTCAGCGAATCGGCTTGATTGATGGCCTCTTCTGCTGACTGATGCGCCTGGTCGGCCGCCTGGCTGGCTGTATTTGCCTGCTGGCTCGCATGGTTGGCCGAACTCTGCGCTTCCTGAATGCCGGTTTGTGCGCGCTGATCCACATTGTGCAAATCGCGGTTGTTCTTTGCCGTGGCATCGTCCAGCTCATTTGTATGCTGAATCAGAGGCTCAGTCTGGCTGCGCACGTAGTTTTTGGTTGTGCATCCTGTGGCAAGCAGCAGGGGAACCGCTCCCACAGAGAAAAGCACAAGCACTGCTTTTCTTTGTAATTTTTCGTAAATCATCGGGTCGAACTCCGTATCTGGGGTCTACAAGCAGAACCCTGCATTCCGGGCGGCCTTGCAGCCGCTCTTGATTGGCTAATGTAGAAAGGTGCATACACACCCTTCCTGCCTCATTGTCTAACCATAGACAAGCAACAAGCATGCCAAACTAATGGCGGCGCTTTATGTGGCTCATTCATAGTGGGTTAGAAAATATCCAGCAGGCCCACTCCCGTCGATAGATTGTCTGGCTGGGTATTTTTTACCCACTACGGCAGCCAGACCGGCAATTGCTCTTTCTACCCAGTTGACCACCGCCAGCCCCTAAACTAGAAAAGAGCCTCGCAATGGATCTCCACGAGAAAATCCGGACATTGCCAACCGGCCCAGGCGTGTACCTGTACAAAAACGCCGAAGGCGAGGTGATCTACGTCGGGAAAGCCAAGAACCTGCGCGCGCGCGTCCGGTCGTATCTTCTGGAGGCCTCACAGGCCAACGCCAAAACCGGCTCGCTGATGCGCGAGGCTGTCGACATTGACTACATTCTGGTGGATAACGAGCAAGAAGCGCTGGCGCTGGAAAACAACCTGATCAAGCAGCGCAAGCCGCGCTTTAATGTCCTGCTGCGCGATGACAAGACCTACCCTTATGTGAAACTTACGCTGGGCGACCGCTATCCCAAGGTGTTTGTCACGCGCCGCCTGCGCAAAGACAGCAGCGCCTATTACGGGCCGTATTTTCCGGGGAATCTGGCCTATCGCATTGCAGAGCTGATTCATCGCAGCTTTCTGATCCCCAGCTGCAAGGTCGATCTTTCGCGCTATCATCCGCGTCCCTGCCTGCAGTACTACATCAAGCGCTGCCTGGGCCCCTGCGTCGAAGGATTGACCACGCCCGAGATCTACCGTGAAGCCGTCCGCGACGCCCAGCTCTTCCTCGATGGCCGCGCCGCTGACCTTGAAAAATCCATCCACCACCGCATGGAGGAAGCCGCTGCATCTGAGCAGTACGAGCTGGCGGCCAAGTATCGCGACCTGCTCATCACCATCAGCCAGTTGCAGGAAAAACAGCGCATCGCCTCGACCGAGAATGACGACGCGGATGTCTTCGGCTATCACTACGAAAGCGGCATGCTGGCCGTGAATCTGTTCCACGTTCGCTCGGGCAAGATTGTGGACCGCCGCGACCTCTTCTGGGAGGACCTGCATGCTCTGATGCTGGATTCGGATGTGGATGGCGACGAAGGAGGCAAAGCTTCCGGGACAACGGCAGCTACGCCCTTCGAGGCGGGTGCGTTCTTTTCTGCCTTGCTGAAACAACTGTATATCGATCAGCACTACGTCCCGCGCACCATTTACCTGCCCGTCGAATTCGCCGACCGCAGCGTGCTGGCCGCGCTGCTGGCCGAGCGCAGCGGGCACCGGGTTGAGATTGCCGTACCTCAGCGTGGGGACAAGCGCTCACTGGTGGACCTGGTAGGCCAGAACGCGCGGCAAAGTTTTGAGCAGCGCTTCCGCGTCATGCAGCCCTCGCAGCGCGCGATACAGGAGTCGTTGCAGGACATACTGATGCTGCCGGAGCTGCCGCGGCGGATTGAGTGCTTTGATATTTCCCATATTCAGGGCACGGAGACGGTCGCCTCCATGGTGGTGTGGGAAGACGGCGCGATGAAGAAGTCAGACTATCGCAAGTTCCAGATCAAGACGATCGAAGGAATAGATGATTTTGCCTCCATGCGCGAGGTGGTCACGCGGCGCTACCGCCGGTTGCTGGGCGAGAAGCGCCCCCTGCCCAGCCTAATCCTGGTTGACGGCGGGCTCGGCCAACTCCACGCCGCAGCGCAGGCGCTGGAAGAGCTGGGCCTCACCACGCAGCCGCTGGCCTCCATCGCAAAACGCGAAGAGATTATCTACCTCTACGGCCAGGAGGACGAGCCTGTCGTTCTCGAACGCCGCTCGCCCGTGCTGCACCTTATCCAGCGCGTGCGCGACGAGTCGCATCGCTTCGCCATCACCTACCACCGCAAGCGCCGCGAAATGCGCGACCGCGATTCGGAGCTGCTCACCATTCCCGGAGTCGGCGCGCGCACCCGCACTCGCCTGCTGGAACACTTCGGAAGTCTGCGCAGCATCGAACAGGCCGGCATTGAGGCTCTCACCGCCGTCGTCCCCCGCAAGACCGCTGAGAGCATCTACGCCCACTTCCACGCGAGCGAAGCCGCCGCCTCTGCCGAATTGCCCATTCTCAACAACCGTTCCTGACCGTTTATCCTCCTTTTACGGAACTTCTTTCGACGCGCTTCGTATTTGTTTTCAACAGACAGCGCCTATGAGCACACCGACTACGCAGCCCTCGTATCTCGCCGCAAACTCATCCCACCACAGAGCTACACGTTCCTTCCTCTGGCTATGCGCTGCTTTCGCGCTACTCAAGCTGGCCATACAGATCGTTGGAAACATCCTCGCCCAGCATGCCGGATACGGCATCTTCCGCGACGAAATGTACTACCTCGTCTGCGGGCGGCATCTCGCCTTTGGCTACGTCGATCAGCCGCCCATGGTCGCACTGCAGGCTCGCGTCACTGAGCTGCTCTTCGGCTTTGACCACATGTGGTCGCTGCGGCTCATCTCCGCGATGGCTGGCGCCGCAAAAGTCTTCCTTGCCGGTCTCATCGTTCGCGCCCTCGGCGGCAACAAGCGCGCTGCCGCGCTTGCCATGCTCGGCGTCATCGTCGCCGCAATCTACCTCGCCATCGACAGCTATCTCTCCATGAACTCCTTCGAGCCAGTCTTCTGGATGATCTGCACCCTGGCGCTCATCCATATCGTTCAGGCTCAGTCGCTCCAGCCCCGCTCGCACAGCACCATCCGCAACTGGTGGGTCGTCTTCGGCGTCAGCGCCGGCCTCGGCCTCCAGAACAAGGACAATATCGTCTTCTTTCTGATCGCTGTGCTCATCGCGTTGCTCATCGTGCCCGAGCGCCGCGTTCTGCGCAGCCGCTGGTGCGCTGCCTCCATCGCAATCATCGTGGCCATTGCACTCCCCAACCTGCTCTGGCAGATCCACTACCACTTCCCCACGCTTGAGTGGCTCATCGACGTCAAAAAAAGCGGCAAGAACGTGCATCTGCCGCTACTCGGGTTCCTGAAGGCTCAGCTCCTCATGCTCAACCCTGTCACTGCGTCGCTCTGGCTCAGCGGAGTCTTATGGTTGCTCGTCGCAAAGCCCGCACGCGCGTATCGCTTCCTCGGCATCCTCTACCTCATCTTCCTGCCCATGATGATCGCCCTGAACGCCAAGGACTACTACCTTGCGCCCATCTACGTCATCTACTTCGCCGCAGGAGCCGTCTGCTGGTTTAACTGGACGCGCAACGTGGCATGGCGCAACAGCCTCGCCGCTCTCTATGCTGCGCTACTCATACTCGCATTCATTTTCTTCGTGCCGTTTTCCATCCCCGTCCTGCCGCCGCACCAGTTCATCGCCTACGAGCAGAAGCTGGGCTTCAAACCCAAGGACTCTGAAGTCCACGCCGCCACCGCCCTGCCGCAGTTCTATGCCGACCGCTTTGGCTGGCATCAGATGGTTCAAAAGTTCGCCGGCATCTACAACGCTCTGCCGCCCGATCAGCGCAATATCGCTGGCATCTACGTGGGTAATTACGGAGAAGCCAGCGCCATCAACCTTTTTGGGGCGAGATACGGCTTGCCTGTAGCCATCAGCGGACATCAGAACTACTGGCTGTGGGGCCCGCATGGATACACCGGCCAGGAAATGATCATTTTTAACGGGGCCACGCTGGCTGAGATGAAGCCCTACTATGACTCCTGCGTCGTTGCCGGCCAACTCGACGCACAGTGGTCCATGCCGTGGGAGAAGGGTCTGATCTTCCTCTGTCATGGAAGAAAAGGCAACTATGCAGCTGACTGGAAAGACTTCAAGTATTACCACTGAAATTTGCGCCCAGCCGGCCTGCACCCTCTGCATTGCGGAACACATCCGCCGCTCCACCATGCGATAGGCTAGAGAGACCCCACACTCTCACGGAGCCTATCCGCATTGAGCAGCGCCGCCCAAACGCCGCCTCGACCCACAGCCTCCGATCTGCCGCGTGTGCTCGGCACCTCGCACGCCACGGCCATTGTGGTCGGAACGCTCATCGGCAGCGGTATCTTCCTTGTCCCGCATGAAATGATGCTGGCCACCGGCTCCTCAAGCCTCGTTTACCTCGCCTGGATCGTCGGCGGCCTGCTCTCGCTCTTCGGAGCCATGACCTACGCCGAGCTAAGCTCCATCATGCCGTACACCGGCGGCGAGTACGTCTACCTGCGCGGAGCCTACGGCGACCTGACCGCCTTTCTCTACATGTGGACGTGGTTCGCCGTGGCCAAGCCCGCCTCCATTGCCAGCGTCACCATGGGACTGGCCCGCACCCTCGCCATCTTCCATTCCCTTGCCTGGCTCGACCGCCCCGCCTTCCGCGTGCCCTTCACCGTCGCCTGGGGGCAACTTTTCGCCATCGCCGTTGCCTGGCTTATTACCGGGCTCAACTATCTCGGCATCAAAAAAGCCGGCGACTTCCAGCTCGTCTTCACCTGGCTCAAGGGAATCCTCATTCTCGTCATCGCAGGCTTCTGCTTCGCAGCCGTCGGCCACTGGAGCAACTTCCGCACCGTCTACGCTCACGCGCACGGCGGCTTCAGCGGATTTATGATCGCCCTCATCGCCGCGCTCTGGGCCTACGACGGTTGGAACGACCTCACCATGGTCTCTGGTGAAGTGCGCAACCCGCAGCGCAGCCTTCCCATCGCGCTCATCGCCGGTCTCGGAATCGTCGGCGTTCTCTACATGGCCACCAACGCTGCCATCCAGTACATCCTGCCCGCTGCGCAAATCGCCGCCTCGCCCCGGCCCGCGGTCGCCGCGCTCGCCGCCGTCACCGGCCCCTGGGGAGCCGCGCTAGTCTCCGGCGTCATGGCGCTCAGCATCTTCGTCACGCTCAACGGAACCGTCATGTCCGGCGCGCGCGTGCCCTTCGCTGCCGCCCGCGACGGGCTCTTCTTCCGCCACATGGGCGACATCCATCCCCGCTTCCAAAGCCCTTCCACGTCGCTCGTCGTGCAGGCCGTGCTCACCACCGGACTGCTGCTCGCGGTCGGCCGCTTCCAGCAGCTTTTTGAGCTGGCGATTTTTTCGGAGTGGCTCTTCTACATGATCACTTCGACGACGATCTTCTATTACCGGCGACGCGAGACATCGACCAAGACCTACCGCGTCTGGGGATACCCCGTCGTCCCCGTCCTGTTTATCGCTGCCGCTGCCGTGCTGCTCTACTACTCATATATTGAGAACCTGAAGAACTCGATCTTCGGCACCTTTGTCATCCTCGCCGGAGTTCCGCTGTACTTTGTGTTCCGCTCGCGGCCGCATCCTCCGGTCACGCTGGACCAGCCTTGAGCGACGGCCTTATTCCTACCGGCTGCTAAACTGAACTTCAGCGCCACTCATTCACTTTTTTCCAAGGAGCAACGCGTGTCTGAAAATGAAGTGAAAATTACCGTACGCCCCAACGGCCCTCTTCGTGTAGAAGGACCCATCCAACTGGTGGATGCCAACGGCGGCCAATGGGACCTCACCGGCAAGCCCGCCGTTTCGCTCTGCCGCTGCGGAGCATCCGCCAACAAACCGTTCTGCGACGGCAGCCACAACAAAATCGGTTTCCAGGCGTCAGAAACGGCTCCCGCCAGCTAGTAAAAACACCCGTCGAAAACCAGACGCACACTTTATGACCCTTCCAGCGGTCTTCGGCATCCATGGATGCCGAAGACTCGGGATATTTTCCCGGCTTTGCGGAAGTACGCGAGCGCCGCGCATCGCGCTGATGCCGATTGGCGCTGATAAGCCAGTGAGCTTCCAGCGCGTTCCCATGAGTCCGGAAGACGCAGCGCGCGCATTTATTGATTTGCGAGCCGAGCGCCTGATCCCCATGCACTACGGAACATTTCCGCTTTTTGAAGAACCGATGTACGAGCCATTGCCACGATTCTTCCAGGCTGCTGACAATGCAGGAATACGTTCCGCAGTCGATTCACTGCGTGATGGCGAAACCAGAATTCTCGCGTGACAATACCCGCAAGTCGCAGGGTATTGGTATCGTTTCCATCACCCTGCTTCAATCCTGTATATTCATACCGGACAGCAAGATGAAAACAAAGACTTACTCTATTGGAGTTGACCTCGGCGGCACCAACCTTCGCATCGCGGCCTATACACATGACGATGGCCTTCTTGAGACCATCCTGCTGCCTACCCGCTTGGCCGCTGGCCGCGAAGCCGTTGTTGAGGACATGTGCACCGCCATCCAGACTCTGGAATCGCGCTATTCCGCCGCGCATGAGCTTGCCGGAATCGGTATTGGCACTCCGGGTCCTTTGGAACTGCCGGCCGGGGTCCTGCACAATCCGCCGAACCTCACCGGGTGGGATGGATTTGAGCTGCGAACGGCCATTGAATCGCGCCTGAACCGGCCTGTGATACTGGAAAGCGATGCCAACGCCGCGGCACTTGCCGAGGCGACTCTGGGCCTTGGACGCTCGATGCACATCGATTCGCTCTGCATGCTTACCCTGGGCACCGGAGTCGGCAACGGCATCATCCTCAACGGCAAAGTGTGGGACGGCGCCGCCGGTATGGCGGGCGAAGCCGGACACGCGACAATTTATCCTGACGGGCCGCACTGCCCCTGCGGCAGCCACGGCTGTCTTGAGATGTATGCATCCGCCACCGCCATCGTGCGCACTGCCAATCAGCGCATCGCTGCCGGCACAGCACCGGCGCTCGCGGGCAGCACGTGGAATGCGCACTCCCTGGCGGATGCCGCGGACAAAGGCAATCCGGATGCGAAGCAGATTTTTGTGGATGCGGGACGCGCGCTTGGAATCGGACTGGCCGCACTGGTGAACACTCTGAACCTGCCGCTCTACGTTGTAGGAGGAGGTCTGGCTCTGGCATGGCACCTGATGAAGGATGTCGTGTTCGAAGAGCTGAACCACCGCAGCTATGTGTATCGGCTTACTGCGCCCGGCAGCTCACTTGCTACTCGCAATTCCGCGGGAACCACGCATGTGCTGCCCGCAGAATTGGGTCCCGACGCAGGATTGCTTGGAGCGTGTATGCTTCCATTTGCAGAAAAGAGCTTGGGCTAGTCTCCCCCGGAAACTGGGCCGGATGATTTTGATTTTGTATAAGGACGTCTTCGCATGCGCTTGAATTACTACCTGGCCAAAGGCTCCCTGGTCGGCGCTCTCGGCGGTTTTCTCTTCGGCTTCGACACTGCCGTCATCTCCGGAACCACACAGCAGCTCGGCCAGATCTTTCATCTGTCGTCTTTCAATCTTGGCCTCACCGTTTCCATCGCCGTCATTGGCGCAGTCGTGGGGGCTATGTCCTCCGGTGAGCTCGGCCAGAAGATCGGCCCGCGCCAGGCACTGCGTATTATGGCGCTGCTTTATCTCCTGTCTTCTGTCGGCTGCGCCTTTGCCTGGAGCTGGCCCGCGCTGGTCGCCTTCCGCTTTCTCGGCGGCCTCGGCATCGGAGGCTCCTCCGTCCTCGGCCCGGTCTATATCGCCGAGCTCGCGCCCGCCAAGTGGCGCGGACGGCTCGTCGGCCTCTTCCAGATCAACATCGTCGTCGGCATTCTGATCGCTTACGCCTCCAACTACATCATCGCCAGCGTGAACGTCGGGCCCACCGAGTGGCGGTGGGAGCTGGGCATTGCCGCAGTGCCCGCAGCCCTGTTCCTCGTGCTTCTCTACGCCATCCCGCGCAGCTCGCGCTGGCTGGTCACGCAGAGCCGCATCGACGAGGCCCGCCAGGTCCTGCAGCTGATGGGCACGCCGAATACCGAAGAAGAGTTGCAGGAGATCGTCACCTCCATCCACCTTGAGCGCACTAGCCGCAAGGAGCCGCTCTTCCAGAGGAAATATCGCCTGCCCATTTTTCTTGCCGTGACCATTGGGCTTTTCAATCAGCTCTCCGGCATCAACGCGATTTTGTACTATTTACCTTCCATCTTTAACGATGCCGGCTTCAGCCGGCTCTCCGGAGACAAGCAGGCCGTACTGGTCGGCGCCATGAACCTGGTGGCAACGCTGCTTGCCATGTCCGTCATCGACAAGATCGGCCGCAAGAAGCTCCTGCTCATCGGCTCAGTGGGCACAGCAATTTCGCTCGCCGGAGTCGCGATCATCTTCCACACGCACCACAACCGGTCGATGCTGCTTTGGTACCTTATCGGATTCATCTTCTTCTTCGGTATCTCGCAGGGCTCCGTCATCTGGGTTTACCTCAGTGAGGTCTTCCCAACCCAGGTCCGCTCCAAGGGCCAAAGCCTCGGCAGTTCCTCGCACTGGGTCATGAACGCCACGCTGTCGCTGCTCTTCCCCATCGTAGCCATGCACTCCAGCGCCGCGCCGTTCGTCTTTTTTGCGGTCATGATGGTCGTGCAGTTCTTCGTGGTGCTCTTCATCTACCCGGAGACAAAGGGCATTACGCTCGAACAGATGCAGCATAAGCTGGGAATTGAATAGCTGACGCGTGCTGCTACATCCAGTTCGTAGCAGCATGGTCCACTCCGGCTGGCGTCGCGCCTATTGGCTCATCGGGGACACGCCGCCGTTGCTACCTTTGACCACGACGGCGGTCCCCGCTCAAGCTGACCCACCTGCCGCAGCGATGCAATCGCATCCTGCGGGTTCTTTTATTTACGCCAGACTGAACCCACTGCGGCTGAGCGGGAGATCTCTTACCCGCTTGCCGGTTGCCGCATGGATGGCGTTGCAGATGGCCGGAATCACAGCCGGGAGTGCCGGTTCGCCCAGACCCGTCGGCGAATTGTCCGTGATCCGCCATGAGATATGCATCTGGGGCGCGTTTTTAATCCGCGGCAATGGATATTGCGGGAAGTTATGCTGCTCCGTGTGTCCTCCGGCGAGTGTCACCTGAAGCACCGTGTGTCCGATTCCCTCGATAATCGAACCTTCCACCTGCGCCCTTGCGCCCGATGGGTTGATGATCTGACTGCCCACGTCCGTTACCGCCCACACGTGATGTACGCGCATGCGGTTCTGCTGGTCTACGCTGACCTCAACCACCTGCGCGTTATATCCCAGATGGCACGCATACGCGGCAATGCCCATTCCCCTGCCCGCCGTGTGCTTGCGGTTGCGCCAGCCGGACTCCTCCGCGACCTGCCGCAGGACGCCCGCCAGCCGTGCGGGCTGAAAACCGTGACCGCCACCGTTGAACGGGGATGACTCCAGCAGCTCCAGCTGTACATCCAGAGGATCCCGTCCTGCTGCATGCGCCACCTCATCGAGGAACGACTGCCCAATAAATGCATACGCGTTCGCTCCCGGCGCGCGCATCGGTCCTGTGCGTAGCCACAGCGGTATGGTTGAGTAGCCCAGTGAGTAGTGCGGCACGTGGCCTGCGGGGAACTCGCCGGGGCCCATCCCTGCGGATGATGACGTATGCCGGCCCTCCCCAAAGGTCACCAGATGCTGGCTCCACGCAACCACCTTCCCCTGCGCGTCAAGCCCTGCCTTCAGCGCATGCCAACCGGCTGGACGGTAGGCGTCGTGTCCAAAGTCGTCTTCGCGTGCCCAAAGCAGCTGGACTGGCGCGCCAACCACCCGCGCGATCCATGCCGCCTCCACCATGTAGTCGTTCATCAGACGGCGTCCAAAGCCGCCGCCGGTGCGCATCATGTGAACGGCAGTGATGTCATTGTCTGCGATGCCCAGATGTTTCACCACCGACTCGCGTCCGTTCTGCGGAGTCTGGCTAGTGGTCCACATCTCAAGTTTTCCGTCCTTAAAATGCGCGGTGGTGTTCTGCGGCTCCATATTCGCATGCGCGAGGAAAGGGTAGGAATACACCGCATCGACCACTTTGGACGCGGACTTAAGGGCTGTGTCCACATCGCCGTAGCTCCGGACGCTATAGGGAGGCGGCTGCTTCAGCAACATTGCCGCCTGTTTCTCCAGGCCCTCAGAACTTTGCTTTGCTGCGTCGGGGCTTCCTGCGGCAGTGTCCCAGTCCACCTTCAGTTCCCTGCGCGCTGCCTGTGCCTGCCACCAGGTGTCGGCCACAATTGCGACGCCCGGCTCGAGCCCCGGGTCAGAACCGGGCACCCCGCCACTGCGAATATCGCCTTCAACAATGAATGCGTGCCGCACCCCAGGCATCTTGCGAATTTGATCCAGGTTCGCGCTCTTCACCTTGCCGGCCAACACCGGGCATTTCTGATACACCGCATGCAGCATCCCCGGCAACGACACATCGATGCCGAACAGGGGCTTGCCCGTCACCAGGGCGTGGTTGTCGACGCCCGGTGTCGCTTTACCCAGAATCTTGTAGTCGTGCGGGGCCTTCAGCGTCAGCGATGATTCGTCGGGCAGCGGCAACTTGGCCGCATCCGCCGCCAGCTCTCCATAGCTCAACGACCGTCCCGTGGCCGCATGCAGGACGTGGCCTTCCGATGTGGTACAGGCCGACATCGGCACACCCCAGCGGCGCGCAGCCGCGGCAAGCATCAACTGCCGTCCGGCTGCACCCACACGCCGCAAGGGATCCCAGTCAGTCGGCGTCGACATGGACCCGCCGGCGAATTGCGAACCGTACTTTGCTACATCCAGCTCGGCCTGCTCCACATGCACCTGGCTCCAGGCCACATCCAGTTCTTCGGCAATCAGCATGGGCAGCATGGTACGTACACCCTGTCCGACCTCCGGCCCCTTGGCCATGATGGTTACGGTGTTGTCAGGATGAATCTGCACAAACACACGCGGAGAAAGGCCGGCTGCCCCGCCTGCCTGCCCGCCGCCAACACCGCCACGACCGAGCGGCGCAGCATAGACATGTAATGCCATCCCGCCCCCAGCCAGTGCGCTCAATTGCAAAAAATGCCGTCGACTGAATGCCGCCATAACCCCTCCGCAATCACTTGCTGCTATGCTTTGACCCGTTCGCGGCCGCAGCCTGATGAATCGCCTCGCGAATGCGAACGTAGGTTCCGCACCGGCACAGGTTGCCATTCATTGCCATGTCGATGTCGTCGTCACTCGGGTTGGGCGTTTGTTCCAGCAGGGCCACGGCACTCATGATCTGCCCCGCCTGGCAATATCCGCACTGAGGAACGTCTACGTTCGCCCATGCTTCCTGCACCGGATGCGAACCGTCCGCCGAGAGTCCTTCTATGGTTGTAATCGCGCTTCCAACCGCGGCGGAAACCGGAGTCAGACAGGAGCGAATGGCGTGACCATCGGCCAGCACCGTACACGCGCCGCACGATCCGACTCCACAGCCGAATTTGGGCCCCTTCAAGCTGAGGTGTTCGCGCAGAACCCACAGCAGAGGCGTATCCGGCGCAACATCCACTTCCACACTTTGCTTGTTTACATTGAGTTTGAGAGACACAGGCCACTCCCCGCCGCTGTGTTGTCTTCCCAGCAACAGTTTCAGTCTTAACTCTTGTATACAGGACGCGCAGTGATGGCGGTCACAAATAGCGCGCGGGGAGAACCAATACTGGAAAGGTTGGGCTTGTGCTCCGGGCCAATCCATGCGGAGAATTTCCACCGATTTGGTTGCCCCCCAGGGATTCGAACCCCGATATGCTGATTCAGAGTCAGCTGTCCTACCATTGAACGAGGGGGCAAAACTAAAGGCAGCAGGAGGCTGCCACGGTGTATTGCTACCTCCTCATAATAAAGGGACAGCCACCCACGGTCAATTATTGCCGCCGCCGTCCAATCACACGGCTGACCAACCCGAAATGCCCGACTTACTTCTTGGCCAACGACCGGACAAGTCTTACTAGATTCCAGATGCCCGCATCATTCTGGCGTCCGCCCTCGGGCGGCATGTCGCCTTTTCCATTTTTGATGATGTAAAAGAGATCGCCGTCTGTCAGCCCTTTCAGCGTCGCCGGATCGCGCCAGTCTTTTATTGGGGTCTTCAGCGTCGATGCCATATTGCCCTTGCCATTGCCATTGGCGCCATGGCACACGGTGCAGTCATAGCCAAACATATTCTTCGCCGTGGCCATTTGTGCCGGTGTAGGATCCACGGGGTTGGCCTCAGCCGAGATATTCGCGGGAACCCCAAAATATGCGGCTTCCGAAGAGCCGGCTTGTTGGGCCGGTGGAACTTGCTTCGCTTGTTGCGCCGGTGGGGCTTGCTGCGTTTGTTGCGCCGGTGGAGCTTGCTGCGTTTGTTGCGCCGGTGGAGCTTGCTGCGTTTGTTGCAGCATGTACGGAGTCGCCCCCAGTAGAGCGGCCATTGGAATTACCGCCAAAGCACGAATCAGCATAGCTAACCCCTTCGCGGTCAGGAATTCAACGCCGTGCTGGATAGTACGCTCCCCGCGCAAGTATTTGAAGTGATACGGCACACAAATTGCTCTGGCCCTGCGCAGGGCAGGCTGGAACGGGACGGATTTATCCCAAACACGGTGGCCTCGCTCACAATCCTTGCCATGTCCCGTCCTGGTCTCGCGATCTCCTCCGCAAAGGACCTGCGCTGTTCCCCGCTGCGCACAAGTATTCGAGAATGGAGTAAAACTACTCGTCACAACGTCAAAACTGACGGAAAATAGTTTTATATGCCAGATTCTGCTTTTATTGACGTGCCCACAGCGATCGAGGAGATTCGCTCCGGGCGCATGATCGTTGTAGTCGATGACGAGGATCGCGAAAATGAGGGCGACCTGACGCTTGCTGCGGAGTTCGTCACCCCTGAGGCCATCAACTTTATGGCCCGGTACGGGCGCGGCCTTGTCTGCCTTACACTCACCGAGGAGCGCGCCGACTATCTCCGGCTCGGCCCCATGTCCCATCAGAATTCCTCGCGCTTCGGAACCGCGTTTACTGAGACGATTGAGGCGCGCGAAGGCGTGACCACAGGGATCTCCGCGCATGACCGCGCGCACACCATCAAAGTCGCCATCGACGCGCGTTCGACCGCGCACGACCTTGCCCGCCCCGGCCACGTGTTCCCTCTTCGTGCGCGGAGTGGCGGCGTTCTGGTTCGAGCCGGACAAACGGAAGCATCCGTAGATCTGGCCCGGATGGCTGGTTTGATTCCTGCCGGAGTCATCTGCGAAATCATGAATGATGACGGCTCGATGGCCCGTGTGCCCGACCTGATCAAGTTCTGCCAGCAGCATGATCTCAAGATGCTCACCGTAGCGGAGCTCATCCGCTACCGCTTGCAGAATGAGCGTTACATCTACCGCGTGGCAGAGAGCGTGCTGCCCACCGCTTACGGCGAGTTTCGCGTGATCGCGTATGAGAGCGAAGTCAACGGCGGCGAGAGCCACCTGGCACTGGTGAAAGGCGATGTAGCCACCGGGGATGATCCGATTCTGGTCCGCGTTCACTCGCACTGCCTTGCCGGCGACGTTTTTGGCGGAAACATCTGCGACTGTCATCACCTCGTCGAGCAGTCACTACATCAGATCGCCGAGGAGGGCCGCGGCGCGCTCGTCTATCTGCACAACACCAGCCGCGGTTTCGACATTGACCGCTCGGTCGAGCCGCATCGCATCCTCTTCCATCGCCAGGCCCAGGTGCGCGAAGCCGACCGCCAGCAGCGCATTCTGCGCCAGGTGGGACTCGGCGGACAGATCCTCGCCGATCTCGGCATCCATAAAATCCGCCTGCTCTCCAACACCCCCACGCATGTACCCGCACTACAAGGTTTCAACGTGGAGATTGTCGAGCGGGTGCCGATCCTCGGAGAGCACATCAAAGCCAGACAATAGAAAGAGGAGCCCGCCAGTTGGAACGTATGAATCGACTTTGCCCCTTGCTGCTTGTCGCGCTTATTGTCGCCGTCGGAGCCTCTGCCCAATCCCAGACAACCCTGCCCCAGGCGCCGGGAGCGATTGTCACGAACCTCACCCCGAAGCCCGGCCCGTTTACCGAGCCCGGCGTAGCGGTAAACCCGTTGAATCCGCGGCAGGTGGTGGTGGTGTTTCAGGTCAAAGCGCAGGCGGCGTATTCCGAGAACTCAGGACGCACCTGGGAGTTGGCCAAAGGCGTTGCGCCAAAGCATTACAAGATTTCCGGCGATGTCTCGACGGTCTTCGACAACAAGGGGCACGCTTTCGTGAGCTGTATCGCCTTCGACAAACTGGGGACATTTAACTACTGGGGACATGGAGCGACGCGCAACGGCATCTTTGTGCGGCGCTCGCTGGACGGTGGCAAAACGTGGGAGCCGGAACTGCGCACGGTGATCGCACAGCCCACCAAGCCGGGGATTCCCTTTGAAGACAAGCCCTATCTGGTCGCCGACACGTCGAAGAGCAAGTACGCCGGGAGCCTGTATGTGGGATGGACGCGCTGGACGCTGACCGACTCCCGGATGCTGTTCACACGGTCAACGGATGATGGGTTGAGCTGGTCAAAACCGATAGAGATTTCCCAGGTGCGCGGGCTGCCGCGCGACGATAACGGCGCGCTGGAAGGATTTGATGGCGCGGTCGGACCGAATGGCACCCTCTATGCAGTCTGGGCATTCAACGATCACATTATCTTTACCAAGTCGAAAAATGGAGGAAAGACGTTTTCGCCAGCGCGGAACCTCGTGCATACCGCGCCGGCCATGTTTGCCGTCCGCGGCATGGACCGCGCCAACGGCTTTCCGCAGATTGCCATCGATCCGCGCGGCGGCGCAAAAGGCGGTCCGATCTACGTAACCTGGAGCGACTACCGGAATGGCGAAGTGGACATCTTTTGCATCGTCTCAAAAAATCACGGACGCACCTGGAGCGCACCGATCAAGGTGAACGACGATTCGGTGCACGATGGCGCGGAACACTTCTTCCAATGGCTGGCGGTGGATCCGGTATCGGGCGCAGTGAATGTGGTGTTCTACGACCGGCGCGAATATCCGAAAAATCAGACACAGATCGTGGTGCTCGCGCGTTCGGACAACGGCGGCAAGACCTTTACGAATTACGCGTGGACCAGCAAGCCCTTCAATCCGAAAGGTGTGTTCATGGGCGATTACCTGGGGCTGGCAGCGTGGGGCAATCGCGTGTATGGAGCGTGGCCGTCGAAACCGACCCCGAAGAGCAAGACTGTGCTGCAGGTCGGCGTGGCAGACTTCAGCAAGCCGTAATCCGCTGATGCCTGACTGATCGCCCTGTTAACCTCAATACAGTTCACTCTTTCCAGCGAGGTCCCTTGCAACCTGTTCGTCCATTTGTCTCTTCTGGAAAGCGCTCTCCGCTCGCATGTGGCGGCGTTGCGCTTGATACTCTCGCGAAGAAGTACGGCACGCCACTCTACGTTTACTCAGCCGACCATATCCGCTATCGCTTCAGCCTTTTCACTCAGGCCTTCGCCGCACAGCCGCACCTCGTCTGTTATGCCGTCAAGGCAAACTCCGCGCTGGGAATTCTGAAGCTGCTGGACGGGCTCGGCACCGGATTCGATATAGTCTCCGGTGGCGAGTTGGAGCGCGTGCTGACTGTGAGCAAAGCGGCCGCGGCGCGTGTAGTCTTCTCCGGAGTCGGCAAGACCGCGTCCGAAATCGACCTCGCCCTGCGCTCCGGCATTCTGCTTTTCAATGTTGAGAGTGAAGGCGAACTCGACCTCCTCGCCGAGCGTGCCGCCAAACTCCGCAAGCGCGCCCGCATTGCCCTGCGCGTCAATCCTGATGTCTTCGCCGAGACCCACCCCTACATCTCCACCGGCCTCCGCGAACACAAGTTCGGCATCGACATTCAGCGCGCCCGGGCCGTCTACCGCCGCGCCGCAAACATTCGCTCCATCGAGCCCGCCGGAGTCAGCGTCCACATCGGCTCGCAAATCCGCACCGCCGACCCTTTCGGGGCCGCGACCTCCCGCGTCGCCGCGCTCATTCAGCAACTCCGCCGCGACGGCCTGCCCATTCGCTTCCTCGACGCCGGCGGCGGACTCGGCATCGAGTATCACGCCAATCTTCCCTTCCATCCCGAGGAAAAAATGCAGCAGTACGCCGCGGCGCTGCGGCAGGCCGTCGCTGGACTCGATGATCTCCAACTGCTGCTTGAGCCCGGTCGGTTCCTTGTGGCGCAGGCCGGCGCACTGCTGGCTCGCGTGCTTTATGTAAAGAAGAACGGCACGAAGAACTTCGTGATTCTCGATGCGGCAATGAACGACCTCATCCGGCCCGCGCTTTACCAGGCCCATCACGAAATCGTTCCCGTCGCGCCGCGCACCGGTTCACGCGCCTTTATCGCCGACATCGTCGGGCCTGTCTGCGAAACCGGAGACTTCTTCGCCCGCGACCGCGAGATGCCCGTCGTGCGCCCCGGCGATCTGGTCGCCATTCTCGACGCGGGCGCCTATGGCCAGTCGCTGGCTTCGAACTACAACTCGCGCCCCCGCCCCGCTGAGGTGCTGGTCGAAGGTAAACGCGCGCGCCTGATTCGCCGACGGGAGACGATCGACGACCTGCTGGCAGTTGAAACGGTGTAGCGGCGCATTCAAACGCTTTTTCATCTCCCCGGGGAATCTGGTATCGTGGTCAGCGTCATGATCCGCACATTCCGGTTTGCTCTTGCCCTTCTCGTCGCTGTCCCTCTCACGGCCTATGCCTCCAACCCACTCATCATCAAGACGGATAAGGGCAAGGTTCGCGGCGCCTATACCGCGGATCATCAGGTTCGCCAATTCAAGGGAATCCCCTTTGCCGCGCCGCCTGTCGGCAATCTGCGCTGGCAGCCTCCGCAGCCCGCAGCCAAATGGAAGAGCGTGCGCGACACAACGCAGTTTGGCCCGCGCTGCATGCAGGCAAATATCTTCCACGACATGCGCTTCCGCGACTCCGGACCAAGCGAAGACTGCCTGACACTGAATGTGTGGACACCGGCCGGCACCAAGAAAGGCAGCCTGCCCGTTATGGTGTGGATTTTTGGTGGAGGCTACATGGCCGGTGGTACATCCGAGCCTCGCCAGGACGGGCAGTATCTCGCCCACCGCAACGTGGTGGTTGTCTCGATGAACTACCGGCTTGGCATCTTTGGCTTTTTCGCGTTGCCCTCGCTCACCGCCGAGTCACCCCATCACGCCTCCGGCAACTATGGGCTGGAGGACCAGAATGCTGCGCTCCAATGGGTGCAGAAAAACATTAGGAACTTCGGCGGCAATCCGCACAACATCACTATCTTCGGCGAGTCGGCCGGGTCTTTTTCCGTCAGCACACTGATGGCATCTCCGTTATCGCGCGACCGCTTCCAGAAGGCCATTGGAGAAAGCGGCGGGGCCTTCCACTCCGGCGGCCTACCCTATCGCTCGCTCGAAGAGACGGAACAGAAGGATGCGGAGTTTGCAAAGACTGCTTTTGGAACGAATGATTTGGCCAAGCTCCGTAAGCTTCCAGCAGACGAGCTTTTAAAAGAGGCGATGGCAGAAGAGAAGACGGACCATGCTCGCTTCAATCCTGTCGTAGATGGCTGGTTCCTGCCTGAATCCGTGCCTGCTATTTACGCCGCCGGCGAACAATCTCACGTCCCGCTCCTGGCTGGGTGGAATGCCGATGAGATGCGGGCTGTAGTGACCTTCGCAAAGCCGCCCGTCACAGCTGAAAGCTTCAAGAAGCAGGCTGACGCCATGTTCGGGACAAATGCCGGTGAGTTCCTGAAAGTCTATCCGGCAAACACCGATGCGGAGGCTGTGCGTTCAGCGGGCGATTTTGCCAGCGACAGCTTTATTGTTTTTTCCACCTGGAACTGGATTAATGCGCAGGTGCATACCGGAGACGCCCCGGTCTACCACTACCGGCTCGATCTCGTTCCGCCAGCAGATAAGTTCCATCCGGCAGGAACCGGAGCCTTCCATTCCGATGACATCGAGTATGTTTTTGGCACGCTCGACTCGCGCCTCGATGCCAGGATTCGCCCCGAAGACTACAAGCTCTCCAATGAGATCGGCGAGTACTGGACCAACTTTGCCCGCACCGGCAACCCGAACGGTGAAGGGCTTCCCAACTGGCCTACGTACGACCCGGCGGACCACTGGCAGACCATGCACCTCAACACAGTCTCTGAAGCGCGCCCTGCGAAGCACCGCGCACGGTACAAGTTCCTGCTAAAGGTTTGGGGAACGCCAGCCAAGTAGGGGTAGGGGCAGAGCCGTAGCCCGGCAGGGCGACCATTCAGCGGAAAGAAGTGTTGCGTTCCTTAGTGCTTCTTTTTCGCCGGCTGGGCAGCTTTCTTTGCGACGACTTTCTTCGCGGGCTTTACTGTCGGCTTCTTCGCAGCTTTGGCCGCCGGCTTGTTGGCGGCTTTCACAGCGACTGGCTTTGCAGGCTTGCTAGCGACCTTGGCAGCGATCTTCTTCATGGGCTTTGCCGCGGCTTTCTTTGGCGCAGACGCCCTGGGCTTCGCTACCGCCGTGGCTTGAACTTTCTTTGCACCAGACGCAGCCGGCTTTGCCGGTTTTTCTGCTTTCGCTTTCTTCTGTGGGGCTGGCTCCGCTGCACGGACGGGCTTCCCTGCCGCAGCTTTTTCCAGAGGAGCAGCCTTCGCGGCCGGTACCGGTTTAACAGCCGCAACCTCCTTCACGGCTTTGCCCTTGGCCGGGGTCGGGGTCGTTGGGGCCTTCGCAGCCTTCTTTGCCAATGCAGGTGGAGCCTTGTGTTTTTCTTCGCGGCCTTTGTGGTCCTCACCCCCCGGACTGGGCTCGTCCTGACCGCCAGCGCTCGATGTTGCCGCCTTGTGGCCTTCTTCCAAAACCTTGACCCGCTTGGCACGGGTACGGCGAATGTTGACTGGTGGCGGCGGTGCGGGCGGCGAATACGGCTCAAGGAAGACACGCATTGCATCTTCAGTGCTCAGCTTGCCGTCCATCACCGCAAAAAATATTGCCTCAACAAGCTCCTGGTAGCCAGGCAAATCCGGTGTGATCCGCATCTCCAGCATGAGCATGGTTGGAATCTTCAGCCGGGCTTCCGGCCACACGGTTGCAAAGTTCTTGAATTTGGTCTGGATCTGCGAATTATTGCTGGTGTAGGCCAACCACAACACCGGCTCAGGGGTATAGCTGGTCAGCAGCTTCCAGGTTGCCGAGGAAGTTGCGTTTTTCTTATCCAGCAACTTCTTCTGGAATTCCTTTGTGTCGTGATCGAGGCGCTCCCAATGCTTCACAAACCCCTGCTGCGGGAAAGTCCGCTTCAGCGCCGAGCGATCCTTTGGGGTCATCCTGACAGTGAGCAATTGCATGTGAGCAGCCGACAGGTCCGGATGGATACCCTGCATAAGCAATTGCACCAACGTGTGATGCAGTGCAGCCAGGCCTTTCGCATCCGCTTTCGCGCTGGTCCAGGCCGGAAAAATCTGCTTCATCCAGCCCTCGACCTCCAGTGCCTTCAACACCTTCAGCGGATCTTCCTCGTGCACAATCTCTTCGAGCTCGTAGCCCAGCAGATACGAAGAAATAGCGCTGATCGAGTCTTCTTCCCTGGCGTTGTCGTAGCGCACTCGGGTGCGCTCGTCCATCTCCCATCCGGTGCGCGCCGCCAGCCGAACAGCCCGCAGCAACCGCGACGGGTCCTCGATAAATCCGTAGGGATTAACCAGACGCAGCGTCCGGGCCTCAATATCAGCGATTCCATTCAGGGGATCGAGCAGCAGACCGTAGGAGCCTTCATTCAGGGAAACAGCCATGGCATTGGCGGTGAAATCCCGTCGACGCAAGTCCTCCAGAACCGGAGCCCAGTGGTAGACCGGTTTGCCTGGCTTGGGATAATCCTCGCTCCGCGCGCTCGAAACCTCTATCCGAGCACCGTGAAACCAGAAGAAGAGGGTCCGCGAAGGCTCGTGCTCGCCCCACAGTTCCGCGCCTTCCTTCTCCAGCGATTTCTTTAGCTTGTGAGCATTTCCCTGAACTGTAAAATCAAGGTCGCGAACCGGAAATCCAGTGGATAGATCGCGTATTGCACCACCGGTCAGGAACACCGTCATCCCGTGATTGCGGGAGATGTCCCTAACCTTTTCAAGTGCACTCCGCTGATTCAGAGAGAGTCGGGTTTCAAGAAGATACGCGTAATCGGCCATGCTTTTTTCTATCGAAGAGGGGCTACCCCTCTCTCCGGCCCTCCTACGCTAAGTTGCTATTTAGCAATAGCTTACAGTCGCGCAGAACCGCCCGCAAAGCTCCAATGTAACACAATGAAAATATTCTGACTACAGCTTTGCACAATTTCCGCTGCGATTCATCCTCGCTCCGTGCAACAATCCTCCTTTGGACCAGCAAGTTCCCCGAATCCCGATGGCCAGTAGCCGAAAAAAAACGATTGCCCGCAAGTTTTCCCAGGACTGGGTTGCCGGATACCTGCCCGCAAGCGGATTTCTGCGCGATGGGTTCGTCGAGCTGCTCGCCCTGGACGGCAAAACCGTCCAGATTCCCGCCAGCGAACTGAAGTGGATTTGCTATGTCCGCGATTTCAACTCCGGAGAAGTCGCCAATCCGGAACGGCTGCTCCGCAAAACCTTCACCGGCAGGCCACGCTCCGAAGGTCTCCAGCTCCGCATTCACCTGAGCGACGGCGAAATTCTCGAAGGTATGGCGGCCAACGATCGTTCCCTGGTCGCAGGAGAAGGCATCTTCCTCACGCCTCCGGATATTCGTTCGAACACGCAGCGGATATGGGTTCCCCCCGGTGCGATCGCACAGCTCGAGGTTCTGGCTGTCATTGGCGCGGCAAAACGTAGTACGCCTAAGCCCGCACGCGTACCCACCACGGAACAGGAGAGCCTCTTTTAGTCGATTGCATTGCAATGGCTGGGAGGTAGGCTTTGACGCCTGTGAGACAGGTCAGGCTTGCGAACCGCATGCACAGCGGAGAGGCTCACGCATGCAGCGTAAAAAATACAAAATATGTCGCAAAGGAGGTCACCCAAAACTTAAAGCGCCCGGATTCCCTTTACAAGGAATCCAGGCGCTAGAGCAGCCCTCCCCCAGAACTGCCCACGCCCCTAAGCTATTAATTCTTTTGGAATCTGGCAAGAAATCTTCAGTAATTTTATAGTTACCGTGAAATGTGGTTACCGTAGTGACTATTAGTAATCTTGATTCCTCCCGCCCTTCAGTTCGAGGCGGCAGGCCAGTATCTCAACCGGCTCCGACTCTACTAATTCACTCATAATACGAATCTTAGAGAACTCTACTCGCTCCTCGGACTCCACCAGCACAAGCACCGCAGGCCCCGCACCGCTGAGGGAAACGCCCAAAATTCCGTCCGATCCAGCCAAAGAAAGTAGTCTGGGAAGCAGTGGACACACCTCGCTGCGATAGGGCTGATGCAGGCGATCCTTCATTGCGTCCGCAATCAGGCTGCCCCGTCCGGAAGCAAATGCGCCTGTCAAAACGGCTACTCGCTGCAGATTGGCCACGATATCCGCCCGCGAATAGCTCTCCGGCAGCACCGCGCGCGAAGCCACCGTAGCCAACGGCTTTTCCGGCAGAACAATCAGCGCACGCCAATCAGCCGGGGGTGCAAACGAAACCGCGTGCAGCGTTTCGCCATCCCAGCTTGCCGCCACAAAACCGCCTAACCAGCAGGCAGCCGCATTATCGGGATGCCCTTCCAGCCGCGTTGCCTCGGCCAGGATATCTTCCCCTGACAGGTTAAGCCCGCCGAAGTGCGAGGCCATCGCGACACCTGCCAGCCGCGCCGCAGCCGATGACCCGCAGCCCATCCCCAGCGGAATCCCGTTGTTCACCTCGAGCGCCAGAGGCTTTGCCTCAAGCCCTTTGCCAGCCAGCGTCTTTCGATAGACGTCAAGCAGAAGATTCCGCCCGAGCGAACCACAAATCTCCGGGCTCCGACCCGTCGCTTGAATTGAGAACTCCGCTGCCTCAGACGCCTGCACCTCAAGGTGAAGATCCAGCGCCAGCGCTAAGGTGTCAAACCCCGGGCCCAGATTCGCTGATGTCGCGGGCAGATTCACATAGAGACCACCCGCTGCCCGCTGTTTGTTTGGGACTTGCTCCATACTTGTTCTTACCCTTCAAGTGCTCCTCGCTGCGAATAGCTACCTAAAGCAGCCTCATCGTTTATCCCGCGACGAAAGGGAGCGGCTACGACTGCCCGATCCCAAACGGCGCGAAACGCGTGTGCCTGGACGGCTAGTCCACCTTTTCCAGCTCGCGCAGCACAGCCTCGGCGTCCGCTTCCAGCTCAATCGTATTGCGCCGAGTAAATTCAATCTCCTCGCGCAGCGGAGCGGCCTCCTCTTCGCGCAGCAGGTTTCCGCGATGATAGTTAATGGTGTAGTCGGAGTCCTTCAGCGTGTGTCCGGTGAGCAGCAGCACCACACTTTGCGACACATCAATCCGCCCTGCCGCCATCAGTTTTTTCAGACCAACCATCGTTACGGCTGACGCCGGTTCGCAGCCGATGCCCTCCGCACCGATCTCCGCCTTGGCCAGGGCAATGTCTGCTTCGCTGGCCTCCTCCACCCATCCGCCTGTGGCGCGGATAATCCTGACCGCCTTCTTCCACGACGCCGGATTCCCGATGCGGATTGCGCTCGCCCGTGTGTCCGCCTCTACCGGGACCAGCTTTTCCCCATTCGAATCGTGCATGGAACGGTACAGCGGATTCGCGCCTTCCGCCTGAACAATGGTGATGTGGGGTACGCGATCAGTAAGCCCCAGGTGCTTCATCTCAAGGAAAGCCTTGCCCAGCGCCGAACCGTTGGCCAGATTCCCGCCCGGCACAATCAGGTGATCCGGAACATCCCAGTTCATCTGCTCGGCAATCTCCATCGCGGGGGTCTTCTGACCCTCCAGCCGGTAGGGATTGACCGAGTTCAGCAGATAGACGGGCGCGCGCCGCACCACCTCGCTCAACACGCGCACGCAACCATCGAAGTCCGTCTTCAGCTGGATGGTCAGGGCTCCGTAATCCAGCGCCTGCGAAAGTTTGCCCCAGGCAATCTTGCCTTCAGGGATCAGTACCAGGCTGCGCATTCCGGCGCGCGCGGCATATGCGGCCATGGCGGCCGACGTGTTCCCTGTGGAAGCGCATGCCACCCACGAAAATCCGCGCTCATAGGCCACGGAAAGCGCCGTCGTCATGCCAGTGTCCTTGAACGAGCCGGTGGGATTCATTCCCTGATGCTTGGCAAAAATGCGGTCCGCGCCGCTTCGGTCCGCGGTTCGGGTCAAGTGATACAGCGGCGTGTTCCCCTCGCGCAGCGACACAATATGCTGCTCGTCGCGCAGAATGGGAAACAGCTCGCGGAACCGCCATACGCCGCTCTGGTCCTTCAGCTCCGACGAACTGCGGCGCTCCTTCCACAACCAGCGCAGCGCATTTACATTCGGCCGCGCGCGTCGCGTCGCATCCTCTGTCGCGCTGGAGCTGTTCCCAGCTTCTACCGGTTGCTCGCTCCAGGCCGGATACTCCACTTCGTACAAATCGCCGCACTCAGGGCAACGAAAATTTTCTTTCAGGTCCGCCAGCGCAATCACGCGCGCGCATCCTGTACAGCGTAATAAATGTGAGTCTTGCATCATGGTGATTCTTCATAGAGTATCAGGGCTATCGCAGGCTCAGCAGTGCGGTTTGCCACATAGACCGCTCTGGTTCTGCAAAATTGAATGCTCCCCACGCGGACATTTCTTTGTCTGTTGCTGTGCGTACCGGGAATAGCCTGAATACGTATACACTTACAGATGCTTTCCGTATAAAATCGCTGCATGGCTGCGCTACTCACACCCCGCCAGGCTGCGCTCCGTCTCGGAATCTCCTACCCCACGATCAAGCAGTGGATCTACCACGGCAAGCTGAAAACAGCGAAGACCCCCGGCGGGCACTACCGTATTCCTGAAGCCGAACTCGACCGCTTCCTGCACAAGGCCAAGCGCCCGGAAACGCCCAAGCGCCAAATGATGCGCTCCGTGAGCGGACGCAACCAGCTTACCGGGCGCATTGTGGAGCTGAAGTACGAAGGCCTGCTGGCCCAGGTCAAACTCTCGATCGGAGGCCAGATCATCACCTCCATCATTACTGCCGAGGCTGCCCGCGAAATGCAGCTCGCCGTCGGCCAGACAGCGTCCGCGCTGATCAAATCCACTGAGGTCATGGTGCTCCGTGCGTAGACTCCGGCCTGCTCTTATATTGCTCCTGCTCGCGGCTTTCGCGCTGACTGCCCATGCTCAGCAGACCTTGCGGGTTGCCGCGGCGGCCGATCTTCAGCCGCTATTGCCAAGCATCCTTGCACAATTCACCGCGCAGACCGGCATCCGGACTTCCGCTTCCTACAAATCTTCCGCGGTTCTTACGACTTCCATCCTCAACGGCGCCCCGTTTGACCTGTTCATGGCTGCGGACCTCAGCTTTCCCCAGAAAGTCATTGCCGCAGGACTCGCCGCGGAGTCCACACCCGTTGCTTACGCGCGCGGCACGCTGGTTCTCTGGACACGCAACGACACACCCTTCAAGCAGCTCTCCATCAACTCCCTTCGCGACCCGGCGCTCAAGAGACTCGCCATTGCCAATCCGCAGCATGCTCCCTATGGCCGTGCCGCGCAGAACGCGCTCGATCATCTTGGGCTTTACAGCACGCTCAAGCCAAAGCTGGTCATTGCGGAGAACATTGCGCAGGCCGCGCAGTACGCCGATTCCGGGAACGCACAGATGGGTATGATCTCGCTCACATCCGCGCTGACCCTGCGCATGAAGGCCAGTGGACACTACGTCCTTGTGCCGCGCCATGCTTATCTGCCCATTCTGCAGGGAGCCGTGGTCCTCAAGAATTCGCGGAATGCGCAGGCTGGCGAACGGTTTCTTCAATTCCTGGCATCGCCGACCGTTGCGCGCGAACTTGAAGCCCGCGGCCTGGCCCCGGCCCGCTGAAGCTCGGAGCAAAGGACACGCTGCATGGACACGCAAGCGATCTTCGTCACAATCCGGTTGGCAGCCGTCACCACCGTGGTCCTGCTGCTGCTCGCGGTGCCGCTTGCCTACTGGATCGTGTCCACACGCTCACGTCTGCGCGCGCCCGTTGAGGCCCTGACCACACTGCCCATCCTGCTGCCGCCTACTGTCCTCGGCTTCTACCTGCTGGTTCTGCTCGGCTCGCGCACGTCGATAGGCCGCGTCTGGGTCCACCTGACCGGGCATCCGCTCGCCTTCACTTTTACCGGACTTGTGATCGGCTCGGTGATCTACAGTTTGCCCTTCGCAGTGCAACCCATTGTGGCCGGCTTTTCCTCGGTTGACACCGCTCTGATTGAGCAGGCCCGCATCCTCGGCGCCTCGCGCAAGCGCATCCTCACTGGCGTCCTGCTGCCGCTTTCCGCGCGCTCCATCGCCGCCGCCGCGCTGCTGTGCTTCACACATACCGTCGGCGAGTTCGGCGTCGTGCTCATGGTTGGCGGAGACATCCCCGGCGCCACACGCACTCTCTCCATCGCCATTTACGACCAGGTGCAGGACTTTGCCTATGCAGCAGCCAATCGCACCGCTCTACTTCTCGTACTCATCTCGATTACGTCGCTCATCCTGCTTTACGCATGGCGCGGAGCCTACGCTGGAGCACGGCATGAATAACCCGGCGACTCTGGAAGCAACGATTGAGTTCCGCCGTGGCAGTTTCTCGCTGAACACGCACTTCGCGCTGACTGCCCGCTGGACTGTCCTGTACGGCGCATCCGGCGCAGGCAAAACCACGCTGCTGCGCATCCTTGCCGGGCTTACGCAGCCCGCAACCGGATCGATCCGTCTCGGCGAATCGCAACTTTTGGAAACCAGCCACAGCATTTCGCTTCCGCCCGGCCGCCGCCGCATGGGATTCGTGCTGCAACAGGCCGCGCTTTTCCCGCACCTGACTGCACGCAAAAATATTGCCTTCGGCTTGCACCAATGGACGCGCCCGGCGCGCGAAGCCCGCACGGAAGAATTACTGCACATGTTTGAGATGGATACCCTTGTTGCACGCAAGCCGCGACAGCTTTCCGGCGGAGAACGTCAGCGTGTCGCTTTGGCGCAGGCCCTGGCCCCACGCCCGGAACTGCTGCTCCTTGATGAGCCGTTTAACGCACTCGACGCCGCTACACGCGCCTTCGTGATCGAAAAGCTCCGCGCCATCGATGTGCCGGTACTTTACGTCTCGCACAGTGTGGCCGATGCGTGGGAGATCAATGCCGATGTGCTCCTGCTTGAAGCAGGACGCATCGCTGCGCAAGGGCCTACGCGCACCATACTGGCCGCACAGCGCGGGCAGCTTCTGGCCCAATTACAGTCCTAGCGGCCAGCGCCCTGGAAGCTCTCTCATAAACACTGGAATACCGACGTGGCGCGTGTGAGACCCGCCACCAACGCGGGTCTCGGGTCCTTCTTCGAAGCCGATCAACAATTTATTGAGACAGCTTTTAATGCTGTCCACCCAAGGCCAGATCAATCAGCGTCTTCTGCTCCAGCTCGTGCGCCTTGGCCGAACCCGTCGCAGGGCTGGCGGCCGCCGAGCGCTTCACGCTCAGCACGGCCCGGTGGTCCTGGGCCAGTTGACGCAGACGCGGCATTACAAATGCGTGCGCGCCCATGTTTGCCGGTTCTTCCTGCACCCAGACAATCTCCTTCGCCGCCGGATGCGCTTCGATGGCCGCTGTCAGTTCCTTCTCCGGCCAGGGATAAAGCTGCTCCACAAAAATAATTCCCGCCGTTGAGTCCTTGCGCTTGTGCCGCTCCATGCGCAGCTCGTGCCCGATCTTGCCGGTGCAAAGGAGCAAGCGCTGCGCGTTTGCGATCTCCGTCTCCGGCAGCACATTCTGGAAGTGCGGCTTCGAAAAATATTCAATGCCCGACAAGGCATCCGGATGCCGCAGCATGCTCTTCGGCGTAAACACAATCAGCGGCTTGCGCCACTTGCGCAGCGCCTGCCGTCGCAACAGGTGGAAGTACTGCGCCGCCGTCGAAGGCTGGCAGATCTGCATGTTGTCCCGCGCGGCCAGTTGCAGATACCGCTCCACACGCGCGCTGGAGTGTTCCGGACCTTGTCCTTCATATCCGTGCGGCAGCAGCAGCACCACGCCGCTCAGCAGTCCCCACTTGTCCTCGGCCGATGAAATAAACTGGTCAATGATGATCTGTGCGCCGTTCGCGAAGTCTCCGAACTGCGCCTCCCACAAAATCAGCGCCTCAGGATAATCGCGGCTGTATCCGTACTCGAATCCGAGCACGCCCGCCTCTGACAACAGCGAGTTGTATACATCAAACGGGGCCTGCTCCGCCGCCAGATGATTCAGCGGAATCCTTTTCTGCTCGTTCTCAATATCGATGAGCACGGAGTGGCGATGGTTGAACGTGCCCCGCTGGCTGTCCTGCCCGCTCAGCCGTACCGGAGTTCCCGCCGTCACCAGCGAGGCAAATGCCACCGCCTCAGCCATGCCGTAGTCAAAGGGCCGCTGGCCTTCGCCCATCTCCAGCCGCTGCTCCAGTAATTTTTTGATCTTAGGGTGAATGTGGAAGCTATCAGGGTAGGAGGTAAGCCCCTGCGCGAGCTTCCGCACCGCCTCAGGCGACAGCCCCGTCTCGATTGCATATTCAGCCTTGAACGGACCGCCTGTGTAAGCCGACCAGTACTCGGGCAACCTGGCCAGTACAGGCTTCTTCTGCATCGTCCTGGCCTGTTTCTGCGCCTCGTTGAATTCTTCGTGCAGAGTCTTTACCAGTTCGGTCGCGTCCGCGCCGAACTGCTTTGCGTAAATCTGATGCAGCGGCGGATGGTTCTTGATCCGCGCATACCGCAGTGGCTGCGTAATTGTGGGATCATCCACCTCCGAGTGGCCATGCCGGCGGTACCCGATCAGATCCACCACCACATCCGTGTGGAAGGTATGCCGGTATTCCGCGGCCAGCGCCGCGATGCGCACCACAGCATCCGGGTCCTCTGCGTTCACGTGGAAGATCGGCACCGGAAGCCGCTTTGCGAGATCGGTCGAGAAGCGCGTGGAGTTTGACTCTTCCGGCTCGGCGGTGAATCCGATCAGGTTGTTCACTACAATCTGGATTGAGCCGCCCACGGAGTAGCCCTCGATCGCGCCGAGGTTCATCGTTTCTGCCCAGATGCCCTGCCCGGCGAATGCGGCGTCGCCATGGATCAGCACCGGCAACACGCGATTCACTCCGTCCGCTCCGTAGCGCACCTGCCGCGCTTTCGCACGGCCCATCGCGATCGGGTCCACCGCTTCCAGATGGCTGGGGTTTGACACAAGATGCAACCAGATTGTGTCGCCGTTGCGGGTCGGGTAGGTTCCTGTCGCGCCCACGTGGTACTTCACGTCGCCGCCGCCCAGAATGCTGCGCGGGTCCACGTCCTCAAACTTTGCAAAGATATCCGCGGGCGACTTTCCGAAGGTATTCACCATGACATTCAGGCGGCCGCGATGGCTCATGCCCATCACCGAACGCTGCGCACCATACTCGGCCGCGCGGTTCAGAAGCTCATCCAGAAACGGGACCAGCGCCGTCACGCCTTCCAGCGAAAACCGCTTCGTGCCTAGGTAGCGCGACTGGATGACCTGCTCGAACACATCGGCCCGCGCGAGCAACTCCAGAATGCGCTGCTTGCTGGCCACATCCACGGCGAGTGGATCAGCTTCAAGCCGTTCCGCAATCCATGCGCGCCGCTCCGACGACGGGATATGCATGAACTCAGCGCCCACCGTACCGCAGTAGTGACGCCGGGCCTCGTCCGCGTCCGGGCCGCTCAGGTCAAGCTCCGGAACCTCCACCGGCTGCAGATACTGACCGAGCGGATCAAGCTGGGCCTGCAGGTATCCCCACTGGCGGAAGGCATCAAAAATCTGTTTGCGAGAGAGTGCTTGCTGTGAGGAGGGCTTTGTCAATCGACCAGCTGAACCAGTTGAGCTCATATCCTATTCCATGCTTAAGTTCCATGCTTAAGCGCAAAAATGCGCCCGATTACGAACGGGCGCGCGCTGCACCGTACCTTCCAGTTTACCGCGTTGTGCAGTCCCGCGCAGAAGCCGCTGAAAACACAGAATCCCCACATCTCCAATTTCGAGAAGTGGGAACGCGAGCGGAGGGTTGGCATACTTCAATCCGCCCGGAAGGCCGAGTAGCCAAGCAGAAAGGCCCGGCTCATTGGATGAACCGGGCCTCTGCTTTGACTCTAATCGAGTCTTATCGGGTAAGTTTCAGCATCACTGTGCCATGTCGCGGAACCACGACCGAATAAACTCCGTCCGCAGCCGTCACATACTTATGTGCCCACAGGTCGCGCAGCCTGGCATGCGACCCAAAGCCCACCATGGACAGCTTCAGAGAAATCCGGCGCGGGGTCGCCGCCCGATTGAACAGCGCCACAGCCTTGGCGCCGCCGCTGAGCGGCTTGGCCCAGATCTCTTCCGGCCCCTGCGCCCAGACGCGGTCGCCTTCCTTGCCCAGTTTGTCCTGGTCCACAGCGATCACCTCAGAATTACCCAGGATCTCAAGCGTCTGCGGCGACATCTTGCTCAGGTCGTTGCCGGCGATCAGCGGCGCCGCAAGTATCGACCACAGCGACATGTGCGTCTTGTATTCCTCGAACGTCATGTGTCCGTTGCCGATCTCCAGCATGTCCGGATCATTCCAGTGCCCAGGCCCGGCAAACTTCGCCAGTCCTGCCTGCGAAAATCCAATGGCAGTCATGCGCGTCCAGCTGTCGTTGATGTCGTCCGTGGTGCGCCACAGGTTACCGCCAACTGAGGGGCCCCACTTCCACACATCGTTCCAGCCGTACTGGCACAGGCTGAACACGATCGGCCTCCCCGTCGCCTCCAGTGCCTTGTGCATCTTCTCGTAGGCCGCCTTCTGTATCTCAAACTGTTTTTCCGGGTTATTCGGTGCTTCCTGCTGCATGATTTTGTGGAAACTGCACAGGTCGTATTTCAGGTAATCGACACCCCATGCGGCGTAGGACTTCGCATCCTGCACTTCGTGTCCGTAGCTGCCGGAATAGCCCGCACAGGTCTCCGGCCCAGGCGAAGAATAAATCCCCAGCTTGAGCCCCCTCGCGTGCACATAGTCCGCCAGCCCCTTCATGTCCGGAAACTTGCTGTTCGGATGAATATTTCCTTCGGCATCGCGCTTACCCTGCCAGGTATCGTCAATGTTTACGTAGATATAACCCTTGTCGCGCAATCCGCTGGAGACAAGCGCGTCCGCCGCGGCCTTCACATCGGCCTCGGTTACTCGTCCTGCAAAGTGATTCCAGCTGTTCCAACCCATCGGCGGAGTCGCCGCCAGAATGGGCGTTGCCTGCTTCATCGCCTGCTTTGCCGGCTTTGCACCGGCGGGCAGAGCAACCATCAAAGCCACTGCCATCAACACCGCGTGAAAACGCTTACAACGAACCATACAGCAATACCTCCTCCAAAAAACACCCCCAGTGTACACGACCAGAACACCACTGAACTTTTGCGCGAGCGCCTGATAAATCGCAGTACTATGGAAGGTTCCAATAAATTCAGCAAAGGACCCCTTTATCGCCATGCGCTCTTTACCGCTCCGCATCGTCGGTTCCCTCTTTGCCTGTCTATTTATCGTCAGCGCAGTATCGGCACAGGAAAAGCCCATTGAGGTTACCGCCAGCCTCGTCAACGCGCCCCGCAAGATTTACGAATCCGACAGCTACATCCCCGTCAAGCCAGGCCCGCTCACCCTCATCACTCCACAGTGGATCCCCGGCGAGCATCGCGCCACCGGGCCGGTCAATGACATTGTCGGCGTTGTGTTCACCGCCAACGGCAAAACGCTGCACTGGCGTCGCGACAACGTGAACCTATATGAGTTCCACATCGACGTGCCTCCCGGCGTCACCATGGTGCACGCGCACCTGGACTGCATCGTGACGCACCGGGTCTCCCACGAGCTCGCCGTCCTCGAGTGGGAAAAGCTGATGATTTATCCAGCCCATATCCCCGTAAAGGACATTCCAATTCAAGCGTCGCTCATCGTGCCCAACGGCTGGGGAGTCGGCACCGCACTCACCCCCGTAAGCCACGGCTCGTGGCCTGTGCCCGCCGCCGGAGCCACCACGAAATTCGCCTCCACCACAGTCGAGCAGCTTGAGGATTCGCCGATTATCACCGGCCAGTACTTCCATGAATTCCGGCTGGCGCCGGACATCAAGCCACCGCACTATATCGACGTCGTCTCCGACTTCCCCAAGGATTCCGAACTCAGCCCGCAGCTCCTGCAAAAGATTTCGAACCTGGTGCGCGAGGCTTCTGCCGCCTATGCTTCGCACCACTACCACGAGTACCACTTCCTCCTGACGCTCTCGAACGTTGCCGGAGGCGAAGGACTCGAGCACGGCCAGTCCTCTGACAACGGAACCATGGAGAAGGGCTTTTCCAATCCTGCCATGGAGCTGGCCAACGCCGATCTGCTCTCGCACGAGTTCACCCACTCCTGGAACGGCAAGTACCGTCGCCCCTCCAAGCTGTATGAGCCCGACTTCGCCACCGCGCAGTGGGGCCGCCTGCTCTGGGTCTATGAGGGCATGACGCAGTACATGGGCAATGTCCTGGCCGCGCGCTCGGGGCTGAAGTCGCAGGAACAATACCGCGACCTGCTGGCACTTTCCGCTGCTAGCCTTATGTACCGCCCCGGCCGCGACTGGCGCTCGACGGAGGACACGGCTGTTTCCTCCAGCATTCTGCGCGTCACCAATCCCGCCTGGTCCAACTACCGCCGCGGACAGGACTACTACCAGGAAGGCGAGCTGGTCTGGCTCGACGCAGACACGCTGATCCGCCAGAAAACCCACAATAAGAAATCGCTTACTGACTTCCTGCACATCTTTCTCGGCAAAGGCGGTAACACCGGCCCGCTCATCGTTCCCTATACCTTTGACGAGCTGTGCGCGGACCTCAACCAGGTTCTGCCCTACGACTGGGCCAAGTTTTTCCACGACCGCATCTACCGCATCGATCCGCAGGTTGACCTCGACGGCATCGAGCGCGGTGGATACAAGCTGGTGTTCACGGACAAGGAAAACAAGTCCGAGCAGATGTTCCTCCACGCCCTTGGACGCTACTTCGGCAGCGTTAACTGCTGGTACTCCATCGGACTGCGTGTGAACAATCAGGGCGTCATCCGCGATGTTCTATGGGACGGGCCTGCCGACAAAGCCGCTATCTTCCCGACTGAGAAGATCATCGCCGTCAACGGCCAGATCTATTCGCCGGACGCTCTCAGGCAGGCCATCCACGATTCCAAAACCAGCAAAGAGCCCATCCACCTCATCCTGCAGGCCGATACCTACATCCAGCATGCCGACATCGACTACCACGGCGGCGAACGGTATCCGTCCCTCGTTCGCGTCAAAGGCACGCCGGACTACCTCGACGACATCACCACGCCGCTGGTCAAGTCCGACGACAGCTCGCCGATCAAGTTCAGCCACGACGGCAACGACTAAGGGCCGGGCCAGTCTTCAGTGGTCTCCCATTGTTCGCACATTTGCGAAGGGTGGGGGACCATTGAGCTTCCTCTCCAAATCAACTGCTTTCTTTGCCCGCTACCCCTTCCGTGACAAAAACTTCATTCATGTCCGGCCATCAAGCATGGGATGATCTTCACAGGATGTCTCGCCCCGCGTCTCTTGCGCTCACCTGCTGCTGCCTGCTCCTGGCTTCCGGGGTAAGCTTTGCGCAGGCCCGTACGGATCGTTCCCCATCCACGCAGCCCCAAACTCAGATATCGGCTCTCAGCGCTCCTGGCGTAGGCCCGGCTTTATCTGCTTTGCCGTCCATCGCGAATCTTCCTGACGCGCCCACACCCGTCCAGACCACCTCCTCCTCGCAAACAACGCAGCAGAAAACTCCACCTTCATCCGGTGAGCCGACCCTCCAGAGCCTTGGATTCCCCACCAGCGTTACCCGCTCGAACCCCAAGGAACAGGCCCTGCTCAACAAGCGCACCCACATGCTCAAGGTGCATCAGACGCTTGGCCTCATCACCGCCGTTCCCATGGTGGCCGCGCTCTTTACCGGACCCATGGCCAAGGTCAAGGGGCGCAATGGACAAATCCTCAGGGAACCCACCCCGGCAAGCCTGGACACGCACATGGCTCTGGGCAGCCTTACAAGCGCGCTCTATTGGACGACGGCCTACTTCGCCATCTTTGCCCCCCGTGTGCCCGGAGTGAAAAAGCGCGGCGCCATCCGCGTGCATGAAGCACTTGCCTGGATCCACGGCCCGGGAATGATTCTTACTCCCATCCTCGCCGTCATGGCTTATAACCAGGAGAACTCTGGAGAGAAGGTGCACGGCATCGCCTCGCTTCATGGCCCGGTCGCCATAACCACAGCCGCTGCCTATGGAGCCGCGCTTATTGCCGTCTCCTGGCCCATTCACATCAAGCACCTCAGGTTCTAGGAGCCAGGCATGAAACTCCAGCTCGCACTCGCTCTGCTACTCTTCACGCTCCCGGCATCCGCACAGGCCAAGACCCCGTGGGCCCTCGTCAAGTCCACGCTCACCTACCACATGACGCACCCGTTGCACGACGTCAACGGCGTGAGCCACACGGCCCGAGGCAAGGGTATCTGTGAGAAAGGCGAGTGCAACATCCTCATCGCCGTCCCGGTCAAGTCCTTCAACTCAGGAGACAGCAACCGCGATCTGCACATGATCGAGGCGACGCGCGGTGCGGAATACCCGATGGTCGTTGTGCGAGCAAAATTCCCGGAGGCCGCAACCCAATCCTCCACCATTTACGCCGATCTTCAGGTTCAATTTGCGGGGCAAACCGCCAGCTACACACATGTCCCCTTCCAGCGGACCAGACAAGGCAAAGACATACGTATCACCGGCACGATTCCGTCCACCTGCTCGGACTTCAAGATCGTTCGACCATCGTTCCTCACGGTTCCCATCAGCAACCAAATACCTGTGAGTGTGGACACAACCTGGCAGCCCATGTAGCGTTGTCTTCCCGCAGCCCAATCCTGCTTCGAAAGCACATAAGTCCGGCTCGCTGAGAGGCTTAGTGGCGCAGATTCAATAGCTTAACCAAGATGCATGTTCCCATTGAAAGAGCATCCGGCTGTACTCGCGGCCCAGATCACGCACCTGCAAAAAACCTTCAACCAACACATTCCAAGCAGGTTAAAGTCTCCATCGTGTATTTAATCACACCGGAATACATCGGCAGCCCCACGCGGAATCGAAACCTGTTATCTGGCTTATTTTCTCCGGCTTTACCGTAGGATTTAACAGTCTTTTCATCTTTCCCGTTTAGGGTAGAAGCTGGTGAGCCTTAAGACTCAGGAAGCCCGTGTGACTGACCAATCTGCCGCAACCGTGCCGGACACACAAATATCCGGGACAACGCCCGCAAACGGCGGGCATTCAGAGATTCGCAACTACCTGCTCAACAGGGGTAATTCCGCTTGGGCCGACGGCAGCTTCCGCTGGCTCATGATTCTTTGTGCAATCAGCATTTTCTTTATCGTCGCGCTCATCGCGTTTGAGCTGGTCGTGCGTTCGCAACTCACCATAAATAAGTTCGGGCTGAGCTTCTTCTTCAAGACCGCCTGGAATCCCATCCGGAACAACTACGGGGCGCTGCCCTTCATCTACGGCACGCTGGTGTCCTCGCTCATCGGGCTTATCATCGCGGTTCCCCTGGCCATTGGCGTCGCCACCTTTCTCACCGAGATGTGCCCTAAGTTCCTGCGCGGCCCGCTTTCCTTCCTCACCGAGCTTCTGGCCGCGATTCCGAGCGTGGTTTACGGCCTGTGGGCGATCTTTGTACTCGTCCCCATCCTGCGCCTGCACGTGAATCCAGTGCTTATCAAGCTCCTTGGATGGACCGGACTGTTCGAGCGCCCGGACTATGGTGTAGGCATGTTCGCAGCCGGGGTCATCCTGTCCATCATGATCCTGCCCATCATCTCTTCACTGACGCGCGAGGTCATGACCGCAGTTCCAAGTACGCAGCGCGAGGCTGTGCTTGCCCTCGGAGCCACCCGCTGGGAGATGATCCGCATGGGCGTTCTTCGCAACGCCCGCATCGGCATTGTGGGCGCTATGATCCTCGGCCTGGGCCGCGCTCTTGGCGAAACCATGGCCGTCACCATGATCATTGGCAACCGGCCAGACATCCTTAGGAACCTGCTGGCGCCGGCCTACAGCATGGCCAGTGTGATTGCGAATGAGTTCACGGAAGCAGCCGACCCCATGTATTTGAGCGCTCTGGTTGAAATTGGCCTGGCACTCTTCATCGTCACCATCATCGTGAACGCGCTGGCGCGGCTGCTGGTATGGGCTGTTACCCGTGGCGCTCCGGCCAGGGTGGCCTGATGCCGAGCCAGTATCAAATTTCCGCGTTCAACCGCTATCGGCGTACCGCCGCCAATCACCTGGCATCGGCGATTGCCGTGATCAGCACAATCCTCGTCGTCGCACCATTGGTCGCGATCTTTGCTTACCTCATTTACAAGGGCGCCAGTTCCCTCAATCTCGCCTTCTTTACCCAGACGCCCGCGCCGGTAGGCGAAACTGGCGGCGGCATGGCCAACGCCATCGTCGGCTCGGCTGTGCTGCTGGCGATCAGCAGCGTGCTCGGCGTCCCCATCGGCATTGGGGCGGGCGTGTATCTCTCGGAATTCGGCCGTGGCACCCGTCTGGCCAACATGGTGCGCTTCACTGCCGACGTGCTCAACGGCGTGCCCTCCATCGTCATGGGTATCGCTGCCTACTCCCTCGTAGTGCTGCCCCAAAAGCACTTCTCGGCGCTCTCCGGCGGAGTCGCCCTCGGCATCATGATGATTCCCACCATCACCCGCACCACCGAAGAAATGCTGCTGATGGTGCCGCACGCCGTGCGCGAAGCCGCACTGGGGCTCGGCGTTCCCAACTGGCGCTCGGTGCTTTCCATTACGCTTAAGACAGCCTCGCCCGGTGTTATCACCGGCTGCATGCTGGCCTTTGCGCGCGTCGCCGGAGAAACCGCGCCGCTGCTCTTTACCGCCTTCGGCAGCAGCTACTGGAGCACGGACATCAACCGGCCCATCGCCGCTCTTCCCCTGCAGATTTATATTTATGCCATCTCTCCCTATGACGAGTGGCATCGCCTGGCGTGGGCCGGCGCGCTGGTTCTGATCATGCTCATTGTCATTTCGGTATCTCTTGTACGGTATGTAACCTCGCGCGGAGTTTTGAAAGGGGCAAGCTAAGTGGCTGTCGATATTCAGGTAGAGCATCTGAACGCGTGGTATGGCACGAACCATACCTTGATGGATATCAACCTGCATATCCCTGCCAGCCAGGCCACGGCTCTCATCGGCCCGTCCGGCTGCGGCAAATCCACCTTCGTGCGCTGCATCAACCGCATGCACGAGACCAACCCCATCGCCCGTGTCACCGGCACTGTCCGCATCGGCGATCTCGATATCTACGCCGACGTCTCCCCCGTTGAGGTCCGCCGCCGCATCGGCATGGTCTTCCAGCGCCCCAATCCGTTCCCCACCATGTCCATCTACGACAACGTCGCCTCCGGCCTGCGCCTCAACGGCTTCCGTAACCGCCGCGTGCTCGATGAAGTCGTTGAGCGCTCGCTCAAACACGCCGCCCTATGGGAAGAGGTCAAGAACGACCTGAAGAAGAAGTCCGGCGCCAGCCTCTCCGGCGGCCAGCAGCAGCGCCTGTGCATCGCGCGCGCCCTCGCGGTCGACCCCGAAGTGCTGCTCATGGATGAGCCCGCCTCCGCGCTCGACCCCGTCTCCACGGCCAAGATCGAAGACCTCATCTTTCAGCTGAAATCGCAGTACACTATCGTGATCGTGACCCATAACATGCAGCAGGCCGCTCGTGTCGCCGAACGCACCGGATTCTTCCTCAACGGGAAACTTATCGAACTTGATTCGACCCACAAAATCTTTACCAACCCCAGCGACAAGAGAACGGAAGATTACATTACAGGCAGGTTCGGATGACACGACTTCGTTTCCAGCGCAGCCTCGATGATCTCAAAGAGAAGCTCCTGGTCATGGCCGGGATGGCGGAGCAGGCGATCCAGCGTGCCGTTGAGGCCTATCGTGTGCGCGATCTCTCCATCTGCGACCTGGTGGATCACGGCGAGTTTGCCATCAATAGACTGGAACGCGAGATTGACCAGATGGCGCTCGATCTGCTCGCCATGGAACAGCCCATGGCCATCGACCTGCGCTTCATCCTGGCCGTCATCAAGATCAACGCCGATATAGAGCGCGTTGGCGACTCAGCCCAGAGCATCAGCGACCGCGTGCGTGAGCTGCAGGCCTTCCCGGTCGCGGAGATCCCGGTCGACATCCCCAAAATGGCCAGCCTTGCCGAGGCTATGGTCCGCAAAGCCCTACAGGCATTTATCGAAGCAGATGCCTCCATTGCTGCGTCCGTCCTGTCCATGGATGACTCTGTGGACGACATGAATGACGCGGCCTACTTCTCCGTGCTGAACGAGATGAAGACCCAGCCGCACATCGCACCACAAGCACTCAATGCGCTGGTCATCTCCCGCATTCTGGAACGCGTGGCCGACCACGCCACCAATATCGCGGAAGATGTCATCTTCTGGGTGCGCGGGGCCGATGTCCGCCACCACATGATGAAAGACGAGCAGGCCCAGGACGAGACCGAGCCTAAGAAGGCCTAAGACTTAATCCGTACCCCACCAATCCAACTGCGCCACGCGCGGATAGTACAGTCCGAAGCGCACCGGTAGCTCAATTCCTTCTGCCTCGCGCAGCGCACGCTCATAGCGTGCCAGTTGCGGTGCGTAGGTCGCCCGCTGCCGCTCAAAAAAGCCGGCCGCTCCGGCGGGAGCCGTCATCTTGTAGTCGATGATCCACAGATAGTCCTCGCCCTCCGCCTGCGGCGTGGCCCCGGCCAGAAACACCCGGTCCGGTCGCAGCGTCTCCAGAGCGCTGCCTTTCCAATCAGTCAACGAAATCTCCGACTGCGCCTGCCGGTGCGAGGCCAGAATCCATGCCCCGTCAGGATCGCTCAGACAATTCCGCACCGCGACCAGCACCTCTTCGACAGCCTCGTCCAAAGCCTTGCCAAAGTACGCCAACCCACGCAGCAACGAACGCGCTGCCGCAGGTAGCGTCTCCACCGCAGCGCCGCGGCTCACTCTTTCCAGGAGCGCATGCACCACGCTGCCCTTATGCCGCGCATCGCGGGAGCCTTCGGGGCGCTCAAATGCGACCTCCGTTCCGCTGCCTGCGCTTGCAGCAAACGGCACATTCTCACCACTCGGCCCAGAATCAGCATCCAACGGCAGGCGCTGCAACCGCAGTTTTGCGGATGGCTCTTCTCCAGCCGCCATCTCAAGCGATTCTTCCTCCGCCGCACTTGCCGGAAACTCGATTACCTTATCCTGCTTTGCCGCCAGCGCCGCCTCAAAGTCTTCCTTCAGTGCGGGCCATGCGGTCCTGAGCAGACTGTCTTCGCTGCTTAGTTTCAGGCCTCCCGATGCAGTCATCTCCGCCGTGCCCATCAGATGCAAGGACTTTCTCGCACGCGTACAAGCCACATAGAGCACCCGCTTCAGCTCTTCGCGCATCTGCTGTTTGCGTTGCCTTTGCACCCAGGCATAGGTGGCGTGTGTGTCATCGCCTCGATCCCCAATCGGCGCCGCGAGCATCTCGACTTTACCTGTAGCGGGGTTCGTACGTTCCAGCCAACTGATCAGGGGCGCACTGTCCTGGCCGCCGCGCCGCTCAAGTCCCGGCACGATCACCACATCAAAGCCCAATCCCTTGGCTTTGTGGATGGTCATCAGCTGTACTCCCGCTCGCTCGCTCACCTCTGGATCCGGCTGCGCAAACAGGCGATCCATCTCCGCGTCAAAATCCGCCGTCAGGCACTTCATCCCATCCGGAGTCACCGCATCCAGCAGCTCAAAGAATGTCTGCGCGTTCTCATGGGCTGTCGCATCCAGACACCGCGGTCCGCCCAGGCTACGCCACGTCCGCTCAATCCATTGTGAAAACGACCCTGCATACGCGCCCTGAAACCGGACCGCGAGAGCCTGCCGCAAAATCCCGCTCACCTTCTGGACCCGTGCCGCACCGTCTTCGCTCAACAGATGCGCCCGGGACTCGATCAGCTCAGGAACCGGGCAGCCTTTCTGACTCTTATCGTCCGCACCCGCCAGCGTGTGCAGGTCACGCATTGCCAGCCCACACCACGGAGCGCGCAACACCGAAAACCACGCCGCACGGTCCATGGGATGCAGTAGCGCGCGCACCAGCGACATCAGGTCCAGCAACTCCTGCCGCTCGTTCAAGGTCTCCAGGTCAACCGCACGGAAAGGCACGCCCGCCTCACGGAGCAATGCCGCGATCTTTGCCAGATGCGACTTCACCCGCACCAGCACGGCCACGCGATACTCTTCGTCCCGAATCCTGGCCTCGTCGATCCGCGGTTGATGCGCACGAACAATTTCCAGCACCTTGGCCGCCTCGATATCCTGCGCGCGCCGCCGCTGCTCCGGTATTACCCTTCCATCGCCGTCGCCGAGGATCTGCGGATGGACGTGTACCGCCTCCTGCGCAAGCGCTTCCTCCGCGGCCACTGTTTGCTCGTACCGAATACCACCTGTGCCACCGTCGCCGAAGACCGCCTCAAATATCTCATTCCAGCGGGTTGTCAGCCCAGCATGCGAACGGAAGTTGGTCTTCAGTTCAAGAGGTTCCAAGGCCAGCGTAAAATTCTCTGCGACCAGACCGAATCGCCGCACCCGCTCAAACAACTCGACCTCCGCCTGCCGGAACAGATATACCGACTGCATCGGGTCTCCGACCAGAAATCCTGTCCGGCCTTCCTCCGCTTCCCATGTCTGGATCAGCAGAGTCAGCAATTCATACTGGCTGCGTGAAGTGTCCTGAAACTCATCCACCAGGAGATGGCGGATATTGCCGCTGATCGCAAGCAATGTGTCCGGGCTCAGGCCCTGACCACTGAGTACCTGCCTGGCAGCCAGCCCGCTTTCAATAAAGTCCACGGTATTCCGCTCCGCAAACAGGACCTTGAGTTCGGCGATGGACTGCCCCAGAACCAGGAAGACATGCTGCAAGGTTTCCCATTGCCGATCGTCGTAGCGCGGGAATGGCGTTTTGCGCAGGACAGCAAGTGATTCCTGTAAGCCGTCAATGCCGCTGCACCGGACAAGAAACTCCTCCATGCGCCTCTTCGTATTCTTTTGTTCTGGGGTCGAGGGTCTGAAGCCGTCGTTCTTATCAACCTTCTTCCTTAAATTGCCCTCTTTCGTGAGCAGGAACTCCGCAATACACTGCCAGTGCTCAACCGCAAGCAGTTCCGGCTTCGGGAACTGTCGCATGCCGGCAAGCGCCTCGATCTTCCTGTTGCCGTTTGCGATTGCATACTGTGCCAGCGCTACCAGCTCGTCCTGAAGTAGCGGGATACGCGTCATCAGCTCGTATACCCGGCCATGAGCGCGCCTCACCTCATCCCGAAGAGGATGCTCCAGCGCCGACCGCAGATTGCCCCAGTCGTCCTCGCTCATCTTCGGAGTCAGCGGGAATGACCGTATCCACTGGTCGCGCTGCGCCAGCATACCGGTAATCAAATTCACGCAGTCCGTCAGATTGTTGTCGCGCAGCGCCAACAAATGCTGCAGGGCCGCCTCAAGCTTTGGCTCTGCCCTGCCCAGCAGTTCCAGTGTGCGCCGCGCCGCCAGCGTATAGAGCGGCATCGCGTGTTCCGTGGGCGAAAGCCTTCCCCCGAAACGCGAAAGCAAGGGCTGATTCTGCGCAATCCGCAGGCAGAGCGAGTCAATCGTCTCAATGTTCAGCCGCTGCGGCTGTTCGATCAGCCGCCAGCCTCGCACCTCCGCATGCGCAATCGCTGCGCGCGCCAGCGCATCGCGCTCGGCGTCCTCAGACGCTTCCCCCCGCGCAGCCATTTCGAGGTCCTGCAAGATGCGTAAGCGCATCTCCGCAGTCGCCGCGCGAGTGAATGTGATGGCCAATATCTCTTCCGGCTCATCCACAACAGCCAGCAACTTCAGAAAGCGGCGCGTGAGCAAATCAGTTTTACCTGAGCCGGCCGGAGCCTGCACGATAAAAGAATCGCCATGCTCAAGAGCACGGTAGCGCTGCGGCTTATCGATCGGGTCGCTACGCATCCCCGCTCTCGTCTTTAGGCTCCGCGTCCTCCAGCGAACCCCGCAACTCCGTTACGCGGCAAAGCCCCTGCAGCCCACAGTATTTGCAGGTTTTATCCCCTTGCTTCGGGTCCACCATCGCCTCTCCGCGCAGAAAATCATCTGCCAGCCGCTGCAGCTCCGCTTCCCATGCATCCCGCCGCGACGCATCGTAGGGCGTTTTTGCCAGATTTGAATTCTTCTTTTCGTCCGCCAGAACCGGAACTTCCTCGCCCGACACGCTTCCCTTCCAGACCGTCCCATCCGCGCGAATCTGCCCAAACAACACGCCGCGAACCTTCTCGATGCCGCCAAAAATCGCGTACAGCGGCAACTGCGGCTCATTCGGGCGCGGAGCCTCCCAGTCCTGCGCTCCCACCTTGCTGCTCTTGTAGTCAATCAGGACCCGCCCGCCACCGGCCAGCTCATCCACCCGGTCCACGCGCAGCCGCAGCTTCAGCTCGCCCACGCTCACCTGGTCCAGCTTCTCTTCGCACGCAATCACCTTGAACGGAGCCCGCTCGGCTTCCTTCTCCATCCACACCTTGAGCCGCACCTGTAACCGCCGCGTCTCGCTCTCCAGATATGCGCGCTCCCATCCGTCCGCCGCCCCGTCGTAGTTTGCAAAGCTCTCCGCAATTGCCGCCCTCAAAATCTCATCCAGCCGCCCCTCTCCAACTGCCGCCTGCAGGTTCTCCAGCGTGTGCAGCGCCCCGCCATCCGGCGACCATATCCGTTCCAGAGCCTTATGAAGCAGCGTGCCCCGTTCCGCCTCTGACAATCCCCACTCGTTGCGTTGCAACGGCTCGGCGCGCAATCGCTTCTTTGCGAATGCCTGGAAGGGGCACGCCGCCTGCTCTTTCAGCACCGCATACCCGCCCGCGACCAGCTCCTGCGGCCACGCCGCCACCTCCGATCCCTCATCCAGAGCTTCGAGTTCCGGACCCTCGCTCTCCGTCAAGGGCTCGTCCGCCTCCAGCCACGTCGCACCGCGCGGCAACAGCGGAGAGGGCCGCATCTCGCCGTCTTTGTTCCGCTCCGCATAGCTGAAGACAACCTTCGGCGCGCTGGCCACAATCCGGTCCGTCACCATTCGCGCGAGCTCCAGATCCACAGCCGGATCCGCGTATGGCATCCCATGGCTCCGCTGCACATCGTTCGGCAGCAAGGGATGCGGCCGGCCTCGCTGCGGCCACCTCTGATCATCCGCCGCGAGAAACCATATCGCATCAAACTGCTGGCCCGATGCCTCGATCGCCCCCATAATCTGGACAGGAGCGCCCTCCGATTCCGGCGCAAAGATCGCCTCCTGCGCATGTGCGGCCAGCATCTTCAGGAAATCTCCGTACATCATCCGGTGGCCGTCGAAGTTGAGCAGCCCTATCTCGTCCAGCGTGCGCTCCCAGCGCCGCAACGCCTGAAAGTGCAGTGTGTCGCGCTTTGTCCCACCCGGCCAGCCGGCCTCGCGCAGCAGAAGCTGCACGATATCCGTCCACCCTCCCGGCAATCGCTCACCCTCTGCAAGACGGTTCGCCTCGGCAAAACGGAGTACGTCCTCCAGCCGCTTGCAGGCCGCCCGGTATGGCGCCTTCACTGATTTGAAAAATTCCCGCAGCGAAATCTCCAGTGACAGCGCGCCGTTATCCCTTCGCCAGGCATCCAGCTTCGCCAAAGTGAGGAAATCCGTCTCATCCTGCAGCAGGAAGCCCGAAAGCAACAGCCAGGTCACCTCTTCTTCCGTTAACGGCTCATGCAGCCAGCGCAGCAGCAGCAGTGCCGCGCGGATTACCGGAACATCCGCCAGCGGCAACCCAAGAGAAAATTCAAACGGCATGGGCTGGGCGGAAAAGATATTGTCCGCCTGCGGCATGAGCACGCGGCGAAACGTGCGCTCCACCTCGCTGCGAACGGCACCAAGATCAGGGGCGAGAACTCCAATCCGCCTCTCGGAGTTTTCCTTCAAACGCTCGCGCACCCAGAAAGCACACGCCTCAATCTCCTGCCTTTGCCCGGCAGCCCGCACATACTCCACTTGCACGGCTTCTTCCAATTCGGCAAAAGCAATGCTCACGCCCTTTTCACCAAGTGCCTGCAATACGCTTTCCTGCGCGGGTGGAACACGCCCAAAACCCACCAGCAGCATCTCCGCCGGACACTCCATCTCCTCCACCAACCCGGCAACGCGCTTCTGGATTTCCGCCTGCGGCATCCATCCCTTTCGCGCGCATTCCGCGTCGAAATCCGCGGCCCAGCGGCGGAAGGAATCCGCATCGGATTTTCCCCACGAACGCTTACGCTCTCCATGTGCCCTGTAGCTGCTCAGCAGGCTGTAGGCACTTTCGGCGAATGCTGCCATTCCCGCGGTCGACACCAACTGTTCCGAATCCGCCTTCAACATCCGCGTCCAAACCCGCCGCTCCTGCAGACTGGTCAACAGCAGCGGCACATCGGCGCGGCCCACTGCAATGGCGTGCCACTGCTCCCGCAGCCACGTATCCCAGTCCTCAATTGGCGGGGTCACCCATGCGCGGCGTCCTGCGGCCCTCTGCTCCAGCGCATATTCCCGTCTTAGCCAGCGCGCAGTTCGCACTGTCGACGTCAGGACCATTGTGCCTGCGGAAAACGCCTGCTTGACTTGTTGAGAGACCGGCATAGGTGTTTAGTGCGAAACACAAGTGTAAACTGGTTGCACAATGCGCTTTTCTACTGGATTCACGGCTGTGCTCCTTGCAAGCGCTCTGGCTGCGGTTTCCGGATGCCACAAGGCATCTGTCCCGGCGAATACCACTGCACAAAATAACGTCAAACAGTATCACCTCCGCGGTGTAGTCATCGCCACCGACACAGCCAAGGGAGTAGTCACGGTCAATACTGAAGCCATCCCGGGCTTTATGCCGCCTATGATTATGCCGTACAAGCTTGAGAATCCTGGCGTTGCCTCCGGCCTGCACCCCGGAGACACCATTACGGCTGAATTGGATATATCGAAAAACTCCGACCTGCTCGATCAGATCGTGATCGTGAAACAGGCCAAGCTGAATTCCCTGCCGAAAATCCAGTACCAGCCTCTCGTTCCCGGAGAAAGCGTCCCCGACTTTCGCTTCCTGAACCAGAACAATAAGATCATCCACATTGACCAGTTCCACGGCAAGGTTCTGCTGGTAACTTTCATCTACACGCGGTGTCCACTCTCAAACTACTGCCCGCGCATGAGCCGCAATTTTGCCGACATCAATAAGACGCTTGCCGCCGAACCGAAGCTCTATGCGAAAACACACCTGCTCAGCGTGAGCTTTGACCCCAGCTACGACACGCCCTCAGTACTACGCAGCTATGGCGGCGCCTATACCGGCAAGTACACTCAGGCGACCTTCAAGCACTGGGACTTCTCTGCGCCTCCTGAGAAGGAGTTGTCCAGGGTTCTGAAGTTCTTCCTTATCGGCATCACGCCAGAGAAGAACCACGTGCTCGCCCATTCGCTTTCGACCGTGGTGATTACCCCGCAGGGAAAAATCTACAAGTGGTACCCCACCAATACATGGACTCCGCAACAACTGCTCGCGGACATCAACACTTTGCTCAAGGATCAGACCCATTCATGATCGCGATCGTTATGGGTGTTACTGCTTGTGGAAAATCAACTATTGCCGCTGAACTCGTAAAACTCACCGGCTGGAAGCTTGCCGAGGGCGACGACTTCCACAGCGCAGCCAACAAAAAGAAGATGCAGTCCGGAGTCCCACTGAACGACGCCGACCGCGCCCCCTGGCTCGCCAGCCTGCATGACGCAATCTTGGGCTGGATTCGCGATGGAGAAAGTGGCGTGATGACATGCTCGGCGCTCAAGCAGTCCTATCGTGACGCATTGACCTCCGGTACGCCCGAAGGCGCCTGCCGCTTTGTTCTGTTGGATGTTCCCGTGGATGCTCTCAAAAAACGTATCCGCTCCCGCACCGGACACTACATGAATCCCGGCCTGCTGCAGAGTCAACTCGATACACTGGAAGTACCGCATGATGCGCTCCGCGTGGATGCGACCGGCGCGCCGGCAGACATTGCAAAAAACATCTTGATTCAACTTGCGCCTGAGCATGTGCCCTAATCGCACACCAGAGCGCACTTTAGGAGAAATATTCTATGGCAAAAGTCACCATCATCCTTGGCGTTGTTCTTGTCCTGCTCGGAGTTGCGAGCTTTGTTGTCACGGGAAGCCAGCATCCGACCTCACTTATTCCAACTGCGTTTGGGCTTATTCTTCTGGTCTTCGGATTCCTTTCTCTGACGGAAGACGCAAAGAAACGCATGCTCTATATGCACATCGCCGTCACGGTGGGACTGCTCGGCTTTCTTGGCACCGGCTGGAGCATCGTGAATTACTTCCAGATGCTGGGTGGACGGCAGTTCCCACATCCCATTGCGGTTGAGGAAAAGTCAGCCATGGCTGTCATTCTGCTCTTCTTTGTGCTGCTGAGCGTACGTTCCTTTATCGCAGTACGCCGAAGCAGGGCATAATAACCCCAGCACAAGCTCAGCCCAGCAAGGAACCGTTCGTGCCAAAGTTTGGCGGCCCCAATCTCGGATCAATGTCGTCCAAAGCCGAACGCACCCGTTCGTCCGGCAAAGGCGGACGTGCGTCAGGGCACGGCGGCTCCGGCAATGAAGGTTCGCGCCGGCCACCGCTGCGCAAGGTCCTGCCAGAGATATGGGAGCTTATGCGCCCCCGGCGCTGGCTCATCCTGCTGGGTCTTGTTCTGGTTGGTATTAACAGGTTCGCGGGCCTGGTGCTTCCCTATTCCACCAAACCATTTGTCGACAATGTTCTGCGCCAGCACCACGCCAACAAGCTGCTTCCGCTCGTAGAGCTGGTTTTTTTCGCCGCCGTGATTCAGGCGGTCACATCTTTCTCCCTCACCCAGCTCATGTCCAAGGCAGCACAGCGCATGATCGCAGAAATGCGCATCAAGGTGCAGCGCCACGTGGGGCGGCTGTCCGTATCGTTCTACGACTCCAACCAGTCCGGCATGCTTGTCTCGCGCATCATGTACGACGTTGAGGGCGTTCGCAATTTGCTCGGCACCGGTCTGGTGAATTTTTCGGGCAGCCTTCTGGCCGCGGCCATGGTCTTCTTCTACCTGCTGCACAAAAACCCGGGCCTTACCATCGTCGTCTTTTCGGTACTCGGACTGTTTGTTCTTACACTACAGCGGGTATTCAAATTCATCCGCCCCATCTTTCGCGAGCGGGGCAAAATTAACGCTGAGGTTCAGGGCCGCCTGAACGAGTCTCTCGGCGGCGTGCGTGTCGTCAAGGGATATCACGCCGAGGAGCGCGAGGCACTCATCTTTGTCGGCGGGGTCCAACGGCTGCTCAACAACGTGATGCGCACCATCACCGCCACCAGCACCATGTCGTTATCGGCAACCACGCTGATGGGCGTAATCGGCGGCATCGTGATGTGGATGGGAGGACATAAAGTCCTTTCCGGCCAGATGACCGTCGGCGGCTATGTACAGTACTCGTCGCTTCTGATTGCAATGATCGCGCCCATCTTTCAGATCGTGAACATCGGTACGCAGCTCACAGAGGCGGTCGCGGGTCTTGACCGAACCGTGGAACTGCTGAATGTCGAAGATGAATTTATTGATCCGTCCCGTACGCAGAGCCTGGGCCCCATTCACGGCGAGGTGACATTCGAGGACGCGACCTTCTCCTACGAAAAGGGAAAGACCGTTCTGCACGGCATATCCTTTGAGGCTAAGCCGGGAACCGTAACCGCGCTCATCGGATCATCCGGCTCCGGAAAGTCCACCATCATCAACCTTGTCTGCGCCTTCCACAAGCCGGATGCCGGCCGCGTGCTCATAGACGGCATGGACCTCTCGACCGTCAAGCTCGATGACTTTCGCTCGCTGCTTGGTGTTGTCCTGCAGGAGTCCTTTCTATTTGATGGAACGATTCGCGAGAACATCATGTTCTCCTGCCCCACAGCGACAGAAGACCAATTCCTCAATGCCTGCCGCATCGCGTGCGTGGACGAGTTCGCCGAGCGCTTCCCTGACAGGTACGAGACAGTCGTCGGCGAGCGCGGCATCAAGCTTTCCGGAGGCCAGCGGCAGCGCCTCTCTATCGCACGCGCCATCCTGGCCGATCCCCGTCTGCTCATCCTCGATGAGGCGACCTCCTCGCTCGATTCCGAGTCCGAGGCCATGATTCAGGAAGGTCTTAAATTCCTCATGCGGGGCCGGACAACGTTTGTCATCGCGCACCGTCTCTCGACCATCCGCCGCGCCGATCAGATCCTCGTTGTCGAAGGCGGTCTTATCGTTGAGCGCGGCACGCATGAGAGCCTCTTCGCGCTTGGCGGACGCTACTACAGCCTCTACACCCGCCAGCACGGTTTGGACACGAACCTCTTCCTGGCTCCCGGAGAGGGCGACGCCGTAGAGGAAGAAGTTCCGTAGCCGCGAACCATAACTCTACCTGGCCGCTTGTTCCAGAGTTGTTGCAGTCCGAGTGAGCGCCTGCGTCAACACACCAAGCTGCTCCTGCGCGGTTTCTGCTTTGTGCGCATCAATCGCTTCATTCACGCCCGGAATCACCACCGCCGCATAGCCCGTATACTCACCCGGAGCATAAATCGTGTGCTTGTACCAGGGACGGTTCGGCAATCCCTTGGATGAAAGCAGGTCTTCCTCCGCTTGCCGCAGAGCAGCATTCAGGGCATCCTCGTTCCCCTGGGGATTCTCCTGCCGCGGCCTCACCCTCTCAGCGGCAGCAAGTAAGCGGTGCGAAGCCGCCAGCGCGGGATCAAAATCGAGAGTCAGCTTGTTGTCCTCCGCCTTTTTCTCGGCATTCACCAGGTATCCGGCAATTTCTCTTGCGTAGGTTACGTAGTCGTACGGCAGCACATCCGTATCAGCCATGTTCAGCGCTTCCAGACCGAAGACCCGCGCCTGCTGCTGCTCATAGACAAACGTAGGATCGGCATTCTCCGTAAACCATTGAAAGTCGTCAAAAGCTGAGTGATAGACACCGTACGGCCCGCCCGAACTGACGTCCGTGGCAGGCACGCCGAAGTGCTGGATGAAAGGCGTGTAATCCGATCCACTGCCCAGGTCTCCGATGCGAGGACCGTTCTGGTCTTCGGCTCCCTCCCGATTCTCATTGAATCCGAGCCTCGGATGGTTTTTTTCGAGCCGCTCCGCCTGCTGGGTCATCCACTGCTCATAGACCGTCCCGCCTTCCGGACTGGGGACCTGCATTGTCACTTCGCGCACAAATTGCTTCAGCGACGGAACCGCCTCCGCCTCAAAGTCCGGCCCGGAAACCCCGACATCCATGTTGAAGTAGGCAACCGCATGTGCCAACTCGCCGGCATGTGCTTCCGTCCACTCGGTCGAGCCGATCAGGCCCTCTTCCTCGCCGTCCCAGCTGGCGAAAAGTATCGTCCGCTTCGGCCTCCATCCCTGCTTCAGCAGGGCTCCAAGACCACGCACTGCCTCCAGCATGGCCGCCGTGCCGCTGTTGGGATCGACCGCCCCAAACGTCCATGCGTCACGATGATTGCCGGCAATCACCCAGTCATTCGGATACTTCGTTCCCGGAATCCGCCCAATCACATCCCAGAGCGGACGGAACGCATAGTCCTGCTTCAGCAGCATGTGGACCTTCACCTTACCGGCTCCGCCTACGTGGTAAGTAAACGGCAGTGCACCCTGCCATCCCTTCGGCACAACATGCCCGCCCAGGGTCTTCAGTATCGGCGCTGCGTCATGCCAGGAAAGCGGTGTGGAAGGGATCTTCGGCATCGCGGCGGACTGACTCGGCGCAATACGGTCAGCGGCAGGCAGATTCGGCGTTGAGGCAATCCCCGGCGTGGTTACGTCGCCCGGAAACTCAAACATGTACTCGACTGAACCGCGCTGCACGCCGGTCTCCGGGCGGTAAGGCCCATTGGGATACGTATCGCCGCGAAAATACCCGTCGTCCTGCGGATCAGAATAGATAATCACTCCGGCAGCGCCGTGCTGCTGCGCGATGAAGACCTTGACCCCCCGGTAATTTGCTCCGTAGCGGACCAGAACAATCTTGCCCTTAACGCTTACACCAAGTTTGGCCAACTCGGCAAAGTCTTTCGGCCGTCCATAATTCGCGTACACCACCTCAGATGTAATGTCCGCGGAAGGCGACGATCCGTTGAAGGGGGTCACAATGCGGGGATCGTTCTCATAGCGGTCACCCGCCACATGCTCGCGTGTCGGACCTGTCATCAGCAGCTTGCCGCCGGAGTTAAAGGCCTGCACCTCGATCTTTTTCGGCAGATTCATCCATGCGACATACGGAACAATCGTCGTCTCCAGGCCCGCGGCCCGGAACTTCGCCGCCACATACTCTGCCGTGGCATGGTCTTCCTTCGACCCGGCCACGTGGGGAGCCGCCGTCAACGCTTTCAGGTCCTGCCCCGCGATCTTTGCGTTGGGCACGGCCAGAAACTCCTGATCCAGCCTGGATTGTGCGGAGAAATCCTTGTATCCAAAGAATCCGGGCTGCTGTTGGGCAACCGCGATTGCGGGCAAAAGAGCTATAAGGACAAGAAAACGCGGAATCCCGTTCAAGGGCAGCTCCTTGGTTCTGGAATTGAATCCCAGCTTACAACAGCTTCACATCTGTGCTTCCCATGCACTATCTGGAACCGTACAATAAAGATCGGCGCGGCACCACCGTGGCCTGGAGGAATCGAGCAAATGTATCCAGAAATTATGGTTATTCCCATGCGCGAAGAGCTTACCCGCGCCGGAATCAAGGAAGCACGCACAGCGGAAGAGGTTGACGCTGCCCTGGCCCGGCCCGGAACAACCATGGTGGTCGTGAACTCGATCTGTGGCTGCGCTGCCGGCAAAATGCGCCCCGGCGTCCGGCTCGCGCTGCAGAACTCCGTTCTCCCCGACCAGTCCATTACCGTATTTGCCGGCCAGGACCGCGAAGCCACGGAGCGCGCACGCAGCTACTTTGACGGCAATCCGCCCACTTCGCCCGCAGTGGCCATCCTGCGCGATGGCAAGTTGGTCTACCTTATGCAGCGCTTCGTGATTGAATCCAATCCGGCTCAGGCGATCGGTCAGGAACTGGCCCGCGTCTTCAATGAAGTCTGCGCCAGGACCACCGCATAACCCTGTGTCCATTTACCAAAAGGCCCCGCGCTTTGCGGGGCTTTTCCCTTGCTGGATGATTCAACTGCGCCGGCTGGCCACATGCTGGTAAACCTCGACGTATTGCTTCGCCGGACCCTCCCAGGCGTACGACTTTGCCATGCCGTTCCGCATAATCCTGGTCCAACTGTCCTTATCGTCCCGGAAAGTCTCCAGCGCGCGCTCCAGGGCCGCGTAAAACTCCTCCGCTGTCTGGTTGATGAACTTGAATCCCGACCCATTTCCGGTAGCCGGGTCCCACTCATCCACTGTGTCGTCCAGCCCTCCGGTCGCATGCACCACAGGAACCGTTCCGTACTTCATGCTGTAAATCTGGTTCAGGCCGCACGGCTCATAGCGCGACGGCATCAGGAAGATGTCGGAGCCGGCCTCCACCTTGTGCGCCAGCATGTTGTCATAAGCAATCTTGATCGACACCTTGTCTTTGTACTCTTCCTGGATGGATCGGAACAGTTCCTCGTAATCCGGCTCCCCGGTTCCCAGCGCGACCAGGAATACATCCCCGCTCAGCAATTTTGGAGCAATCTCCGCAATCAGATCAAAACCCTTCTGGGTCGCGAAGCGCGAAACAATTCCCAGCACCGGCGTATCGTCCGCAACATGTTCGGCGCCAAAGGCATGCAGCAGGTCGCGGCGGCACTCCTTCTTACCCTTAAGATTCTCCGGCGTGTAGTGCGCTGCGATGTTGTGGTCCGTCGCCGGATTCCACTCTTTATAGTCCACTCCATTCAGAATCCCCTGCAAATCCGCGGCCCGCATGCGCAGCGTGGCATCCAGTCCCTCTCCGAACTCCGGGGTCTGGATTTCTTCCGCATACTTGCGGCTCACGGTTGTGATTGCGTTGGAGTAGACGATGCCGCCCTTCAGATAATTGAACGTGTCGAAATGCTCCACGTGGTCCATCGTGAATATTTCCCAAGGCAGCAGCAGCCGCTCCGTCGTCTGCGGGGCAAACCATCCCTGATAGCCGGCATTGTGAATCGTTAGCACCGTTCCTGCGTTGCGGAGCGCCGGATCAAGGTAGTAGACCGTCCTCAGATACACCGGAATCATGGACGTCTGCCAGTCATGAACATGGAAGACATCCGGCACGCCCAGTTGTTTTGAGGCCTCAAGCACCGCGCGAGAAAAAGCTCCGAAGCGCTCCCAGTTGTCCAGGTAATCGCCGGCTGGCGTCGAGTATAGAGCCTCCCGGTCAAACAGCTCGGGGCAATCCACAAAATAGAACTGCACTCCGTCACGTATCCCTCCGTCCAGTACAGCCGCAAACCGGTTGTAGGACTGGAATGGTATCGTCAGGCTGAGGATGGCTGCTTTATTCTCCGGCGCGCGCTCCCGCACCTGCCGGTAGTAAGGCAAATACACTGTCACCCGATGCCCCAGCTTCACGACCTCGCGCGGCACCGCGCCAACAACATCCGCCAATCCGCCGGTTTTTACATAAGGAGCGCATTCAGAGGCAGCAAAAACAATGTGCATAGAGGGTCGTGCTCCGTTTTATTCTCTAAAGATGCAGACTGATAATTGGATGCAGGGCAAAGATTTTGGTAGCGCAAAACCTGAGTCTATACCGTACGCTCCAGCAACACTGATTTGCCGTGAGGGAGTTTGAGACAAAAGCCTAAACTCGGCCAGAATTTTCTTGTCGACCCCGCCGCGTGCGCGGCAATTGTTAGTTCCCTGGGGGATGTGTCCGCGCACACAGTGGTCGAAATCGGCCCAGGCGCCGGAGCAATCACTGAGATGTTGGCTCCGCGCGCGGGACGGCTCATCGCGATCGAACTCGATCACGACCTCGCTCTGCGGCTACGGGCGCAGTTTCCTGACGTCACGGTTATTGAGGCGGATGTCCTGACGGTCGACTTTGCCGCTCTGCGCGAGCGGGAAGAAAAACTGCTCGTTGTCGGCAACCTTCCCTACTACATCACTTCACCGATTCTGCTCCATCTGTTCAACGCCAATCACGTGATCCGGACCGCCGTCATCATGATGCAACGCGAAGTTGCCGAGCGCATCCTCGCCGCGCCCGGCTCCAGCGATTACGGTATTCTCTCCGCCACCACGCAACTCTACGCGCAGGTCGAGCGCATTCTTGACCTGCCCCCGGAAGCCTTCATGCCTCCGCCACAGGTTCACTCTGCTGTTCTCAGGCTCACCCTGCAGTCGCGATTCGCGGAACTGGAAGTTGAGCCGAAGCCATTCCTTAGCTTCCTTAAATCAGGTTTGGCGCAGAAACGAAAAACCCTCGCAAAGAATCTCCGCGCCGCAGGATTCCGACCGGCCGATGTGACGGCTGCATTGGAAGCAACTGGAATAGCCTCCATGGCCCGCGCGGAACAGGTCGACCTTGAGCGAATGGCCGCCCTGTTCCAGGCTCTTGCGCGTTAGCGGTGCGGACGCCCCACCGGATGCGACTCAGGAGCACGCATAACCGGAGGTGCCATACGCATTGGCTCTGGACGCGGGGCCGGCGGCGGGCCGGAAGGTCTGCCGAAATACCGAGGCGCGGGCCCGGGATGATATACAGGTGCGGGCCGGGGATGGAATACGGGCGCTCTTCCTCTGTTCACCCCACCACCCGGCTGTGCCGGAAGCGAGTATCTCCGGCTCGGACGATAGACCATGCGCCCTCCACCGCCAGTATTGGGCTGATACCAGACTCCCCGATAGGCGCGCCGGACCATTACACCGGGATTGGCCCTCTCTATCGTGTTGGTGAAACCTTCGCCCATCGGTCCGCCCTGATAAGGATGGACTGAATGCCGGATCGGCGTAATACTCCTGCCCTCATATTGAAATGTGCGCGGCTGGGCTTTCTGTACACCCACGGAGCGGAAGAGTTGCGTAAACTTCGGACCACGGTCCACCGCGACTAATGGCTCAGCATGAACACGATGATGCCCCGGACGGCGAATCACTGTAGGTCGGCGCGGGGAATGGTAGCCCTCTGGTACCGTCCAGATCACCGCATAGGGATACCAATTTTCATCTAAATCCATTCCGCCCCAGCCGCAATTTCCTGGGAACCACATCCATCCGAACCCACCGAACCAACTCCATGCGCCGCAGCGGTACGGCCACCAGCCCCACGAATAGCCGGAAATCCACGTATAGCCGATGCCGCTGTAGTATCCCCAGTAGCCAACCCCGTAGGGGTCCCAATTCAGGCCCACACCCGACGGCGTCCACCCCATGCCGTAGCCTGGAATGTCGTACCAATACCCGTAGGCATCCAGATCGCTCCACGCCGGATTGTCAGGATTCCCTGCATCGGCCCGCGCCTCGGTCGCACTCTGATCCAGTTCCGCCAGTCCTTCATCCCGGTCGGAATTCCACTGGTCCCAACTGTTCGCCGCCACGCTCTGCAGTAGTTCATATTCATTCGAACTGGCCGAGTCGAACCGTGCCGATTGGTTCGTGTGAATATCGGCCGACAATCCATTGTCGTTGCTGATGTGCACGCTCCCATGCATGACGGCGAGTTCCGGCGTACTGTCCAGATCAATCCGGAAAATGCTCCCATCGTTCGGAGCTATGCTGTCCTGGCCAAGCTGGACGGTGTATTCGCCTCCTCGCCCGTTCAGCTCGTAATAGGTAAGGCCGGTATCGGCTTGGATCACCGTGACGGTAGTGCCATCCGAATTGCGGGTCAGCTTTGGAATGATCAGCGAACTGTTCGGAGTAATACGTGCTACGCTGCCGTCTTCAAACTGAATCTCAGCCCGGCCGTCCTCCGCAGTAACAAACTTCATTCCCTGCATCACGGGCATATTCAAATGCGCCTGGTCGAACGCAATTTCGCCGTCCTTAAATACCTGCACCGTTCCCTGCACATCGCTCAGCCGCACCGCACGCACACCTGTGGCTGCCGGGCTTTGCTGCAGCGATGGCTGCGTGTCCGCGGGCGGAGCCGGCGCCGAAGCCTGATCCTGCGCCACCGCAAATATGCCGCTCACCAGAAGCGCGTATAGAACCAGGCAACCAGCGAAGTTTTTCCATTGCAAAATTGGGCGCCGCATCTTGCACCTCCCCTTGAGCCTAAACCCTCTACTAATTACAACGCACTTGCCTGCGAAAAAGTTTCGCCCGCGCGTGCAGGACAGCTTCATTCCTCATTTGTATCGTTTGAATTGCCTTCCAGGATGACTACCGCGTCATAGAGGCTTCATGCAGTAGCTTCTGCGCTCGCGCTCGCGCCTGGTTCATCACTGCGTCGTCAGAGGAAATCGACTCGAGCACCGAAGCGATATTTTCAAGTTCAAGCGCTTGTTTGTCGACCACCGCTTCCTGCAGAGCAGCAAGCTCGACATCCAGTGAAAGCCGATCATAGCGATGCTCACTCTGCAGTTCCGACCCGATCGCCAGGGTATAAGCCACCGCCATCAGCTTTGCCGCAACGTTGTTAACTCCCTTCTTGTGAGCATAGTTGAACGTACAGCTGCCACGGCCGTCCGGCCCGGAATAGGTCAGTGTCTTTTTCCCTGTAAAGGCGACCCTCTGATGCCCCTGACAATTCACCGCAAAAAAATGGCTTTTGCGGGCCACGGAAAATATCTCAGCCAATACTGGGTTGTGGACACGAATTGCGCGATCCACAGGCGCCGCCGCGGTGTCGTCTCCGGACGGGGTGTAGGTAGCTTTGTAGACGCCTGTTCCATCCTCACGAATCGTCAGCGAGTACTGCGCGGGTTCCACACTGGGATTTGCAACAGAGAATACAATTTGAGGCTGCACTGATACCGCAGCCGTCAGGGCCATTGCAACACCGGCAGTAAGAACCACAAACAGTACACCGACCAGCTTCATCCACTTAATCCGTTTATGCGCACAGAATAAACTGAAGAACGGGAACCCGATCACCCTGATATGAACACCACCATAAGCCGCCGCGACTTCTTAATCAAGGCAACCACCGCGACTGCAGCGGCCTGCGCCTGTGGCCCTGTCCTCGCTCAAGACAAGGACGCGCTGCGCACGGCCTTGTCACCTGCCGCAACCGGCGGATTTTTTGACGCGGCCGCAAACCGGCTTGCCTATCAATCCAGTTCAATCGACGACAACCGTACCGCCCATCTGGTGACTGACGGCAGCCGTCAGACCGTCTGGGAATCCCAACCCGGAGGAGAACAATGGATTGCCATTGACCTTGGCGAGACCCGCCCCATCGATCATCTGACCATTCACTGGGGACACCCCTTCACATCTGCCTATCGCATCCAGGTAGCGACTGAACACGCGCCCAACAGCCACGCAACCGTGCACCTGCCTTGGCGCACGGTGTATGAGAACCCCCATGGCGCGGGCGGAACCGAGCAGATTCCGCTCCATTCCATCCCTGCCCGGAACATCCGGCTGATTGCCACACTCCCCTCCAACCAGACACTCGCCATTACCGAAGTCAAAGCATGGAGCCGCGAGGGCGCGCCCGCCCAGCCTGCGCCTCCGCAAAATCTCACCGCACAGGGAGCCGAACTCACCGAAGGCTGGTCGCTCCTAAGCACGATGTTCAATGCGAGCTCGCCGGAAGAAATATCATCGCCGAGCCATACCTCGCACCGATGGCTGCCCGCCGTTGTCCCCGGAACGGTGCTGGCCAGCTACCTTGAGGCTGGCGCAATCCCCGCCCCCTTCTATGCCGACCAGAAGGAACAGGTATCGGAAGCCTTCTTCACGCACAATGACTTTTGGTATCGCAACACGTTCCATATCTCGGATGATTGCCGCGGACGCCGCCTATGGCTGGTCTTCGAAGGTATCAACTGGAAAGCCGACGTCTATCTGAACGGCGCCAGACTCGGCTCCATTGCCGGAGCCTTCGTTCGCACACGCTTCGACATCACACACGCCGCCGTCGCAGGAGGCGCAAATTGCGTTGCCGTGCTGATTCATCAGGTGGATCATCCTGGGCCGGTCCAGCACAAAATCCTCGGCGGCCACTATCGCAACGGAGGCGTCCTCGGTCTCGACAGCCCCACATTCCTGGCCAGCATCGGCTGGAACTGGCTGCCCACCATCCGCGGACGCAACATTGGCATATGGAACCATGTTCGCTTTGAGACGAGCGGCGATGTCATCCTCGAAGACCCGTGGGTAGCAACTGAAACCCTGGCGCACAACAACAGCCGGGCCACGCTCGCCGTCAAGACTGGCCTCCGCAACCTGGCCGGTAAAGCCGCGACCTGCACACTCGCGCTCACGCTTGGCGACAGCCATTGTACCCAGCAGATCACACTACAGCCGGGCGAAATGCGCGCAATTGAAATCAACACGCAACACTGGCCTGCACTCGACATTCCGCATCCGAGTCTCTGGTGGCCCAACGGATACGGCGAGCCCGCGCTTCATACGCTTAGCCTCATCCTTCAATGCGACGACGCCTCCAGCGATGAGAAATCCGTCACCTTCGGCATCCGCAAATTCGACTACCACACGGACGGCGGTATCCTCGCCATCTACGTGAACCACTGCAAAATCCTATGCCGCGGCGGCAACTGGGGCATGGATCAGGGCATGCTGATGTGTGACCGTGATGGTTACGACCTGCGCATCCGTATGCATCGCGACATGAACCTGGTGATGATCCGCAACTGGGTCGGCATGGTGGGACGCGACGAGTTCTACGGCGCCTGCGACCGCTACGGCATCCTCGTATGGGACGACTTCTGGCTGGCCAATCCCGTCGATGGGCCTGACCCCTCGGATCACGCCATGTTCATGAGCAACGCGCTCGACAAGATTCGCCGCGTCCGCCATCACGCCAGTCTGGCACTCTATTGCGGACGCAATGAGGGCCATCCTCCGCCAGACATTGACGCGGGCCTGCGCAGCGCGACCACGGAACTTGATGGAACACGCTTCTACATCCAGGCTTCGGCTTCCGGCCTTGTTACCGGACATGGCCCTTACGATAACCAGGATCCCGCCTGGTACTTTGAGCACCGCGGTACGACGTTCCATAGCGAGCAAGGCATCGTCTGCGTTCCACCCGTCGAAAGCATGCGCGCCATGATGCCGAAGGAGTCGCTCTGGCCCATCAGCGATATGTGGGCCATCCATGACTATCAGGAACCGCGTTCCGTGCTCTACACCCAACGCATCGAACAGCGCTACGGCCCGCCCTCCGGCATCGAGGACTACTGCCGCAAGGCGCAGCTACTCAATCTGGAAACAGCCAAGGCCATCTACGAATCGTTACAGAGCCGTCAGGGCGGCGGCCAACTTATCTGGATGACTCAGGCGGCATGGCCCGCGCTCATCTGCCAGCTCTACGACTATACCTTTGAGCAAACCGGAGCCTACTTTGGCGCAAAGACCGCCTGCCGGCCTGTACATATCCTGTGGGACCAGTTCGCCGGCGTTGTTAAGGTTGCCAACAACACGCCCCATCCCCAACGCAAACTCCAGGCGGAGGCATGGATCTACGACCTTAACGGGCACGAACGGTGGCACAAGCAGATCGCTCTCAACGTTGCCCCGGCAAACGCGCAAACCTGCTTCCCGCTCGATCTGCCCAGCGACCTCACGCCTGTCTACTTCGTAAAGCTCCTTCTCAGCCGGGACTCCAACATGCTCTCGGATAATTTTTACTGGGCTTCGCTGCAACATGAGGACTGTACATTCCTGAACCGCCTTCCGCAGGTGAACCTTCAGGCGACTGCACGCCTCGCACCCGGTCCCGAGCATCCAATCATAGCCACGGTTTCGAACCCGGCTTCATCCATTGCGCTGGCCGTTCGGCTCAAAGTTGTGGACGCCATGGCAGGAGACCGGATTCTTCCAATCATGTATGATGACAATTATTTTTCTCTTCTCCCCGACGAAACACGACAGATCAAAATCAGCTTTCCAGAATACTCAACCATGAACAAACCACTTCAGATGCATCTGGAAGGCTGGAACGTTGGGCCGTACACCATCCACATCCATTAAGTAACACCTCACGCACAGGAGATAGCCGTACGCATGACTGCATCAGGTACAACCATCTCAGCAGACCAGGCAGGCTCCCTCAACATTGGGGGAGATATAACCGTTAACCGGCTTGGGTATGGCGCCATGCGTATCACCGGCAAAGGAATTTGGGGCCCCCCGGAAGACCGGGCCGGAGCCCTGGCTGTCCTGCGCCGGGCCATCGAGTTGGGAGTCAACTTTATCGACACGGCAGACTCCTATGGCCCATTCATCTCCGAAGAGATCATCGCCGAAGCGCTCTATCCCTATCCCAAAGGCCTGGTCATCGCCACCAAGGGAGGATGGCTCCGTTGCGGCCCGGCACAGTGGCTGCATAATGCCAGCCCGCAGCATCTGGTAGAAGCCGTCCACGGCAGCCTGCGGCGTCTGCGGCTCGATCGCATTGACCTCTACCAGCTTCACGTTCCCGACCCTGCCGTCTCCTTTGAAGCCTCCCTGGAGGCGCTGGTCCGCATGCGCGAGCAGGGTAAAATCCGCCACATTGGCCTCTCCAACGTTACGCAGGAGCACGTCGAGCGCGCCAGCAAAATCGTTCCCATCGTCTCCGTCCAGAACCGTTACAGCTTCTCCGACCGCGAATGGGACTACCTGCTGAACTACTGCGAATCCAAGCACATCGCATTTCTTCCCTGGAGCCCCCTGGCACAGAACCGCAAGGCGAACGAGGTTGTGGAGAAGATTGCGGCCGCCCGCGAGGTCTCACCCATCGTCGTGTCACTGGCGTGGCTGCTGTGGCGTTCGCCCATCATGCTGCCAATTCCCGGTACTTCGTCCGCGAAGCACCTGGAAGAAAACATCCAGGCCGCGGCCTTCAGGCTGACAGCAGGTGATATCTCGCTGCTGGGGGCTGTTCTTCCCGTGCCCTATAGCCTGCGATAACCAAAAACCGGAGCGTTCCGAATTATGGCTCGGAGCGCTTCCGCCACGCGTCAATTGCCTGCCGAATCGCTGCCGGCGCAAGGTTGCTGCAGCGCATCTTGTACTCGGGAATTCCGCCCAGCGCTTCGGCAACGGCTTGCTCGGTGATCCGGTAAGCCTCTTCGACCGGCTTGCCCAGCACCATCTCGGTGGACATAGAGGAGCACGCGATGGCCACCGCACAACCCATACATTTGAACTTCACTTCTTCCACCATGCCGTTTTTCACGCGCAGCGTGATCAGGACCGTGTCGCCATCAAAAGGACTCTTCACCAGCGCCCGGCCCGACGGCTCCGCAACGCTGCCCGTATTGCGCGGGTTCGCATAATGGTCTTTGACCTGGTCACTATACAAAGCAATTCCCCTTGCTTGAAGCCTAAACCAGACGCGGCATAGGATGAAGTCAGGAATATGAGAAACGATCTTTACAGCAAAGCCGCTGAACTTGCCTCGTCGGGAAGCTCCTTCGCCGTGGCGACCGTGGTCCGCGTCGAAGGCTCGTCTTCAGCGCACCGCGGCTCCAAGGCCATCATCGACTCCGACGGGAAGCTGGTCACCGGATGGGTGGGGGGCGGCTGTGCCGAAAGCGCCGTCCGGAGCGAAGCACTCAAGTCGATCGAGACGGAAAAGACCCGGATGATCACCATCGATATGAGCGACGAAGAACTCGGCGTAGGCATGCCGTGCGGAGGAACCATGGATATCTTTATCGAGCCTGTGCTGCCCAAGCCGGAACTACTCATCGTGGGCCACGGCCGCATTGCGGAGACCCTTGCCACGCTCGGCCATCTCATGGGCTTTGCGATCACCGTCAATGATCCCGCGGCTGAGAGCGCGGCATTCCCCTCGGCGGAGAAAATCGTCACCGAAGACTTCGACCTTACGGAAACTCCCATCGGCCCCCGGACCTGGGTCGTCATTGCCACGCAGCATAAACGCGACCATCTCTGGCTGCAGAAAGCGCTGGAAGGCAATGCTGCCTATATCGCCTTGATCGCAAGCCGCCACCGCTCGGCGCTGGTGCTCGACTATCTTCGAGTTGCCGGAGTTTCCGAAGAAAAAATTGCAATCGTGCACGCTCCCGCCGGCCTCTATCTTGGAGCGGCCACGCCCGAGGAGATTGCGCTGAGCGTCCTCAGCCAGATGGTTGTTTTGCGCCGCGGCGGAAAGGCTGGCGCTCCGGACGACGCAATGCACGCGCAGGCGGACGCCAATGTCGACGCACTCATCCGCCAATGCACAGCCGAAAGCGTCTCTGGCTAGGCGCCCGACCGATTCCGTAACCGCTTGTAGTCTTCGCGGCTGTCGATATCCAGCACCACACCCTCATCCTCCACATCGACGGGAAGCAATCTCTCCGCATGGCCGCTAAAAAGTGTACGGAATCCCGTGTCCCCCGTAAGCCTCATCGCCTCTGCAAAGACGGTCCGATCCAGCAGCACCGGGTTCCCCCGCTTGCCCTTGTAATGTGGAACCACAAGCTTCGCGCCGCCTTGCTTATAGGCGTGAATAATCAAGTTCATCGTCTCCGGCTTCACAAATGGCTGGTCCGCAAGCACAATCAACGCCGCATCCATCTCCTGCTCCAAAGCTGCCAGCCCCACTCGCAGCGAGCCAGACATTCCTTCCGCGTAGTCTTTATTGATCGCAATCTTCGCACCACGCAGCAATTCGGGCGGGAGCTCGCGCTGAATCTTCTCTGCCTCATGGCCCAGCACCAGAACAATTGCATTTACAGCCGATGCGCGTACGTTCGCGAGCGCCTGCTCCAGCAGCGTGCGGCCCTTCACTTGAAGAAGCTGCTTCGTCTCACCCATGCGCTTAGAACGGCCCGCAGCCAGCACCACCGCACCCACCCCGCTGCTCACGCTCATCTTGTCGTCAGTACTCATTCTGCTTCGCACCTTCTCTACCGTTGCCATGCAGGTCCCACGCAAGCGTGCACCCCTCACACCGCGGCGATTTGCGGCAGTGCCGCTTCCCCACTTCCACCATCAGCGCATGAAATTCATTGCAATGCCGTGCGCGTTCCTCCTCCGGCTCGTTCGCGAACATCGCTTCACCCAATGCCTGAATTTCCGCGTACTTCGCATTTTCCGCAACCAGACCGTGCCGCGTAACCACGCGCCGCAAGTACTCATCCACCACAATTGCCGGATGTCCCAGTGCATACAGCAAAATGGCGTCCGCCGTCTCCGGCCCCACACCGGGAAGAGCCAACAGGCGCTTGCGCGCAATATCCGGGCTTTCGTCTGCCAGGTTTTCCAGCGACCCGCCGTAATAATTGTCGAGAAATGCTACGAACGCCTTGATAGCCGCTGCCTTGCGTGTCATGTAGCCGGACGGCCGAATCAGCTCCCGCAGCTCGCTCTCCGGCAGGTCTCGAATCCCTGCTACGTTCAACAGCCCATGCGCGTCAAGGTTGGCAATCGTTCGTTCGACCGAGGTCCACGCCGTACTCTGCGTCAGGTACGCACCCACGACCACTTCAAAAGCCGTCCTGGCTGGCCACCACTGCTGCGGCCCGTAAGCTTCTTCCAGGCTCCGATACAGCGCGAGCAGCCGCCCGGTGGCGCTGCTGACGCTCATCCCTGGCCTCCGCCCTCGTTTCCCTCGCGCAATTGCTGCTTCCACCCCAACAGCTTGGCGCGCACTCCAGCAGCCTCGGCCTCGGTAATCTTTCCCTGGTGCTGGTACAGGATCGACAGACTGGTATACGCCAGCACATCGTCCGGGTCTGTAGCGATCAGCTCCCGTGTTACACGGATTGCCTCATCCAGCTCGCCCGTGTTCTTCAGTGCATGAATCAGCCCGTGCACCGCGTCCCGAAACCCGGCGTCCGCCGCCAGGCTCGCGCGAAACCCCTCGATGGCCGCGCGCAGATTCCCCTCTGCCATCCGTTCAATGGCAGCATCGTAAAGCTCTTCAGCAAGCACTCTCGAGCCTGATGTGGAGGCATGCGTCATCTTTCTTCATCATAGCCTTTCGACCTCCGGTAATCGGCTGCTGGAATTGCGGCAGGCGACGTTCCGTTCGATCATGAGCGTGCTACTTCCGGGTGTATTGACGAGAGCACACACCGGCCAATACAGCGGTACCCTCACATGCCCCGGCAACAGCAAACCCGGCCACACCGGGCCGGGTCTGTCGCAGATTCAGGTTTGAGGGAAGCCTTAGTTCGCCTCCACTCCGTGACATTTTTTGTATTTCTTTCCGGAGCCGCACGGGCAGGGATCATTGCGCCCAACCTTTTCCCCGGTTCTGCGCTGCGTCATCTGGCGGCTCTCTTCTCCGGCGCCGGCCATGCGCGCATGCTCCAGTTCCCGCGCCTTCTTGCGGCGGAACTCCTGCTCAATGGAATCAATTGTCGTCTCCGGCGCAAGATCCTTGTGGAATAACGGGACACCCTCATGATGGCCATTTCCGCCAGTGCTGCCATCCAAAATCGCCGAGGCCACCGGAGGTGCAGCCGGGACCGAAGTCTTTCGCCGCGTCGGAATATGCACCGGCCTGCCGTCGGGTCCGATGATCTGCATCAGGAACAGATAGCGCGCTGTGTCCTCCTGGAACCGCACCATCATCTCTTCGAACATCCCGAAGGACTCTTTCTTGTACTCCACCAGGGGGTCTTTCTGCCCATAGCCGCGCAGTCCGATTCCCTCCTTCAGGTGGTCCATGTTCAGCAGATGGTCTTTCCAAAGTCCGTCCAGCACGCTCAGCATAATCATGCGCTCGTGCGTGCGCATGGCAATTTCGCCGATGATCTGCTCCTTGGCCTCGTAGAGCTCCTTGAGCCTGTCGAACAAAGCCTCGCCGAGCTCGTGCCGCGTCAGCTCTGATGTATCCAGCCCTTCGGCAGTCACGTCAAAGCCGAACTGCTCGATTAGCTTCGCCTTCATCCCGTCCATGTTCCACTGTTGAGGATGCAGCCTCTCCGGTGCAAACTCATCCATCTGATCGCTCAGGATATTCGCTACGTAGTCCTCAACGATCAGTTCCTTCTGTTCCAAGCCCTCCAGCAGACGCTTGCGGGTACCGTACACCGCCTCACGCTGCTTGTTCATCACGTCGTCGTACTCAAGCAGATGCTTACGGGCTTCAAAGTTTTGCGCTTCCACCTGCTCCTGGGCCTTCTCGATACGCCGCGAGATCATCTTCGACTCAATCGGTACGCCCTCTTCCATCCCCAACTTCTGGAGCAGGGTCGAGACCCACTCCTTGGCGAAGATGCGCATCAGGTCATCTTCGAGCGACAGGAAAAAATTCGACGAGCCCGGATCACCCTGACGGCCGGCACGTCCGCGCAACTGATTATCGACGCGCCGCGACTCGTGACGCTCTGTGCCGATAATATGCAGGCCACCTGCGGCAATAACGTCGCCGCGCTCCTTGGTCGCGCGTTCCGCATGGACACCGTACGTCTGGTCCCAAATTTCCTGCCCCGTCTCGTACTCCTGCCCCTGGTAGTAGAAGCGCAGCATTCCCGGCGCCGCCATGGGGTTAATGGCGCCCTCTGACGCGCTGATCGCGCGCGCCGTGCTCTTCTTCACGAGTTCCTGCTTGGCTACAAAGTCCGGATTGCCGCCCAGCAGAATATCCGTTCCGCGCCCGGCCATATTGGTGGAGATGGTCACCATTCCCAACCGGCCGGCCTGGGCCACAATCTCCGCCTCGCGCTCGTGGAACTTGGCGTTCAGCACCACGTGCCGTACGCCCTTGCGCTGCAGAATCTGCGACAGCACCTCAGACTTTTCAATCGATGTCGTGCCGACCAGCACCGGGCTTCCGTTTTCGTTCAGCTCCGCAATCTTGTCCGCCACCGCATAGTACTTCTCCTTGGCCGTGCGGAACACAACGTCCGGATTCTCTTTCCTCTGCAAAGGCTTGTTCGTCGGAATCACCACAATGCCGAGCCTGTAGATGCTGTCGAACTCAGATGCTTCCGTCTCCGCAGTGCCGGTCATGCCGGCCAGTTTCTTGTACATGCGGAAGTAGTTCTGGAAGGTGATCGTCGCCAGCGTCTGGTCTTCCCGCCGGACGGTCACGCCCTCCTTGGCCTCAACCGCCTGGTGCAGGCCATCAGACCAGCGGCGGCCCGGCATCATGCGGCCCGTGAACTCGTCCACAATGATGATTTCGCCCTCTTTCACCACGTACTGCACGTCACGCTTGTAAAGCGAGTGCGCTTTGATGGCTACTTCCACGTGGTGCTTCAGGTCCCAGTTTTCCGGGTCGGCAATGTTGCCGATGCCCAGCAGCTTCTCAATCTTCTCCCAGCCATCGTCGGAAACGGAGATCGTCTTATGTTTCTCGTCGACCGCGTAGTCGCCGGTCAGAATCTTCGTTTCGCCCTGCTCGATTTCTTCGCCTTCTTCCAGCGACGGAACAATGCGGTTCACCCGAACATATTTGTCCGTCGTCTGGTCGGTAGGACCGGAGATAATCAGCGGCGTACGCGCCTCGTCGATCAAAATCGAGTCGACTTCGTCCACGATGGCGAAGTTATGCCCGCGCTGCACGCAGTCGGAAATTTCAAATTTCATGTTGTCGCGCAGATAATCGAAGCCGAACTCATTGTTCGTGCCGTAAGTGATGTCGGCGCCGTAGGCCTCGCGACGCTGCTCGTCGCTCAAATCGTGCACAATCACGCCAACCGTCAGGCCCAGAAACTCGTAGATCTTGCCCATCCACTCAGCGTCGCGCTTGGCCAGGTAGTCGTTCACCGTGATCACATGCACACCGTGCCCGGCCAGCGCATTAAGATACACCGGCAAGGTCGCCACGAGCGTTTTGCCTTCGCCAGTCTTCATTTCGGCGATCTTGCCCTGGTGAAGCACTATGCCACCTATCATCTGGACGTCGAAATGGCGCATGTTCAACACACGCCGTCCCGCCTCCCGAACCACGGCAAAGGCCTCATGCAGAATCTCGTCCAGGACCTCTTTTTCTACTTCTTCCCGCGCCTTTTGATCTTCAACGCCCTCAAGGGCTGCCGCAATCCTGGTGCGAAACTCATTCGTCTTCGCCGGAAATTGCTCGTCAGAGAGCGCCTGCATCTGCGACTCCAGCTCTCCAATGGCCTGAACCCTGGGCAGCAGGCGCTTTACGGCGCGATCATTGCTTGTTCCAAAAATTTTGGCTAAAGTGCTACCGATCAACGTGATTTCCTCACTTACCAGTGTAAATGGTAGTGAGAAAATTCCCGAACCTCCTCAAACCTCCATCAGGAACCGACGCAATTCCTAACGATCTAATTCTTCCCGGCCTTGTATCCTGCCTTTTGCGCGTCGGATTTTGTCATCCACTTTCCTTCCCGGGTTCTTCCATACCATCTTGTTCCGGGCATGTGGTACACCCTGGAAGTCGTGTTTACCCATACCATTCCGGGCGAGGGAGGGGTCCGCGCAATCTCATGGTGATGACGCCGTGTGTGCCGTTTGGCTATCTTGTCCTTGCTTCGTGTATGCTCACTCGAACGCGAGTGCTCTCCCTGCGCGTGCACCGGATACGGGATCATTACTCCCGTTGTGAATAGGACCAGTAGAATCGCAAGTGAACGGCGTACCTGACCAAGATGCATGTCTATCCTCCCATGATTTCTGCGGACGCATTCGCATCCGTTTTAGGAAGACTTTACGCCTGATTTTCCAGCATTCCATTGCCGGCGCGCAGGATTTTTACTCTTCCGTAACTTGCGGACCAGCCTGCCTTTATTGTTCGCCTGAACCAAAATGGATTTACCCGCCAACCGGCTATAGCCTTTCTCCAGCTGGTGTAGAGGGGACAGATGCCTTGAAGTGGCTTTTTCCTTAAGAAAAAGCCGCCCTGTACGCTGCGGGAAACTCCACAGAAACTGGAGAAATGCCTTAAGCTTCGCCGCCGTCGCGCGCCAGCTTTACGTCGGCAAATACAAAGCCATCGCGCACCACAACTTCCCCGTTCTCAACAGGAATCGCGTGACGAAACATGGGGCCCGCATAAACCATGGTGTGGAACTCGCCCCGTTCTGCGCAGCGGTCGACCCGTGCCGGCATTGCATCGAGCATTTCCTCGTCCAGGTCCCTTCCGGCATATTGCTTTGGCAGTTGATTGGGGTCGAGGCACACAATACGCGCCCGCAGACCGCTCCCGATCATCTCGCGCACCAGCGCATCGGTCGGCAGTCCCCATAACGGAAACAAGGGCGTGAGTCCGGTTCCGGCCAATTTCTCTTCGCGATATCGCCGGACATCCTCAAGAAAGAGATCACCAAAGGCGATGGCCTCGATTCCGTCCGCAATTGCTTCCCCGCATGCCTTGCGCATGGCCGCCTCATACTGATCGTTTGAACAGGGCCAGGGCAGGAAAACGCGGCGCAGAGGTAACCCGGCGGCCTTGGCCTGCGCTTCGAGAATCTCTCGCCGGGTTCCGTGCATGGCCACTCGATCAAACTCGGCATTCATGGTCGTCAGCAGCCCGGCAATCTCGTATTCGCCGGCCTGCCGCAGTACGTGGAGCGCCCACGCCGAATCCTTGCCACTGCTCCATGAAACCAGGACCTTCTTTTTCATAAACTTTCTGCCGTTGAGTGGAATTGGATCACCATTATAAAAATGACTTAAGTCCTACGGAAGAAGGCTCCTCTTTATTTTTGTGCCGTGAATCAAACTCCGGACCGTACGTTCACTCTAACCGGTTTGCGTCCGCCGCTTATACTAAAGCCTTGCGAGCTCATTCAAAATTCGTACTGTCGGCCCTTTCGCCGGCGCAGTTCCCCACACCGTCCATTCCGGAGATTGCCTTCCTCGGCCGCTCCAATGTGGGCAAATCCAGTCTCCTGAATGCCCTGCTCGGTTCCAAGCAGGCCAAGGTCTCATCCACGCCCGGGCGCACGCGGGCCATCAACTTCTTTTCCATTACAGACAGCCCTCAGCGCCAGCAGCCACAGATGTACTTCGCCGATCTGCCCGGTTACGGTTATGCCAAAATCTCCAAGTCCATCTCCGCGGAATGGCCAAAATTTATTGAGCCGTATCTTGCTGAGCGCCCTACAGTCGCGCTCTGTATATGCCTGGTTGACAGCAACATTCCGCCACAGCAGCCTGATATGCAGTTGATCGAATTTCTCAGGCACGCGGGCCGCCACCTCATCGTGGTCGCGACCAAGGCCGACAAACTCTCCGGCAACGGCCGTACCAAGGCACACGCCGCGCTTAAAAATGGCCTTGGCGTTGAGGATGTCCTGCTGTGCTCGGCAAAGACTTCCGCCGGGATCAAGGAAGTCTGGGCCGCCATCTACGCCGCCGCGCAACTGCCTTAGGTCTCGATCGTCCGTTGCTGGCCGTTACGTACCACCTGCACGGCAACCTGAACCACTCCCGCCTTCACTGCGGACTCTACCGCCGCGGCAAAGCGATCCGCCTCGGCCGCTGTCATTCGTACATACCTCTGCCCCGTGTATGTCCGGCCCAGATACCACGGTGACGCCTTCAGCCAGCGCATTCGCCAGTTCTCTTCGGCATTGTCTCCACCTAGTACCTGCTCCGCCAACCCATCCAGAGCCGGCAGCCAGCGCATCGGCTCGCGCGACACACTCCACAGGATCGCGGCAAGCTCATCGTCCTCGCCGGAGGGCGCCCGCAGCATCTTAGCGCCGCGCTCAATCAGATACGGAACCTTAACCGCCAGAATGTCGGGCTGGACGCCACGTGACACAATCTCTGCAATCGCCGTATCGAAGTCCTCTGTCAACACCACGGACGCGGCTCTGCGCTGCCGGACTTCATTCTTCAAAATCCGCAGCGCCTCGTCCAAAGTGTTCACCACAAAGTCACACACGCCAGCGCGCAAGGCCTGCCTGGCGACCGCGGCCTCCACCTCAATCCCCAGCGATGCCACTCCCGCCACGTTCGCAGCCATCACAGTTGCAATACCAGCAGCATCCAAACCGCCACACAACAGCAGGCCGCCCCGGTCCTTACCCAGAGCCGCTAAAGCCGCAAAACGCTCGTAAACTTCGTCAATTTTCGGATTATCCAGCTGCATGCAGGAACTTGGAATCATTCCCTAACTCTAGAACAATCCAGGATGAAGTACTTTTATGTTTGAACCAGGGATGACCAACCGGTGGAAGGCCCACAATCCCACATATGAAAATGGCGCCGAAGGCGCGGTTGCCTGAACGGCCAGCCCTCACCAGGTCGAGTACATCTTGCCGTTTGTGCCTACGTCCTGTGACCCGCTGTGGACGTCATTGATCCCGGTCTCGCTTTGATCTACGCTTTCATACGTGTCCCCGGAATCCGTCACCCATGTGTCTCTCGATTGCGTCATCGGGTCAACCGGAATCGACCGCAGATATCCTGCCTGCACAAGATCATCGAGTGACTCCGGAGCCTTGCCTTTGTCCATCGTGTAGGAGTCGATGGCGTTCCGCATCACATGCAGGTCTTCCTGCAGAACCGCTTCACGCGCCTTCTTGATCTGAGACGTAAAAATAGGAACCGCCAGCGAGGCCAGGATCGCGATGATCGCCATCACCACCACCAGTTCAATCAGCGTAAAGCCGTCTTCCCGCTTCACACTCTGCCCCGCCGATATGTCTCTCAGACGCACGTCTACCAGTCCTTGTATTTCGTTCCGTCCAGCGCCGTGCCATTTGACTTCGAGTACACGTCGAAGACATTCTGGCCGCCCCAGGAGTCGCTGTCCGGCTCGTCCTGATTCGACCGCAGCCCCCAGTCCGTATTCCCCGTCATCGGATCCACCGGAATCTTCCGCAGGAACCGCACCTTCTTGCCGTGTACTTCCACGCCATCCACCAGAGTCTGCAGGTCCGGCGGATAGTTCATACTGTCCACCTTCGTCTGGAACGCGCCCCGGTCCGCCGCGTCCTTGTACGCATCAATCGCGCTGCGCATCTCCCACAGGTCGTAGCGCAATTGCTGCTCCTTCACGCGCTTCACCTGAAAGCGCGCCACAGGAATCGCCGCCGATGCCAGAATCGCCAGAATCGCCACCGTGACAATCAACTCGACAAGCGTCAGCCCATCTTCGCATCCGAGTTTTCGCTGTATTCGCATCTACTGCCTCAGGGCTTGCTGACACCTGCTACAGCGCAGCTTACGGCTGTATCTGCACAATTGCCCGCGAACCCGTTGCCGGAATCGCCTGCTGTGCGCTGTTGCGGACTACAGGCCGCGTAATCACCACTGCCGCAGGCCCCGGAGCTGTCGCCTTAAACGTCAGGACGCACACCGTCCCCGAACCGCTCACGCCATTCGCTCCCGGCGGACGGGATGCGGAGATCGCGACATTCCCGTCTCCGGCATCGCGATGCACCAGCGCGACCGCCTGGCCGTCCTTGCCCAGAAAGTCCATACCCGCACCCGGCTGTGAATCCCCCAGGTCGACGTTAATCAGGCTCAGCTTCGTCTGGTCGTACTGCATCTGCATCGGCACTGAAAACACGTCCAAGCCGCCCACCAGGTTCACCTTCACCTGGAACGTGGATCCAACCTTCGCCTGCTGCATCTCCGGCGCCAGCTTCAACTGCACGGGGGCCGCACTCGAAGCCTGCTGTTGCATATTGGTCACCGCAGCCGCTGCTGCGCCTGCGGCTGTAGCCGGTGCGCCCGCCAGCGACGGAACTACGGATGTCGCCCCAGCCGGAGCAGCCTGCGAACTCAGCGCGGCCTTTACGGACTCATTGTTCAGGTAACGCAGCTGAATACGGTTCGCGGTGCCGGAATCGATCTCCCGCAGGTTCGTTGGGCTCAGCATCTCCCTGCGCACGATATGCGGAATCAACAGAAACACAATCTGGTCGTCCGTCTGCGTCTTGTCGTTATCGCCGAAGATGTACTTCAGGATCGGCAGGTTCGCCAGCCCCGGAGTTCCAGCCTCCGTTTCACTCGTCTGCCGCTGTAGAATGCCGCCCAGAATATTCGCCTCTCCATTCCTTAGACGAATCGTCTGGCTGACCGTACGCTGCGTAATAATCGGCTCTGTAATCCCCCCGATATTCGTATTGCCGTTTTGCGATGAAACACCAATATCCAGTTTCAAAGTCACGTCGCCGTCATAGTGGATCGTCGGCTTCACCTTGATGTTCACGCCTACATCCAGGTACTGGAACTGCGTATTCACCAGCGAACTAACAATCGCCGTCGCCGCGCCCGTCTGGTACGACCCCGTCGCAACCGGAATCCTCTCACCGATCTTCAGCGTTGCCTCTTGCCCATCCAGAACACGAATCTTCGGATTCTGCAGAATTTTGGTCGTCGAGTTGGTCAATAGAAGATTGGCCTGCGCCTGACCGATCGTCACGGCAAAATTGTTTGCATTCAAGTGCGCCAGACTATTCAGCGTCAGGCCATTGCTCGTTGGTGTCGTGGAGCTTGAACTGCTCGACGTCGAACTGGAGCTGCTGCTGCTACTGGTGTTGGAGGCCTGAAAAGCTACACTCGCCGTCTGCGGCAGCTGGATTCCGATGTTGCGCTCATAGTTGCGGCTGACTTCCAGCACGGCAATATCCAGCACCACTTCCGGCTTCGGCTTGTCCAAATCATCAATCAGCTTCTGCGCCAGCAGCAGTTCGTCCGGAGTACCGCGCATAATGATGGCATTCTGGCTGGCGACGCCGTAGATCTTCGCCGTCTGGAACATGTTGCGCAGCGCCGTCTGAATATCGGTGAAGTCATTCTGCTGCGAGACATTCGTCAGATAGAACGTCTGCACCGCCTGCTGCTGCAACTCGGTCCGCTTCACGCGGTTATTCTGCGCCACAAAAATTGTGTTCGGCGTAATCGGCTCCCAGAAGGTATCCGAGATCATGCCGATGATGCGCAAAGTGTCGTAAAGATTCGTATTCGTCAGGTCAACCTGGATGCGCTTCGATGTATAGTCCGGGTCGAACAGCACATTGATGCCTGCGGCCTTGCCCACGGTCTGGTAGACAATCTTGCTGTCCTCGACCATGTGCAGCGTCAACGGCTCGTTGGAGAGCGGCTTCAGATGGACCGGCCCGCCCATATCGCCCATCTCGCGTACTTCCGCCGACGGAACCTGCGGTCCCCCGTTCCCGGTCTGCTGCTTGCCGGATTTGTTCAGGGCCGCCCGGCGTGTCGCGCGAATCTCCTGCCGGGCCAGATCATTGCTCGGATCAATCTGCAGCGCCCGCAAAAACTCGGTCAGCGCCCCGGTCATGTCGCCCTGGCTGCGCAGTGTCTCGCCGCGACTTACGAGCAGAGCCGCAGCGTCAAACCGTACCCGCTCATAGGCGGTCTTGTAACGGAGATCTTCCGGCTTTTCCTGGTAGGCCTGATAGTAGTTCTGATAGGCCGCTTCAATGTCGTTGCGCGCCTCGGCTATCTGTCCCGCTTTGTAGAGCTTCTTGGCCGACTGCCCCTTCGCCTGGACATTCGGGGTTGAGCCAAAAAGGAAAAGTCCCAGGACAAAAATCAGTGCCGCGCTTGGCGCCCACTTCAGAATGCAGTTCTTCATGAAACTCCGGCAGGCTGGCGTTGGAAGCGTCCGTAACCGCGTTACCAGCCGTAACTTCCACGCGCTGTTGCAACTACCCTGACGCACGTTGAGTATAGCAGCATCCCTATGCCGTCCGCCGCGCCCCGGCTGCTGGTCTTTACGTGCTAGCATTGAATTTCGGACCCCCAAGTATGCCCCGCCAGGTCACACATTCCAACGTTCAGGCTCCTCAGAAGAACAAGCCCCGCGATCCCGTCGCCGCCGGTGATCGTGACGCCGCCGTCAACCGGGCGGCCAGCCATACTTACTTCCTTCTCGACCGCGTTGAGGCCGGTGTGGCCCTGCGCGGGACCGAGGTCAAATCCATTCGCGAAGGCAAGGCAAACATCAAGGACGCCTACGGCATCATCCGGGACGGCGAGGCCTTCCTGCTCAATGCCCACATCGGGCCTTATTCCCACGGCAACTCCAGTAATCACGAGGCGCTCCGAACGCGTAAACTCCTCCTGCACCAGGAAGAAATCCGCAAACTCATTTCAAAGACGCAGATCAAGGGCCATACGCTCATCCCCACCCGGCTTTACTTCCGCCGCGGCAAGGTCAAGTGCGAACTGGCCCTGGCCAAGGGCAAACAGGACTGGGACAAGCGCGAAACCGAGCGCAGCCGCGAGGCCGACCGCGAGGCCCGCGCCGCCATCGTCCGCAACAAAGCCAAGTACGCGTCCTAGCTGCCTCTCCGGGCAGACACCCGGCCCCATACGGCGTTAGCATGGCAGGGGTAAGCGGAAAGGTGAACAGCCATGCGAAGAGTCTCGGCTCAGATTCTGGCGGCGCTTCTGCTCGCCATCCCCTTCTTCTGGGTTTCGCTGCTGCACGCCCAGCGTATTCGCGATCCGCTGACGCCCAGGGAAGCCGACCAGATCGCCAATCTCCGCGACCAGCCCAACCAGCGCATTCAGCTCTTCCAGAAGTTCCTCCAGCAGCGCATTGACGCCATCAAGGCCATCGGACCCAGCCCGCGGGCCAATGACCTGAAAACCGATCTGCGCGATAAATATCAGGAGTTTACCCGGCTTTCAGACGAGCTGCAGGACAACCTCGATACATTCGATGAAGCGCATGCCGATATTCGCAAGGCACTGAAGAAGCTGATCCCTGCCGCTACCAGGTGGCCTGCAATTCTCAAGCAGGCTGCTCCAGACCGGACGTATGATTTCTCCCGCGAGACCGCACTCGACTCCGCACAGGGTACCCAGGATCAGGCCAGGCAGCTCTACGAAAGCCAGAAAAAGTACTTCCAGATTCACAAGCACCAGCGCGGCAAAAATGGCACCGGACCGAGCTAACTGACTATCCCCCTGCTCCGCTCCCCGTTAAGCTGTTCTTAATGCACCCGGAAGCCGTAAGCATCTTTGAGCAGGAATACCGCGCAATCCGCCCGCGCGCGCCCATGCCCCCGTTCGATATCCGCTTCCGCCGCTTTACCAGCCTCAACACCACCATCCGCCTGCGCGAGGGCCGCATCAAGGTCAATCTGTCCGACATTCTTGAGGGTGCGCCAGAGCCCGTCCTTCGCGCCATCGCGCACATCCTCATCGCCAAGCTCTATCGCAAGCCCATCGATGCGGCGCACAACAACCGCTTTCGCCGCTTCGCCACCAGCGAAGCCGTCGTCCGCCAGAGTGAGCTTATCCGGCAGGCACGCGGACGCAAGCGCATCTCAACCGCGCGCGGCAGTCACTACGATCTCGACGAAATTTTCGACTCGCTGAATATCCGCTTCTTCCATGGACTCATGGGGCGGCCGCAGCTCACCTGGAGCGAGCACTCCGCGCGCCGCCTGCTCGGCCACTACGACTCGGCACATAACACCATCATGATCAGCCGCATCTTCGACCGCCGCAATACCCCGCGCTATGCCGTCGAGTACCTCATGTACCACGAGATGCTCCACCTCCGGCATCCCGTAAAAGCGAAAAATGGACGCCGCTGCGTCCATTCCCGCGAGTTTCAGGAGGATGAAAAGCTCTTCCCCGAACTCGAATTAGCCAAAAAACATCTGAAGACGCTTTAGTGAAAAGCGTACCCGTTTTACGACTGTCGCTCAGTGCCGTGAATCGGTCTCAGATCCACGACCAACGGGAGTGGCCACGCGAAGCGGCTGCTCGGACGGCAAGCCCTTGCTCTTTGCCCACCAGATCAGCAGCACACCCGCAATCATTGACCCAATACTTGCCACCTGCGCATTGCTCATTCCGAAGTACAACTTCGGGTTGATGCGGATGAACTCCACCAGAAACCGCGCCAGTCCGGTCCACACCAAATATTCGCCCGTAAGCTGACCCAGCGGCTTGGGCCGCTCCGGAGCCCCACGCCGCCACAAGTACCACGCAATCAGCAGCGCCACAATCAGTTCATAAATCGGCGTCGGCTGCACACGGCAGTTCGAGGGCCAGCCGAATTCCGCGCACGTTCCCGCAGGTCCCGTCGTCGGCACCAGTCCATGTGGAAAAGCTATGCCCCAAGGCATCTTCGTCGGAATGCCGTAGTCGCCGTCGCCCGAAATAAGGCAGCCCATTCGCCCTACACCGTATCCGATCGTGGCAGATACCGTACACAAATCGAGCATCCGCAACTTGCCGAGTCCGTAAGCCCGCCCCTGCCACAGCAGCGCGGCAATGCCCAGCGCCAGCCCGCCGAACCATGCGAATCCCGCGCGCGAGAAAATCTCCGCAAACGGGTGCGCCATCAATAACTGCGGGGTCTCCAGCACATGCCACAGCTTGGCGCCAACCACGCCGGCAACGGTCGCAATCGCCACAATACTGATCGCGTCCGCGTCTAGCTTCCAGCGCTTGAAGTTCGCATACAGCGCCCATGCGGCGCACACTGCGGCAAACCACAGCAGGATGCCGAAGGTGCCGATCGTAAGACTGCCAATATGAATAAAGGGATACATGAGGAAGTGACTCCCTCAAGTATACGGGATGGACCTGGTATACGGGATGGACCTGGCTCGACCCGGAACCTATTTGCTACGCGCTCCCACAATCACCAGCCCCACGCCGGCAACCAGCACCACCGTGCTCACCACCGGAGAGATTGGATAGCTCCTCGTCTCTTTGTGCGTCACCTGAATGGGGCCCATGTCCACATCCTTCTTTTTATGTGTGAAGCTGACACCGCCAAACACAAATCCAAGAATTCCTATAGCAATCAGCACGATTCCAACTACCGTTGTCGCTTTCAATCGTGAGTCCTTCTTTCAATTGGAGTTTTGCTGCAACTCACCTTGGGATGCCCTCGGACATAGCGTGGATGTATACCAAGGCCCCATCCGGCCCAAACAAATTCCTGCAAATGCCTCAACCCTTGGCTATTATCAGCCCATGGTTGCCATCATTCCGCTCACCGCCGAGCACTGGGACGCGGTCCGCGCCATCTACCTCGAAGGCATCGCAACCGGCAATGCCACCTTCCAGCAGTCCGCACCCGAGTGGAATGCATGGCACAAGGGCCATCTGCCCAACTGCCGTCTGGTCGCTGTTCGCGATGGCGAAGTGCTCGGCTGGGCCGCGCTTACGTCCATCTCCAGCCGCTGCATCTATGCCGGAGTCGCCGAGGTCAGCGTCTACGTCGCCCAGTCGGCCCAACGGCAGGGTGCCGGCAAAGCGCTCCTCCTCGCCCTCATTGCTGAGGCCGAAGCTGCCGGTATCTGGACCCTTCAGGCCGGCATCTTCCCCGAAAACACAGCCAGTCTTGCCCTTCACGCCAAGGCCGGATTCCGCACCATAGGCACCCGCGAACGCCTCGGCGAAATGAACGGCCGCTGGCGCGACGTCGTCCTCCTTGAACGCCGCAGCAACACCGTCGGAATCTAGCCCGGTCGAGCACGCTCACCCCTCCGCATCACCGGCCATGAAATACTGGGCCATCCTGCGCCCAAACTGTCTTAGACTGGCGCTTACTATCTTTCTCAACAAAGGACATCCGCTTGCGGCGCTTCGCTCTCCTCACCCTCGCAATGCTCTTCTCGCCCCTGGCCTTTATGCACGCTCAGCGGATCGAGGTCACCATCCCCGCCGCCGCCGCACCCATCCACGGACACCTCGTCCTGGTGTTCGCCAAAAAGGACAACCCCCAGCCGCGCTTCCAGCTCAGCGAAAATTACCACACCGCGCAGGGCTTCGGCGTCGATGTCCCCGACCTCGCCCCGGGTCAAACCATCACCGTCGACGCAAAGACCTTCGGCAATCCCCTCCCCTCGCTCGACGACATCAAAGCCGGCGACTACTACGTGCAGGCCGTCTTCAACGTCTACCAGCAGTTCCACCTGGCCTCCGGCAAAACCCTCTGGTTGCCTCCCGACAAAGGCGAGGGCCAGCACTGGAACCGCAAGCCGGGAAACTTCTATAACAAGCCGGTCAAAATCCACTTCGACCCAAAATCCGGTGCCACCCTCCACATTGCGCTCGATCAGGTCATCCCACCGATCAAAGGCACAAACGAAGACCCTGAAGTCATCGCTGCCCAAAGCCCCGCCTCAAAGTGGCTCAAGTACATGCGCTTCCGCAGCCCCGCCCTCAGCAAGTTCTGGGGCCGCGACGTCTACCTCGGCGCATGGATACTCCTCCCCGACGGCTTCAGCGGGCACCCCAAAGCGCACTTCCCCGTTGTCGTCTATCAGGATCACTACCACCCCGGCTTCGGCCCGGTTCCATTTGTTACCTCCAGGCCCGACCCCAAGTCTCCCAACTACCACCGCGAACAGGCCGGGTACCGCTTCTTCCAGGACTGGACGTCGGGCCGCCTGCCCCGCGTCATCATGATTTACGTCCAGAACGCCAACCCCTACTATGACGACTCCTACGATGTTGACTCGGCCAACGTCGGCCCCTACGGGGCCGCCATCAACAAGGAGCTGATCCCGGCGATCGAGAAGAAGTATCGCGGCATCGGCCAGGGCTGGGCGCGCGCTACTTTTGGCGGATCAACCGGCGGCTGGGAAGCCTTCGCCACCCAGATCTTCTACCCCGACATGTACAACGGAGCCTGGGTCGCCTGCCCTGATCCCGTTGACTTCCACGCCTACCAGAACGTCGATCTCTACAAAGACACCAACGCCTTCCACCGACACGGTCCGTTCGCCACCATCCCCATTGCCGGCGACCGCAAGCCCGACGGCACCATCATTGCCAACATGCGTGGCGAATACGGCTACGAATACGTCCTCGGCACCCACGGCCGCTCTACCGATCAATGGGACATCTGGCAGGCTGTCTTCTCGCCCGCCGGCCCCGACGGCTACCCCGCCGAGGTCATCGATCCGCTCACCGGCGACATCAACAAATCCGTCGTCGCCTACTGGCACAAGCACTACGACCTCTCCGCCATTCTCAAACGCGACTGGCCCACACTCGGCCCCAAGCTTGAAGGCAAACTCCACTTCGCCGTCGGCGACGGAGACACCTACTTCCTCAACAACGCCGTCCACCTGTTGCAAAAGCAGCTTGAGGCGACCAGCCATCCCCACTCCGACGCGACCTTCCAGTACGGCCCCGGCATGCCCCACTGCTACACCGGCGGCCCATCCGAATACACCATGCAGCAGAACAGCGCCGACTGGGCCCAGCGCGTCCTGCCTCAAATGACAAAACACATGCTCGCCACCGCCCCACCCGGAGCCGACACGACTTCCTGGCGCTACTGAACCATGCGTGGCGCGCGGTCAGGGGAGTCGCTGGCCGCCAGCAGCTCCCCTGTTCCGTCAAACCTTCCCCTTTTCACACCCTGTCGCGATATTCTTAATCTGTGACCCACGCGAACGCTCATAAAGATTTCCCCATTCTGTTCAGCACCGAACAGATCGCTCAGCGTACCGCCGAGATTGGTCGCCAGATTGACACCGACTTCACCGGCCAGAGCGTCGTCCTCGTCGGAGTCCTCAAGGGCGCGGCCATCTTTCTCGCCGATCTCTCCCGCAGCATCACCATCGACTGCACCTTTGACTTCGTCGCCGTCTCCAGCTACGGCAAAGGCCAGCGCAGCAGCGGGGCCGTCAAGCTCATCAAGGACCTCGACCAGCCCATCGAAGGCAAGAACATCATCATTGTCGAGGACATCCTCGACACCGGGCTCACGCTGTCTTTCCTGCGCAAGCTCCTGCTCCAGCACAGGCCCAAAACCCTTAAGGTCGCCGCCCTGCTCGACAAGCCCTCGCGCCGCCTTGAGAAGATTGACGCCGACTACACCGGCTTCGTCATCCCCAACCACTTCGTCATCGGCTACGGCATGGACTACGCCGAGCGCTTCCGCAATGTGCCCGACATTCGCCTTATGCCTGCCGATTACCCTGAATGATCCTGCGCACCAGAAAAGCAGGCGCGAAAGGAGCTGCCAGCCCGTGACTATCCCCACCTTGGAAGAAACCGTTTCCGAACCTCAGAACTCGCCCTATGACGCGGCTGCTTTTTCCGCTGCGGCGCTTGCCAACCGCCGTTCGCTCGCCGCCGTCATCGACCATACCCTGCTCAAGCCGGAAGCCAGCCGCTCTCAGGTGCTCAAGCTTTGCGCCGAAGCCGCCCAATACGGCTTTGCCTGCGCCATGGTCAATCCGGCATGGGTTGCAACGGCATACTCCGCCCTCGCCGGAACCGGCATTCCCGTCGGCGTCGTCATCGGTTTCCCTCTCGGAGCCGGCCTGACCACCACCAAGCGCAACGAGGCTGAGGCCATGCTGTGCCTTGGCGCCCGTGAGCTGGACATGGTCCTGAACGTCGGACTGCTCAAGTCCGGAGAAAACGCCCTCCTCGAAGCCGACATCCGCGGTGTGGTCGAGGTTGCGCGCGACTCCGGAGCCATTGTTAAAGTCATCCTCGAAACCTGCCTGCTCAGCCTTGAGGAAAAGCTCCTCGCTTCCGAGCTGGCCTGTTCTGCCGGCGTTGACTTCATCAAAACCAGCACCGGATTCTCCACCGGCGGCGCAACCCCGGGTGATGTCTCGCTCATGCGTGGTGTGGTTGGAACGCGCTGCGGTGTCAAGGCTTCCGGCGGCATCCGCACCCTCGACACCGTACGCGCCATGCTCGAAGCCGGAGCCAGCCGCATCGGCGCCAGCGCCAGTGTCGCCATCGTTGAGGCGCTGGACTCCAGCAGTCAGTAAATAGCCTGCGCGATTCCCGCGCAGCTCTTGCAATAGGAAGTAATATTAAAATCACCGATTTCGACAGCCTTTCCAGCGTGCAGTGCAACCGTCTGGAAGGCATATCCCTTGATGACCTGTGAGCGACGAAACCAACCCAACCAACGGACCGCAAGAAGGATTTGAGGGAGACTATCGCCCCTCAGCGCCTGGAGGCTCCGCCTTGTCGGACGCAACGCCGCAAATCCGCGTAGACCCCATCCAGATCCAGTTCCTTTCCCGGCTCGCGGACACGCTTAACACCACGCTCGACCTGCAGACCCTGCTCAAGCGCACCGCCGACCTGGTCCGTGCGGTCATCGATTACCGCATCTTTGCCATTCTTCTCATCAACGACCGCACCAACGACCTCCGCATGCGCTTCCAGATCGGGCACACCGCGGAGATCGAGCGTATGCGCATCAAGATGGGTCAGGGAGTCGTCGGCCAGGTCGCCCAGGAGCGCCACGCCATTCTCGTCAACGATGCCTCGAAGGCTGAAAATTACATCAACGCGAACCCTCAGGTACAGTCCGAGCTGGCCCTCCCGCTCATTGTTAAAAACCGCCTGATCGGCGTCATCGACATTCAGTCGGAACAGCTCGAGTACTTCAAGCCCGAGCATCAGCGGCTTCTCGAGCTCACCGCATCGCGCATCGGCCAGGCCATTGAAAACGCCCGCCTCTACACACGCGTGGCGCGACAGGCACAGACCCTCGAAGTACTCAATGAGATCAGCCGCGAGCTGACCTCCATTCTTGACCCCGACGAGTTGCTCGTGCGCATCAGCCAGCTTTTGCGCCGCTTCATCGACTTCCAGATGTTCTCCATTTGGCTGGTCAACGAGCACGAGCGTGTGCTTGAGAACCGCTTCTCGCTGCGCTTTGGTGAGCGCTTCTACCCCGAGCACATCCTCCCGCTCGACCACGGCCTGGTTGGTGCAGCCATCGCATCGCATCGCCCGGTGCGCGTCTCCGACGTCCGCAAGGACACACGCTACATCATGGTCAACCCCGAGGCCCGCTCAGAGATGGCCGTCCCGCTCATCTACAAGGGCAAGGTCATCGGCGTCCTCGACATTGAGCACACCCGCGCTCACTACTTCAACGAGGACCACGAGCGGGCCCTCACCACCCTCGCCGCGCAAGTCGCCATCTCCATCGAAAATGCGCGCCTCTACCAGCGCGTCACGCAACAGGAGCAGCGGCTGGAGCATGATCTCACTATGGCCCGCGAGGTCCAGCTTCGCCTGCTGCCCTCGGTCAAGCCCAGGCACGTGCAAGCCGAGTTTTCCGCGCGCTTCGTCCCCGCGCGCTCCATCGGCGGCGACCTCTACGACCTCATCCAGTACGACCCCAATCGTTCCGCCATTGTGCTCGGCGATGTCAGCGGCAAGGCCACGCCTGCCGCCCTCTACGCCGCGCTGGTCAGCGGAATCATGCGCTCCGCCGCCAGCCAGTCGCTCTCGCCCTCGGCCATGCTCAAGCTTCTCAATGACTCGCTCCAGGAGCGCAAGGTCGATTCGCAGTATGTCGTCATGCTCTACTCCGTCTGGAACGACGACAACCGCACCCTCCAGATCGCCAACGCCGGAGCCAGTCAGCCCCTTATCTGCCGCAGCGGCGAAGTCGAAACCATTCGAGCCGAAGGATTCCCCCTCGGCCTCTTCCCCGGCGTCGAATACGAAGAATTTTCCCTCTCCACCCAGCCCGGCGACTCCATCATCTTCTTCAGCGACGGCATCACCGACGCACAGAACGACGCCGAAGAACTCTTCGGCGATGAGCGCCTCAAAGCCGTAGTTCAAAAGAACCACCAGAAGTCAGCATCAAAAATCGCCGACGCCATCCTTGCCGAAGTCTCAAAATTTCAGGCCGGCCACGAGCGCTTCGACGACGAAACCGTCGTCGTGCTCAAGGTGCTTTAGGATAAAGAGAGAGCATCTCGCAACAATTTTCCGGAGCCACTCCCTTTGTCACTGACTGAATCCTCCACCGAACGCATCATCGCGCCCGCCCGCAACGTCCTCGGCAGCGTACGCCTGCCTGGCGACAAGAGCATCTCGCACCGTTATGCCCTGCTCGGCGGACTCGCCCACGGCACCACACGCCTCACCAACTTCTCCACCGGAGCCGATTGCGCCAGCAGCCTGGCCTGCGTAGAAGCGCTCGGCGCAAAGGTCACCCGTACGGAAGATTCGATCGAGATTGAAGGCGTCGCCGGCACCTTCCATCCAACCGGCAAGCCTCTCGACTGCGGCAACTCCGGCTCCACCATGCGCATGCTCTCCGGGCTGCTCGCACCGCAGCAGGGCAGCTTCACCCTTATCGGCGACGCGTCCCTCAGCCGCCGCCCCATGGAGCGCATTCGCAAGCCGCTCGCGCAGATGGGCGCACGCATCGACCTCACCGAAGGCCACGCGCCCCTCACCATCCACGGCGCAAAACTCAACGTCATCGACTACACCACGCCCGTACCCAGCGCGCAGGTCAAGAGCGCCGTACTCTTCGCCGGACTCCAGACCCCCGGCGTCACCACCGTCCGCGAAGTCGTCCGCACCCGCGACCACAGCGAACTGGCGCTGCGCGGCTTCGGCGCGGAAGTCACCCGCACGCTCGACTCGGTTTCCATCAGCGGCCCGCAACAGTTGCAGGCCATTCAGGCTGCCGTCCCCGGAGACATCTCATCCGCTGCTTTCTTCCTCTGCGCCGCCGCGCTCTTCCCTGAATCCAACCTCATCTTCGATGGGCTCGGCCTCAATCCCACACGCGCCACGCTTCTCGATGTCCTCACCGCGCTCGGCGCTCACATCGGCGTTCTCAATCTGGAAGAAAAAAACGGCGAACTGGTTGGAACCGTGCAGGTCAACGCGCCGCGCGACGGCCTGACTGGAACCACCATCTCCGGCGCGCTCGCCGCTCAGCTCATTGACGAGTTGCCCGTGCTCGCCGCCATCGGCCCCTACACCAGGAATGGCATCCGCATTCGTGACGCCAAGGAACTGCGCGTCAAGGAATCTGATCGCATCGCGCTGGTTGCGGAAAACCTCCGCGCCATGGGCGCTGAAGTGACCGAATTTGAAGATGGCCTCGACGTACCGGGCGGCCAGCAACTCCACGCCGCTGAAATCAACTCCGGCGGAGACCACCGTATCGCCATGGCCTTCTCTGTCGCTGCTCTCCGGGCCACTGGACAAACCCTGATCCGCGGCGCAGAGTCCGCCGCCATTTCCTTCCCGGAGTTCTTTGATCTGCTCGATCAGGTCACGGAACGCTAAATAACGAGCACCAAAAAGCCCCGCCGCCATCGTTGGCGCGGGGCTTTCCTCGCTAAAAACAACCCTCAGTTCCCCGACGTATTCACCGGCGCGGGCGCGTTCTTCGGCGTTGCGATATACCCGCTGACCGTGTTGTGGCCAATGGCGTTCACCACCAGCTCATACAGATAGTTGTTCTTGCCCGTATAGAACTGGATCGGCTCATTCAGGTTGCGGTTCTTCTTTTCAATCTTCCGGTCGTCAGAAAACACATACAGCGTGTAGCGATTATGCTTGGAGTCGGCCTTCTTCAGCTCCAGGCTCACCGTCGATACCGGCCTACGATGTCCCTTGCGCAGCGTGAACTGGTAGTAGTTGCGGTCGCCCCTGTGCTTCAGATAATCGAGCTGCTTCTGGTTCGTCGCAATCAGTCCACCTTCCACTCCCAGGTCGCCCTTCATGTTCTGCATCTGGGCTTCGTCCACCTTGATCTCGTTCTGCGTATTGCTCAGGTCTGTCTTTACGCCGCCCACGTCGGTCTTCACGCCGGAGACATCATTCGACACTGAGCTGATCTTCTGCTGCGTCGCCTGGTGCTCACTCTCAAAGTGCTTCTCGGCCGCCTGCTGTTGGTTCAGCAGATCCTGGGCTCTTTTTTCGAGCTGCTCCTGTGTAATTCCAAGCTTGTGACCCAGCGTCTCACTGGTCACCTTCAGCCGTGCATTCGTCTCGTCCAGTGTCTGCGCCAGCTTCTGGTTCTGCTGCTGCGTCTGTGACAACTGCATCTCAGCATGGGTCAGCCGCCCGGAGAGGTGGTAGGTCCAGCCCAGTCCTGCAATCGTGGCCAGCACCGCCAGGGCCAGCAACCCCAGAAACAACCCCGAAAAACTCCGCTGCTCACCCATTCCACCGGCACGTTCGCCCATTTTCTGCTTCCCTCTCCTGTTTGGGAGTGTCTGCCCGAGAGTATTGCATTTCCCTCCGGGGTGTCAGCACAAAAATTTCCAGCCCAGGCTTTTAGTGTCTCCCAACACATCGCACACTGCTGCATCAACTTACAATAGGTCCATGCCAACGAAAGATGTAGCAATTGCAGGCGCCGGAATCATCGGCCTGAGCGCCGCATTGGAACTCGCCTTAGCCGGCGCGCATGTCACCGTATTCGAGCGTGGCCTCGCCATGCATGAGTCGTCCTGGGCCGCTGCGGGGATGCTCGCCCCCATCGACCCCGGAAATCCCCCGGAACTGCGCGCGCTTTCTGCATTCAGCTTCCAACTCTATCCGGAATTTCTGACCACGATTGAACGTCTCTCCGGGAAACACGTTCCCATTCTGGCCACAAAAACCCTCGAGGGCGTGCAGGAACTCCCTCCGAATGCGCACCAACTTAGCGCGGAAACCATCCAGGCTCTGGCGCCGGGTCTCCAGGTCAGCGGCCTCAAGTTCTACCTGCTCGAAGAAATGTGCTTCGATCCGCGTGCCCTGGGTGAAGCTCTCATTTTGGCCGTCAAACAGGCAGGAGTCACTCTTCTCGAACAAACCGCCGTCCTCGCGGTCGAGTCCCGCTCCGATGCAATCCACATTCACACCACCGCCGGTGACTTCGTGGCCAATGAATTCATCAACGCTTGCGGTGCCTGGGCCTCCGACCTGTCCGGTATTCCCATCGCCCCGCGCAAAGGCCAGCTTCTGCTTACGCAGCACCCACATCTCTATGCAGACCAGCATCTGACCGCGGTCATACGCATCCCTCGCCTCTACCTCATCCCGCGCCCGCAGCAGTGTGTGCTGATCGGATCAACGATCGAAGACACTGGTTTTGACCAGAGCGTTGACTCCACGACCATCGCATCCTTGCACGCCAGGGCGGCAGAGCTGTGGCCCCCGGAACAGGACGCTCAGATTATCGACTCCTGGGCCGGACTTCGCCCTGCATCCCCTGACTCCTTGCCGGTCATCGGCGCAAAGGAACCCCATCACTGGCTCGCGCTTGGACATTTCCGTAACGGAATCCTGCTCGCACCAGGCACCGCGCGCCTGTTGCGCCAGATGGTCCTCAACGAACCGCTCAGCGCGGACTTGCATCACTTTGCTCCCCAGCGGTTCGGCGCAACGCACGCCTGATGCCCAGATTTAGCCTTTTTTTGTAACGCCCTACGTCTACATACCAGTGTGATTGGGGTCATCGCACCCGTGTGATTTGGGTCATCGCATGACAACGGCCGTCGCACTACGTTATAAAAAAGTGTTGACCTTTTTTCCCCGCGAGAGCCACTTGCAGGCTCAAAAATGGCGCCACTGGCGGGTTGCGGACACAGCCGCAGAAACAGCACCACACAAAACAGTTCGGAGGATCGAGTAAAAATATGGCGACTGCGGTAGCTTCAAAAGGACTTGAGGGCGTTGTTGCAACCAACTCCAGCATCTGCTGGATCGACGGCGATGCCGGTGTACTTGCCTATCGTGGGATCGATATTCACGAACTGGCATCGAAGTCCACCTTTGAGGAAACCATCTACCTCCTCTGGCACGGTAAATTGCCCAATAAGGCCGAGCTGGCCGACTTCTCATCCAAATTCACCGCCGCCCGCAAGCTTCCCCCACAGATCATCGACCTTCTCAAGTCCTTCCCAAAGCAGGCCACCCCCATGGAGGTTCTGCGTACCGCTGTTTCCGCGCTTAGTTTCTACGATCCCAATGAGAAGGCCGTCGATCACGACTCGAATGTCCGCAAGGCCTTCGATCTGACCGCACAAATTCCCATGCTGGCCGCGGCCTTTGACCGCATCCGCAAGGGAAAGCCCGTCGTTGAGCCTGACCTGTCGCTCTCCCACGCCGGCAACTTCCTCTGGATGCTCACCGGCGAAAAGCCCTCCGAGACCGCGACCCACGCCTTTGATGTTGCGCTCATCCTGCACGCCGACCACGAACTCAACGCCTCCACCTTTGCCGCCCGCGTCATCGCCGCCACGCTCTCTGACATCCACTCCGCCATCACCGGAGCCATCGGTGCCCTCAAGGGCCCTCTCCACGGCGGCGCGAACGAAGCCGTGATGCGCATGCTCTACGCCATCGACAAAGAAGGGGCTGATCCGGTCGAATTCGTCCGCCAGATGCTGGAGCAGAAGAAGAAGGTTTCCGGCTTCGGTCACCGCGTCTATCGCACCGAGGATCCGCGCGCTACGCACCTGCGCAAAATGTCCGAGGACCTCAGCCGCGCATCAGGCACCATCAAGTGGTTCGACATGTCACGCAAAATCGAGCTCTTCATCAACGCGGAAAAGAAACTCAATGCCAACGTCGACTTCTACTCCGCCTCCACCTACACCACGCTCGGCATCGACCTCGATCTCTTTACTCCCATATTTGCCATCAGCCGCATCGCCGGCTGGTCGGCCCACGTTATCGAGCAGCTCGATGACAATCGCCTTATCCGGCCCCGCGCGGAATACGTCGGCCCCGCCTACCCGTCGAAGTACGTCCCCATCGAGAGCCGTTAGAGCTTTCCTGAGCAAAAGATCAGGGGATGGGCCTTGGCCCATCCCCTTTTTCCTGATGCGATGCTACCGAATGCCTACAACGGTGTAAGAAAATACGATTCAACTGAATGCGCAATCGACTCCTCGTCGATGATCGCCGCTCTTCCCTCGTACTTCGCCGCCCAGCAAATCTGGCTCAAAATGTCGCGCGGGTAGCAGGGCCGCAAAGGCTCCTTCAGCGTCTCGCGGATGTAGGCCGCAAGATTCACGACAACATTGGGATCATAGTCCAGACCCAGGTCATCCGCATTGCGACGAAAGATTTCGCAGAACTGCTCATTGGAAACCGCGTCAATCTTGATCTTGGTCTGGATTCGGCGCAGGTATGCGTCTTCCAAAACCTCCGCAGGATTCAGGTTGGTTGAAAACACCACCATCACCTCAAACGGAATCTCAATTGTCTTGCCGCCGCTCAGCGTCAGAAAGTCGATTCTGCGATCCAACGGCACAACCCAGCGGTTCAGCAAGGCTTCTGGCTGGATGCGTTGCCGCCCGAAGTCATCAATGATCAGCAGCCCATTGTTGGCCTTCATCTGTAGCGGACCGGTATAGTACTTCGACACTGGACTGAACTGCATGTCCAGCATTTCAATCGTCAACTCGCCGCCCACCATCACGGCAGGCCGCTTGCAAAGCACCCAGCGCCCGTCACACAGGGGTTGGCGCTCCACACGTTTATGGACCAGCGGGTCGTAAACCGTAATAATCTGGCCTTCCATCTCAACCGCATGTGGAATCCAGACCTGATCTTCTGCCACCACGCGCGATAAGGTTTCGGCGATCGTCGTCTTCCCGGTGCCGGTAGGCCCATACAGAAATACAGAGGAACCAGAATTCAACGCGGTCCCCAGCTTCCAGAGCGTCGTATCATCGATGACCATGTGCGAAAACGCACGGTGCACACTCTCCGGCCGCACCTCCACGTTACGCACGCTCTGCTGCCGCACTTTTTCTGTGTAGCTCTGCATGGAGATCGGCGCCGGCCCGGAATATTGGTTCATGCTTAGAAGTTCCAGCGCGCGCAACCGCCCCTGCGACGTAATCGCAATGGTCGGGATATTGCCCACAAGACCAGTCACCTGACAGAACAACTCCGCGCGAAGCCGCTCAAATAGCTCCTGAATCACCTCAATGCTCAACCGCATCTGCTTTGACAACTCAAAGAGCGAAAAGGGGCCGGTAAGGTACAGAATCTTGAGCGCCAGCGCTTCCAGGTTCGCCTTGCGGATCCCGGTCTCCTCGACGGAGCGCGGTTCGCGCGGTATGCCGGCGCTGCCCAGATGCCTGAGTGGTGTATTCGAAGAAATAGTTGATATTTCAGCCAACATAATCGTATGTAGAAATTTTCACATAGGTACTACGTTACGTGCCACCTGAACTTAAGAGAGTTTCCCTAGGGGGGTATACTCCTACGCAATATCGTTCATTACGGTATAAACCGAACAAATCCGCGCAAAGTCAACCGCAGATCTGGCAGCACATGCCAAACAGCTTCCAGGAAGGCTGCCTTATGCTTGGATGCATCCAAACCGCATCCACACCGCAACATATGCCGTTCCTCTCCGTAAGCAACATAATTTCGCTACACCACCCGGAACGCTCTTTCCCTATATCTTTACAAAATTCTCACAAATTGCCTGGTGCTCAGTCAGGATAAACTTGAATCATGCTACGCATATACATGGACGCCAACGCCACAACCCCTCTCCTCCCCGAGGTCTTTGAGGCTATGCGCCCGTGGCTGCTCGAAAGCTTTGGCAATGCTTCCTCCATCCATCAGCCCGGCCAGCAGGCCCGCGCTGCCGTGGAGCGCGCCCGTTCCAGCGTCGCCCGCATGCTCAACTGCCGCGAGTCAGAGGTCGTCTTCACCTCTGGCGGCACCGAGAGCGACAACCTGGCTGTCTTTGGTCTCGTCCAGCCAGGTGACCACGTCATTACTTCGTCGATTGAACACCATGCTGTCCTGCACGCCGTTGAGCATCTCACCGCGCGGGGCATTGATGTTACCTTCCTGCCCGTCTCGACCGGCTGCCGTGTCGATCCCGATGAAGTCCGCCGCGCTCTGCGCCCTAATACCCGCCTCATCAGCATCATGATGGCCAACAATGAGACCGGCGTCATCCAGCCCGTCGAAGAGATCGGCCGCATCGCCCGGGAGGCCGACGTCTGGTTCCACACCGATGCTGTACAGGCGGCCGCCAAGATTCCCACCGATGTCCAGGCGATTGGCTGCGATTTGCTCAGCCTCTCCGGACACAAGTTCCATGCTCCGCAAGGAACCGGGGTACTTTACGTGCGCCGCGGAACCCAGCTTGAGCCTCTCTTCTTTGGTGGTGCGCATGAGCGCCAGCGCCGCGCCGGAACCGAAAATGTTGCCGGGATTGTCGGCCTCGGCAAGGCGGCAGAAATCGCAACCGAGTCTGCCTCAAACGGCCCCCTTGACCGTCTCGCCGAGATGCGCAACCATCTGGAAAACGGCATCCTGTCCCGCATCGAAGGCACGGGCATAAACGGGACCGGCCAGCCGCGCGTCCCCAACACCACGAACATCTACTTCAGCCATCTTGAGGGCGAGGCACTGGTGATTGCCCTGGACCTTAAGGGAATCGCCGTCTCCGGCGGCTCCGCCTGTGCCTCCGGCGCCAGTGAGCCCTCCCACGTCCTCACCGCCATGGGTCTGCCACCCGAGCGCGCCCGTGCCAGCCTGCGCTTCAGCCTCACCAAGCTCAACACCCAGCAGGATATCGACGAGGCTCTCAAGATTATCCCGGCTGCGGTCAGCCGCCTCCGCGAGCTCGCCCCCATCAACGCCGGAACCCTCGGCTGATCCGCCCGCCGTCTCGCTCCTGCGAACCCCTGTATGGGTTGCCCCACCTGTCATACTGGTAGCAGGGAGTATGACCACCCATTGCAACAACACGATCGCCGTGGCCATGTCTGGAGGAGTCGACTCCTCCACCGTCGCGGCCATGCTCAAGGACCAGGACTACGACCTCGTCGGCCTCACCCTCCAGCTCTGGAACCAGCGCCGCCTGGCCAGCCACCATGGCATGCCCGAGCAGGTGCAGGGGCGCTGTTGCTCCATTGACGATGTCTACGACGCGCGCCGTGTCGCCGAGACCCTCGACATCCCCTACTACTTGATCAACGAGCAGGAACGCTTTGAGCGTGACGTTGTCCGGCCCTTCGTCTCAGAGTACCTCGCCGGACGCACCCCCATTCCCTGCTCGCTCTGCAACAACCACCTCAAGTTCGACCAGCTCCTCGTGCGCGCCCGCCAGATCGGTGCCGACCGCATCGCCACCGGCCACTACGCCCGCAACCACTACGACCCCGCACGCGGCCGCTGGATCCTCAGCCGCCCCGCCGACACCTCCAAGGACCAGACCTATTTCCTCTTTGGCCTTACGCAGGACCAGCTCTCCCGCACCCTGTTCCCGCTCGGCAACTACCACAAGCCGGACGTCCGGGCCATCGCGGCAAACCACGGCCTCACCCTTGCCGCCAAGCCCGACTCGCAGGAGATATGCTTCATCCCCGGCGGCGACTATAAGCAGTTCCTTGATGCCTATCTCGAGGAGCAGGGCGAGACCATCCCGGACACCGCCGGAGAGCTTGTCACCACGACGGGAGAAGTCCTGGGCAGCCACTCCGGCATCCACAACTTCACCATCGGCCAGCGCAAGGGACTCGGCGTATCCTCGCCAAATCCGCTCTACGTTCTGCAAATCGACAATGATAGCCATCGAGTCACGGTCGGTTCAGGCAGCGAGGCCACCTCACCCGTTGTGCGCACCCGTGATCTTAACTGGATTTCCATTCCACAGCTCAACGGCGAAATGCGCGTCCGCGTCAAGATCCGGCATCGCCACGAGCCTGCGCCCGCGACTCTGCGTATGGTGGCAAGTGATTCAGCGGAGGCCGTCTTCGACGAGCCGCAGCGCGCCGTTACGCCCGGACAGGCTGCCGTTTTCTATGATGAGGGTGAAGTTGTGGGCGGCGGCTGGATCCTCTGATCGACGGGCGCACCGCAAATATCCGCTATCCGCCGCTATCAAGCCTGGATCAGGCCTGCTTTTGCTCTGCCTTGGCAGAAGACTTTTCCGAAGGTGATTTCGTTGGCGCTTTAGCCGCAGCAGGTTGCCCGGCCGCAACCGCTTCTACTTCCATGGCTTCTGCAACCGGTGCCTCTACGCTCGATGTAGAGTCGATGGTTTTTCTGCTTCCCATCAACACCTCTACGCCGGCCTTCAGTCCGCGCAGAATACCAGTCACCCGACGTGCCGGCAGGGCGATCGCCAGGTCAATCGCCCGCGATGCCTGGCCCAGCGCATTGAACGTCGCCGTCACCATGTCGTCCACGCGGTTGATCTGCACATTCGTCTTGTCCAGCAGAGACTCAACTGTGGCGTTCACATGGTTCGCCTGCCTGCGAAGCACTTCGCTCACTTCGTTTAGATTGCTGGTTGCAGTTTTCAGTTTGGGAGACACATCGTCCAACAGACTCTGTGCCGAATCAAGGGTCGGCAGAACCTTGGTCTTTACCTCATCCAGTGTCGCTTGCAGCTTGCCCGACGAACGCCGGATGGCAATATATATCGCAACCAACACGAACGCCTGCAACAGCACACCTACGGCCATCACAGCTGTAAAAATAATGTAGTAGGTTGGTGATAACGCGTGCATCCGCCCCCCTAACTGCAGATTGCGTGTGAGCAGGACTATGCCTGCACCGGCGGCTCCCCGGTCGTTCCGGTCGAAGATTCCTGATAGGCTTCCTTACCCGCCTCGACTGCCGCTGAAACCTTGTCCGACTGCTCATTCACAAAGTGACGGCCCCGGTTTACAAACTCTTCCCACTGCGTGCGGCCCTTGTCCATATAATCCTTGCTGCGGTCAACGTACTGGTTGACCTGGTCCGCAGCATCGCGGGAGCGCTGGCGAAGATACTCCGTGCCCTCGCGAGCCCCGACCGCCAAATCCTGACGCGTATCCTTGCCAGGCTTTGGTGCAAACAGCACACCAAGAATCGCCCCGGCTCCCAAGCCCGCCAGGAACCAGCTGAAACCGTTTGAACCCTGTTGATCAGACATAATTTGTATTCTCCTCCGCCAAAAATCCGGATACTAACAAACAACCAGCATACCAGTAATCCGGCAACTCTTTAATTTTCTAGTCACATGGATGCTGGAATAGGCTGCCGTGCTGCCAGACAGCGTGAATCAACCCCCTGGTGAATCACTTCTGCGCCGTCCGCGGCCATCTGGCCTCGACCATCGTCGAAATCCCACCCCGCGGACGGAAATCACCGGTCACATGTGCCCACACCGGATCGCAAGCCTTCACCACGTCCTCCAGTATCTGGTTCACAATATTTTCCTGGAAAATCCCCAGATTCCGGTAGCTGAACAGATATTCCTTCCAGGACTTAAGCTCCAGACAGCGCTCGCGCGGCATATAGCGCAGCTTGATCACCCCGAAATCGGGCAATCCGGTCTTTGGACACACAGAAGTAAACTCCGGGTCGTCAATCAAAATCTCATACGATGGAAACTGGTTCGGCCAGGTCTCAATTGCCGGAAACTTAAAGTCCAGGCCTGCTTTTGCGTGTTCATCGGTGTAACGTGAGTCTGCTGCCATGCCTTTATTTCACCATAGTGTTTCTATTCAAAGTCCTGATTACCCAGGGTGGGCCTAAATTTTTGACGCAAAAGCCTATCCGGATGAGTCTTATATATTTATAAGCACGAACGGGAATTCACAAAAACCTGCATGCCTACGAAGAAAAATCGAATGCGCCCTCGCTGGATATGGCTTTCCGCAGCCATCGGGCTGATTGTCATCTTTTATTTAGTGCGGATGGCCACACGGACCCACGTTCCCGTGCGGGTCGCGCCTGTGGTGCGTAGCGTGCTCAAGAGCACCATCCCAACCAACGGCAAGGTCGAGCCACAGCAGCAGGCCAACTTTGAGGCCCACGCGCCTTTCCCCGGCATTGTGAAGAATATCTACGTCCACGCGGGCGAGCAGGTTAAGAAAGGCCGCCTTCTGCTGACCATGGACGACACTGGCGCCCGTGCCCGTCTGGCCACCGCACTGGCCGCGCTGCGCAACGCGCAGGATAACTACACCACACTGCTCCACGGCGGCACCCAGCAGCAGCGCATTGCCTTGCAGGGAGACATCACCAAGGCCCGCCTCGACCACACTCAGGCACAGCAAAATCTTTCTGCCCTTCAAAAGCTTCAAGCCACCGGAGCAGCTTCTCCCAGCGAAGTGGCCTCCGCGAAGCAGCGGCTGCAGATGGACGACGCCTCGCTTTCGGTCCTCGAACAGCGGCAGTCAAAGCCCTATGACACAGCCGACCTCAACCGCGCCAAAGCGGCTGTGGAAGACGCCCAGGCCGGCTACCAGGCCGCGCAGCAGGGCCTCAGTCAGGCCAATGTCCGTGCCCCCTTTGCCGGGACCGTCTACCTCATCCCCGTTTCTCAAACCGAGTACGTCCAGCAGGGCGATCTTCTGCTGAGGATGGCCGACTTGAGCAAAATGCAGGTGCGCGCCTATTTCGATGAGCCCGAGATCGGCAAGCTCCGTGTGGGGCAGCCGGTCACGATTAAATGGGATGCGGAACGCGGCGAGCTATGGCATGGCGAGATCACTCGTGTGCCATCCACCATCATCCGGTACACCACCCGGAACGTCGGCGAGGTTTTGATTAAGATTGACGACGCCAACAACCATCTTCTGCCCAACACCAATGTGCTTGTAACCGCGCTGATCGCCAACACCCCCGACGCCCTCAACATACCGCGTGAAGCGCTCCATTCCGAGGGCGGCCAACCCTACGTCTACGTCGTATCCGGAGGCTATCTGCACCGCACGCCTGTCGTCGTCGGCAATATCAACCTCACCCAGGTGCAAATTCTTAAGGGCCTGAAGCAGGGCCAGACTGTGGCTCTGGGCAGCACCAATGGAGAATCCATCGGCGACGGCATACCGATCACCGAGGTCAGATAACAGAGTGATTTTTCGCAGCAAAAACTACGCAACCTTTGCCGCGGCTTGCCTGCTGTCCGTCGCATGCGCCCTACCCGCGTTTGCTGCCGCTCCCAGCGGCCTCGTGTCCGCGCGCACAGCCTTTAGCAGCGGCCGCGCCGATGAAGCCCTGCGCGCGCTCGGCTCCGCCATCGGACAAAACTCCGCCAATGCTGAAGCATGGAACCTTCGCTGCCGTGTCTATCTCGCGCAGAAACGCTGGAACGACGCCGTAAGCTCCTGCAGTCGTGCCGTGCAACTGGCGCCCGGCAGCAGCATGTATCACCTCTGGCTGGGTCGCGCCTATGGCGAAAAGGCCAGCCGGGCCAGCATCTTTAACGCGTATCAAACCGCCAGGCTTACCCATGCGGAGTTCGAAACCGCAGTCGCGCTCGATGGCAGCAATCCCGAGGCCCTGTCCGACCTTGGCGAATACTACGTGGACGCTCCCGGCTTTCTCGGCGGCAGCTACAGCCAGGCTGCCGTTCTCGCCAGGCGTCTCGATTCCATCAATCGCGAGCGCGCCTGCGAACTGCGCGCCCACCTCGCGGAGTCACAAAAGGATTACGCTACCGCTGAACAGAATTGGCATACAAGGATTGCCGTGTCCCAGCCGTCACCTGAAGCCACCGCACAGGCCTGGATGGACCTCGGCAGCTACTACCTCCGGCGCGGACGCTGGAATGAGATGCTCGTAGCGCTCAAGAACGGTGCCGCGGCCGACACCCAGCACGGCCCCGCCCTCGTCGACGGTGCATCCACGCTCATCAAGGCGGGCCGCGAACCGCAGCTGGCGGCGCAATGGTTGCGCGAGTATTTAAACGGAAAGGCTCTCAGTGCAGATGCTCCGGCCTTTGCGGTTCATGCGGAACTTGGCAAGCTGTTAAGAACACAGGGCGACCTGCCTGCGGCGAATCGTGAGTTCGCCGCCGCAAATGCGCTCAGCGCCAACTACGCCACGATGCTGGCCGGCAATAATGGAGAGTGAGCGAACCTCCACCATGACTGGACCCTTTTTGAGAATTCGACTCCTGGGCTGGCTGGGCGCTGGACTGATCGCATCGCTGATGGCCGCATCGGCTGCGGCGCAGATCTCCCTCTCCTCAACGGTCGCGCTGGCGCTTCAGAACAGCAATTCCATCAAACTTGCTGCCGTGAACGTCCAACGGGCCACCGCGGGCCTCGCCGAGACGAAGGATGTCTATATCCCCAGCTTTGTCGCCGGCGCAAATCCCGGCCCTCCATCCATCGGATATCCGCTCGGCGAACCTTCGCTCTTCAATGTCCAGACGCATTCCCTCGTCTACTCGTTTTCCCAGCCGGATTACATACGTGCAGCCCACGCCGCTCTTAAGTCAGCAAAACTGAAGCTGAGGGACGAGCGCGATCAGGTGACCCTCGAGTGTGCACTTGCCTATGTCCAGCTCAATACCGATCTGCTGGAGATGGATTCCCTTGACCTGGAAAAGGCCGACGCTGACCAGCTTGTTTCCATTGAACAGCAGCGCGTCGCCGCCGGAGTGGACAGCCGGATGGATCTGACCAAGGCCCGGATCACCTCCTCCCAGATCGACATCCATCGTCTGCACATTCAGGACGACGTTATTGCACAGCGGCAGAAGCTCTCGCACCTTACCGGCATGCCGCCCTTCAGCTTCATTCCGGAAGCGACGAGCATTCCGCCTGCTCCCAATTTCGCCTCCGACGGCTCGCTCAGCGATCAGGCGGTTGACTCGAATGCCGGCATTCAGGCCGCATATGCCAACGCCAAGTCCAAGCTCGAGGTCGCCTACGGAGATAAGAAGCAGAACTATCGCCCGCAGTTCGGCTTCGGAGCTCAATACAGCCGGTTCGCCGGTTTCGAAAATTACTCGACCTACTACAAAAACTTCTCCAACAACAACTTTGGCGCAGCCATCCAGATCACGTTCCCCCTCTTTGACGCTAGCCGCCGCGCCCAGGCTCGCGAGTCGGCCGCGATTGCGCGCCGCGCTCAGATTGAAGCCGACGAAGCCAGGCAACAGACCACCGAGCAGGTCAGCACGCTTCGTCATGGCCTTGCCGAGCTCCGGGCCCAGCAGCATCTGGCCCAGTTGCAGAGCCAACTCGCGCAGGAGCAATTGCAGGCCGTCCAGACCCAGTTGGCGAACGGATCCGGGTCGCTTGTCTCCGCCCCCCTGTCGCCCAAAGACGAACAGATGGCGGCGATTCAGGCCGAAGAGCGCAAGCAGGATGCCCTCAAGGCCGGGCTGTCCCTCCGCCGCGCTCAGCTCAGTCTAATGCGCGCTATTGGCACCATTCATGACTGGGTAAGCATCGGAATCAAATAGCCTTCTGCGGCACCTCGAACGCCACCCTGAATTCATCTATTTTCAGCCCTTCAAGGGTGTAAAATTAGAACTCATATACCATGCCCCTCAAGACACTGTTTCTGAACCCACCTTCGTTTGAGAATTTTGATGGCGGCGCCAGCTCGCGCTGGCCGGCCACCCGCGAAATCGAGTCCTACTGGTACCCTGTCTGGCTCGCCTACCCCGCCGGAATGCTCGAAGGCTCACGGCTGCTCGACGCGCCCCCGCACCATGTCTCCGCGGATGAGACCCTTCAGATCGCGAAGGACTACGATTTCCTCGTCCTCTTTACCAGCACTCCCGGCTGGACCGGCGACCAGAAGCTTGCCGAGGCCATCAAGCGCGCCAATCCGTCCATCCGCATCGCCTTCGTTGGCCCGCCGGTCACTACTTCGCCCGACCGCGCCCTCAACGAGTGCCCCGTCCTCGACTTCGTCTGCCGCCGCGAGTTCGACTTCTCCATCGTGGAGTTCGCCAACGGCAAGCCTTTGTCCGAGATCCTCGGCATCAGCTACCGCAAAGACGGCACGGTCGTGCACAATCCCGACCGCCCGCAGATCGAAGACCTCGACGCCTTGCCCTGGGTAACCGACATCTACGCCCGCGACATGGACGTGACCAAGTACAACGTCCCGTTCCTGCTGCACCCTTATGTGTCGCTCTACTCCACACGCGGATGTCCGGCCCAGTGCACCTTCTGCCTCTGGCCGCAGACCCTCTCCGGACACGCATGGCGCAAGCGCTCCACCGATGACGTGGCCGCCGAAATGGCCCACGCCAAGGAGCTCTTCCCGCACGTCAAGGAGTTCTTCTTCGACGACGACACCTTCAACATCCAGAAGGTGCGCACCATCGAGCTCTGCTCCAAGCTCAAGCCGCTCGGCCTCACCTGGTCCTGCACCTCCCGCGTCACCACCGACCGCGATACACTGAAGGCCATGCGCGAAGCCGGTTGCCGCCTGCTCATCGTCGGCTTCGAGTCCGGCGACCCGCAGATACTCAAAAACATCAAGAAGGGCGCCACCGTCGAGCGCGCCCGCGACTTCGTCAAGGACTGCCACGATCTCGGACTTACCATCCACGGCGACTTCATCCTCGGCCTGCCCGGCGAAACGAGAGAGTCGATCCGCAACACCATCAACTTTGCCAAGGCCCTCGACGTGGAAACCATCCAGGTCTCCATTGCCCACGCCTACCCCGGCACCGAGTTCTACGACTTCGCCAAGGAGAACGGCTTCATCGTCAACAACGGAGCCATGGTCGACGACGAAGGCCACCAGCTTGCGCACATCGAGTATCCCGGCCTCCCCAAGGAGTACGTCCTCGAAATGGTCCACCGCTTCTACGACGAGTACTACTTCCGGCCCAAGGCCGCGTGGCGCGTCGTCAGCAAGGCCATCGTCAACCGCGACCTCAAGCGCCTCTATGTGGAGTCCAGGTCGTTCCTCAAGCTCCGCGCCCAGCGCAACAAGGTCGTCAGGCAGGCGAAGTCCAAGCACGCCGGCGAGACCGCCAAGCCTGCCAACGCCGAGGTTTAACATTAATTCGTATGCTCAAACGGCCGGCAAACCTTGCTGGCCGTTTTTGCTTTTATCAGGCCCCGCGGCCTGTCCTTCCACAATCGGGAATCCCGTCACCCGGCCCCGGCATCCATCGACTAACCAGAGAGTCAGCACCGCACCATGACCAGGTCCACCATGACATTCCGGCGATGGCTTGTACTGGGCGTAGTCGCCGTCACCGCCCCGTTCGGCGATACCCTGCTCAGCATCGGAATGACCCGCGTCGGCCCCGTCTCACTGCATCATCTCTCCACCCTCATCTACGCCCTCAAGACCCCGCAGATCCTTTTCGGCATCGCGTTGCTCATCTGCTTCTTCTCGTCCTATCTCGCGTCGCTCTCCTGGGCTGATCTCACCTTCGTGCTCCCCGCCAGCTCCATCGGCAACGTCATCGTCGCACTGCTCGCACGTTTCTGGAAGCACGAACACATCTCCCCCACGCGCTGGCTCGGCATTTTGCTCATCACTGCAGCCGTTGGCTTCGTGGCGCGTGGCCCCTCCTACACCGAGGTGCCGCACCCGCACGAATCCACCGAACTGGAACCGGAGGTCGAGCCGCGATGAATTTCTTCACGCTCCATCGCGGATGGGCAGACGCCGCCATGATTGGCGCCATCGTCGCCTTCGCTACCGTGGGCGACGTCATGATCGCCTCCGCCATGCGCTCCATCGGCGACCTCGACGACATCCGCGCCCACCGCGGCCTCATCGGAGCCATCCTCGCCGTCCTCGGCAGCCCACGCTTCCTCCTCGGCGTCAGCTTCATGGCGCTCAGCTTCTTCTCGCTGCTCTTTGCCCTCAGCCACGCGGACCTGAGCCTGGTCGCGCCGGCCTCCGCCTCGCTCACCTTCGTCACCAACGCCATCGCCGCCAAGTTCTTCCTGCATGAGAACGTCGACCACCGCCGCTGGATCGCCGCCGTGCTAGTCTGCGCCGGAGTCGCGCTCATGGCGATGTAACCAGATTCGCTGTTCCGCTGTCATACCCAGCAGTACAGGCCTGTATCATGAAAGGCAAAGCCATGCGCGCCTTCCGGAACCTGCTTTTCATCCTCATCGCCGCACTTGCGCCCTTCTACGGCCACGCGCAGACTACGGCCACCGAGCCGCATCTCACCGTCCAACTGGTTGTTCCGCCTGCGCAAATCTATCCCGGCCAGCACTTCACCGCCGGCCTCTTCTTCAAGCTCGCACCCGGCTGGCACGTCTATTGGATCAACGCCGGAGACTCCGGCGAGCCACCCGACATCCAGTGGAAACTCCCCACAGGCATCGCCGCCGGCCCCATGCAGTTCCCCGCGCCGCAGCGCCTGCCGCTCGGCCCGCTCATGGACTTCGGCTACGAGAACCAGGTCCTCTTCCCCATTCCCATATCCGTAGCGTCCGGCTTCAAGCCTTCCGGTTCCACAACAACACTCGGCGGCAAAGTCACCTGGATTGTCTGCAGCAATGTCTGCATCCCCGGCAAGGCTACGCTCTCAGTTGACCGCCCTGCTCTTTCCAGCCCTCCCGCAACTCCCGGAACCATCGCGGCCGATCAGCGTTTGATCGATCAATTCCGCAGCACGCTCCCGCAACCGCTTCCTCCTAGCGATCGAGCCCGCTTCCAGGCCACCTCCGCGGGCTTTGCGCTCACCGTCAAAACAGGCCAACGCGAGCACTCTGCCCAGTTCTTCCCTCTCGACCAGAACATCCTCGCCAATGCCGCGCCCCAGCCCGTGCAGCCCTTCGGCAACGGAGTCAAGCTCACCCTCACCAAAGACCAGAACCTCGCCACAACCCCCAGGCAGCTGAGCGGCGTCCTCGTTCTCAGCAACGGACGCGCCTACCAAATCCACGCCACGCCCGGCGCCCTCGCGCTCGCCGCCGCCGGCTCCTCGTCTACCGGATTGCTCCGCATCCTCCTGCTCGCCTTTGTTGGCGGAATCATCCTCAACCTCATGCCCTGCGTCTTCCCCGTGCTCTTCCTCAAAGGGTTGGCGCTCGTGCAGTCCTCGTCAGAAGAACGCCGCACGATTCGTCTCCACGGCCTCGTCTACACGCTCGGCATCGTCGTCTCCTTCTGGATCGTCGTCGGCATTCTGCTAGCCCTCCGCGCCGCTGGCCACAACTTCGGATGGGGATTCCAGTTCCAATCCCCGCTCTTCCTCGTCCTGCTCACGCTGCTGCTCTTCTTCCTCGGCCTTTCACTCGCCGGCCAGTTTGAGATCGGCCTGTCGATCACCAGAGCCGGCTCCGGCCTCGCGGCCAAGCAGGGCTACACAGGCAGCTTCTTCACCGGAGTCCTCGCCGTCGTCGTCGCCACTCCCTGCACCGCTCCTTTCATGGGTGCAGCCATCGGGTACGCCCTCACCGCCTCTGCTGTAACCAGCATCGCTGTCTTTACCGCCGTCGCACTTGGACTCGCCGCGCCGTATCTCCTGCTGGCGTTCAATCCAGCCTGGACGCGCCTCCTACCGCGCCCCGGCGCATGGATGGAAATCCTCAAGCAGGCCGTCTCCATCCCCATCTTCGGAACCGTCATCTGGCTCGTCTGGGTCTTCAACCAGACCGCCGCCGCGGGATCGCTCGTCTTCCTGCTCACCGCCTTCCTGCTGCTGGCCATCGCCGGCTGGATCCTCGGCCGCTGGCCCGCCAAGCTCCCTGCAACCCTTGCTGCGGTGCTCGTCGTAACCGCAGCCGTCGCCGTTCCCGTCTGGGCCATTCACACCCTCGCTCCCACCAACGCCTCGCGCGCTCAGGATGCCGTCTGGCAGCCCTTCAGTCCGGAGCTGGTCGCAAAATATCGCGCCGAGGGCAAACCCGTCTTCCTCGACTTCACCGCCAGCTGGTGCCTCAGTTGCCAGGTCAATGAACGCATCGTACTCGACCGTCCCGACGTGCAAAACGCCCTCAAATCCAGCGGCGTCCAGCTCGTCCGGGCCGACTGGACTCGCCACTCCAAGACCATCGCCGACACCCTGGCCTCCCTGGGCCGCGACGGCATTCCCACCTACGCTCTCTATCCGGCCAACCCCAACGATCCGCCCCGCCTGCTGCCCGAGGTCCTCACCCCCGGCATCGTCATCCGCGCCCTCCACCAGCTCAAATCAGGCGCATCCTCCGCAGTGAATTCAGGCTTTTGAGCAAACACTCCTTCGCAAATCTCCGTCCAACTCCCCATACGGTTGTTCCCACACAAATGGAGGCCCGCATGATCCGCCGCATTGCGCTCTCGCTCATCTTCGCCGTCACGCTTCCCGCATTCGCCGCCCGCGTCGGCAAGCCTGCGCCCGCCTTTACCGGCAGGGACTCCCACGGGCACATGCACTCCCTCTCCGAATACCGCGGCAAATACGTCGTCCTTGAATGGAGCAACAAAGACTGCCCCTACACCCGCGCGCAATACAACAGCGGCAACATGCAGGCCCTGCAAAAAGAGTGGACCGCCAAAGGCGTCGTCTGGCTCACCATTCTTTCCTCCGCGCCCGGCCTTCAGGGCTACATGACCGCCGCCGAGGAAAACGCCTGGATCAAAAACATCCATGCCTCGCCCACCGCCGCCATCCTCGACCCCACCGGAACCATCGGCCTCACCTATGGAGCCAAAACCACGCCGCACATGTTCATCATCAATCCCCAGGGCACGCTCATCTACGACGGAGCCATCGACGACCGCCCCACCACCGACCCTTCGGTCGTACACTCGTCTCACAACTACGTCTCCGCCGCGCTCTCCGAGGCCATGGCCGGAAAGTCTGTCGCAAAGGACTACACCCGCCCCTACGGATGCAGCGTCAAATACGCGAGTGAAAGAAGCAGCCTGCATTAAATTTCTGTTCGTATTGCTGCTCTCCGCGACCCGTCAAATTCTCTCCATTCCCCCCATCGAAGCTGCTAGCCTAGAGGTATGAAATTCGGCGTCCTCGTCTTCCCAGGCTCCAATTGTGACCACGACACCTACAACGTCATTGCCGAGCGCGCCCATCAGCCCGTCACGTTTCTCTGGCATGACTCCGCCGACCTTCAGGGCTGCGACGCCATCCTTGTACCCGGCGGCTTCGCCTACGGCGACTACCTTCGCACCGGAGCCATCGCCCGCTTCTCGCCTGTCATGCAGTCCGTCAAAAAGTTCGCGGCGGAAGGCGGCCTCGTCCTCGGCATCTGCAACGGCTTCCAGATTCTCTGCGAATCCGGCCTGCTTCCCGGCGCGCTGCTCCGCAACGCAGGACTCAAATACATCTGTAAGCAGGTTCATCTGCGCACGGAAACCACCAACTCGCCCTTCACGCATAGGCTCAGGAAGGGCGAAGTCCTCAAGATTCCCATCGGCCACATGGAAGGTAACTACTTCTGTGACCAGGAAACGCTCAACACCCTGCGCGCGGATGACCGAATCGCCTTCCGCTACTCCACGCCAGAGGGTGCAGTGACCCCCGAGGCCAACCCCAACGGTTCACTCGATAATATTGCCGGCATCCTCAACGAGGGCCGCAACGTTCTCGGCATGATGCCCCATCCCGACCGCTCCAGCGAATCGATCCTCGGCTCTGCCGACGGATGGAAAATCTTCACTTCGCTCGTCGAGTCGCTCGCCGCGGCCAGGTAGTTTCGCCTGATGATTGATATTCACCACCATCTTCTTTTTGACCTGGACGACGGATCCAAAGACATTGAAACCTCCGTTGCCATGGCGGAAATGGCCGCCGCCGACGGGATTACCCACGTCGTCTGCACGCCCCACGCCAACGCACGCTATCCCTTTGACCCAGCCGTCAATCAGGAAAAAGTCGAGCAACTCCGTGCCCGGCTCGACGGCAAAATTACGCTCGGCCTCGGCTGTGACTTTCATCTCTCGTTTGACAACATCGAGAACGCGCTCAAGAACCGTACCCGGTACACCATCAACGGCAAGCAATATCTGCTGGTCGAGTTTTCCGATCTCGCCATTCCGCCAACCATGACGGATATCTTTCACGAGTTTTTTGTCGCAGGAATACAGCCGATTATCACGCATCCTGAACGCAACTCCATCATTCAGAAAAACCCGCATCGCCTCGACGAGTGGATTGAGCGCGGATGCCTTGTTCAGGTTACGGCCTCCTCGCTCACCGGACGCTTCGGACGCCTTGCCGAGAGCTTCTCGCACAATCTTCTAAAGCAGAACAAGGTACACTTCATCGCCACCGACGCGCACAACCTTGACTCGCGCCCACCTCGCATGAAGCAGACCTACAACCTGATAGCAACCCAGTATGGAATAAAGACCGCCGAGCGCCTTTGCGTCACAAATCCTAAAGCGGCATTCTTCGGCGAAGAGTTCCCGTTGCAGCCTGAGCCGGACACAAAAGACACCTCGCCCGCCCATTCCGCAAAGCCAGGCCTTTGGAAGCGTCTTTTTAAGTAGCGATCGGCTGCGATGTGCCTGAAATTGGCAGGAGTTGAAGGGGCTACAAAGCCCTTCGGCAGCCAGGAATATCGAGGACTGATGAGATGGTGGACGCGGGTGGAATCGAACCACCAACCTGTCGATTAAGAGTCGAATGCTCTGCCAGTTGAGCTACGCGTCCACATGGGTGCCGATCGATGATCGGGAGTCTTAAAGGATGGAGGCGCGTCTTTTTTCTGGCGCGCTTCTAAAAATATAACACAGTTGTCTTCGCGGATTTAGTCTGTGCGCACGCTCAGAATGTGAAGGAAAGTCCGCCCTCAATGGCGCGCGCCGTCTGCGCGAAATAGAGCACGCTGCCATCGCTGGAAATGAATGGGCGATAGCCCTCCGCCAGCAGATTTCTCACATCCACCAGCGCCTCCATTCCATTCGGCAATATGTTCTTGCAATGCAACGGCTGCCGGATAAAAAAGCTCAGATACGGTGCAGGCAGGCTCTTGTTGAAGGGATCCACGGCGGTCACCGTACCCGCGTGCTGCCAGCGGTACGACGCACGCCACTCTGTGCCGGCTCGCTGCATCTGACCACCGACGGCTGCGGAATAGATGGCCGCTTGGCGAGGCTGCATGTCGGCCAGCCCCTGCAGCATGGTTCCCTGCGCGCTCCCATTCATCTGCAGAGCGTCGCCCATACCGGCCGTCATCGCCACCCACATCTTGTCCGGCATAATGTCGCCCAACTCGGCAATAAATCCGGTTCCCGTAAAGCCCTCGCCCGCCACCGCAATGGTGTTGCTCGACGGATCATAAAGCACATTGCCGCCGTTCAGGTCCGCGGCAGAAAGCTTGCCCCCACCGCTTACCACCGGGTTATCCACCCGGTCGTGGAACACCGTCATCTGCATCCGGAAAGTTCCTGCCGATTGCGCGTAGGAGAGCTCCTGATGCAACCCATGCTCCAGCAGCAGCTGCCCATTGCGTTCTGCAACCGCCGGCGTCAATGTACTTGGCGCATCCAGCATGGACGCCTGCTGCAAGCCAGGAGCGGTTGATACACGATAGGTGAGCAAGCCGTCGCCCGTCTGCATATGAACCGCCGCAAATGGATGGCTGGCCAACTGTGTTGTACCCATATGCACAATCTCGGTCTCTCCACCGGCCTCCGCTCCAATAGCCGGCGTCAGGGTCAGTGTCTCGGAAGTCCGGAAGACCATGGCCTGCAGTCCCCACATGTTTGGGCCGCCCACAATCTGAGACTGATTCACAAACGCCGCAACAGTCCGCAGCGTCTGCCCCAGCCCCATTTGCCGCTCGTAGCCCATAACCGTATTCAGGGAGGGTCTGTCCGCCTCTCCCAGGTCGGCGCGCAAAATCAAATGCTGGCCATCGCCCTTGACGCGCTCCATTTCAAAGTCGTGGTGAATACCGCCATGCGCAAAGCCCCCGCCGCCGCCGCGAATCGTCACACGCGCCTTCAGTTCAGGCCTCTGCGCGCTGCCGTCTGAAACAACCACCAGCGGCCCATCCTGCAGCATGCGCAGCAGCGGCTTGTTCGCGGAAAGACGCAGCGTCCACTCCCAGTCGTCACGCGGCTCATTTACCGGCCGCGGCTGAGCCGGCAGCCAGCGGAACGCTTGATACAAAGTGTCGAGGGTAAGGTTCACCACCGCACGGGAGTTGGCGGCAATGCGCAGGTTCTCGCGCAGTGTGGGCAGAAATAAGGATGCGCTGGCTTTTACGCCATACACACCAGGCACCACATCGTTTAGAAAATAGTGCCCACTATCATCCGTGAAAGTGTGGGCAATCACGGCCAGATCGGTGTTTACCAGTTGGACCAAAGCCCCAATCTGCGGGGTACCCCGGGCATTGCGCACCACACCCGATACCGTTCCGGCCGTAGCGGCTCGGGCCGGCGAGGCGATTGCTGCTAGCAACAGCACAAAAACTAGGGCGACTATGGAGGACCTTCGATTCACAGCTTCAGTCGTCGAATTACTTCCTGGCCTTTACTCCAATCTCTCATCCTGAAAATCGCTATCGGCGGGTAGTGCTGCTCTGCGGCAACTCACCCAGGGCACATCACCTTTCGGTATGCTACTCAACAGTAAAAGGAGCCGACTGGGCAATCTCCTGTTTCGAGATGCTGTCGTCCACTTTTATCCTTACAAGGTACTTGCCCGGCTGCAAGCTGGCAAGAGGCAAGCTTTTCTCAATTGTCACCTGATCCAGATGCGCACCCATGTCCTGCGAATTCTCGGTCGTATCTAGCAGTGTTTTGTTGGTTTTAGCGTCGACGATCTGGTAGGTGATCTTCGCCGAGTTTTCCTTGCTCTTCTGGCCGATCCCCAGGTTATACACCTGCATCCAGAAATTCAGATTCTGATTCCGGTGGAAAGCCACGGGCTTGTTTGGGCTGTCCGAGACCCGCGGACGCACGAATGTGTTCCCAATAATAAAGTTACCGGTTCCAATATCCTTCGCAGGAACGTGATACATCTTGTCGGACAAGATCAGCGAGGACGCTGACAACTGGGCATCGTTGTAACGAGGCACATTGATGCCCTGCGCATACACACCCACGTGATCCGGATTGTTTACATCCTTAATAGCAATATCCAAACGGTACCGCCCTGGACGCAGCGGAAGCGCCTTCCAGTACAGATCTTCGTTGTTCATCGTCTTTGGCAGCAACTCGGAAGGCTGTTCCACCTCAACGGTGTCCTCAAAGGTCTGCACCACCCGGTCCGTAATGGTTGAGACCCGGCCAAAGATATTGACTACGCCCTTCGACACGCCATTCTTGGTGTTGAATGTAATATCGCGATTCTTGATCTGGATTGTAATCGGCACCAGAATCGTATCGTCCGTCACCTTCACGTAATCCGTTTGCACATCGAACGGAAAAATTGGCCCGGTCAGCAGCTTGTGACTCGTCACAAATGACTCGAGGTCCTTGAATTTGATGACAGGAGGGGCCTGAAGCTCTGCAAAGCGCTCCAAACGATCGAACTCCTTGCTCTGGTTGACTGATGAGAAGGGGCCGGAGCCAAGCGTCTCCAGTCCGCCTTGCAAACGCTGCGAGCGCTTTGCCATACCCATCTGCTCATACAGCGTGTCACCGGCTCCAGGCACATGCGCCAGCGCATCCTTTTCGCCGCGGTCCATCGTCATGTGGTACGCCCCGCACATGCAGGTATCCACAAACTCTATGTTTACGTTGCTCCCGATACCTTCTATATACCGGTAGTGCCAGTCCTCAAATGGATAGGTCGTGGTCTGGCCGCCACCTTCATCCATCGGGCGGTCATAAATGCCGCCAGCCGGGTGCGACTCAACATCATCCGGCGGACCGTACTTGATGTAGATCATGCCGCGGTCTGTCATCCACCCCGGCTTGCCTGCTGCAAAATGCTCGTTGGCATAAGCAATGCGGCGATAGATTTCATCCCTGTAGGAGTTATCCGGAGAATTCGGATCGGGATTGCGCCGCCGCCAGAACTGCTCGATGAAGGCATCGCGCTCCTCATCGTTGCTCAGGCTCATAAAGGCCTTGCGTTCCTGGTCTGTGATGATCCAGCGCACATCCTGATTCAGCCACTTCTTGTAGTAGCCGTGCAGTTCGTTCTTTAGCTCTTTCTGCTGCTTGAACCGTTGTCGGTCAGACAATCTCCGCTTCAACGGATTCTGATTGACCTGCGTGCTCTGCTTGTCGCTGGCCTGCGAATCCTGATGGTGCCGCCGTCGTGCGTGCGCGCTGGGAATGCATGCGACTGTGCTGATTGCAATCGCAAGAACTAGTGAAAAACGACCCGTTTGCATACGCCGCTATACTGCTCCTCTACAGAAATCTAATTTTACGGTCTCAAAGCACCTTATTCAAGCTATCTTCTGAATTCCCCGGTACCCGTTACGGCGCCTTGAAACCCGTGTTCAACCCTGCTCCCCTGTTATCATCAGTCAGATTCCCGATTTGCTTCTTTTCCGCCGTCAAATAAGCGATCACGGGAACTTTCCCCGGCCTGATTTCGTAAAGGATTCAAGGCAAAAACTGTAGGAATCTGAGTACAGGAAAACTCGCTTGAAGAAGATCCTTATTGTTGTTGGCATTCTCCTGGTCGTCTCTGCCATTGTTGTTTTCACAATTGTGCGGGCCCAGGCCGGATATACACGCGTCATGACCGCTAGAGTTGTTCGCGAAAAACTGGTCTCCACGGTCAGCGGCACCGGACAGATCAAGCCCCGGACCTATGTCAATGTTGGTGCCGAAGCCATCGGCGAAATCACTCACCTCTACGTCAAGGAAGGAGACCTCATCCATAAAGGTGAGGTCCTCGCCACCATTGAAAATGTCCAGCAGGCCGCCAACGTCAGCGGACAAAAGGCCGCCATCAACGCTGCCAAGACCGACATCGTTGCCCAAATCGCCAATGTAAAGACCCAGCAGGCGACCGTGGAGCATGCCAAGGCTGATCTGTTCCAGAAGGCACTCGACTACAAGCGCGCCAAGGCACTATATGCGGCGCAGGTCATGTCCAAGCAGGACTTCGACGCCAAAAAAGCCGCCTACGACACCGACCTCGCCACCCTTGCCCAAGCCCAGGCCGCCGTCGCCCAGGCAAAGGCTCAGGTCGCTTCCGCCCGCGCCCACGCCAATACACAGGAGGCAACCCTCAAAGGCAACGTCGACGCCTACGACAAAACCATCGCCATCGCGCCCTTCAACGGCATCGTCACCAACCTGCCCGTGCGCGAAGGCGAAACCGTGGTTCCCGGTATTCAGGACACAAACGGCTCGGTCCTAATGACCCTGGCCGACACCTCCATCATGACCGCCGAAGTCAAGGTGGACGAAACCGACATCGTCAACGTCGCGCTTGGACAAAAGGCTGAAGTTACCGTGGACGCGCTTCCCGGCGAAGTGTTCACCGGACACGTCACGGAAGTCGGAGATCAGGCACTGCTCCGCTCCACCGGCCTTGCCACCAGCCAGACCACCAGCGGCCAGGAAGAAGCCAAAGACTTCAAGGTAATCATCACTCTGGACCATCCCAGCAACGATCTGAAGCCCGGCCTCTCCACAACCGCCAAGATCATCACCAACACCGTTGACAACGCCATCGTGATTCCGATTCAGGCCCTGGTGCTGCGCAACCCGCATCCTGCAAAACCTTCGGCCATACCCACGACTGCATCCTTCTCCGTCAACACTTCGAATGACCCCACCCAGAATCCCGACGAAGTGCAGGGCGTCTTCGTCGCGCTCAAGGAGGGCGGCAAGCTGCACGCGCACTTTGTTCCGGTCAAGACAGGCATCACCGGCGTAACCGATATTCAGGCCATCAGCGGCGTCAAGCCAGGGGATGAAATCGTCGTCGGAACATTCCACGTTCTCCGCGACCTTAAGAACGGCGCGCTCATCAAACGGGACAACACGCCCCTTCCGCCGCCATCGGATAACAGCTCGTCCTCGTAGAATGTAGACTGCTGCTGCACACGGTGGAACAGACGAAGGAAACAGGAGCCCTGGATGACGATCAACACCACGGAAACATCGCAACCGCCCGCAGCCTCAGAAATCCCGCAGGGCGACGTGATCGTTGTTGAAGATCTCTGGAAGACCTATGACATGGGCTCCGAACAGGTGCACGCTCTCCAGGGAGTGTCCCTGCGCATCCGCCACAATGAATACGTCGCCATCATGGGCCCATCCGGTTCCGGCAAGTCCACGCTGATGAACCTTATCGGCTGCCTCGACACGCCCACCAAAGGACGCTACTGGCTCAACGGACACCTCGTCAGCGACCTCAACGACGACGAGCTCGCCCGCATCCGCAACAAGGAAATCGGATTCGTCTTCCAGACCTTCAATCTGCTCGCACGCGCCACCGCGCTGCATAACGTCGAGCTACCCCTCATCTATAACGGAACCCCAGCCGCCGAACGCATAGAGCGCGCCCAGGCCGTGCTCCGCTCCGTCAACCTCGAAGACCGCATGCATCACAAGCCCAACGAGCTCTCCGGTGGCCAGCGCCAGCGCGTCGCCATCGCCCGCGCCCTCGTCAATAGCCCCTCCATCATCCTCGCCGACGAGCCCACCGGAAACCTCGACTCCAAAACCGGCGAAGAAATCATGACCCTCTTCGATCAGCTATATGCTGACGGCAATACCATCGTCCTCGTCACCCATGAGCCGGACATCGCCGAATACGCCCACCGCGTCGTTCATATTCGCGACGGCAAGATATTCTCCGATCAGCCCTCCATGCGGACCCGCAACCGCTGAGCGCCTCCCCAGGGAAACGCCGCTCTCGCGTGGCTCAAACGAACATCCGTCACAGCTTTGAAAACAACCGGCCCCTCGCATCTGAAGGTGCGCGCATTCGCTGTGCCTGCCGCTCGCTCTAATCTCCTGCCATCCTCTGCCGATATGCTCACCAGAACATTCAGGAGGGTTCACTTGCCCGCTGTTCACTCAATTTATCCCGCCGCCGCGCCGCGTGCCAACTGCCCGCCGGAGTGGAGCTTTGGTCCCATGGCCGGACGCAGCCCAGCCATGCTGCGCCTCTTCAACCAGATGCGCCATATCGCAGCACACCTGCGCATTGCAACGCTTGAAGGCGAGCGCGGCACGGGAAAGCTGCTCGCCGCACAGGCATTGCACCAATTCAGTCCCGCCCCAGGATCACCTTTTGTACCTGTCGCCGCTGTCCGGCTTTGCGACACACAACAAAGCCTTATGCTGGTCGCGGACCGCGTCGCTTCCAGAACAGACTTCTCATCCCTGCCGGCCATTCGGCAATCCGCCGGCGGCACCCTGGTCATCACACAGGTCGACGCGCTCAACTCCGCCCAGCAAATCCGTCTCCTCGAACTTTTCCAATGGACTGATCACCAGCACATCCAGCGGAATCTCGACCTGATTCCGCACCGCATCATCTGTCTCTCCGAGCGCTCGCTTCGTAAACTCGCCGCAACCGCCTCGCTTCGCACCGATCTTGCCAATCGCCTCACCGCCATTCGCTTCACACTACCGCCCCTGCGTGAGCGCCGCGAGGACATACCCCTGCTTGCCGACCTCATTGCCGCCCGCTTCTCCGCAACACACGGCAAGCCCGTCCGCGGACTCGATCCGCTGGCTTTCGCTCCGCTGATCGAGCACACCTGGCCCGGCAATGTCCGCGAACTCGAAAGTGTGATCCAATCCGCCGCGCTTGCCTGCCCCGGTCAGTGGATTCGACAGATCGACCTGCCCCCGCTCAACCTGCCGCCAGAGCCGGCTCCACAGCCGCAAACATGCCCCTCGCCGGAGGACGACCCGAATCTCGACCGCGCCATCCTGCGCCACATCCAGAAGGTGCTTACCCGCGTGGACGGTAACAAACTGCGCGCCGCAAAACTCCTCGGCATCAGCCGTTCCACCCTCTATCGACTACTCGATAACGCCGCCGAGTCCACCGCAAGCTGAACCAGCATCCATCCTTGCGTACGCATCGCTGTTGTAAGCAATCTCGTGTCCCGGCAGCTATAGCATTTCTCCAGTTGGTGTAGAGGGGACAATGCCTTGAAGTGGCTTTTTCCTTAAGAAAAAGCCACCCTGTACGCTGCTGGAAACTCCACAGAAAATGGAGAAATGCCTTAGTCCCACTTCGGCTTGCGCTTCTCCAGAAACGCCCGAATCCCCTCTTTGAAATCCTTCGTCGCCCTCGCCTGCACATTGGCTTCAACCGCAAGCGCAATCGCTTTGTTCAGCCGGTCCCGAACCTGCTCGCTCAACAGCCGCTTAGTGGCCTCTAACGCCTGCGGACTGTTCTCCATCAGCTTTCCCGCCAGCTTGCGCGCCTCGTCCATCAGCTCCGCCGCCGCGACCACACGCGTCACCAGCCCCAGTACATGCGCCTCATCAGCCTGGATCAGTCTTCCCGTCAGCAACAGATCGCGCGCCTGCTTGTCGCCTATCTGCTCACGCAGAAATGCCGACACGATCGCCGCCACAAACCCGATCCGCACCTCGGTATATCCGAACTTAGCCTCTGGAACCGCCAGCGTAAAGTCGCACACCGTCGCCAGTCCCATCCCGCCCGCTATGGCCGCGCCGTTCACCGCCGCAATCGTCGGCTTGGGCAGTTCATACAGCGTACGCAGCAGCCGCGCAATTTGTTCTGAATCCTCCCGGTGTTCCTGCTGCGTCTTCGCGCCCAGCGACTCCAGATGCCCCAGGTCCATCCCCGCACAGAACGCCTCACCGGCGCCCGTCAGCACCACCACCCTGCATGCCGCATCGCTCACCGCCGCGTTTAGCGCCTGCGTCAGCTCCGCCATCATCGCCGCATTCAGCGCATTCCGCTTCTCTGGACGATGCAACGTCAGCGTCACTACGCCGCCGTCATTGTGAACGCGCAAAGCCGACTCTTGCATTCTGCCTACTCCTGCACCACAAACCTACTCCCGAGCGGCCACCGAAGTCAGTTCCGGTATGGCGGCGAACCCGGGGTCCCCGCGGACGGGTCTTTGTCCGTGGGGTGGAAAGCCGCGTACGCCTGGACGGCCAGTCCCGGCCAGCCCTACTGCTTCGTCGCTCCGAACTTTGCTTCGATCCCGCGCGTCGCCGTCACCAGCACATCCAGCGGAGTCAGCTCCGGCAGCTCCGCGCCCAGCCGCTTCAGCTCGGCAATCGCAAGCTCCGTCGCCAGGTTGCCCACCAGCGCATCCTGCGCAAACGGACATCCCCCCAGCCCGCCAATCGCCATATCAAACCGCCGAATCCCGCTTCCCCACGCCGCCGCCACCTTCGCCGCCGCGTTGTCCGCCCGCGCATGCAGATGCGCCCCAACCTCGACCGCCTCCGGCATCGCCTCGCGCACCGCCGCCGTCAGCCCGGCAATATCCTCCGGTGTCGCCACACCCACCGTATCCGCCAGCGAAATCTGCTCAATTCCCATATCGGCAATCAGGTCGCACGCGGCAATCACCTCATCCACCGACCACGCATCGCCATACGGATTCCCGAACGCCATCGAGATATACGCCACTACTCCCAGTCCCGCCTTGTACGCCGCCTCGCCAATCGACTCCAGCGCGTCCAGCGACTCCGCAGCAGTTTGCCGCTGGTTCCGCTTCAGGAACTCCTCCGACACCGAGTACGGAAACCCCAGCGTCGTCACCTGCCCCGTCGCCACCGCGCGCTCCGCTCCCTTGCGGTTGACGACAATACCGATAATTTCCACGCCCTCCGGAGCGGCCAGATACTCCAGCACTTGCTCCGAATCCGCCATCTGCGGCACAGCTTTCTCTGACACAAATGACACCGCATCGATATGCCGGAACCCCGCCGCCACCAGTACCCGCAGATAATCCGCCTTCACCTCCGCCGGAATCATCTTCGGCAATCCCTGCCACGCGTCGCGCGGACACTCAATCAGCTTGACCCGATTCGTCATCAATAAAATCTCAGCGACGGATTCGACATATGCGTCAGGATGATGGCCAGAACCATGCCCAGCGCATGCAGAAACACGGCCGCCCCAAGCGAAACCACAGACCCGCGCCTGCGCTGCCACACAATGACCAGCCCATAGATAGGAAACTGCAGGTACATCATGAGCTGTGAGGTTGAAGCCGCCACATCCGATGGCAGTTGCAGCACGGAAGCCCGGAATACCTGCGCCCACGGAAATAAAATCGTCAGCGCATCCGAGCCGGACAATGCCATCACGCTTGCTGCCCACAGAACCAATGGCGTAACAAGAATGCCAAGTACAAACGGCATCCATGCTAAAAATCCCGACCCGTTACTCTTCTTCTTGGCCATCACTTTGAGCCGCCTTTTCCTCTTGAATCGAGCATGCTGCTCTGAGCATAACCCGGCGCGCCCCGTTGTAGTTAAGTCTGCAAGATTCCCACGTTAAATGGCTTCACCTCAGGGTTCAGCGCGCACGCCTCCAAGGCCGTCAGCACCACCTCCCGCGTCTTTGCCGGATCAATAATCCCGTCCACCCAAAGCCGCGCCGCCGCATACCGGCAGTCCGTCTGCTCCTCGTATGTCGCCTTAATCGACGCCGTCAGCTCCGCCTTCTCCGCCTCGCTCAGCTTCTTCCCGCCCCGCTCCAGCTGCCGCACCCTTAGCTCCACCAGCGTCTGCGCCGCCGACGCCCCGCTCATCACCGCATACCGCGCCGTCGGCCAGGCAAAAATAAACCGCGGATCGTACGCCTTCCCGCACATCGCGTAGTTCCCCGCCCCATACGATCCGCCCACGATCACCGTAATCTTCGGCACCGTCGAGTTCGCCACAGCCGTCACCATCTTCGCGCCCGACCGGATAATCCCCGACCACTCCGCATCGCGCCCCACCATAAACCCATTCACATCGTGCAAAAAAAGCAGCGGAATCAAATTCTGATTGCAGTCCATAATGAACCGCGCCGCCTTGTCCGCGCTCTCCGCATAAATCACCCCGCCAAACTCCATCCGCTTCTCGCCCGCATGGTTCGTATGCGGCTGCGAAGTCTTCTGGTTCGCCACAATCCCCACCGCAAACCCGCCCACCCGCGCATACCCGCACAGCAGCGTCCGCCCATAGTCCGGCCGGTACTCGTCAAACTCGCTGCGGTCCACAATCCGCGCAATCACCTCGCGCATGTCGTAAGCACTGGGCTTCGCCGGATCGGCATCCAGCAGCGCATACATCCCCTCCGCCGAATACCGCGGAGCATCCTTCACCGCATCGAATTCTCGTCTATTAAACGGAGCACCCGGCCGCTCGCCCATCTTCCCCACCAGCGACCGCAGCCGAGCCATGCACAGGTGGTCATTCGGCTCCTTGTAGTCGACCGTGCCAGAAATCTCCGCGTGCATCGTCGCGCCGCCCAGCTCCTCCGCCGAATACTTCTGCCCGATCGCCGCCTGCACCAGCGCCGGCCCCGCCAGAAAAAGCCCGCTGCCCTCCGTCATCAGCACCGTATCCGTCATCACCGGCAAATACGCGCCGCCCGCCACGCACATCCCCATAATCGCCGTGATCTGCGGAATCCCCATCGCCGACATCACCGCGTTATTGCGAAAGATCCGCCCAAAATCATCCTGGTCTGGAAACACATCCTCCTGCAGCGGCAAAAAAATCCCCGCCGAATCCACCAGATACAGCACCGGAACCCGGTTCTCCATCGCAATATGCTGCGCCCGCAGCACCTTCTTGGCCGTCATAGGGAAAAACGCGCCCGCCTTCACCGTCGCGTCGTTGGCCACAATCATGCACAGCCGCCCCGCCACGCGGCCCAGCCCCGTCACGCACCCCGCCGCCGGAGCGCCGCCCCACTCCTCATACATCCCAAACGCCGCAAACAAACTCAGCTCAAAAAGCTCCGTCCCCTCATCCAAAAGCAGCGCCACCCGCTCCCGAGCCGTAAGCCGCTTCTTCGCATGCTGAGACTCAATCGCCTTCGCACCGCCGCCCTCGCGCAGAACCGCCTCCTGCCCGCGAATCTCCTCCAGCAGCAGCCGCATTCCAGCGCTGTTAGCCTGCGCCCGCTTACTCCCGGCATCCACCTTCGACGCCAGCACCGTCACCAACCCCGCACTCTTCTCATCAGCCATAAGGACTCGCCAGCATAGCACGCAATATCAACACACCTCCAGCGTGACGCCTAGCAAAGCCACCTGCATGAATAAACACTCTATGTGATCGACTGGAATTAGACTCAGAATAAAAACAGGGGAGCCATGAGCAAAAAGTCTTTCATCCTTACGCCCTACGAAAACGACTGGGCGGGATTTATTTATGACCTTGATTGCAGCAACTCAAAATCAATCCAAGCTGTCTTCAAGCCCGGCTCACCAACAACAATGATAAAAGACCCAGAAACAGTGCAAGAAGCAAGAGACAGCGCAAAGACCGTAGTCACATCTAACGCTAAAGACTTTATCCCTTACACATTGGAATGCCAAAAGCGCGACGATAATCACGACTGCCAAGACTGCTGGGGGCTGGTAATTGTCCCTAATCGAGAGTTTGATCGAGAATATGCGCTTGAAAAAGCGCAAGCCAAAAGAGGAGTGCCCATCAATGGAGCCATGCTCCCGTGGAAGGCAGCATTTTACGCGAACCTTTCTGTGACGATCACCCGCGATGGACGGGTTCAAGTATCAAGGTTTGATAGATGTCAGTACTGCGAAGGCGCAATACCGCTTCTTGAACAAGATTGGTATAAGTCGCTTCCGGTCGTTCAGAGGGCGGTTAGGCCGCGCCGGCATGGCAGAAAATAACGAAATTTAAGCTGGAGTCGCGGTAATACTCATGATCGAATTAATGGCCGCGTGCCCCATTAAAGCCTGTTGTTGGCTTGAGTGGGCCTGTAGCCGGGTGCCCCATCCTTTCGCGCTCTCTGCGAAAGGGCGGGAGAGATCGAATCCTCTCCCACCAACCTCTCGCCGGGTGCCCCAGATCTCGCTTTTGAGACCTGGGATTCATGCCATCATCACGGCTTTAATGCTAAACTAAGTCCACTAAACTAAGTTCAATTGAAAACACCATGAACACCTACAACATCCACGACGCAAAAACCCACCTCTCCCGCCTCATCGAAAAGGCCGCGAAAGGCGAGACCTTTGTCATTGCCAAGGCTGGCAAACCCATGGTCAAGGTCATTGCTCTCGACTCGCCCGAGCCCAAACAGAAAAAGCGCTTCGGATTTATGGCTGGGAAAATCAAAATCCCCGACGACTTCAACACCATGGGCTCCCGCGAAATTGAAAAACTGTTCGAGGGTGAGGAGTGAAGCTTCTACTCGACACCCACCTGCTACTCTGGGCGGCCGAAAGTGTTCGCCGTATCCCCCGCAGCGCGCGCCCACTCATCTCCGACCCAGACAACGAACTGCTCTTCAGCGCCGCCAGCCTCTGGGAAATCGCCATCAAGAGCACCCTGAAACGCCCCGACTTCCAGGTCGATGCCCGCACCCTGCGCCGCGGCCTCATCGACAATGGATACATCGAACTCCCCATCCTCAGCGAGCACGCCGTCGCCATCGACGCCCTGCCCTCAATCCACAAAGACCCCTTTGACCGCCTGCTCGTCGCGCAGGCCATCGTCGAAGGAATCACCCTCCTCACCGACGACGCAATCCTCGCAAGATATCCCGGCCCAATCACTCTGGTCTAGTAGCTCCCTCACCCTTCTCCCGCACCCACCCGCGCTGCTCCGCTACACCCTCACCACGGCCGGACCAATACTCTCTTGAAAACAATAAAATAAATGTGTTATATTTATATATAATTCAGGAGGCGACGCATGCACACCACAAATCTGCGCAAGGTCGGCGGCTCCATCATGCTCGCCGTGCCTCCCGCCATTCTCGACCTGCTTCATCTTGAGGTCGGAGCCACAGTCGGCCTCGCCATCGATGGAGAGCGTTTAGTTATCGATCCCAGGGTTAGGCCCCGTTACACCCTCGATGAGCTGCTGGCTGCCTCCGACTATTCTCAGCCTCAGCCGCCGGAGGAAAGAGAATGGGTCGATGCTCCGCCCGTCGGTCGGGAATTGCTATGAATAGCGGCGACATTTACATGGTGTCGCTCGATCCCACGCAGGGACATGAGCAACAAGGCCATCGCCCTGTTCTCATCATCTCTCCCTCCGCCTTCAATCACGCCACCCGGCTGCCCGTGGTCCTCCCCATCACCAGCGGCGGAGAGTTTGCCCGCCGCATCGGCTTCGCCGTTCCCCTCTCCGGCATACGCACCACAGGGGTAGTTCGCTGCGACCAGCCCCGTGTGCTCGATCTGCACGCGCGCGGCGGCAGAAAAGTGGAATCGCTCCCCCCCGAAATCCTCGATGACGTGCTCGCCAGAACTGCCACCTTGTTTCAGTAGTGGCGTGGTGCCGGGTGCCGGGTGCCCCATCCTACGCGCAGTTTTATCGCGCGTAGGGTGGGAAAGATCGAATCCTCCCCTACCAACCTCTCGCCTCGCGCCGGCCTGCCCCAGGTCTCGCCTTTGAAACCTGCCTCCGCCGCCGTACCATTCCCATATGCACCTGCGCGAACACTGGGAGTCCGTCCACATCTCGAAATCCCCCGAGCAGACAAGCTGGTACCAACCCCATCTGCACACCTCGCTTGAGTGGACCACCCGCGCCACGCCTTCCCGCGACTCGGCAATCATCGACATCGGAGCCGGACAGTCCACCCTCGTCGACGACCTCCTCGCCGCCGGTTATCGCAACCTCACCATCCTCGACATCGCCTCTGCCGCGCTCGACCGCTCGCGTGCCCGCCTCGCCGCTTCACCTCTCGCTGAAGCCGCGTCGCGCGTCCGCTGGCTTGCCGCCGACATCGCGCAGCCCGATCTTCCGCCGCACGCACTGCCACCTGCCACCTTCGACCTTTGGCACGACCGCGCCGTCTTCCACTTCCTCACCACACCCGCCCAGCGCCAGTCCTACATCTCCCGCCTGGCCGCCGCGCTCATACCCGGAGGACACCTCATCCTCGCCACCTTCGGCCCCGACGGCCCGCAGAAATGCAGCGGCCTGCCCGCAGCACGCTACAGCGCCGACTCGCTCTCCGCCGAACTCGGCCCGCAATTCACACTCCAGCACAGCGCCCTCATTGACCACACCACGCCCGCCGGAGCCACACAGCAATTCCTATACTGCGACTTCCTACGCGTCTGAGTTTTATTGCCTTACGATCGGCGCTTCCCTTCGCGACCAACGGGAGCGGCACTGCAAGCCAGTTCTACGAAGGCGGCGAAGCCGCGTGTGCTGTGCGGCCAGCACCCCGGCCGCCTTCCGCCAGCCAAAAGCACAGCCCGGTAAACAAAGTCCCGCCCACTGCCAGCTTCACGCCAAATGGAGCCCCCGAAGGCGACAAAAACGCCTCCAGCAGCCCCGCCATCACCAGCAGCGGAACCACGCCCGCCAGCAGCCGCACCGCCTCCCGTGCGGCCAGCGCCAGCGAGTCTTTCCTCTTCAGCACTCCCGGAAACAACAGTCCCGCCGCAATCCGCAAACCCGCGCCGCCCGCAATAAAAATGCTCGGCAGCTCCAGCGCGCTGTGCGCCGCCACAAAGTTCAGCAGGTCCTTCAACATATGGGCCTGCGCGCAAGCCGTCCCAATTATGCCGATCTGCAAGCCGTTAAAAAACTCCAGATAGATCGTAAAAATTCCCGCTGTAATGCCACCCGCGAACGCCATAAAGCTCACGCCGATATTGTTGGTCATAATCGCGCTTGAGGCCTGCGGCTTCATGCCCACAATCGACTGCGTCCACATCTTGTGGTGCTCAATGGTCGACACCATCTGCGGCCCCAGAAACAAGTGCATGAACTCCGGCCTGGCCAGCGTCAGCAGCGTCCCCAGCCCCAGCCCCACCGCAAACAACAAAAACGACACCAGCACATACCGGAACTGCTTCCGGAAAATCCGCGGATATTCCTGCCACATAAACCGCGCCACCGTTCCAAACCCTGTCTTGCGCCCGGAATATATCCTGTTGTGGGCCCGGCTCAGCAGCCCGTTCAGATATGCTTCCAGCGTGCCCGCCGCACGGTCAGTCCGCACCGCAGAAAGATCCGCCGCAATCTGCCGGTACAGCAGCCCGAACTCGCGCAGTTCCGTGCCTGTAAGTACCCGCAGCCCGGCCGCCTCCACTTGCCGAGTCAGTGCGTCCAGCCTGCTCCACGAATTTTGTCGTTGCTCAATCCACCTGTTCGAGATCATCTTGGTAGTACACCGTAATTAACTGCACACCATGTCCGACCTGCTCACGAATCCGCTGCCCGGCTCCCCGAATGTACGTCCGGACATAAGTCCTGACCAGCTTACCCCAGACCTGCTGAATATAGACACACCCGAGCAGGTCTCCATCCGCTTTCCCGTCGCCGGCATCGGCAGCCGCTTTCTCGCCATACTCACCGACTCCGTCCTGCAGGGAATTCTGTACTTTGTGCTCGGGCTTATCCTCTTCCTCATTGCCACCTCCGCGCCCAAAACGCCCGTGGGCGAGCTTTCCAGCACCGCAGAGAAATGGCTCCTCGCCGCCTTCATCCTCTTCAACTTCCTCTTGTATTGGGGATACTTCACACTCTTTGAGGCCTTCTGGAACGGACAGACGCCCGGTAAGCGTCTCTGCAAAATCCGCGTTATCCAGCAGTCCGGCCGCCAGCTCACCTTCTTTGAATCCATGACGCGCAACCTCATTCGTGTCATCGACTCGCTTCCCGGCTTCTACCTCGTCGGAGTCATCTCCATGCTCTGCACACGCCGTCACCAGCGTCTCGGCGACCTCGCCGCATCCACCATCGTCATCCATGAGCGCCCCAGCGATGAGCCGCTCTGGGGCGGCGCCGGAGCGCGCACCATCACCGCCCACACCCTTATTCCAGACACCTTCACGCCGCCCCCGTCCACGCAATCGCCCTTCGCGCCGCCGAACGAGACCCTCCCAGCGGATGCCATCACCCGCCTCACCCCAGAAGATCTAGCCGTCATCGAGCGTTTCTTCTCCCGCGTCCTCGACATGGACTTCGACACCCGCGCCCGCCTCGCCGAACGCCTAGCCGCACAAATGTCAGAGAAGATGCAGGTGCCTCCCGAGTCTGCCATCGCGCTCAAAGACAAACCCGAGCGCTTCCTCGAATCCATCGCCCACCAAATGCGCAGCCACGGCCGCTAACCAAAATTTCAGCCCACCACGTAGCACGCTCAACAATCCATCTATCTGTAAAGTAAATAGCCCTCCCGACCAACGGGAGGGCCAAAGTCGTTCGCGCTACGAAGACGCGAAGCGCGTGTGCCTGGACGGCTAGTCCGGGTTCTTACTCCGCAGCTCCGCCACAACCACCTTCGCAACCTCGCGCGCTTCAACTTCCTTGTCTGGAGAAAACGAGATCGCACCCACGCGCGCATGTCCGCCGCCACCGTAGCGCTCGCAGATCGCCGCCAGGTTCACCATCTTCTCCGGGGCGGCCTTCGTCCACGGATTCGACCCCACCGACACCTTCGTCCGGAACGACGACTTCGACAATCCAATCGAGTATGTCGCCTCCGGATGCAGATAGTAAGGGATGAACTTGTTGTAGCCCTCCATCGGCTGGTCGCTGATGTCGAAGTAGATCGTTCCGTCCTTTGACTCCAACCGGTCCCGGATCAGCGCCACCGCTTCCTCATGTCGCTCCAGCAGTGGAGGCAGCAACTCCGCCACAAACGGCTCCTTCAGCACATCCTCCAGCGGCATCGACGTCAGCAGCGGAATCAGCTTCGGAATAAACTTCGGGTCCTGCGTCGACTCAATAATCAGCGTCAGCTTCATCGCCGGCTCCGCCATCTCCACCGCGGCCTGCGGACTCGCATAGCGCGCCCCATCCACAATGTCCGCCCACTTCACCAGCTCGGCCACCGGCTTCGCGTCAAATCCGAACTTCGTCTCCGCGATATGCGCCAGGAAGCTGGTGCACGAAATGTACTCCGGGTCATAGAACCGCCGGTTCGCATACCGCCCATCCGCCAGCCCTTGCGCGTAGTCCTGCTGGTCCTCCGGCGTCAAAAACGCGCTCAGGTGGTGATCAAACCACCACGTAATCTTCGGCGACGGTGAATACTTGAAGTCCACAATCGCGTTTTCATCGCCGGTAAAGTCCGCCTCGTTGAACAGCGCCCCAGCGCGGTGCACCAGCCCCCAATACTCGTAGCTGGCATCCTTGGTGATGCACTCCCGGTGGAAGCGCGCAAACAGCGACGCCGAGCAGGCCCCGTCGAAACACTTGTCGTGGTAGAAAACGCGAACGTTCAAACTCGCATACTCCATAAAAGTTAAGGGTTGGAAAAAATGTAAAAGGAAGACGATTGTTTAGAATCGTCGGGACCGCCCGCAATGTCAAGGCGCCCGCTGCAAAACCTGGTCCTCGCGCACAAATCTTGTCGCGCTCTGACCTCCCCATCACGTAAGATGTCAATTTCAATCAGGAGGAGCCTTGGACGAACCCAATAACAATCCCGAATCATCTTTATCCCCATCTCAGGAACCATCCCCAGCACCGCCTCCCGATTTATTTCTCGATTCGCTCCCTCCCGCGCCGCCCCCGCCGACCGAGCGCGGTATTAGCAAAATCTTCGTTGCTCCCAACGGACTCATACGCGCCGGATGGGGCATCCTCATCTTCGCCGCCGTCATCTTCGCCGCCGGATTTGTCATCAGCCACCTGATGCGCCTCCTCGTGCACTCGCATCCGCATCAGCACATGGCCATAATGACGCCCCGCATAGGCATCCTCGGCGAAGGCCTGTCGGTCATTCTCATCGTCGTAGCCACCGGCGTCATGGCCCTCATCGAACGCAAATCCATCCTCGCCTACGGCTATCAGGCTGCCGCCCGCGCTGTCCGCTTCTTCTCTGGACTCGCCTGGGGCTTTATCGCCATCTCCGTGCTCGTCCTGGTCCTCTGGGCCTCGCACCTGCTCGTTTTCGACGGCCTCACCATCCACGGCGGCGCCATCCTCAAGTACGGCCTCCTTTGGGGTTTCATGTTCCTCCTCGTCGGCATCTTTGAGGAGTCCATCATGCGCGGCTATCCCCAGTTCACCCTCACCCGCGGCATCGGCTTCTGGTGGAGCGCTCTTATCTTCTCCTTCCTCTTCGGCTTTGGCCACCACGCCAACCCCGGCGAGTCCCCCGTCGGTCTCTTCTCCGCCGGAGCCATTGGCCTCGTCTTCTGCCTCAGCCTCTGGTACACCGGCTCGCTCTGGTGGGCCGTTGGCTTCCACGCCGCATGGGACTGGGGCGAGTCCTTCTTCTACGGCACCTCCGACAGCGGACTCCACGTACAGGGTCATCTCTTCAGCGAGCACCCCGTCGGCAAAATCCTCTGGAGCGGCGGAGCCACCGGCCCCGAAGGCAGCCTCTACATCATCCCGCTTATTCTCCTCATCGTCCTCGGAATGTGGCTCTGGTGGGGACGCCGTGTCAAATCCCCCTTCGCCGGACAAGGCTGGGTCCCCGCATGGATCCACGACCGCCTTGCCGCATCCTCCGCTCCTCCGGAGTCCACAACTCTGCCCCCGGCAAGCTGACGCCATCCGCTCTCCCGGCAGGCGCGACCTTCGCCTGCCGGGGTTCAAGCATCGGCACGGGCAGCCAGCCCCACACTGCCCCGTTTCTCGGCGATAATCATCAACAGATGTCTTCTGGTAACGACCTCGAAACTGAGGATTCAGACCGCTCTGTAACGCGACCAAAGGGAGCACCAAGAATGCTCGGTCGAGAATGGCGCGAAGCGCGTGTGCCCGGACGGCGAGTCCGCCGTCGCCGCGTTCTGTGGCTGTCAATCAGCACTCTCCTTTTGCTTGCTCTCCTTGCTGGCGTGGGCCTGTTTGCCGGGTCGCTGTGGCTCCGCCATGCCATGCGCGAATCCCTCCCCCAGCTCGACGGCCAGCTTCGCCTTCCCGGCCTCACCGCTCCCGTCATCATCCGCCGCGACCATCACGGCGTACCCCAAATCCAGGCCGCCAACCTCGACGATCTCTTCATCGCCCAGGGCTACGTCACCGCGCAGGACCGCCTCTGGCAAATGGACATGGCCCGCCGCTTCGCCTCCGGTAACACTGCTTCCATCCTCGGTCCTTCTTACGTCAAGCACGACCGCATGCAGCGCACCCTGCTCATGCGCCAGACCGCGGAGCACATGGTCTCCAACCTCAGCAACACCAACCGCCGCTACCTCCAGGACTATGCCCGCGGTGTCAACGCCTTCATCAACACCCACGAGGACAATCTCCCCGCCGAGTTCCGCCTGCTCATGTACAAGCCCCGGCCCTGGCAGCCCGTCGACTCCGCGCTCATCATGCTCGACATGGTGCAGTTGCTCGACCAGCGCTGGGACATGAAGCTTGACCGCGAGCACGTCGTCGCCCGCCTCGGTCCCACCCTCGCCGCGCAGCTCTACCCCATCGGCTCCTGGCGCGACCATCCTCCTACGCAGCCCCCGCCCGATCTCAGCTCACCCAGTTCCTTCGTCCCTGAAGTCCCGCTCGACCCAAGCCAGTCCCGCCTCAACCGGCCCTCCCTGCCCCAGCCTTCCGTCAATGACCTGCTTCAGCTCCGCCAGCTCGTCGAAGGCTTCCGTATCCGCTGCCCCGGCTGCGTCCCCGGCTCCAATGAGTGGGTGGTCTCCGGTGCGCACACCGCCTCCGGCAAGCCCATCCTGTCGAATGACATGCACCTGCCCTACAACATCCCCGGCATCTGGTACGAAGCTGGCCTCAAAGCACCCGGCTTCCATGCTGCCGGCCTCACCATCCCCGGAGTCCCCTTCATCATCGCCGGGCACAACGACCACATCGCCTGGGGATTCACCGCCATGTATGCCGACATGGAGGACCTCTACGTCGAGCAGACCAACGCGCAGGGCAACTACCGCGCGCCCGACGGCACGTGGCGCCCCATCGAGCATCATCGCGAGGCCATCCGCGTGCGGGGCGGCAGCAACGTCACCTTCGACGTCGCCAGCACCGATCATGGCCCCGTCATCACCCCGCTCATCCCGCATGAAACCCGCACCATCGCCCTCCGCTGGAGCGTCTACGACGTTCCCGAGGACAATATCCCGCTCTTCGCCCTCGACACCGCCTCCGACTGGACCAGCTTCCGCGCCGCCCTCAGTCGCTGGACCAGCCCCTCGCTCAACACCGTCTATGCCGACGATCAGGGACACATCGGCTACCAGGCCATCGGCCAGATTCCCAACCGCCCCAACGGCCTCATGGACGTCCCCATCACCGACTCGAACCACGAGTGGAATGGCTATATCCCCTTCGACCAGCTCCCCTCCTCGCTCGATCCGCCCAACGGCATCATCGCCACCGCCAACTCCCGCATGACTCCCAACGGATACCCCTACCCCATCAGCGACGACTGGGCCGATCCTTACCGCAACGAGCGCATCTGGAAGTGGCTCGCCGGTAAAAACAACCTCACCTCCGCCGACATGCTCACCCTCCAGACCGATGTCTACTCCGCCGTCGATCAGGAGCTCGCCCAGCGCTTCGCCTACGCCATCGACCACGCCGAAAATACTGACCGCCGCCAGCGCGAGGCCGCCAATATCCTGCGCACCTGGCAGGGCCGGGTCAGCGCAAACTCGCCCGCCGCCGCCATCGTCTCCGCCGCGAAAGCCGCCTTCTGGCCCATGATCCTCCGCCCCAAGCTCGGCAAAGCATGGCGCCTGTATCGCTGGGACGAGAAAGGCTTCGCCCAGGAGCAGTTCATCACCAACAACCCGCAGGGCTGGCTCCCGCCCGGTTACAAAACCTGGGACGACTTCCTCGCCGCCGTCGTCAAACAGGCCCTCGCCACCGCTCCCCTCGACCTCCATCACTGGACCTACGGCGAAGCGCATACCATCCACATCGAACATCCGCTCTTCGGCCATCTCCCATGGTTCCGCCGCTGGATCGGCGTAGGCCCGCTGCCTATGCCCGGAGACACCACCACCGTCCTCCAGTCCGGCTCTTCCTTCGGCCCCTCGCAGCGCTTCACCATCGACTGGGCCAACCCCGGCGCCGCCACTGAGAACATCGTCCTCGGCCAGTCCGGCGACCCGCTCAGCCCGTACTACCGCGACCAGTGGCCCTACTGGTACAACGGCAAAACCTTCGTCCTGCCATACAGCGACGCCGCCGTGCAGGCGCAGACCACCCACACCCTCACGCTCGTGCCATGAGCCCCGGCGACAACGCATCGTCTCCCTCATCGCTCTCATGCTCTGGCTTTTTCTGGCCGCAAAAACATGGCTCCGTCGCGGTATCATGGAGCGACATGCAAGCCGAACTACAGCTCAGTGACATCCTCCACTCCGGCGTCGAGTTGACAGACCGCGCCCTTGAACGTCTTCTGCCGCCCGCCTCGCAGGTGCCCGCATCCATTCACGCCGCCATGCGTCATAGCACCTTTGCCGGAGGCAAGCGTCTCCGGCCTGTCCTCGTCTACGAGGCCGCGCGCATGGTCTCCGCAGGCACACTCCCTGCCGGAGTCGAAGACCTCGCCGCAGCCATTGAAATGCTGCACACCTACTCCCTCATCCATGACGATCTCCCGGCGCTCGACAACGACGACCTCCGCCGCGGCAAGCCCACCTGCCACGTCGTCTATGGAGAAGCCATCGCCATCCTCGCCGGAGACGCCCTCCAGACTCTCGCCTATCAAACCCTCGCCGGCCTCCAGTGTCCCGCGCCCGCTGCCGTCGAAATCATCCGCCTCATCGCGGAAGCCACCGGCACCGTGGAAGGCATGATCGGCGGCCAGGTCCTCGACCTCGAAGGCGAGCACTCCAAGCCCACGCCCGAAAGCGTCCACGCCATCCACCGCGCCAAAACCGGAGCGCTCCTCCGCGTCAGCATCGTCTCCGGGGGCATCTACGCCGGAGCCACTCCCGAAGACGCCGCGCGCCTCACCGCCTTCGGCGCCAAAGCCGGACTTGCCTTCCAGATCATCGACGACATCCTCGACGTAACCCAGACCTCCGAGCAACTCGGCAAAACCGCCGGCAAGGACCTCACCAGCGACAAGGCCACCTGGCCCGCCGTCTTCGGTATCGAGGCATCGCGTACCGACGCCGCCCGCCTCATCACCGAAGCCTTCGCCGAGCTCGCCCCCTATGGCTCCGCCGCCGCCGGACTCAAAGCCGTCGCCCAATACCTCGTCGAGCGCACCCACTAAACTGTCTCGGAAGCCAACCATGCTGTCCACGAAGGGGACCGGCTTCAGCCCGTCCATTGAGTGTGAAAAAAGAACTGCGGCTTTAGCCGCCGAGGGATGAATCTTTGGTAAAGAAATTAACTGAACCCGACATCCTCGCCGCACTTCGCGATGTCTACGACCCCGAGCTGCCCGTCAACATCGTCGATCTCGGACTTGTCTACCGCGTCGCGCTCGCGCCCGACCCCGACGCCCCCGGCATGCTCCCGCGCCAGAAGGTCGAGATCGACGTCACCATGACCTCGCAGGGATGCCCCGCGCACGAGCAGATCATCGAAAGAATCAAAAACCGCCTCGCCGGACTCCAACAGCTCAGCCAGACCACCGTCACTCTCACCTGGGACCCGCCCTGGACGCCGCACCGCATCACCCCCGCCGCCCGCAAACAGCTCGGCATCGAGTAACACCTCTCCCCAAAAACACCACAGGCCCCGCCAAAGCAGAGCCTGTCCTGTAAGACATCCCACTTCCCTAGCTGCTTACAGTGATCGTGTGCACCGTTTCTCTCGCACCTTGCGGAGTGCACGGCTTGTCTTGTCCGAGCACCCCGTCGTAGCTGATAGAGCCTGCATTTACGGCATCATATGGCCCGTAAGTACCCTTTGCATAGCTTCCGTCAGCAAGAAACCCATCCGCAAAGACCTGCGGATCATTGTCGTCGGTATAACACCAGGTGAACCCCTCATCCTTTTCACATATGATTGTGACCGTGTCGTTCACTTTTACATTGGGAAGGTTCGGGTCTCCAGGAACATTAACGTTCCAATTTTGAGGTTCTGACATGTTTCTCTCCTTGTTTCCATCATGGTTGCACCGCGTAAACCGGCATCACAGGCAGCCGGCATCATGGGGGACCTATTCGAATTTTGTCTTGAACCGCGGATCCGCCACCAGCGCCTGCAGGTTAGGATCATTTTTAATTGAATCGATCGCATACCCCTTGCCGATCGATTTCTCAATATACTCGAGAGCCTTAGTCCGGTTTCCCAAAAACTCATAGGCCTCGCCTACATTTGAGAGTACATTCGGATCATTCGGAGCCAGCGCAAGCGATGTCGCAATCTTCGACTCCGCCTTGGTTGTGTCCTTGTCCTGAGCATATAGCCCTGCCAGCGTGGATTGCGCCAGCGCATCCTGTGGTTTCATCGCAACGACCTTTTCAGCCAATTGCTCCGTCCTCCGCCGCGCCACCTCCGCCTTGCCTCTCTCTTTGGCGCCTTCGTAGGACTCCATCAGGTTGTTCCACACCATGTAGTCCTTGTCGTTCAACTGCAGCGCCTTCTCCGTCGCAGCTGCCGCCGCCGGATATTGCTTTTCTTCCATATACAACAGTCCCAGATTCGCATATGCGGGATAGCTTGGATTCATGGCAATCGATTTATTCAGCATCTGCTCTGCCAGCTTCAGCGACGGTCCGCCACCCTGATCCAGATACGCGGCCCCTAGATTGAAATACAACTCCGCATTATCTGGCGTAAGCTGGAGTGCCTGCTTGTATGCCGCAATCGCCTGCGGATACTTCCCCTGCCCGTCAAAGAACTGGCCAAGATCGTTGTACCCCGACCAGTTGTTCGGCTCCAGAGCCGCAGCCTTCTCAAACGCCTTCTGCGCATCAGCGATCCGGCCCGCGCTCACGTACGACTTCGCCATCCCCACTAGCGCAGAAGCGTCGTTCGGGTTCAGTTGCAGAGCATGTTGGAACTCCTGCACCGCCAGATCATGCTGCCCCTGATCGTCATGAATCTGCCCCAGCGTTACGTAGACCGCCGGAATGCTGTTGTCCAATTCCACAGCCTTTTGGCTGAACGCCTGCGCCTCCTTCAGCCATTGCAGGTTCTTGTCTACCCTGTATTTCATCCGGTATGCCTCGCCCGCCGCCGCATACCCCAGCGCAAAATTCGGGTCCGTCTGTGTCGACTGCTTCAGCGCCGCTATCGCATCATCCAGGTTCCCCGGCTTGTCATACCTGTCTATATAACCCAGCGCCTTCAGGTAGTCCTCGTACGCCGCCGGATCAACCCTGCCGCCGGTGTTCCGCAGCATCCCCGCCGTCACCTTGATGTTCATCAGTTGCGCCAGCTTCGCAACCGTCTCGTCTTCCAGCGTTGAAAGGTCGCCCGCCGGATCATCCACATCCACCGATCCGATCTGCCGCAGCGTCTTCGTGTCGATCAGGTTCGCGGTAAGATGAATGTCCGTCCCGTCACGCTCCACCGCGCCCTTGATCACCAGATTCGCACCCAGCGCCTTCAGCGCTGCGGTCGGGTCTGTTACATGGCTGCTTTCGACCACGCTGTTTGGAACCACCCACAAACTCTGGTTCCCCACATCCAGGTTCGACAGCCGCCCTGTCAGCGACTCCAACAGACCGTCAATCAGCATCTGGTTCTCCGGATTGCTCCCAATATTGTCGAATGGCAGCACCGCAATATGCTTCGCCGCGGGAGCACCCCCCAGCAGCGGAGCCACCCGGCTGTGCAGTCCCGGCACAAACCACGCCACGCCAAACACCACCGCCAGCCCCAGCAGCGCCGCCAGCAGCGGAGTCATCCAACCCCGCTTCTGCTGCGCCGGACGAAACGCCGACCGTGACGCCTCTTCCCGCAGCCTCCGCGTCTGCGCTGCCTCGCGCGACCTCTGCAGTACCGAGCCGGAAAGCTTCACCGTCGCGTCCGGATCAACATCCCCGAAATGCGAAATATTCTGCTTGCCATTTTCCAGCGCCGCCTGAAATTCCGCACACGACTCGAACCGGTTGTTCACGTCCTTGCTCAGCGCCTTGTAAATTACCGGCTGCAGCGCCGGATGCAGCGTGTCCACTCCCTGTGGCGCGTTGTTCAGGATCGAAAAGAAAAGCGCCCCCATCGAATCGCCCTGGAACGGGTGGTCCCCCGTCAGCATCTCCGTCAGCACCACTCCCAAAGCCCATATATCACAGCGATGGTCTACCTTTTCACCCATCGCCTGCTCCGGAGCCATATAGGCCACCGTGCCCGCAATGCCCGTCTGCGTCGATTTGGTGCTGCTCGTCGCGTGCGCCAGCCCGAAGTCCACAATCTTCGCTACGCCCGACGACGTCATCATCACATTCGACGGCTTGATGTCCCGGTGGACAACCCCACGCGAGTGCGCCTCGCCCAGCCCCTTCGCCATCTGCATCGCAATATCGATCGCCAGGTGCGCTGGCATCGGCCCGCCCTGCGTCATCTTCGCCAGCGAAACTCCGTCGTAGAAGGCCATAATGATGAATGCCTTCCCGTCCGCCGTCTCTTCCACGCCGTGAATGGTGCCGATATTCGGATGATCAAGGGATGAGGCAATCTTTGCCTCGCGTAAAAACCGCTCCCGGTCCTTCGGGTTCGCGTTCAGCTCCGATGGCAGAAACTTCAGCGCCACCGTCCGCTCCAGCTTCAGGTCCAGAGCGCGATACACCACACCCATCCCGCCGGACCCCGCCACGCCCAGAATGCGGTAATTCCCGGCGACAACCTCGCCTTCAGAGATACTGTTCTTCAACTCGGGCATGGAGCGCGCCCTCATCGCGCCTGATGGAAATTGTGGTGTCTGTATTCGCTGGCGATATCCCGCGCAGAGTCAGCGCCAGCCGCTTACCGCGATACTACGACCCGCCACTCTTCATTGCAAGCACATGAGTTACGCCTCGAACCAACGCCGCATCCGCACCCACAGCAGCTCTGCGCCCGCTATCCTTCCGCAATCACCGGCAGCTGCGCCGCCTCCCATGCTGCCATCCCGCCCGCCATCTCCGTCACGTCCGTAATCCCCTCCCGATGGAGCAGACTCGCCGCAATCGACGACCGGTAACCGCCCGCGCAGTGGACCGTAATCCTCCGTCCGCGCGGCACCTCCGCCATTCGCTCCTGCAAATGGTTCAGCGGCAGATTCACGCTTCCCTCAATGTGCCTCTCTGCCCACTCCCGCGGCGTCCGCACATCCACCACTACCGGAGCATCCCTCTCCGTCAGGTCCTCCGCCGCAATCAGCACGCTCACCCGCTCCGTACGACGCATCATCTCCGGCTTGCCCGCCAGCGCCACCATCCCGCCCCGCAGATACCCCTTCACCGCATCGAATCCAATCCGCCCCAGCCGCATGGCCGCCTCCGTCTCGCGCCCCGGATCAGCCACAATCACAATCGGCCTGTCGCGATCCAGCACCGTCCCGGCCCACGTCGCATACTCCCCGCCCAGCCCGATATTGATGCTCCCCGCCAGGTGCCCCTGCGCAAACTCCACCGGCTCCCGCACATCCAGCACCTGCGCGCCCCCGTCCCGCAGCTTGATCGCCTCCGCCAGCTCCACCGGCCGCAGCGCCGCCTCCAGATTCTTCTCCAGCGTCGCCCGCTCCCGCGTATTCAGGATCGCGTCATAGGTAAAGTACGGCGGAGCATCCGGCTGGTCCGCCACCACCAGCCGCACAAACTCTTCCCTGGTCATCGGCTTCAGCGCATAGTTCAGCCGCCGCTGCTCTCCCATCGTGGACACCGTCTCCGACGACAGCTTCTTCCCGCACAGCGACCCCGCCCCGTGCGCCGGATACACCAGCACCGCATCCGGAAGAGTCATCAGCTTCCCGTGCAGCGACTCATACAGGTGCTCGCCCAGCGCCTGCGCCGTCCAACCCAGCGACGCCCGCAAATCCGGCCTGCCCACATCGCCAATAAACAGCGTGTCCCCCGTCAGAACCGCGTAGGGTTCCTCCTCGCTCTTCTTCAGGTCATACATCACAATCGAAATCGACTCGATCGTATGCCCCGGAGTCTCCCGTACCTCCAGCCGCATGCCCGGGAACTCCAGCACATCGCCGTCCCCCATCGGCACAAAGGCATACTCCGCCTTGGCCTGCGCGCCCAGATAAATCGTCGCCCCGCACCGGTCCCGCAGCTCCAGATGCCCGGCCACAAAGTCCGCATGGAAGTGGCTCAAAAACACATGCTGAATCGTCAGCCCCAACCTGTCCGCGTCCGCAATGTACTGTTCCACATCCCGCTGCGGATCGACCACCACCGCCACGCCGCTCTCCTCATCCCCCAACAAATAAGAGGCATGCGCCAAACACCCGAGATAATACTGTTTCAATAGCATCGCAATCCCCGTAGCCTAGCACCGCCGAGCGCCCCAGGTCTCGGGATTTCTCACAGGCACGGAAGATGTGACCCACCTGTGATCTTTCAAGACCTTTCAAGACGTTGTTCCTCTTGGAAAGAGAAAGAAACAACAGTCGTCGGAGCTCGCACAAAACCGTAATCCGCGTACCGAAATGCCTCTAATTTCCTGATCCGGGAAAACTTGGCCGCATCTTCTTCATTTCGATGAGGCTACACAGCCGCCCTCCGCTAAACCCAGTAGAATGAAGATCAGCAGTTCATCTGAAGTCGAATTTATTGACTAATCAGTAAATGACCCACACCCCCGCCGCAGTCCGCACCATCGATGACCTCGCCGGCCCCGCCGGACGTCTCGAAGCCCTGCTCAACACCGGTGCGCCCGACGCAAAGTACGCCGTCCTCCTCTGCCACCCGCACCCCCTCGGCGGAGGCACCATGCACAACAAGGTCGTCTACCACGCCATGAAGGCCTTCCAATCCTGCGGCCTGCCCGTCCTCCGCTTCAACTTCCGAGGCGTCGGACTCAGCGAGGGCGTCCACGACCACGGCCGCGGCGAGCAGGACGACGTCCGCGCCGCACTCGACTGGCTCGACCGCAATCTCGGCCTGCCCCTGATCTTCGCCGGATTCTCCTTCGGCTCCTACGTCGGGCTCCGCGCCGTCTGTCCAGCCGTTGATTCAAAACCCCCTCGCGTCCGTGGCGCCGTCGCACTCGGCTTGCCCGTCCATGCCGAAGGCCGCGACTATACCTACGAATTCCTCGCCCACTGCGCCATACCCAAGCTCTTCATCAGCGGCGCCCGCGACCAGTACGGCCCGCAAGCCCAGGTCGAATCCGCCGTCGCCTCGGCCGCCCCACACGCAGAAATGGTGTGGATTAATGAGGCAGATCACTTCTTTGCAGGTAAGCTGGTAGAGGTTCAGGAAGCCATCCGCTCCTGGGTCCAAAACCGTTTCTTATGAGTGCTTCCCAGATCATTCTCGACCAGCTCCACGCCGATGCCTCCGCCATCTATTCCCATGCCCTGCAAGCCTGTAACGTCGCGGCAGCCTTTGACCGGCATATACGCTTTGAGGGCAAAACCCTCATCCACCAGCCTTCGCCCCGCGCCGAACCGATCTCCATCCCGCTCGAAGACTACAAGCGCGTCCTCGTCATCGCCTTCGGCAAGGCGGCCCTTACCATGTCGAACGTGCTTCTGGAGCGTCTCCCCCACAAGCCCCACCTACGCGGAATCTGCTGTGCGCCCGAGGTTCCCGCGCACCACAGCTGGCGTCTGCGCTACTACGCCGGCGGTCACCCGCTTCCCAACGCCGAGTCGTACAAGGCTGCGCGCGAAGCCCTCCACCTGCTGCATCGTGCGGACAAGGACACCTTCGTCTTCTTTCTCATTAGCGGCGGCGGCTCCGCCCTGCTGGAGCTGCCCCTAGACCCCGCCGTCTCGCTCGAAGACACTATCGCCTTCCACGAGACCCTTGTGGCCTCCGGCGCGCCCATCACTGAGATCAACATCGTCCGCAAGTATTTTTCCGCAGTAAAGGGCGGGCGACTCGCCTTCGCCGCACCCGAAGCAGAAAAGCTCTCCCTGGTTCTTGCCGACGTCCCCCTCAGCGACATCGGCAGCGTCGCCTCTTCACCCACGCTTCCCAACCAGTCCACACCGCAGGAGTGCCGGGACGTACTCGACCGCTACCACCTCCTCGAGAAGTTCCCCAAGACAGTCCGTGAATTCTTCGAACGGCTCGACCTCGCGCACGCCGCTCCACCCTCAAACGAGCCCATTCCGCACAACCGCTTCGACACCCTGCTTTCCAACCAGGATCTGGTTCACGCCGCTCGTGATCACGCCAGGTCCCTCGGCTACCACACCGTCACCGACAACAACTGCGATGACTGGGACTACCGTGACGCCGCCGCCTATCTGCTCGAGCGTTTCCGCAACCTGCGGCCGGACCATCCGCGCGTCTGCCTTCTCTCCAGCGGCGAAGTCACCGTTACTCTTCATCCCCCCATCGGCTGCGGGGGCCGCAATCAGCAATTCGCACTGGCTACGTCCTTCGAGCTGGCCAAGTCGCCGGATGCTCCTGTCGCCGTGCTCAGCGCAGGGTCTGACGGCATCGACGGCAACAGCCCGGTCGCCGGAGCCATCGCCGACCCCACCACCATTGAGCGCGCCCGCGCCTACAACTTTGACCCCGAAGCTTCCTTCATCCAATTCGATGCCTGCCCACTCTTCACATCCCTCGGAGACACCATCGTGACCGGACGTACCGGCAACAATCTCCGCGACCTCCGCATCCTTCTTTCCGCAGAACAGACATAAACTACCTGCCCGTTCGTTGCGTACTCCATGGCGGTTACTCGGAGTGCTCGCAATGATTGGCTTTATCCATCCCTGAATCGGCCCCTTCTGGCTCGGATACTGCGTTGTCTCGGTATCCGTCGGCCCCGCGCCCTCGTCCCCTTCGTCCTGTAAACAAGAGCAGGCGGGCCGGAGCCGCATGTGAGACCCAGCCCACGACGCACGGGAGTTGCCGAAACTGCAACTTCTAGGATGGCGCGAAGCGCGTGTGCCCGGACGGCAAGTCCCGCGCCGCATGCAGCTGCTGCAGGGGATACACCGTGGTTTCCTCCCTTTGCAGTGCCTCAATGCCCTCGGCCGCGGCCCGGGCTGCCGCCATGGTCGTAATCGTCGGAATCCGCTGCAGCACCGCCGCCCGCCGGATCGCCTTCTCATCAAAAAAGGTGTCCTGCCCATGGGGTGTGTTGATGATCAGCTGTATCCGGTCGCCTTTGATCAGGTCCACGACGTTCGGGCGGCCTTCCTTCACCTTGTACACTCGCTCCACAACCATCCCGGCCTGCTCCAGCTTGTTCGCCGTGCCTTCCGTCGCCACCAGGTGGAAGCCCAACTCGACATATTGCCGCGCCAACTCCACCAGCTGCGCCTTGTCCCTGTCGTTCACGCTGAAGAACGCCGCGCCCTTCAGCGGAAGACTCTGCCCGGCAGAAATCTGCGCCTTGGCAAATGCCTCGCCAAAGTTGTCCGCCACGCCCATCACTTCGCCGGTGGACTTCATCTCCGGCCCCAGCACCGTGTCTACTCCCTGGAACTTATTCCACGGGAACACCGGCGACTTCACAAAGAAGTACGAGCCCGTCTGCAGATCAAGCCCCGACGCGGTCTGCTCCGGCAGCAGTTCCCGCAGCGTCCTACCGGTCATCAGGCGCGAAGCAATCTTCGCCAGCGGCACACCCGTCGCCTTGGACACATACGGCACCGTACGCGACGCCCGAGGATTCACCTCGATCACAAACACCTTCGACGGCTGCCCCGTCTTGCGCTGGATGGCGAACTGCAGGTTCACCAGTCCCACCACATTCAGCGCCAGCGCCAGCTTCCGCGTGTAGGTGCGAATCGTCTCCAGCGTATCCGCCGCCAGGTCCACCGCCGGCAGCACGCACGACGAGTCGCCCGAGTGAATCCCCGCCTCTTCGATGTGCTGCATGATCCCGGCAATCACTACGTCCTTGCCATCGCACAGCGCATCGACATCGACCTCGACGGCGTCTTCCAGGAAGTGGTCCACCAGCACAGGACGCTCCTGCGAGTACTCCACAGCCTCCTTCATGTAGTGCGTGACCGCTTCGCTGTCGTAGGCAATCACCATCGCCCGCCCGCCCAGCACATATGAGGGCCGCACCAACACCGGATATCCAACCCGCTCCGCGCCCGCCAACGCCTCTTCCACGCTCGTTGCCATCGCCCCAGGGGGTTGCGGAATCTCCAGGTCCTCCAGCAGCTTCCCAAAACGCTTCCGGTCCTCGGCCAGGTCAATCGACTCCGGCGACGTACCCAGAATCGGTACCCCCTCCGCCTTCAGCCGCAGCGCCAGGTTCAGCGGAGTCTGTCCGCCGAACTGCACAATCATGCCGATCTCCGCTCCGCCCGAGGCTTCGTGCTCATACACCGCCAGCACATCTTCCAGCGTCAGCGGCTCAAAGTACAGCCGGTCACTGGTGTCGTAATCGGTCGAGACGGTCTCCGGGTTGCAGTTCACCATGATCGTCTCGTAGTCGTCGTCCTTCAGCGCAAAGGCCGCATGGCAGCAGCAGTAGTCGAACTCAATGCCCTGCCCAATGCGGTTTGGCCCGCTGCCCAGAATGATCACCTTCCGCTTCGCAGTCGGCGGAGCCTCGTCTTCTTCCTCGTAGGTCGAGTAAAGATATGGCGTCTTGCTCTCGAACTCCGCCGCGCAGGTATCCACCAGCTTGAACACCGGGCGAATGCCGTGCTGCTTACGCAACTCCCGCACTACCGCCACGCCTTCATTGGTCGGCGCGCCCCAGACTTCAGCAATCCGCTCATCCGAGATACCCTGCCGCTTGGCCTTCCTCAGCAGCTCCGGAGAAATCGTCTCCGCCTTCTGCTCGCCAACCTTGGCAATGGTCTCCGTAACTTCCTTGATCTGATACAGAAACCACGGATCCATCGCCGTCATGCGCGCCACTTCGCGCACCGAGAGCCCCTGCCGGAAGGCATACCGAACATAGCTCAGACGCTCCGGCTGCGGAGTCACCAGCCGCTGCGTCAGCCTGCGCGGCTCCAGCACCTCGGCCCCGATCTTCTTGCCCGTATCCAGCGACCGCAGCGCCTTCATCAGCGATTCCTTGAAGGTCCGCCCAATCGCCATTACCTCGCCCACCGACTTCATCTGCGGGCCCAGGTTCTCATCCGCTCCCGGAAACTTCTCGAACTGCCACTTCGGTATCTTCGTCACAACATAATCAATCGTCGGCTCAAAGCACGCCGGAGTCATCTTGGTTATGTCGTTCGGAATCTCATCCAGCGTGTAGCCCACCGCCAGCTTGGCCGCAATCTTCGCAATGGGGAACCCCGTCGCCTTCGACGCCAGCGCCGACGACCGCGACACACGCGGATTCATCTCAATCACCGTCATCCGTCCGGTATTCGGATGCACCGCAAACTGCACATTCGATCCGCCCGTCTCCACGCCGATTTCGCGCATCACCCGAATCGCCGCATCGCGCATCGCCTGATACTCGCGGTCGGTCAGCGTCTGCGCCGGAGCCACCGTAATCGAGTCGCCCGTATGCACGCCCATCGGGTCCATATTCTCAATCGAGCAGATGATGATTACGTTGTCCGCCAGGTCCCGCATCACCTCCAGCTCATATTCCTTCCAGCCCAGCACCGACTCTTCAATCAGGCACTCATGCACCGGAGAAAGATCGAGCCCCCGCGATAGCGTCTCCATCAGCTCTTCGCGGTTATAGGCAAGGCCACCGCCTGAGCCGCCCAGCGTGAACGAAGGCCGGATGATCACCGGAAATCCGATCTTCCCCGCAAAGTCCACACCGTCGCGAATGTTGTTCACCAGAGCCGACCGCGGCATATCCAGCCCAATGCGCGTCATCGCGTCCTTGAACAACAGCCGGTCTTCCGCCTTCTTGATCGCCTCCAGCTTGGCGCCGATCAGCTCGACATCATACTTGTCCAGAATCCCCGCATCCGCCAGAGCCACCGCCAGATTCAGTGCCGTCTGCCCGCCCACCGTCGGCAACAGCGCAAACTTCCCGCCGCGCCCCCCGCCGTTCCGTTTTTGGTCGCGCAGCATCTCCGACTCAAGGCCCAGAATCACCTCAAGATAGGGCACCGTGAGCGGCTCAATATACGTGCGATCGGCCAGCTCCGGATCGGTCATGATGGTGGCCGGATTCGAATTCACCAGCACCACTTCATACCCCTCGGCCTTCAGCGCCTTGCACGCCTGCGTGCCCGAATAGTCGAACTCCGCCGACTGCCCAATCACAATCGGCCCCGAGCCGATCACCAGAATCTTCGTAATGTCATTCCTGCGTGGCATTCAGTTCTCTTTTGCTCAATTAAATCTTTGAAGTGGTGCGGCTATGCTCTTAGAACTTTGAAGGCGCGGAGCTATGTTCTTAGAGGTTTGAAGGGGCAAGGCTATGCTCTTCGAACTTTGAAGGGGCGGGGCTTCAGCCCCGCCGTCCAGCCTTCCCGACAAGAGCGGCTTTAGCCGCTGAGGTGCGGGATCTAAATCAGCAACTACATACTTGTAATCTTCTGATCGCTCACAAAGTCCGGCCTTAACCGGATTGTGGAGAATGTATAAAATGTGGCGATTCCAGTCCTCGTTATCTCGAATGCGATGATCCGAAAAGCCTGCTTGCCAAATATCTTGATTCCATTCAAAGGCTCTCTTCGCTCTGAAAGAAAAACCACCCCTGATGTTCTGCATTGCTCTTTCTAGGCTTTCCTTGGGAGAAATCAGAATATGAAAATGGTCAGGCATTATGACATAGGCATGGAGCAAATAAGAACCGCCTCGATAGTGTTGCAACACCTCCTGCATCAATGCTGCCCACCGCTCATAGCGAAAGAACGGCTTCCGTTGTCCAGTCTGAGAACTGACAAAGTAGGTTTGCTCTCTCCTCTGCGTTCTTTCTCTGGTTGGCCGCATATTCTCACCCTCAGGGGCTAAAGCCCCCTCAATTTCACACTTCTTGCGGACGGGCTAAAGCCCGTCCCTCCTTCAAAGAGGCTGAACGTCATCGATTCATTGACTCCGTGCCTTCTTCGCACTCGAGGCACATCAGCGCCTCCAAAAACCGCCTTGCAAATTTCCCACGTAGCGCCTCTGAAGAAATATCTATGCCATTCATTTCAAAAGATTCAAATTCCAGCACCTCTAGCAAAACTCTGTCTCCCTGCGACTGAGCCTCTAAGAAGTCTTCTCTCAAACGCAAGTTCACTCGCTGGCTTGGGCCGGGTTTCAGATATTGGTATAACCGCCTGCCCAGTTCCTCGGTCTCGCCGATATAAGCCTTTACTCGTCTGCCATCTCGTTCAATAACCCAGCGGTAGATCGCGGGATGGGCTGTGGTGGATCGAAGTCTGCCAAGTTCAGTTCCATAAATGAAGTCGTTTCCATAAAAATCTTTCAGCCGACGCCATTGAAACTCGAACTGGAAACCCGCTCATCCCTTCCACTCCTCCATCAGAACCCGGAAGTCGCGGAACAGGTAATTCGAATCGTGCGGACCGGGGCTCGCCTCCGGATGATACTGCACGCTGAACAGCGGCATCGTCCTGTGACGCAAGCCTTCCAGCGTGTTGTCATTCAGGTCAATGTGCGTCAGATCCACATCGCTCACCTTCATCGAATCGGGATCGACCGCGAAGTTATGGTTGTGGCAGGTAATCTCCACCTTGCCCGAATCCATCTGCTTCACCGGATGGTTCCCGCCGTGATGGCCGAACTTCAGCTTGTACGTCTTGCCGCCCAGCGCCAGCCCCATCAACTGATGCCCCAGGCAAATCCCGAAGATCGGCGTCCGCCCAGCCAGTTTGCGGATATTCTCCTGTGCGTAGGTCACCGGCTCCGGATCGCCCGGCCCGTTCGACAGGAACACGCCGTCCGGATTCAGCGATAGCACATCCTCCGCCGAGGTCTCCGCCGGAACCACCGTTACCCGGCAGCCCTCTCGCGCGAGCATACGCAAAATGTTCCTCTTGATTCCGAAGTCGTACGCCACAACGTGCAAATGGGGCGCCTGTGGAGGAGACGCCGGTTCGCCGTCTTCCTCGACTACTGGCTGATCCAGCGGGTCAGGCCCGTCCGACTCCCACTCATACCTCGCCTTGGTTGAAACCACCTTGGCCAGGTCCGTCCCATCCATCCTGGGGATCGACCGCGCCTTCTCAACCAACACATCAGGGTTCGTCTCAATCGACGAGATCACGCCCCGCATCACGCCGTGCGTCCGCAAATGCCGCACCAGCGCCCGGGTGTCGATCTCTGAGATCACCGGAACCTGAAAGCGCTCCAGATACTCATCCACTACTTGCTGCGAACGCCAGTTCGACGAGATCGGAGAGAACTCCCGCGCTACCAGCCCTTCAATGTAAGGTTTATTGGCTTCGTTGTCAGCCGAATTAGTTCCGTAGTTGCCGATCTGAGGATTGGTTAGAACGACAATCTGTCCCGCATAGGACGGGTCGGTGAAAATTTCCTGATACCCGGTAAGAGATGTATTGAAAACCACCTCGCCATAACATTCGCCTTTGGCGCCGTGGCCCTCACCGCGGAAGATGCGCCCGTCTTCGAGCGCAATGATCGCCTGCATCACTTCTCCAAGGAGTGGATTCAATAGATTCTATCAGGAGGGGCGGGCTCGTGCGTACAAAACCGGAGCTCAAATCCACAAGCAATCCGGCCCCGGCAAAACGCCGGGGCCGGATTGCAGCTTTTTATTGGGCCCTACTTCTGCGGATTACTCATTGGAGGTACCTGAACCGGCTTCTGCTGCTCCTGTTGCCGCAGGTTCTGCTGCTGGTTCGGAACTACCACCGTCGACTCGTGCTTCGCGGGCACAATCCCCGGAATCGACGGCATCGTGTTCACCTTGCCCGCCGCAGCATCCACAATCGAGATGTTGTAGCGATCCAGTGTGCTCGCCAGAGTTTCCTCCAGCGCCGCCCGGTCAATGGCATACTTTGCCGTTGCGGAAATCAGCTGGCTATCCGCCGTCGCCAGGGTGCGCTGCTGCTGCAGCACATTGGCCGTTGTCGAAGCACCCAGATGCAGCTTGGTGATCTCGGCCTTCAGGCTCTGCTGGTCATAGTCCCGCGTTACCCTCGCGGATTGCACCGCCGCACGGTCATTCGTCAGCGCATACTGCGCATTGATGACCTTCATCTGGGTCTGCACATAGAGCTGCTGAAGCCGCATCTGTGCCTGCCGGTACTCCAGCATGGAGCGCGCCTGCGCCGCCTGCGCCACCCGGTTGCGAATCGGGATGCTCAGGTTGAACCCAATCCCCTTGTTCGGACCATTGCTGTTGAACAGGTTTGAGAAGGCCGTACCGTAAGTTACTGGCGAATATGTACCCGGAGAGCAAGTCTGACCCGTCTGAAAATTAACGCAGTCCGGACTCTGCATGCCGCCCAATCCCGAAGCACCGTAGAACGCGTACGCATCCAGCGTCGGCAACAGACCGTTCTTCTCGCCCTTCAGCGTAATCTTGTCGTTCTTCAGCGTCAGCAGCGCCTGCTCAATGGATGGACTGTTGGCGTCCGCCTGCCGCACCAGCTCATCGATCGGCTTGTGCTCCTCAGGTGTCTCCGCCAGACTCACCCGGTCCGTCGGAATCACGGGCGCATTGGCCAGAGTCGGATCATCCAGGCTGCGGGTGATCGCCTGCTTCATCAGCAACTGCTGGTATTCCAGGTTGCTCTCGGACGAAATCAGCGCCTGCCGGTCCGTCTCCAGTCCGCTCCGCGCGCTTACTACATCCAGCGGAGCCAGCGTTCCCACCTGCAACTGCTTCTCATCGTCTTTCAGCAGTTGGGTTGATTGATCTACGGCACGCTCCTTTGCCTGCAGGTCTTCATACGCGCTCACCAGCCCCCAGTAGATGTTCTCCACCTGATTGATGGTGTACAGAAGCTGTTGGCGGAACGCTGAGTCGGCAATCCGGCGGTTATTCTTCGCCTGCACAATAAAGCGCCCGTTGATGCCCCATCCGAAGCCCTGCAGCAAATGCTGCGTTATCTGCGCATTGAATGTCGTCTGATACGCCGGGCTGTAAGGATTGAAAAAGCTGTTCGATGTCGAATAGGTGTTGTTAAAGGACACCTTCAGCGCTGTACCCGTAATAAATCCCTGGTCGTAAGCAAAGTTATACTCGTTTGTATTCTGGTTCAGCGCTCCGCTCGGGTAAAAAATCGTGTTCTGCTCCGGCGATTTCTGACGCTCCAGCTGAACCGTCCCGCTCAGTACCGGATCCATGTTCTCCGGCAACGGTCCGCCCCCATTCGTGGTCAACGCAAGACCGCCTGCCCCGGAACCCGCCCCACCGGACGCAACACTCGTACCACCCGGCCCGCCACCACCCGTCACCGTTTGCCCTGAGCTGCCCAGCGTACCCGTCACCAGACCGCTGTTCACGCCAAACAAACTCCCCCCGGCCTTGGCCCGAAGGATATCCGTGTCAGCAATATTCAGGTTGTAGCGCTGAATGGCAATGTCGTAGTTGTTCTCCAGAGCCAGCACGATCGCGTCGCTCAGGCTCAGGTAGATCTTGCCGTCCTTCATCAGGTCAGTAAGGTGCGGCGAATTCAGAAAGTTCGCCTCCGGAATCGTCTCCGCCGTATAAGGAGCCAGCGGATTCATCCAGTAGCCACGCGGCTTGCTGAAGTCAATCGTTCCCGGACGCATGAACAGCGGCTGGGTAAAGTTCGGCTTGGGTTCCTGCGGCAATCCCGCGTCTCCGGTCTGCGGTGCCGTAGCCGCGGAAGCCTGCTGCGTATTCTGTTGCAGTGGCTGCAGCGCGTATCCAGGCATGGTTCCGGCCAGCACAATACTTACAACAGCGGCTGCACGTAGTTTCGAAAACAGGCTCACACTTCCCGCTGACCCTTTGTGCAACGCCTCCGGGCACTCCTCAAACAAGTCCATTCGACCCTCTCCACAAATGCAACCGGCGCGTCGGCTTCGCGCGCCCTTCGTAAATGTATGCCATCAAGCGCCTTACCGCCCGTACAGGCAGGTATTCTCCGTATACCGGTACCCTCACCAGCCTGTCATCTATACGCGAACCGCTCCGGCTTCGTTCCCTGCAAACGTTCCGCTAAAAATCAAGCCTGAGTATATCGCAGCAATTCTGATGTTCGAACACCCACAAAAGACCCAGAACTTCTTGAAAATTTGAGAAGATGCCATTAGAAAACCTGGCAAGATGCCCTAAAAAAATGTCCAACTGGAAGCTCACTCTCGCCTACGACGGAACCGATTTCCACGGCTGGCAGGTCCAGCCCGGCCTCATCACCATCCAGGGCGAGCTGGCCTCAGCCATCGAGCGCGTCACCAGCGAGTGGACCCTGCCCCAGGGCAGCGGCCGCACCGACGCCGGAGTCCACGCCCGCGCCCAGGTCGCCTCCTTCGCGCTGGCTGCGCCCATTCCACCGCAAAATCTGCTCCGCGCGCTCAACCGCACCCTGCCGTCCCCCATCCGCGTCCTCACCGCAGAGCACGCTGCCCCGGACTTCCACGCCCGCCACAGCGTTCGCTCCAAGACCTACGAATACCGCCTCTTTCGCGGAGAAATCTGCCCCCCGTGGCTCACCCGCTACGTCTACGCCCTCAACTGGCCTCTGGATGTGGAAAAAATGCAGCAGGCCGCCTCGCTCATCATCGGCGAGCACGACTTTACCTCCTTCGCCGCCACCGATCCTGACCTCTCACAGCGCCAATCCGGCCCGGAACCCCAGCCTGGCAACGTCCGCACCCTCGTTTCTTCATGCTGGATCGAGGAAGCTGACCTGCTCATTTATAAAGTCCGCGGCAACGGATTCCTCCACCACATGGTCCGCAATCTGGTCGGGACCTTCCTCGACGTCGGACGCGGCCACATCGCCCCCGCCGACATCCCGGCCATCCTCAGCCGACGCTCCCGCTCCGCCGCCGGAGCCACCGCCCCGGCACGCGGCCTTTTTCTGGATTCCGTCGAGTATTAAGCGGCCACAACAACAAGCGCGGAATCACTCCTGCATGGGCAGCAATCCCCCGCCCAGGGGGAAGGCCACAACCGTCAGTTCCGGGATGGCGGCGAAGCCGCGTGCGCCTGGACGGCGAGTCCTTCCAGCACCCTCGGCGCGATCCCAGACACACTTCCGGCGCCCTGCGTCAGAATCACATCCCCATCTTCGGCACGCGCCACCACCCGCGCCACCGCTTCCTCGGTTGAGGCGGCATACTCCACGCCCTCCTGCCCAATCGCGCCGGCCAGCGCCTCAGACGTAATCCCTTCAATCGGCTCCTCGCTGGCGGCATAAATGTCCAGAATCTCCACCGTCGAAGCGTCCCCGAACGAGGTCGCAAACTCCACCAGCAGGTCGCGCGTCCGCGTGTAGCGGTGCGGCTGGAAGATCATATGGACTCTCCGGTAGCCGCAATCCTTCGCTGCCCGCAGCGTCGCGCGAATCTCCGTCGGGTGATGCCCATAATCATCCACCACCGTCACGCCGCGCACACAGCCCTTCACTTCAAACCGCCGATCGACTCCCCGAAAATGATTCAGGCCCTCAGCGATCGCCTCCGGCTTTACGTCAAGCTGCACCGCAATCGCCACCGCCGCCGTCGCATTCAGCACATTGTGCTGCCCCGGAACATGCAGTTCGAACGGCCCATACACATTGCCGCCTGACGCAACCTCAAACCACGACCGCGCCTTGCCCGAAGGCGGAAGCATCCGCAGCACAAAGTCTGCTTTCGAGCTGCTCCCGTACGTGAGCACTTTTCTCCGTACGCGCGGCAATATCTTCTCGAGCAGCGGATCGTCGCAGCACGCCACGCACGCCCCGTAGAACGGCACGCGGTCCATGAACTCCACAAAGGCGTTCTCCACGTCCTCCATATCGCGATAGCAATCCATGTGTTCGCGATCCAGGTTCGTGACCACGCTCAAAATCGGGGACAGCTTCAGGAAAGACCGGTCGCTCTCGTCCGCCTCCGCCACCAGGTATTGCGACTTGCCCAGCCGCGCATTCGATCCCATCGTCGCCACGCGCCCGCCCACCACCACCGTGGGATCAAGGCCGCCCGCCGCCAGCACCGTCGCAAGCATTGACGTCGTCGTGGTCTTCCCGTGCATTCCCGCCACGGCAATGCCGTATTTCAGGCGCATCAGCTCCGCCAGCATCTCCGCCCGCTGGATCACCGGAATCTTTCGCCGCCGCGCTTCAATTACCTCAGGATTCCGCTCGTTCACCGCCGAGCTGGTCACCACCACATCCGTCGCAATCACATTCGCGGCCGCGTGGCCTTCGAACACGGTCGCTCCCAGCGATGCCAGCCGTTCCGTCACCGCACTCCGCCGCAGGTCTGACCCGCTCACCTTATTGCCCAGATTCAGCAGTATCTCGGCAATTCCACTCATGCCGATCCCGCCGATCCCGATGAAATGTATCCGCTGTGCCTTTGCAAACATACTCTTGAATCTTAAAACTACCTCACCCTGCGCACACAGCGCCACGAATCGCGCTAATATGGGTGCGCCTGCTCTGGCTGACTATGCGAATCTCGTTGCTTTCTCTATTCCTTGCGCTTCTTCCCCTCAACCTTCTTGCCCAACCCGCGCCGCCTCACGTCCGCATCGCTCAGGGAGAACTCGTCGGTGGCGTCACCACCATGGGCCCCTATGTTTTCAAAGGAATCCCGTACGCCGCGCCGCCCATCGGTCCGCTCCGCTGGCATCCTCCACAGCCTCCTGCGCACTGGCAGGGCGTTCGCGATGCAACCAAATTCGGCCCTGCCTGCATGCAACGGCCTTACTCGCAAATTCCGGCCTCCGCCATGAGCGAGGACTGCCTGTACCTCAATATCTGGACCTCCAACCTGCACCCCGCAATCGCCGCCCCGGTCATGGTCTTCATTCCCGGCGGAGGTTTCGTCGCCGGATCCGGTTCACAACCCGGCTACGACGGCACCAACCTCGCCATGCGCGGCGCCGTCGTCGTCACCATCAACTACCGGCTCGGCGTCTTCGGATTCTTCGCCCACCCTGACCTCACTGCGGCCTCGCCACACCACTCATCCGGCAACTACGGACTCCTCGACCAGATGGCCGCTCTGCGCTGGGTACGCGCCAACATCGCCGCCTTTGGAGGCAATCCACACAACGTCACCGTCTTCGGCGAATCCGCAGGCGCATCCTGCATCGGCTACCTGATGGTCTCCCCTCTTGCACGAGACCTCTTCGACAAGGCCATCCTCGAAAGTCCCGACATCCTCTTTACCGCCGCTCCCGAACTGCATAAGGAATACGCCGGGCTCACCAGCATGGAAGCCATCGGCCTCGCCGTCACCCCGCACATCTCCGGTCTTCAGGGCCTGAGCGATAGCGCAATCATCAAACGCGCCAACTCCGCCGCCAAAAAACTCCTCGGCCCCGGAGGCGCGGGACGGTCACGCCTGCGCCCCGAAACCTCACTCAACAATCCCAACAGCGTTCAGGTCCCATGGGCGCCCATTGTTGACGGATACGTCATCCCAGCTCAGCCCGCAAAACTTTACGCCGAAAAACGCTACCTCCACCTCCCCACCATGGCCGGAACCAATGCGAACGAAGCCAATCTCTTCCTCACGCATTACCACCCTGACAACACCGCCAGCTTTACCGCATGGGTTCAACGCAACTTCGCACCCTGCGCCAAAACCGTTCTCGCCTACTACGGCCCCTCCACGCCCGCGCAGGCTCACCACGCAGCCAGCCACCTCATCACAGACGCCGTATTCCTTCAAAGCACCTTCCTGTTCGCTCGTGACACGCACGGTTTCCTCTACCGCTTCTCGCGCGTCAGCCCATCCGCGGAAAAATCAGGGCTGGGCGCATTCCACTCCGCCGAGTTGCCTTACGTCTTTGGACACACACGCAAACCCGGCACGCACTACGTTGAGCTCGATCACCACCTTTCCGACACCATGATGACCACGTGGATTCACTTCGCCCGCACCGGAAACCCAAGCCTGACGAACGCCTCCGGCTGGACCCGCATCGGAGCCAACGACGAAATCAACTACATGGACTTCGGCAACACGCTCAAAGTAAAATCCTGGCCGGACGCCTCCCTGATCACCTTTGCTGACCCTCATGTCTGCAAAAGCAATGACTTTGCAAGCATTCGGTAGTACTGTGGAGAACGCCGCCCTTTTGTCATAGCGAACCGCTATCCGCTTTGCTATCCTTGTGTGAGTGGCCATGCGCGTACTCTTTGCGGTTTTCTTACTAAGTCTTGTCGCGCTGATCCTGACCCTGCTGGCGCTCAGACGTCATATCCGAAGCCATGACCCACAACCCGGAGACTCCTTCCAATTAGCTCGATTGCCGCACGAAGACTCAACCAACCAGAACGACTAAAGACTCGCGGAGAAAGCACACTCATGTCGCAATCACATACAGCGGTAACTCAGGCCACACCTCAATGGCTGCCCGCCTCGCGCGCAGCACGAGTCACTCTGTCTGTCATCGCTGGCAGCGCCCTGCTGGCCATCTCCGCACACGTCTCGGTGCCGCTGTTCATCACTCCTGTTCCCTTCACCCTGCAACCCATGGCGGTGCTGCTGCTCGGCCTGCTGCTCGATCCTGCGGTCGCCTTCGCAACTCTCGCGGCCTATCTGCTTGAAGGCGCTGCCGGATTGCCCGTCTTTGCACCCGTCGGGCTTGGCGGAGCCTTTGCTCTGCTCGGCCCCAGCGCTGGATTCCTCTGGGCCTATCCCCTCGCCGTTGTCCTTGTCAGCAAGCTCTATCGCAGCGGGCGCGCAAAGACCTTTACGTGGGCGGCCCTTGCCGCAACCGCTGGCGCTATTGTTTACTTCACCGGCGGAGCCCTCTGGTTCGCTGTTACTCTGCATCAGTCCCTTGGCATTTCGCTCAAGATGACGGTATGGCCGTTCGTCGCCGGCGACGCACTCAAGGTTGTACTCGCCGCTGCAATCGTCACCGGGCTTTATCGTCTGCGGACCCGCACAGGCGTCGAAGCATAGAACCGGGCGATCATTAAGCCCCTGCAAGAATTTATCTGTTGAAAGACCGTAACCGTTTCTGTTGGAAAGGATCAAAACCTGCTGTGAGCGCTACACCTTCTGTTCCTACTGAATCTGCCTCTACCCCCACCAATGTGCGTGAGATCCGTATCGCGCATAGTCCCGACTCGGACGACGCATTCATGTTCTATGGCCTCGCGACCAACAAGGTCCGCCGTCCCGGCCTTAAGTTCACCCATGTGCTTACCGACATCGAGACCCTCAACCATAAAGCCATTAACGAGGCCTACTACGACGTCACAGCCATCTCCTTCCACGCCTACCCCTACCTCCAGGACAACTACGCTCTGATGGCCTGCGGCGGGTCTGTAGGCGAGGGCTATGGTCCCATGATCGTGGCCCCCAAATCTCTCTCGCTCGACGAAGTCAAAAAAGTACGCATCGCGATCCCCGGCACACTGACCACGGCCTATCTGGCGCTCAAGCTCTTCGCGCCTGAGGTCGAAACCGCTGTCGTCCCCTTCGATCGCATCATCCCCGAAGTGCTGGCCGGCAATTATCAGGCGGGGCTCATCATCCACGAAGGCCAGCTCACCTATTCGCAGAACGGCCTGTACAAGGTCCTCGACCTCGGCCAGTGGTGGCGCGAAGAAACCAATCTTCCGCTGCCTCTTGGCGGAAACGCCATCCGCCGTTCCCTGGGCGATGAGCTTATGCTCACCGTCACCAGCGCCCTGCGCGAGAGCATTCAGCACGGACTCGAACACCGTGAAGAAGCCCTGTCCTATGCCATGCAGTTCGCCCGCGACCTCGACCCCGACCTGGCCAACAAGTTCGTCGGCATGTACGTCAACGAACGCACCCTCAACTACGGCGACGACGGACGTGAGGCCATCCGCAAACTTCTCAACATGGGCCACGAGCGCGGCATCATTCCACACCCCGTCAAGATCGACTTCATCGGCTAAGCAAACTCCACCAACACGACATACCAACACGACAGAAGGAAAGGCGCGGCGCAAGCCGTGCCTTTCCTTCTGGACGAGAATTCTCACCGCCAACAGCACCTTCAAACCCGACCAACGCGAGGGCCCTCGAAAGCCCGTTCAAAACTGGCGCCCGAAGGGCGCGTATGCCTGGAGGGCGAGTCCCTAATACCAGTGCCAGTAGCCGTCTTTTTGGGTTACATGCACGTCGGTCCCGAACAGCGTTCCCAATTGCCCGGCATCAATCAGCTCGTCCTTTGACCCGTCGGCAACAATCCTGCCCTCCCGCATCATGATCACGCGTTCGGTCTCCGGCAAAATGTCGGCCAGATGATGCGTCACCATCAGAATCCCTGTCCCATGACGGGCCACACTGCGCAGCGCCTCACGCAACTCCCGCTGGGCGGCAATATCCAGCGCGTTCGACGGCTCATCCAGCAGCAGCATTCCCGGCGCATGCACCAGCGCGCGCGCAATCATAATGCGCCGCTGTTCCCCTGCTGACATCTCACCCACCAGCTTTCCTTCCAAATGCCTGGCCTGCATCCGTTCCATCGCAACATAAGCCTTTTCGCGCATCTCCGGCGTCACATGCAGATTCGGCCAGAGTGTTGAAGCCGAAAAGAACCCCGCCACTACCGCATCCATTCCGCGCGTCACCCCGGTCCGTTCACCCGGTAGATTCGCCTCCACCACACCAAGATGCTGCCGCAGCTGCGAAACATCCCAGCGTTCCCGCCCCAGCAGGCGAATCCGAGTCTCCGGAGCCACAATCGGGTAGCACTCGCACGTAATCGTCTTGATCAGTGTGGATTTGCCGCAGCCGTTTGGTCCCAGGATCGCAACGTGCTCACCGGTTCTTATGTCGAGGTTGATATCGTGGAGCACCACCGCGTCTCCGCGCGCCACGTTCACATGCTCCATTTGTAGAAATTCAGCGTTCATCTTTTCAGCATACAAGCCGTTTACGAACGCCAACGACCAGCACCGTGACCAGCGGGAACGGAGAAATAGGCCAGCGCCACGATGGCGCGCAAAGCGCGCGTGTGCCCGTGCGGCGAGCACCCTTGATAAAGTAAATCAGCACATGACTCAAACTTCTCTTCTTCCCATCGACAACTTCCTGCTTCCGCAGGAAGCTCTTCCGCTCGGTTTCCGCTTCGCCGCGGTCACCGCCGGACTCAAGCCCAGCGGCAAGCCCGACTTTGCCGTTGCCGTCGCGGATCAGCCGGCAAGCGCCGCCGCCATGTTCACCGCCAACCGGGTCAAGGCCGCTCCGCTCATAGTCGGCGCGCGGCATCTTGAGCAAGGCGGCGGAAAAGTCCGCGTCGTCGCTGTAAACGCCGGAAACGCCAACTGCGCGACTGGGGAACTCGGCTTTGCCGCCTGCAACGCGGTTTGCGATTCTGCCGCCACCACCTTTGGCGCCGCCCAACATGAGGTCTTCCCCTCCTCGACCGGCATCATCGGTGTTCCCTTGCCTGCGGAAAAACTCGTCGCCGCATTCCCCCAGATCGACCGCTCCCTCGCCGCCGACTCCGAGCACTTCGCCGCCTTTGCGCGTGCCATTCTCACCACGGATACCCGGCCCAAAATGGCGGCGGCTACCGTCACGATCGGCGGCAAAACCGTCCGCATCGCGGGCGTCTGCAAAGGCGCGGGCATGATCTTCCCGCAGCTTGTGCCGCATGCCACCATGCTGGTCTATATTTTTACTGACGCCGCGATTACGCCCGCCGACCTGAATACCATGCTCGGCCAAGCCGTTGAGAGCAGCTTCAACCGCATCTCGATCGATGGCGACACTTCCACCAACGACACCGTCCTGCTGCTCGCTTCCGGAGCCAGCGGGGCTGCGGTCCAGCCCGATGATTCGGCCTTCTCAGCAGCTCTCCGCGACGTCTGCACCTCGCTGGCCAAGCAAATCGTCGCTGACGGCGAAGGTATCACGCATGTCGTCGAGTTGCAGATTGAGGGTGCGGCCAGCGATGCCGACGCGCTTAAGGTCGCCCGCGCCATTGCACACTCTCCGCTGGTCAAGACCGCCTGGGCCGGCTGCGACCCCAACTGGGGCCGCCTGATGGCCGCTACGGGCTATTCAGGTGCACAGGTCGAGCCGGAACGAATCGCCATCTGGTTCGGCGATCAGCAGATTTGCGAAAATGGCGGACGCGTCCCCGACTTCGACGAGCAGCGCGCTCATGCCTACCTTAAAAACCGCGAGTTCACTATTCGCATTGCGCTTGGCGTGGGCAGCGGTCAATGCCGCTTCTGGACCACCGACCTCACCACCGAGTACATCCACATCAACGCCGACTATTCAACGTAGCCAAACGTCCCTCGACGCAAAAGAAAAGCGGTCAGCAACCCATACGATTGCTGACCGCAAATTCATTTGCCGCACATCTCAATCCCCGACCAACGGGAGCGGCCACGCGAAGCCACCGTCCGTGGGAATCCGCGACCAACGGGAGCGGCCACGAAGGCTCATCCCAGGATGGCGCCCGAAGGGCGCGTGTGCCTGAACGGCAAGTTCCCAGCACTCAGTCGTAGTACTCCAGCCCCAGGTGCGTAATCAGCTCTTCGCCCTGGATATGACGCAAAGTGTTCTTCAACTTCATCGACTGGATGAACAGATCATGCTCCGGATACAGCCCCGGCGCGCTCTGCGGCGATTTGAAGTAGAAGCTCAGCCATTCCTGAATGCCAAGGTGCTTGAGCTCTGGGCTGCGCTGCGCCAGGTCAAGGAACAGCACCAGGTCAAGAGCCAGCGGCGCCGCCAGAATCGAGTCACGGCAAAGGAAATCAACCTTGATCTGCATCGGATAGCCAAGCCACCCGAAGATGTCGATATTGTCCCAACCCTCTTTGTTATCACCACGCGGCGGATAATAGTTAATCCTTACCTTGTGATAAATATCCTTGTACAGGTCCGGGTAAAGCTCCGGCTGCAGGATGAAATCCAAAACCCCCAGCTTCGACTCTTCCTTCGTCTTAAACGACTCGGGATCGTCCAGCACCTCGCCGTCACGGTTGCCGAGAATATTGGTCGAATACCAACCGGCAACGCCCAGCATTCGCGACTTGAAAGCCGGAGCCAGCACCGTCTTTATGAAGGTCTGCCCGGTCTTGAAGTCCTTGCCGCAAATCGGCGCGCCGGTCTGCTTCGAGAGCTCGATCATGCACGGCAGGTCCACGGTTAAATTCGGTGCGCCGTTGGCGAACGGAATCCCTTCCTTCAGTGCCGCATAAGCATAAATTTGCGAGGGAGCAATATTCGGGTCGTTATCGACGAGCCCCTTCTCGAACGAAGCGACCGACTCGTGCACCGCGCTCGGCTCCAGAAAAATCTCCGTCGAGCCGGTCCAGATCACCACCACCCGGTCCACCTTCGACTTGAAGTTCTGGATATCGGCCCGCACCTGCTGCGCCAGATCGCATTTGTTCTTGCCCTTCTTGATGTGTGTGCCGTTCAGCCGCTTCACATAGTACTGGTCAAACACTGCCGGCATCGGCTTAATCGACTCCAGAAACGGCTTGATGGTCTTCAGGTGTTCGCTGTCCAGCACCTGCGCGTGTTTCGCCGCCTCGTACATGTCCTCGGGAAAAATCTCCCAGCCGGTGAACTCAATATCGTCCAGCGAGGTCAGCGGCACAAAATCCTTGATCAGTGGCGTACGGTTATCGGTGCGCTTGCCCAGCCGAATCGTTCCCATCTGAGTCAGCGAGCCAATCGGCTTCGCCAGCCCCTTGCGGACCGCCTCAACTCCTGCAATTAAAGTGGTGGCAACGGCTCCCATGCCGACCACCATGACTCCCAATTTTCCTTGCGCCGGCTGTGCCTTCGCAGTCTCCGAAGTTGACATTGCTTTCCTGATCTTCCTCTCCATCAAAATATTGCTGAACCCAAATAACTAGTCTCACCCTCAGGGAGTAACTTTGGCAAACCGGGCGGGCTCAAGCGCGGATTTATGCGGCCCAATGGCAATCAGGCCCCTTCCGGACGCGCGCGGTTCTTCCAGTGCGTCCACACAAACCAGATCAGGGCCGCGACGATCACTACTTCGATAGCAAGCTGGTAGCGGTGATAGATCGCCTTGAATCGCGGATCCGTGTCCCAGGCCTTTCCCAGCTTCACGCCGGCGAATGCAAGCGCGTAGCACCACGGCAGCGACCCCAGAAACGTGTAGACGTGGAAACGGACTTGCGACATGCGGGCGATTCCGGCGGGCAGCGCGATAAAGGTACGGACGACCGGCAGCAGGCGCCCCACAACCACCGCGATTGCCCCGCGGCGCTCGAAAAAGCGCTCTGCGTGTTCCAGATCGCGCTGGTTCAGCAACACGAAGCGCCCGTAGCGCATGATAAAAGGACGCCCCCCAAGGGCTCCGATCCAGTACGCCACCACCGACCCGGCATTGCATCCGATGGCCCCCGCGATGGCGACTCCAAGCAGCGTCAGATGCCCGGTCAGGGTGGGCTGTTTTGTGTAAACCAGGTAGCCCGCGAACGGCATGATGATCTCGGATGGCAGCGGGATGCAGGCCGACTCAATGGCCATCAGGAGGACGACTCCCAGATAGCCGGAAGCGGAAATAGTAGCAACGATAAAGCTAAAAATAGCGGCCATCCGAAGGCAAGTATACCTGCACCGCCGCTTTGTTAGGATTGAGAAGCGCAGCGAAAGAGCGCGCGAGGATGGGATGGAGTTTTGGCTGGATGCAATCGAGGTGCGGGTGCTCGGCTCGCTCATTGAGAAGGAAATCACCACCCCCGACTATTACCCGCTCTCGCTGAACGCGCTGGTGAACGCCTGCAACCAGAAATCCAGCCGCGATCCCGTCATGCAGCTCGACGAGATCGCCGTCCGCCAGGCACTCTCCCACCTGGAAGATCTGGACTTGGCGGGTCGCGTCCACGACAGCCGCGTCATTAAATTTGAGCATCACGCTCGCCAGGTCCTTGACCTGCGCCGACCGGAGATCGCCGCCCTCTGCCTGCTGCTCTTGCGCGGCCCGCAGACGGTGGGAGAACTCCGCAACCGCTCCGACCGCCTTTATGCCTTCGAAGACATCGCCTCCGTGCAGTCCGCGCTCGAGCGCCTTGCCCGCCCTCAATCCGACCCCGGAACGAAACCCCGCCCCGCGCTCGTCACACTGCTTCCCCGCCGCCCCGGCGAAAAGGAATCCCGCTACGCCCATCTGCTCTCTGGCGAACCCGCAACTCAGCCCGCACCTCCCGAGCCGCTCCAGACACCCACTCCAAATGAGCAGCTCCGGCGGCTGGAATCCGACCTCAGCGCAATCCAGGCAACGGTGGACGCGATGCTCGCCAGAATTGCGCAGTTGGAAGCTGGCGCTTCCTCCAAAGACTCGTAGAATCGTTCCATGAAAACCAAGAAAGCCTCGGCGCGTGGCAAGTCCGCGGCCCCAAAATCCGCCACGAAAAAATCCAGTGTTAAGAAGACTGCAAAAGCAGCCGCCAGCAAAAAGCGGCCCGCAAAGAAGGTGTCGGCGAAGAAGTCAGCGGGCAAAAACAACCTCGCGCCCGCACGCATCAAAGACCTGCTTGCCCGCCTCCAGGCCGCATACCCTGACGCCGAATGCGCCCTTCAGCATCGCAATACATGGGAACTGCTGGTCGCAACCATTCTGTCGGCCCAATGTACTGACGTCCGCGTGAATATGGTCACGCCAGAACTGTTCCGTAAGTTCCCCACTCCCAGGGCCATGGCGCAGGCATCGCTTCCCGCAATTGAAACCGAAATCAAATCCACCGGCTTCTATCGCAACAAGGCCAAGTCCATTTCAGGAGCAGCGAAGCGACTTGTCTCCGAATTTGGCGGCAAAGTCCCTAAAACCATGGCCGAGCTCCTCACCATCCCCGGAGCGGCCCGCAAAACCGCCAACGTCGTCTTAGGCGTTGCCTACGGAATCGCTGAGGGCATCGTTGTCGACACGCACGTCCTGCGCCTCTCCAACCGTCTTGACCTCACGCAATCCACTGATCCCAAAAAGGTCGAACAGGACCTGATGCAGATCATTCCCCCTGACCACTGGATTCAGTTTTCCCACGAACTCATTCACCACGGACGCAGAGTCTGTATCGCCCGCAAACCGCGCTGTGCCGACTGCTCTCTCGAATCGCTGTGCAACGCCCCCGATAAAACCTGGAGCAGTCACTAACCATTCAGGCAAGCGCCCGAACCGCCGCCGCCACCAATCCTGCCACGTCATGCGGATCGGCCTCCGCTGCCGGCTCCCAGCCATGGTCGCGCAGGGTCTGGCTGGTAATCGGCCCAATCGAGATTGCCCGCATCCCTTCCGGCCGATCTTCAAATCCAGCGGCCCGCAATAGCTGGAAGAAGTTCGTCACCGTGCTGGAACTGGTAAACGTCGCAGCGTCCGGAGCAGCACCTGCAAAAACTTCGGCAATCCTTTTCACTGAGCCCTCCGGAATCACCGTCCGGTAGGCTTCGGCAATGGCGACCTCCGCCCCGTGTTTCCGCAAGGCCTCAGGAATCACATCGCGCGCCACCACCGCCCGCACAATCAACACGCGCTTGCCCCGCGTCCTGTCACCCAGCGTCTCTACTAGAGATTCCGCCACGTATTCTCTGGGAGTAACGGAAGGCTGCAGCCCCCAACCATCGAGTGCGCGCGCCGTGGTCGCCCCGACCGCGGCAACGTTCCATACATAGAGCCTGTCAGGTGAGATTCTCAGTTTGGCGCAGCGGTCCCGCATCGCCCGCACCGCATTTGCGCTGGTCACAATCAGCCAATCATGATGGCCGGGATGCCCCAGCGCTTCATCCAGGACCTCAAATGAGTCCGGCGGCGCAATTTCAATGGCTGGAATCTCAATCGCTTCTGCGCCCAGCCGGGCCAGTTCCGCTGAGAGCTGCCCGGCCTGGTGCCTCGCTCGCGTCACCAGAATCCGTTTGCCCGCGAGCGGCCCTGCCTGGCTCACGGCAAACTCGCCTGCAACAGACGCTCTGCCCCCTGCTCCAGCAGGCGCTTCGCCAGCTTCTCGCCCAGGTGTTCTGCACTTGAGTCCGATTGGTGCTCCAGCTCGGCCCTCAGCAAACTTGACCCATCGGGCGAAGCTACCACTCCAGCGATCACCCGGCCTTCGCTCGTTGCCGCGCAGTGAATGCCGATCGGAACCTGGCAGCCGCCACCCAGCCCAGCCAGCGCAGCCCGCTCCGCAGTCACGGCAAATCGCGTTGCGGCATCGTCAAGAAACTGCAATGCCCGCATCGTAGCCGCATCATCGGCCCGGGTTTCGATCGCCAGGGCTCCCTGCCCGGCCGCCGGACACATAACCAATGCCGGAAACCGCTCGCGGATCTGCGCCGCGTGTCCCAACCTGTCCAGACCCGCCGACGCCAGAATAATTGCCTCCACTTGTCCCTCGGCAAGTTTGCGCAGCCGAGTATCGACGTTTCCGCGAAACTCCACATACTCCAAATCACACCTTAGCGCCTTCAACTGGGCCTGACGCCGTAAGCTGCTCGTCCCCACCCGCGCTCCGCCCGGCAGAGCAGAAAAACTCCTGTGCTGCGCAGACAAAAAGGCGTCCCTCGGGTCGGCCCGTTCCGGAATCGCCGCCAACGCAAAAGGCTCGGCCAGCGTCGTCGGCAGGTCCTTCAGGCTGTGCACTGCCAAATCAATGCGGCCGTCGAACAAGGCCTCTTCAATCTCCTTGGTGAACATGCCCTTTGCGCCCACCTGGGCAAAGCTCACGCTTTGCATGGCATCGCCCGTCGTGCGGATGATCTCGATCTCTACGTTGTGCCCCTGCTCACGCAGCCGGGCCGCAATGTAATTTGCCTGCCACAGCGCCAGCTGCGAGCCTCGCGAACCGATTCGAAATGTACCGGAATTTGCCATCAATGCTTGGAAATGAGCGATTCAGACTCGCCGCTCTTGCCCTTCTCGTTCGCCATTTGCGCGTTGTCCTCGCGCCCGCTCTGGCGTTGAAACGCCAACCGGATGGCCTCGACCGCGGCCGCATCGCCCTCGCGCGCAGCCGCCTTCAGCGTCTGCAACGGCTGGTGCAGAAACTTGTTCATCAGACTGCGCGTGATCGACTCGATTATCTCCATCTGAGACGGACTCAAGGACTTCAGCCGCCCGTGATTTCTCCGCAGTTCAGCCTGGCGCATCTCTTCCGCGGCTGCCTGCAAGTCCACCAGCGCCGGAACCACATCCAGAGTCTCAAGCCGCTTCTGGTAGCGCACCACCTCCTGCTCCAGAATCGCCTCGGCGTGCTTCGCCTCGCTGCCCCTGTCGGCCAGATTCGACGCCGCAACCGATTGCAGATCATCAATGTCGTACAGGAAGATTCCTTCCAGCCGATTGATCTCCGGATCAATGTCACGCGGCACCGCAATATCGATCAAAAACATCGGCCGGTTCCGGCGCCGCTGCAAGTACTGCTGTGCGTGTGGCGTGCGAATCAAAAACTCCGGAGAACCCGTCGACGTAATCAGAATGTCCGCCTCATCGGCGCGTGTATGCAGGTCCTCAAACCGAACGACATGCCCATTGAACTTCTGCGCCATCCTTACCGCCCGTTCGTGCGTGCGATTCGCAATCAGCAGCGACTTTGCCCCCTGCTGCATCAGGTGCCGGGCCGCCAGCTCGCTCATTTTCCCTGCTCCCACCAGCAAAACCCGCTTGCCTTCAAGAGAGCCAAAAATCTTGCGCGCCAAATCCACTGCAACCGATGCAATCGAAACCGATGACGCTCCTATCTGCGTCTCCGACCGGACTTTCTTGGCCGCTGTGAATGCGCTCTGCAGCAGCCTCTCCAGTGCCGGGCCAACAGCGCCAACCGACCGGGCTGCCGAATAGGACTCCTTCACCTGCCCCAGAATCTGCGGTTCTCCCACCACCATCGAGTCCAGGCTCGCCGCTACTCGAAACAGGTGCTTGACTGCCTCCCCATCGCGGTACTCGTAAAGGTGCGGCGCCAGCATCTTTGTATCTACTGAAAAATGTTCGTTAAGGTACTTCGTTACGTCCAGATCATCGCCTTCGTAGCAAATCAGCACCTCCACCCGGTTACAGGTGGAAAGTATCAACCCCTCGCAAATTCCCGGATGCTCCAGCAGAGCCTGGGTCTCTGCGGCCAGATCATGCGAAGCGATGGCAAACCGCTCCCGCAACTCAACCGGAGCCGTCTTGTGATTCAGACCTGTCAGCAGTATCTTCATGGCGCACTAAACCTATGGACAGAACTGAACACGTTCGCCGCCCAGACGCTTAGCATCGCCAGAAAGACCAGCGACGACACATACACTGCCCTCCGCCCGCGTAGGCCCTTGCTGCGCCGGACAAACAGAAGCACAACGTACAGTCCCCACATCAGGAACGAAAGCCATATCTTCGGATCGGCAAAATACCGCGCGCCGTATATCTCCTGCGCAATCAACGATCCGGCAAACAGCCCGATCGTGAGACCGCAAAAACCCAGCACCAGAGTCGTCTGGGCGATCTGATCCATTGTCTCCAGCGGAGGCAGCCAGTTCAGGAATCCAGGGGCCTTCTTGTTCTTCAACCGCCGTTCCTGCACCAGATACAACAGACTCGCCGTAAGGCTGAAGATCAGCGCCGCATACGCGGCCAGCAGTCCGGTGATGTGCACAAACAGCCATCCGCTCCGGATCATCGGAGACTTGAAAGCATATCTGTCCAACCCCAGCGACGGTACAACCGTCAGCAAAAACGCCAGCGGCAGTGCGAATATTCCAAACGAGAGTGTCCTATATCGCCAGGCGATCAGCAGAAACGCCGTCGTGATCAGAAGCGCCAGCATCGACTGCACTTCGTGCATCCCGGCAGGCATCCAGCGGTGCGCGTCGCCCAGCATCTCCGTGCAGGAAACCACGTGGAACAACCAGGCCGCCACCGCGAGCGAGATCGACAGACGCTGCCATCGCGGGCGATTACCGAAAACTGCAACCAGCGTCGCTACGGAAGCCAGCCCGTAGAGAACCACCGCAACTCGGAGCCATTCCAGAAACATGCGTGCCTTAAAAGCGAAATAGTACCACTTAGTATACCGTCCACTCTGTACTGAACTACACCTTTCTATGCCCTTCAAGGTATGCTGGCGTATCCGTGTCAGAACTTCATCCATCGAAGGAACCCGCCGCGCAGACCCCGCTCATGCGCCAGTATTGGGCGGCTAAGCAGCAACATCCTGACGCCCTGCTCTTCTTCCGTATGGGCGACTTCTATGAGCTGTTTTTCGACGACGCAAAAACCGCGTCACGCGAACTGCAAATCACCCTCACCGCGCGCGACCGCGAACGCACCATACCCATGTGCGGCGTCCCCTGGCATGCCGCCGAGGGATACATCTCCCGTCTGCTCCGCAAGGGTTACCGCATCGCCATCTGTGAACAGCTTGAGGACCCTAAACTCACCAAAAAGATCGTCCGCCGCGACGTTACCCGTGTCCTCACGCCCGGCACGGCAATCGACACGGCGCTTGAGTCAAGCCAGAACAACTACCTTGCCGCGGTTCACTTTGCCCCGGATACGGTAGCGCTCGCCTACCTCGATCTCTCCACCGGGGACTTCCGCGCCACAGAATTTAACGGCGCGAACCGAGCTGCCGTCTGTGCCGATGAACTCTCCCGCCTCAACCCCACCGAAGTCCTCGCGGCATCCAACGCACCCCTGGACGGGGATCACCCAATTGCATCCGCCCTGGAGCACATCCGCACCCGCTCGGCCGTGGAAGACTGGGCATTTACATCCGACTACGCCATACCTCTGCTGCAGCGGCAATTAGGTGCTGCCTCGCTCGATGGCTTTGGACTCACACACCACGCTGCGGCGGCTGTCGCTGCCGGCGTGATTGTCCACTACGTCCGCCACACGCAACAGAACGATGCCAGCCACGTCGACACCATCCGCTATTACGAACGCAGCCAGCACATGCACCTGGACCAGGTCACGGTGCGCAACCTGGAACTGCTCGAACCCATCTTCAGTGAGGGCGGTTCAGAGACTACCCTGTTCCGCACACTCGACTGTCTTTGTACGCCCATGGGCAAGCGCCTCCTCCGTGCATCCATCCTGCGCCCCCTGCTTGAAGCCGCCCAGATCGAGCAGCGCTACCAGGCTGTTGCCGCTGCCAAAAACAACCTCCTTCTCCGCGAACATATCCGCCAGTCCCTCGGCGGCATCCTCGATCTTGAGAGGCTGCTGGCGCGCATTTCGCTCGACAGCGCCGGGCCGCGCGATGTCCTCGCACTCGCTGCTTCCCTGGCCCATCTTCCCTCGCTTAAGAACCACATCGCGCAACTCCAAAGCCCGTTCTGGCAGTCGGCGCACGCCAGCCTGGATGTTCTTGATGATGTAAGCTCCGCCATTACCGCAACCCTCGTCCCGGAGCCTCCGCTCACGCTCGCCGAGGGTGGAGTGATCGCTCAGGACGTGAACTCTGAACTCGACGAGCTTCGCGCCATCAGCCACAGTGGACGCTCCTCCATCGCCGCCATTGAGGAGCGCGAGCGCAAGCGCACCGGCATTCAGTCGCTCAAGGTTCGATTCAATTCCGTCTTCGGCTACTACATCGAGATCACCAAATCCAATCTCGCCAACGTACCCGCCGACTACGAGCGCAAGCAGACCCTGGTCAACGCCGAGCGCTTCACAACTCCCGAGCTCAAGGACTACGAAACCAAAGTCCTCACCGCGCAGGAACGCAGCGTCGAGATCGAAAAACGCATCTTTGCCGACCTGCGCAAACGCGTCATGGAAAACTCCGGGCGCATCCGCAAAACCAGCGCTCTGCTTGCGGAAATCGACCTGCTCTCCAGCTTTGCCCACCTCGCCGCGCTCAGGAACTACACCCAGCCCATCCTCGCGTCCGCACCAGTCCTCGAAATCATCGGCGGCCGCCATCCCGTCATCGAGAACCTCATGGATCAGGCCGGCGCGGGCCGCTTCGTCCCCAACGATCTCTATCTCGACACCGAATCCGCATGCCTGCTGCTGCTCACCGGACCCAACATGGGCGGCAAATCCACCTATCTGCGCCAGGCCGCGCTGCTCACCATCCTTGCGCAGATGGGCTCCTTCGTTCCCGCAGAGCGCATGCGCTACGGCATCGTCGATCGCGTCTACACCCGCATCGGAGCCAGCGACAACCTGGCCCGTGGACGCTCCACCTTCATGGTCGAAATGACCGAGACTGCCACCATCCTCAATACCGCCACGCCACAGTCCCTTATCCTGCTCGACGAAATGGGACGCGGCACCTCCACCTTTGACGGCCTTGCACTTGCCTGGGCAACGGTCGAATATCTCCATGCCCAGGTCGGCGCGCGCACCCTCTTCGCCACGCATTACCACGAGCTCACCATCCTTGCCGAGCAGCTCCCGCACCTCAAAAATCTGCGCGCCGCGGTCAAGGAATCGCCGCAGGGCATCGTCTTCCTCCACTCCATCGAGGAGGGCCCCGCCAACAAGAGCTACGGAATCGATGTTGCCCGGCTCGCCGGACTTCCGTTACAGGTCATCCAGCGCGCGCGGCAGGTTCTCAGGCAGCATGAACGCTCCGAGCGTCAAAACGTGGCCGTCGAAACCGAAGCCCCGCTGCAAATGACCATGTTCACGCCGCTCTCGCAGCGCATCCTCGACCGCCTGGAGGAGACCGACGTCAACTCCCTCACCCCGCTTCAGGCGCTCAGCTTGCTCGACGAACTCAAAACCGAAATCAAAGCCGGATCTGCCAGAGATGGGAGCGCCAAAGTATGAACCTCCGCGAACAGGTCGGCCAGCTCATCATCGCCGGAGTCGAAGGCTCCGAGCTGTCTTCTCTCGAACGCGCATGGCTCAAGCTCATCCGTCCCGGCGGCATCATCCTCTTCCGTCGCAACATCGAGGAACCAACGCAGGTCACCAGCCTGCTTCGCGAAGCAACCGAAATCTCCGGCGCGCCGCTTCTCCGCTGCGTCGATCTTGAAGGCGGACTCGTCGACCGTCTCCGCGACCTCATCGCGCCCATGCCATCGGCCGCCGACGTCTTCGCATCCGGCAAACCAGCCCACTTCGCACGGCACGGCCGTCTCATCGCGCGCGAAGCCAAAGCCATCGGCTTCAACGTCGTGCTGGCCCCGGTGCTCGATCTCGCCCTGCCCGTATCTCAATCCGTCATGCGCAGCCGCGTTGTCTCCCCAGACCCAGCAGCGGTCGCAGCCTACGCGCAGCGTTTTGTCGAAGGCCTCTCAGCCGAAAGCATCCTCGGCTGCGGCAAGCACTTCCCCGGCCTCGGCGGCGGCACACTCGACTCGCACCACGCCATGCCCCTCATCAACCGCAGTTGGAGCGATCTCTGGGCGCAGGACCTCGCACCCTTCCGCGCGCTCGCGCCCCATCTGCCCATGATGATGGTCTCCCACGCCGCCTATCCCCGCACGAAAGACCGAATTCCAGCCTCCATCTCTCCCTTCTGGATCACCACCATCCTCAAAAAGCGCATCGGCTATCGCGGCCTCGTGCTCTCTGACGACATGGAAATGGGCGGCATCCTCACGCAAACATCCATCGAAGACGCCGCCATCAAGGCCATCCTCGCCGGAACCGACCTCATTGAAATTTGCCGCGATCCATCGCTCATCCTCCGCGCCTACGAAGCAGTTCTCTCCGAAGCCGAGCGTTCCGCCGCCTTCCGCCGCCGTGTTGCGTCGTCGTACCGCCGTATTCTCGAATGGAAGCACCGCTCGCTCGATGCACGCATGCCGCGCCCCGCATCCGCCGCGCAAATTCAAAAAATCCGCACCGCCGTCCTCAAATTCACCGGAGAACTCCAGTGACCGCCCCGCGCGCCATGACCATCGCCGGCATCATGAGCGGGACCTCCGCCGACGGCATCGACGTTGCATTCGTCCGAATTACCCCCTCCGCCGCTGCCCCCAAAATCAAGCTCCTCGCGCATCACACAACCCCATTTTCGCCCTCCCTGCGCAAAGCCGTACTTGCCGCAATGAACGCACCGCATACCTCCACCGCCGAACTCGCCCGCCTCAACTGGCGTCTCGGCATCGCCTACGCTCAGGCCGTGCGCGCCGCGCTCAAGCTGCATCCCGTCAAGCTCGACCTCATCGGCTGCCACGGACAAACCATCTACCATCAGGCCACTCCCTCCACCTACGCCGGACGCCGCTTCGCCTGCACCTGGCAGCTCGGCGAACCCGCGCTCATAGCAACAGAGATCGGCGTACCCGTCGTCTCAAACTTCCGCCCGGCAGACATGGCAGTTGGCGGACAAGGCGCTCCGCTCGTCCCGCTGCTCGACTACGTCCTGTTCGCTCACCCAAAGCGCGCGCGCGTCCTGCAGAACATCGGCGGCATCGGAAACCTCACCGTGGTCCCCGCGGGCGCTTCGCAAAGTGGCGTCATCGCCTTCGACACCGGCCCCGGCAACATGGTCATCGACGCACTGATGACTCAGCTCTTCGGCAAAAAGTACGACGCAAGCGGACGAATTGCAGCGCAGGGCCGCGTATTGGACAAGGTCCTCGCCGCTACTCTACGCAATCCCTACTTCACACTCTGTCCACCCAAATCTGCCGGACGGGAACAATTCGGGGCATCCTATACCGAAGACTTCCTTCAAGCCTGCCGTGCGGTAGGAGGCTCCCCCGAAGACGCCGTCGCCACCGCAACCGCACTCACCGTCGAGAGCGTTGCCCGTGCCTACTGCCGTTTTGCGCAACCGCTCACGGGCAACGCTCCCGTGGACTTCATCGTCTCCGGCGGCGGCTCCCGCAACCTCACTCTCATGCGCATGCTCCGCGACCGCCTCGAAATGGCCCCCTGCAACATAATCACCAGTGACCACGCCGGGCTTCCGTCGCAATCCAAGGAGGCGGTTGCCTTTGCGCTCCTCGCCTGGCAAACCTGGCATCGCCTCCCGGGCAACATTCCCACGGCCACCGGAGCTTCGCGCCCCGCCATCCTGGGCGAGATCACCTATGCCTGATCTGCGCCGATCCCTCTGCATCGTCTTCGCCGTGATCGCTGTCATGCTGTCCGGCTGCGGGCGATCCAAACCTCCAGCCAACACGGTTGTCATGCTCATCGAGAACAGTCCCAACAGTCTCGATCCCCGTGTCGGAACCGATGCCGTCGCGGAACGAGTCGATGCGCTCATCTTCGATTCGCTTGTGCAGCGCAACAACCACTTTGGGCTCGACCCCGATCTCGCGCTAAGTTGGCAGACGCCCAATCCACTCACCTACGTCTTTCACTTACGCTCGGGAGTGTACTTTCAGGATGGCCGCCCGCTCACCTCGCGCGACGTCAAGTGGACTCTTGACTCGGTTCTGAACGGAACCATCATCTCCATCAAAGCCGGTGCCTACAAAAACATCGCCGGCATCGACGCCCCCGACCCCGCCACCGTCATCATCCATCTCAGCCAGCCCGACCCCGGCCTGCTTTGGAACCTCTGCAGCGACGCCATCGGCATCGTACCCTACGGCAGCGGACGCGACTTCTGGCAGCATCCCATCGGCAGCGGTCCCTATCGGCTTGTAAGCCAGGCAGTCGACAGGAATGTAATTCTTGTGCGCTCGCAGAATTACTGGGGCGCCAAGCCGCACATTGCGCGCATCAGATTCAACGTCGTCCCCGATGCCACCACCCGTGCGCTTGAGCTCGAAAAAGGCTCGGCCGATGTTGCCGTCAACGCGCTTTCCCCGGATATGGTCGAAGCGCTCAGGCACAGGTCAAATCTCGTTGTGGAGGACGGACCCGGCTCTGAAATTGAGTTCCTGGTTTTCAACCTTCGCGCCCCCTATCTCAAAGACCTGCGTGTTCGCCGGGCCATTGCCATGGCCATCAACCGTCCGCTCATCATTCACTCCCTGATGCGCAATCTTGCCCATCCCGCCAACAGTCTGCTGCCCGCACATCACTGGGCCTGGACAAACGACGTCCAGCAATACACCTACGACCCCGCCGCCGCCAATGCCCTGCTCGACCACGCCGGATACAAGCGTGGCGCTGGCGGCATTCGCTTCCATATTGGATTGAAAACCTCTACCGACGAAACCACCCGTCTGCTCTCCGTTGCTCTTCAGCAGCAGCTCGCGCGGATCGGCATTGCGCTTGACCTGCGCAGTTACGAGTTCGCTACCTTCTACTCCGACCTTACGCGGGGCGCATTTCAAATGGCGCCATCCCGCTGGATCGGCGGCAACGAACAGCCCGACATCTTCCGTTATGCGTTTTCCGCTAGCAGCTTCCCGCCCGACGGCGGCAACCGCGGCTTTTACAACAACCCCCAGCTCGATGCCTTGATCCAGGACGCCTCGAACACTCTCGATCAAGCCCGGCAGCGCGCCGACTACGCCAAAGTGCAGCAGATCCTCGCCCGCGACCTGCCCACCATCAACCTTTGGTATATGGACACGGTCATCGTCCACACGCGCCGACTTAAAGGCGTGCACACCTCGCCCTCAGGCAACTTCAATTTTCTTCGCACTGCCTACCTGGCGCCCTGAACCACTGCTCGGCGGCCACTAACGCCACGGTACATTGTTTTTCCCGTCCAGTTCCCGATCCAGAAACGTCGCCGCCGAAATCAAAGCGAGATGGGTGAAGGCCTGGGGAAAATTCCCCAGGTGTTCCCCGCTTGAGCCCAGCTCTTCCGCATAAAGTCCCAGGTGATTGGCATAGCCCAGCATCTTTTCAAAGAGCAGCCGTGCCTTACCCGTCTGGTGAGAGCGCGCCAGGCATTCGATGTACCAGAATGAGCACGCGGTAAAACTGCCTTCTTTGCCTTTCAGCCCATCGATGGACTCCGTCGCATTGTTATAGCGATATACCAGGCTGCCCTCCACCAGGTTTTCTTCCACCGCCTTCAGCGTGGAAAGCCAGCGCGGGTCAACTGGACTGATGAATCGCATCAAGGGCATCAGCAGCACCGAGGCATCGACGACATCGGCGCCCCTCGACTGTACAAAGCACTGGAGCTTCTCATTCCAGAAGTTCCGATAAATGTCATCGTGAATCGCGTCCCGAATCCCGCGCCATTTTTCTATTGGTCCGGCCAGGGATCTCTTGTCTGCAAGACGGACCGCGCGGTCAAACGCCACCCAGCACATCAGCCGCGAATGCAGGAACTCGCGCTGCCCTCCGCGCACTTCCCATATCCCTTCATCCGGACGGTCCCAGTTACCTGCCAGCCAGTCCAGAATTCTCTGCAGGCTGATCCACTCATCATGCGAAATTCCATCACCGTATTTGTTTGACAGGTAGACCGCATCCATGAACTCGCCGTACACATCCAGCTGCAGTTGCTCGTATGCTCCGTTGCCAATCCGCACCGGACGGGAATCCTTATAGCCGCGCAGCGAATCCAGAATCTTCTCTTCCAGGTCCTTGGTTCCATCCGGCCGGTACATGATCTGCAATGGGCCATGCTGCGTGTCGTCATGCATCCGGTCACGAATCCACTGGGTAAAAGCCTCGGCCTCCTCCACAAATCCCATGCGAATGAAGGCATACAGGCTGAACGACGCATCCCGAAGCCAGGTGTAGCGATAGTCCCAATTCCGCTCGCCGCCCACATGCTCGGGCAATCCAAATGTGGGGGCGGCAATCAGCGATCCATACTCCTCGCAGCAGAGCAGCTTCAGCATCAGGATAGAACGATGCACCATCTCCCGCCATCGCCCCGTATACTTCGACTGCGCAAGCCAGGCCCGCCAGAAGCTCGCCGTCTCGCTGAAATGTCGCTGCACATTTTCCTCAGCCAGCACATCGGCGCCTGCTGCCTGCTCTTCCGCAACCTCCCCGAAAACGACCGTTGCCGACTCACCGGCCTTGAGGGTAAACTCCGCCGTGGCATCGCCGCCGTTAATCCTCATCGGAAACGTTGCATGCAGCGCCATCCCGGGACATTCCACCGCTTCAGGCTCAAAGTAGACCGTCCCGTCCTTGTGGGTCGTCTTGTGCTTTGAGCGAGCATAGTCAAACCGCGGCGCGCAGCGCATCGTAAAGCGCACTTCTCCCTTTGTCACACTGATCATGCGCAGAATGTGATGGCCGAAACGCTGCAAGTCGCCGTCTTCCACAATCGGCATGAAGTCGGTGATCTCGGCAACTCCATTGTCCGAAAGGAATCGCGTCAACAGAATGTTCGTGTCCGGCAGATAGAGCTGCCGCGTCCGCATCTCTTTCATCTGCGGTTGAATGCAGAACTGGCCGCCTCGCTCAGGATCAAGCAACCCGGCAAACACGGTCGGAGAATCAAAGCTTGGGAAGCAAAGAAAATCAATGCTGCCGTCGGTGCTCACCAGTGCAATCGAGTGCATGTTCCCGATGACGCCGTAATTCTCAATGGGCTGAAAAGTTTTGGTATTTTCCATGGCTATCTACAGGATAGATGCGGCCTCCACCCATAAAGTTTGACGCGCCATCATAGCAAGTCGGCATCGCACCACTTCAGAAATTACGAAAACAAGCGCATGAATCCTGTCGGGGGCAGGTCCGGCGCCAGGAACTTACGCGCCTCGCCGCAGTCTTCGGCCATCGCTTCGGCTGCCCTGTAGCCGCTGCGCACGCCGCTCTCCATCGTGGCAGGCCAGCCCGTGGCAGTCCAGTCTCCCGCAAGGTAGACGCCCGGCCATGGACTCCGCGCCGCAGGGCGTACGCGGTCCAGCAGCGGGCGAATGGAGTATGTCGCCCGCACTTCCTTCGTCACCGCGGCCTTTACCAGCGCTGCCCGCCTGACTTCCGGGAAAAAAATCCCCAACTCCCGCATGGCGAGGTCGATGATCTCCTGCCGTTTCATCGGCACCAATGCCTTCGACGCGCTGATTACCAGTTCCAGATAGGTGCCTGCATCCTGCCGCGAATCGCTCTGCAAGGCGGACTTGTTGTACATCCACTGGATTGTCGTATCCAGCAGCGCCGCGTGCGTCAGGTCTGTCACTTCGCGATCAAACCACAGATGCACACTGGTGATAGGCGAATGATGAAACTCGCCGAGGTCTGCGCGGAGAGCCTCGCTCGCTTCGTTCTTCGGCAGCGACGGAAGCAGTGTCTGCATCGCCTCAAATGGCACCGCCAAAACCACTCTGTCGCTACGGAATAACTCCTGCCCCGCTCGCACCATCCACTGCTCCGCGTCTGGCTCAAACCCATCCACGGACGTGCTCAGCCGCACTTCACCACCGCGTGACTCAATGTACTGGATCGCATGCGCATGCAGCTCGCTCAGTGGTAACTTCGGAATCCCCATTCGTCCGCCTTCAGCGGAAAACAGAAACGCCTCGCGAAACACCTTTGCCGCATAGCGCACTGAAATATACTCAGGGTCCTCGTTCAGAGCGCTTGCCAGCACCGGATGCCAGAATCGTTGAATCGTCCGCGGCGTCTGCCTGTGCCGCACCAGCCATTGCGCAAAGTTATCGCTGCTGTCTCCCGGCGTTTCCCGCAAAAATCCAAGTATCCCCTGCGCGACCGTCAGCTTCTCGGCAAAGGTCAGGCACTTCGCCCCCAAAAACGAAACAGCGGTGTGCAACGGAGCGGGCATCCCGGTCGAGGACAAAGTGCTCCGCCGCCCGCCGGGCTCAATAAACGTGATTGCTCCCGACCAGAAAATCCTGTCCTCGACACCCAGCCTGCGGTACAGATCAATCAGATTGGTACAGCAGCCCAGCAGAATGTGCTGGCAGTTGTCGATCACCTCGCCCGTGCCCGGATGCACATAGGATGACGCACGCCCGCCCACATAGGGGCGCCGCTCCAACAGCGTAACCCGGGAACCACTGTCCGCCAGCGCGCACGCGGCTGCCAGCCCTGCAACGCCTCCGCCGACAATGGTGACTGATTGCGGCATATTTCTACTTTCCCGCTCCAAGCCGATGCGCCGCCACGCGAACAATCCCACGCGCCAGAATCAGCAGCTTGGTCGACGTCGGAACCGATTCCCTCTTCGCAAACACCTCGTAGTAGCTCCCTTCGATCTGCTGGAGCAGCCGGTGATAGATCGATATCAGCACCCGCAGCGCCGGACGCGCATCCGCATCGATCAGCGGCAGCAGCGCTTCGCCAGACGCATAATATGCTTCCGCCCGCTTTGCAATGGACTCGAGCAGTTGCCGCTGATTTGGCTTGAGCGGCGTAGGCAGGGCTGCCAGTTCTTCAAGGGTCACACCATGCCGCTGCAGGTCTTCCAGCGGCAGATACATGCGCTTCCGCTCCACATCTTCCTTCACATCGCGAAGAATGTTCGTGAGCTGGAAGGCAATCCCGGTCTCCTCCGCCAGCTTCTCCGCGTGCTGGTCCTGGTAGCCAAAGATGCGGATGCACACCAGCCCCACAACGGACGCTACCAGATAGCAATAATGGTACAGCTCGTCAAAGGTCGCATAGGTGTCATACTGGTCGGCATCGTGCACCCGCTGCAGATCCATCGCCGTGCCTTCCACCAGTTCATCCAGCAGGGCCGGAGCGATCTCAAATCTGGCCCGTGCGTCCGCGAGGGCAAGGAATACGGGATCGTCGGTAACCTCATCGCGCAGCACACCGTGCCATGCGTCCAGCCAGGCTCCCAGCCGCACCCTCCGCTCGGCGACGGAGAGCGACTCGTCATCCGACAGGTCATCGGCATGCCGCATGAAGGCGTACACCGCGCAGATGGCATCGCGCTTGTGCCTGGGCAGTGCGACAAAGGCATAGTAGAAGTTCTTCGCCTCGCGACGGGCGATCTGTCTGCAAATCTCGTAGGCTTCGGCAACAGTCACGCGGCGGGTCTCTGCTGCGCCAGGCCGCGCCCTAAAACCTTGCCGGTCAGCGCCCGCACCATCAAAGCGGCCCTGCGTTTTTTTGAGATCACAGGGCGGGCCCGCAGCACGTCGTAGTCCTGTTCTTCAATGGCGCGCAGAATCTCCAACCCGCCCCGCGAAAACAGGTCCAGGTCCACCGCCAGCTCGCGGTCTACCATCCCGATCAATGGCAGCCCCTTGCCCATGGTCTCGCGCGCATAGTCCACTTCATACCGCATCAGCTCGCGAAACTCCGGCGTAAATTTGCCTGCCGCAATCGTCGCTTCGTCCACTCCGAAGCGGCGCATGTCTTCTACCGGGAAATAGACCCTGTCCCGGGCATAATCTTCGCGCACATCCTGCCAGAAGTTCGCCAACTGAAGCGCCGTGCAGGTATGGTCCGACAGCCGAAACCGTTCCGCATCGCGGTACCCGCACACATACAGCACCAGTTGCCCAACAGGATTCGCCGAGTACTTGCAGTAGTCCAGCACTTCCGCCATCGACTCCATACGCACCCTGCGCTGGTCTCTGCGGAAGGCCACCAGAAGGTTGGCAAACGGCTGTATGGGAATATCGCACGCGCGAATCGTCTCCGCCAGAGCCGCGAACACCGGGTGCCGCGTCTCGCCGCGGTAGCAGGCTTCCAACTCCTCGCCCCACATGTCCAGCAGCGCCAGCGACTGCTCCCGGTCACCCGTTTCATCGCCCAGATCATCGGACACGCGGCAGTAGGCGTATATCGCATGGAAATGCGGGCGCAGCCGCTTCGGCAGAAACCATGACGCAACGTGGAAGTTTTCGTAGTGCGTTTCCGTCAGCCGGCGGCACCAGGCGCGTGCTTCCTCCAGCGTCGGCGGCGTCGGCGGCATGCGATACTCCACCGGCAGCGCGGCCCAACCCTGTTCGATCAGTTGTGCGGTGCTTGCTGTCATCGCGGCCTCAGGGAATAATTGCTGTCTTGATATCCGTCGTCCGGGTCATTAAGTTGCGAAACACATCGCCTACTTCAATGAGTGAGGCCCGGCCTGTAATGTATTCGCGGCACTTGAATTTCCCGCTCCGGATCAGCTCAAAGGCCTTCCGGGCCGTCGCCGGTGTGTGATGGAAGCTCGCCTTCATCGTAATGTCGTTATAGTGCAGTCGATTGGTGTCGAACTCAACCTTCGTGCCGGATGGCGGACCGCCAAAAAAGTTCACCGTCCCGCCTTTGCGGACCATATCCACCGCCCACTGCCACGTCAGCGGCATCGCCACCGCCTCAATCGCCAGGTCCACCCCGCGATGGTTCGGCGTAAGCGCCCGCACCGCGGCGATCGGGTCGTCCGTCGCCGTCGTCTGCACCACCTGCTCGGCGCCAAATGTCCGTGCCGCCGCAATCTGGTCTTCGTATTTGACCACAGCGATCACGTGCAGACCGGCAATCTGAGCCGCGTGCATAAACATCAGTCCAATTGGCCCGGCGCCGATCACAACCACCGAATCGCCCGGCTTCGGCGCAGACTCGTCCAAGCCCCGCAGTACACAAGCCAGCGGCTCGGTCAGCGCCGCGTGCTCGTAGGGCAATCCCTCCGGAATGTGCAGCGTGTTCTTTTCCACGATGCGCGCCGGAATCCGAATGTATTCCGCGTACGCCCCGTTGTTGAACAGAAGGTCATCGCACAGATTCTGCTGATCGTTCTTGCAGAAGTAGCACACGTCACACGGCGCGGAGTTCAGCGCCACCACGCGGTCGCCCACGTGAAAGTCGTCCACCCCTTCGCCAACCTTGTGCACAGTTCCCGCCAGCTCATGCCCAAACGGCACAGGTGGCGTCAGCATCCGCGCATGATAGCCGCGGCGGTAGACCTTCAAATCGGTCCCGCAGGTCAGCGCTGCATGCACTTGCACCACGATCTCGCCCGGTCCCGCCACTGGCACGGGAACCCGCTCAATGCGGACATCCTCTTTGCCGTAGAGAACGGCGGCTGTCATCTCCTCTGCCATCGCTTCTATTTTCTCAGACTTGCAGTATTTCTGGAGCTTCTGGTTCGATGAAGATTTTCATTGAGCCCGGCCCTGGATTCGACGCCACATGAATCGCCTCTTCCGCATCTTCAAGCGAATACCTGTGCGAGATAAGCCGTGTCAAATCAAAACCGTTGTTATATTCGCCAAATACCAGCGCCGCGCCTTCGTCCTGCATCTCCACCGATGCGCTGTATGAGCCGACCAGCGACTTCTCGTCCATGCAGACCGCCGCCGGATCAATCACCGCTTCGCCATGCTGGGTCTGCGCAAACAAAAGCACGCGTCCGCCCGGCCGTGCGGCGTCCATCGCCATCTTAATGAGCGAGTTGCCACCGACCGCAAGAATTACGGCGTCGGCCCCGCGCCCCTCGCTTGCTGCACGCGTTAATCCCATCACATCCTGTTTCCCGGCATCGATGGGTCGCGACAATCCATAGCCCGCAGCAATTTTGTGCCGCTCAGGAAAAAGGTCTGACGTAAGCACCCGCGCACCGCTGCGTGCCGCCAGCGCGGCCAGCAAAATCCCAATCGGCCCCTGGCCGATCACCAAAACGGTCTCATCCGAAGCAAGGGCCAGATTCCTGATCGCCTTGTAGCAAGTGTTCACCGGCTCGACGAATGCCGCCTGCTCAAAAGGCACACCGTCGGGGATCTTCACCAGTCCGCGCTGGACAATCCAGTCCATCACGCGCACATACTCGGCAAAGCCTCCACCCGAAGGCTCAAACCCCGCCGTGCAGCCCACCTTCTTGTACACCGGACACTGCGCAAAGGTCTTCTTGCGGCAGTAGTAACACTGCCCACAAGGAATGTGATGAAACACCATCACCCGGTCGCCGGCGGCAAAGCCCCCCACCCCGGAGCCGACCGCGGCAATGGTTCCCGCCGTCTCATGCCCGAAGATGCGTGGCGCACTGTGTGAACCGGTGTGAATCTTCTTGAGGTCGGTGCCACAAATGCCGCACGCCGCCACGCGAATCAATACTTCACCGGGACCGATCTCCGGGACCGGAACCGTTTCTACTCGTACTTCGTTGATGCTGCGATACACTGCGGCCCGCATCGTTGCTGGAATTGTCTTCGCCATCACGTTCCCACTCTACTGCGAAACTTGCCTGCCTGCTTCGCCTCACGGCAAATGCTTCAAGCCATCACTCGCTAAATTTGCCAACGCCTGTGCTGCGGCGCTGCTGTTCCGGCCAAGCCGCGCCAGCGTAACCCAATATTGCGGATGCGTCACTGCATAGGCCACAAATGCGGCCATGCGCATCTCGCCGTCCGCATTCATAAAACGGTTGAAGTCCGGCAACCGGTCTGTGTACCCGTCCGAGACTCCCTTAAAGCAATAGAACGAGGCTCCATGTGCTGCTGCGGCCCGCGCCACCGCTGCCGCCTCCATGTCCACCAATGTGGACTGATGCTTCTGCGCCAGGCCGCGTTTCTCATCCACGTGTGCCACATGGTCCAGCGTAATCAACCGGAACCCATCCGCATTTCCGGTAACAAAGCGCTCCCCGCTTACAGCATCCACCACCTCTGAAATCACGCATCCTGTCGGCGGCTTCACCGCACAGGTCAGCGCGCCGGCCCATCCGTAGGAGACCAGCACGTTCGCATCAACCTCAGCAAACAACCGCTCCGCCGCACGCTGGGCAGCCTTTGCGCCCACGCCTCCGGCTATGGCCACGGTCTCGCAGCCGGCAACTTCTCCGGCCCACATATTGTGTTCGCGTGTCTGCCATCCGCGCACCAAAGGCTTCAGCTCTCCGGGCAGCGCGGCGATAATTCCTATCCGGTTCATTGCGCCGCCACATATCCATGCGCCTGGAACCAATCTATCGCGGTCCGCAACGCCTCATAGACCGGGACCTTGCGGAAGCCCAACTCCCGCTCCGCCTTGGCAGACGAGGCAAACATCTTCTTTTTGCCCATCCGCACTGCCTCGACAGTCGCGCGCGGCTCCTTGCCCAGCATGTGCCCCGTGATCGTCTCATCAAAGAAGGCGAACGTCATCGCCACCGCATGCGGCACCCTCATCGTTGGAGAAGGCAGCCCGGTTATCGCCGACATCTTGTCCAGAATCTGCTTTAGCGTCAGGTTCTCGCCGCCCAGAATATACCGCTCGCCCGGTCTCCCCACTTCCAGCGCCGCGCAATGCGTGCGAGCCACTTCAGACACGTCCACGAGGTTCAGCCCCGTATCCACATACGCCGGAAACTTCCGGTTCAAAAAATCCACCACAATCCGTCCCGTCGGCGTGGGCTTCACATCCTGCGCGCCGATAGGCGTGGTCGGATTCAGGATGATCACCTGCTGCCCCGCCCGCGCGGCCTCAATCGCGGTCTGCTCGGCCAGAAACTTCGACCGCTTGTAGTGCCCGATCATGGCGTCGATGGAAACCGGCGTGCTCTCATCCACAATCGTCCCATCCGCCTTGAAGCCCATCGTGGCCACACTCGACGTATAGACAAAGCGCGGCACACCTTCCTCGCCGGCAATGCGCAACAGGGCGCGTGTGCCTTCCACATTCGCCGCGTACATCGCTTTGGGATCGCGCACCCACAGCCGGTAGTCCGCCGCCACGTGCATCACGGCATCGCAGCCGCGCATCGCGGTCCGCAGACACTCGGGCTGCAGCAGGTCGCCGACTACGGTCTCGCCGCCCAGGCCCTCGATGTTTGCAAGATTGCTGGTGGGCCTCACCAGCAGGCGCAGCTGCGCGCCCTGTTCCGCCAGATGACGGGCGACATGCGCGCCTACGAATCCGGTTGCACCGGTTAGAAAGACTTTCATGCGGGTAGCAGTCTAACTCTTCGCCGCCAGTTGCTGCGCCTGGATGGTCACTAGTTCGCTCAGGTCCTTCTTTTCCAGACCATGCACCGACTTGTTGAACTCGTCCACCTTGCTCGACCAGTTCATGGAGCAGAACTTCGGCCCGCACATCGAGCAGAACGCCGCCTCCTTGTAGTAGTCGTCGGGCAAGGTCTCGTCGTGCATGGCCCGCGCCGTCTCCGGATCCAGCGACAGCGCAAACTGCTTCTCCCAGTCGAAGGTGTAGCGCGCGTAGCTGATGGCGTCGTCGCGGTCCTGCGCTCCGGGCCGGTGCCGGGCAATATCCGCAGCGTGGGCGGCAATCTTGTAGGCGATCATGCCGTCCTTCACGTCCTTCTCGTTCGGCAGCCCCAAATGCTCCTTGGGCGTCACATAGCACAGCATCGACGCCCCGTGCCAGCCAATCATGGCCGCGCCAATCGCCGACGTAATGTGGTCGTAACCCGGAGCAATGTCTGTCACCAGCGGCCCCAGAGTGTAGAAGGGCGCGCCGAAGCAGTACTCCACTTCCTTATCCACCTGCTCCTTGATCTTGTCCAGCGGCACATGCCCGGGACCCTCGATCATGACCTGCACGTCGCTCTCCCATGCCTTGGAGGTCAGCTCGCCCAGCGTCTTCAGCTCGGAAAACTGCGCCTCGTCGCTGGCATCGGCCACGCTGCCCGGACGCAGACCGTCGCCCAGCGAGAAGCTCACGTCGTACTTCGCCATGACCTTCACAATGCGGTCGAAGTTCTCGTACAGGAAGTTCTGTTTGTGGTGGTGCGTCATCCACTGCGCCAGAACTGCGCCGCCCCGGCTCACAATACCGGTAATGCGATTGGCCACCATCGGAACATACTGGATCAGCACGCCCGCATGCACCGTGAAGTAGTCCACGCCCTGCTGCGCCTGCTCCTCGATGACTTCGAGATACACATCAATGTTCAGGTCTTCGAGCTTCTTCACCCGGTTCAGCGCCTCATAAATGGGCACCGTCCCAATCGGCACCGGCGAGTGCCGCAGAATCGCATCGCGAATCTCAGGAATGCTGCCGCCCGTCGACAGATCCATCACCGTATCCGCCCCGTGCTGCACCGCCATGTGCAGCTTGCGCAGCTCTTCCTCAATATTCGAGGTGACCGCCGAGTTGCCAATGTTGGCGTTCACCTTGCAGCGCGTCGCCACGCCAATGCCCATCGGCTCCAGCTCCGGGTGGTTAATGTTCGCGGGAATAATCAGCCGCCCGGCCGCAATCTCATCGCGCACCAACTGGGCCGAGATGCTCTCGCGCTTCGCAACGTACTCCATCTCTTCGGTAATCAGACCTTTGCGCGCAAAGTGCATCTGCGAGAAATTTCCGTCACCCGAGCGGGCCGCCTCTGTTTTGCGCTTCTCAAGCCATTCGGCGCGTGGTTTCAGGATCTCCAATGCTGCATTCTGCGTAGGGCCGCTGCTCGTCATGCTTCACCTCTGTATCGATTCAATGTTCGGATTATAAATTGATGCCGTACTACCGGCAGCCCGGCCCACCACCCGCACCCTGGCCATCCCTGCCTTTGGGATGCACCATCCGCCCTGAAAATCCGTTTGCATCCTCCCGCTCGCGAGTCATACACTGGATACATTCCTATGCAGAGCAAAAATCAGGGACGGCGAATCGGCATTGCAGTCGTAGTCGTGCTGGCGGTCATCTCGTGGCTCGCCATCACCGGGGTAAGATCCAACAAAAGCTACTACGTCACCATCAAGGAGCTGCAGGCAATGGGCTCGAAGGCCTACACGCGCCATCTCCGCGTGGCCGGCAGCGTCGAACCCGGCTCCATTCAGCGCGCGGGCACTCATGTGGACTTTGTCCTGGTCGAAAAAACCAAGACCAAGGACATGCTGCACGTCTCCTACACCGGCGTGGACCCGGTTCCCGACACCTTCAAGGACAACGCCCTCGCTCTGGCCATCGGCACCTACGGGCACGACGGCGTCTTCCATGCCACACAAGTGCAGGCCAAATGCGCCTCCAAGTACGCTCCGGTTCCGCCGAAGAATACCGCCACGGCACAGGCCACAGCCTCGGTTGTGACCCCTGCGAAGGCCATGTAAGCAATCAGCTAGACTTAGGCCTGTGATCTGGAGCACAATTTGAGGCCCTGGGTCTGGATATACTTCCCTCAACGTGGCTTCCATTGTTCAACTTGACTCCGTCTCCAAGCTCTACGGTACCTTCGTAGCGCTGCGCAAGATTACGCTTGCGTTTGAGGCAGGCCGCACCTACGTCCTGCTGGGCGAGAACGGGGCCGGCAAATCCACCCTGCTGCGGGTACTCTCCGGGCTGCTCCGGCCTACGCATGGAACCATGCGGATCTTCGACCAACCCAAGCCGTTCGACGCCCGCGACCGCATCGGCTACATGAGCCACGCGTCCATGCTCTACGACGAGCTCACGGCCCTTGAAAACATGCAATACTTCGCCGGGCTGTACCGCGACCGGCCCTGCCTCAAGCCGCATGAAGCGCTCGAAGCGGTCAGCCTCGATCCGGCGCTGGAGCGGACGGTCGGCCAGTATTCGCAGGGCATGCGCCAGCGGACCTCGCTGGCCCGGGTGCTGCTGCCCCAGCCCGACCTGCTGCTGCTCGATGAGCCGTTCTCCAACATGGACGCCGCCAGCGCGCAGCAAATGCTGGCCCTGGTGCAGATCCAGCGGGCGGCGGGCAAAACCATCATCCTCACCACCCACCAGCGCGAGTTGGCCGAGCCCATTGCCGACTACCTGCTCACACTGAAGGCCGGAGCGGTCGAGTCCCTTGTGGCTCGGCAGCCGGAACCCGATCCGGCTGGGTCCGGACTTCCGGAAATGGTGCGGCCATGAGCCCAGCCATAAACAAGACCAACGCCGCGCGCTATCTCGACTCCCTCGGCATCTCATACGAGCTGCGCGACTACGTCGTTCAGCCGGAAGAGTTTTCCGCCCTCACCGTTGCAGAAAAAATCGGCCTGCCGCCCGAGCAGGTCTTCAAAACCCTGCTCTGCGCCACCTGCGACCGTGAGCACGTCTTCGCCGTCGTCCCCGGCCCCGACGCGCTGGACTTCAAGAAACTGGCCCGTGCCAGCGGCACCCGCAAGACAGAGATGGCCTCGCTCAAGGAGGTCGAGCCGCTCACCGGATACGTGCGCGGAGGAGTGACCATCTTTGGCGCGCGCAAGGATTTCGCTGCCTACGTCGATGAAACGCTTGAGCTTTTCGACGTTATCTCCGTCTCCGCCGGGACCCGCGGCGTGCAGATTCTGCTGTCCCCCGCCGACTACCTCAAAGCCGCGAACGCCCGCGCAAGCGGAGCCAGACTTGCCAGCCTCACCAAGGACGCCCGCGCATGAAAACGCCCTTCGCTCTCTTGCATCTGTTGAAAGACCTGCGCATTGAGTGGCGCTCGCGCGACGCCATCAACTCCATGCTGTTCTTCTCCCTGCTGGTGGTGGTCATCTTCAGCCTGGCCTTCAACCCGGCGGGCGCGCTCTCTCGCCAGATCACCGGCCCCATCCTCTGCGTCGCCATTCTGTTTGCCTCCGTCAGCGCGCTCAACCAGGCCTGGTCACGCGAGCTGCGCAACAACGTGCTGGAGGCGCACCGTATGAGCCCGGCCCCGCCCTCGGCGCTGTTCCTCGGCAAGGTCATCTCGAATTTCCTCTTCGTCAGTGCGGTCGAGCTGCTACTGGCCCCGCTCTTCACTATCTTCTATAACCTGCGCGCGCTGGGAAACATCTGGCTGCTGCTGCTGGCCGTGCCGCTCGGCACCTGGGCCATCCTGATCAACGGAACCTTCTTTGCCGCGCTCTCCATCCGCTCCCGCAACCGCGAGCTGCTGCTACCGCTCATCCTGTTCCCCATCTTCATGCCCGCGCTGCTGGCCATGGTGCTGGCGATCACGGCCATTCTGAGCGGCGACTCCGACCCCTCGCTATGGATCAAAATGCTCGCCGGATACGACGTCATCTTCACCACCATTAGCCTGCTGCTGTTCGAGACCGTGCTGAACGCCGAGTAATCAGCGGGCCAATCGCACGCACTAAGCCGCGCACAGAAATCACCACGCAAAAGTTTGGGGCACAGCGCAAGCTGTGCCCCAAAATCATTTCCTTGCCCAGGTTGGCAGTACTAGACCTTAGGTTCCAGCCCATCCAGAATCTCAAGGAAGCTCGCGTCCACCGTCCGGTTCGTTGAGATGGCCTCCGCGATCGGAATGCTCTCGATCTTCGTGCCGTGCAGAACCACCAGCCGGCCAAACTCGCCCTTGTGAACCATGTCGATGGCCGCCAGCCCGTACCGGGTCGCCAGCATGCGGTCGTAGGCCGAGGGTGTTCCCCCGCGCTGGGTGTGCCCCAGGTTGACCGAGCGGGTCTCGTAGCCGGTCTTCTTCTCGATCTCTTCCGCCAGCGCCGAGGCAATGCCGCTAAGCTGCGCATGGCCGAACGCGTCCACCTTGGTCCCTACAATCGCCTGACCACCGCTGGGCAGCTTGGCGCCCTCGGCGACAACGACGATGCCGTACTTCTTGCCGTGGTCGTGGTTGTACTTCAGCAAATTGCAGACGTGGTCCAGGTCGATCGGCTTCTCCGGAACCAGAACCACATGCGCGTTGCCGGCCACTCCGGCGGTCAGCGCAATCCAGCCCGCATCGCGGCCCATGACTTCGCAGACAATCACGCGGTTGTGGGACTCGGCCGTGGTGTGCAGGCGATCAATGGCCTCAGTGGCGATGCTGACCGCGGTGTCAAAGCCGAAGCACACGTCGGTGCCGTTGAGGTCGTTGTCGATGGTCTTGGGAACGCCCACGCCGGGGACGCCGGCCTGGATGAGCGCGTTGGTGACCGACTGCGTATCGTCGCCACCGATGGCAATCAGCGCGTCAATCTTGTTGGCCTTGAGCGTGGCCACGCATTTCTCCACGCCACCCTCGATTTTGCGGACGTTGGTGCGCGAGGTGCGCAGGATGGTGCCGCCCTTGGTGATGATGCCGTCCACGGTTTCCAGCGTCAGGGGCACCGTGATGTTCTCAATTACTCCACGCCAGCCCTCACTAAAGCCGACGAACTCGTCGCCGTAGTGTTGTATTCCCTTTTTCACAACCGCGCCAATAACGGCATTCAGACCCGGGCAGTCTCCGCCACCCGTCAACAGACCAACTCGCATTGCTTAGGCTCTCCTGAAATGAAATATCCACCTTGATGATAAATCAGCGAATTCTTTTTTCTGTGGCTTCCAGCACGATTTGGAAGTAAATATAGAGTTAGATGAGTTTCCGCCTTTCTGGTTTTGCTGCCCTTCTCGCTTCCGCCTCCCTGTTTCTCTCACCACTGTATGCGCAGGAGAAAACCCCGGCGCTGCCGAATGCGCCCGTCGCGAAGACCGCGTCCGCGCCTGACTCCGCTTCACCCGGCAAGTACGACAAGGAATCCGTGGTGTACCGGAAGATTGCGACCGTCGCCAACTACAACGCGGACGGCACCGGAGACAAGACTCTTGAGGTGGTGGAACGCGTGCAGACAGACGGCGGCGTTCGCCAGGCGGGACTGCTTACCTTCGCCTACGCCTCTGACAACGAGAAGCTGAACATTGACTACGTGCGCGTGCGCAAGCCGAACGGCACCGTGGTGGTGACTCCGCCGGACAGCGTGGAAGACATGCCCACCCAGGTGACGCGCATTGCCCCGCTATACAGCGACCAGCGCGAAGTGCAGATTCCGGTAAAGTCGCTGAGCGCGGGCGACACGCTGGAGTACAAGATCCACTACACCATCCGGAAGGCTTCGGCCCCGAACGAGTTCTGGGGCGCGGCAAACTTTCCGGACGCAGCGGTGGTACTCGATCAGTCGTTTACGCTGACCTATCCGAATGGCGAGTATGTCCAGATTCTGGACTCAGGCTACAAGCCAACGGTATCCGAAAAGAACGGCCGCACCATCTACGTCTGGCATACCTCCCAGTTGACACCCACCGCCAAGTTGAAGCCGCCGACGCCGGATCCCAATGCCCTGCCAGACATCTCATACACCACCTTTAAGACCTGGCAGCAGGTGGGCGACTGGTATGCGGGGCTGGCCAAGGGCCGCGAGGTGGTGACGCCGGACATTCAGGCCAAGGTCAACAATCTGATCCAGGGCAAGACCACGGACAAGGAGAAGATCCGGGCCATCTACCACTTTGTTTCAACGCAGGTGCGCTACATCGGCGTGGACTTTGGCATTGGCCGCTACCAGCCGCACACAGCGGAAACGGTGTTCGAAAACCAGTACGGCGACTGCAAGGACAAGCACACGCTGCTCTCGGCCATGCTGAAGGCCGCTGGGTACGATGCCTGGCCGGCGCTGATCGGCACGACGATGAGGCTGCACACTGATCTGCCTGCGCCGTCGCAGTTTGACCACGTAATTACGGTGGTGTCGCTGCCCAAGGGCATCATCTGGCTCGACAGCACGCCCGAGGTCACGCCGTACCGCTACCTGATGCCGCAGATTCGCGACAAGGAAGCGCTGGTGATCCCCACCAACGGATCGCCGGAACTGCTGCGGACACCGGCCAATGCGCCGTATCCGTTCGAGGATGTCTATACCAGCACCGGCCAGATGGACAGCAACGGCACCCTGACGGGGCATCTGACCTTCCAGCTGCGTGGCGATGTTGAGGTCGCGTTCCGCGAGGCCTTCCATACCATCTCCCGCGACCACTGGCAGCAGGCGGCGCAAGGGATGTCGCAGCGCATGGGCTTTGGAGGCGACGTCAGCAACTTTGACGCCAGCCTGCCGGAGGACACAACCACGCCGTTCATCTTCTCCTTCGACTACAAGCAGAAGAAATATGCCGACTGGGACGACCGCCGGATTCTGCCACTGACCATGCCGGTGGAGATCAGCGGCATTGGCGACGACAAGCCGACCACGCCCATCCAGCTGGGCTCGCCGCGCAAGGAGACGCACACCTCAACGATTGCGCTGCCGCCGGACTACACCGCGGTCCTGCCGCACTCCGTGAGCTACACCACGGACTTTGCCATCTACACGGCAAACTACAGCCTGAACGGCAACAAGTTCGTCACCGCGCGCGAGCTGACGATTCTGAAGCGCCAACTGCCGATTGACCGCGCCGACGACTACCGCAAGTTCATCAAGCACGTGGATGACGACGAGAACCAGTACATCCAGCTGGTGGCCTCGGACGCAGCCGTCAAACCGGACACTACGCCCAGCAATCCGGAGGCGATCGAGTTGATGCAGACGGCGGCCGCCAACCTGACAAACCACAATTATGTGGACGCGCGCACCAACCTGCAGCAGGCGCAACAACTCAATCCGCGGCAGCCGGGGCTGTGGAGCGAGTTCGCGTATCTCGAGATGATGTCGAACAATCTGGACCAGGCCATCGTCGATCTGCGCAAAGAGGTGACATATCACCCTGAAAGCACGCAGGCATGGCAGCAGATGTGGAACATCCAGTACAAGCTCAAGCGGTACGACGATGCCATCCAGACGCTCCGCGATGAGCTGAAGGCGCTGCCGGGAAATCCCGATGCCGAGTCGCAGCTTGGGTATCTGCTGATTCTGCGGAAAAAGTATGCCGAGGCGGCAAAACTGTATGAGGCGGCGGTCAAGCAGGTTCCGGACAACCGCGAAATGCACATCCAGGCAGGGCGCGCGGAACTGCTGGCTGGCAACAAGGACGCCGCGACGGCCAACCTGAAGCAGGCGCTGAAGGGCACAACTGATCCCGGCACGCTGAACGACGCGGCCTACGAGATGGCCGACTTCAATTTCGAACTGCCCGAGGCCGAGTCCAGCATCAAGCAGGCTGTGGACAAGCTGAACAAGCAGACGGCTCAGATTTCCCTCGGCAACCTGAGCAACGACGACCTTGCGCATGTCAATCTGCTGACCGCCGCGTGGGACACCATGGGCTGGGTGTACTTCCGCGAGGGCCAGCTGCCGCTGGCGGAGAGCTACGTGAGCGCGGCCTGGGTGACATCGCAGGCTTCGGAAGTAGGCGGCCACCTGGCGCAGATATACGAAAAGGAACACAAGTATCAGCAGGCCGTGAATACCGACGCTCTGGCGCTGGCGGCGGCGACGCTGACGCCCGACCCGTCCGGCGACGACGCGCTGACCGCCTTGATGAAGCGGATGAAGGCGAAGGGATTCCATCCGCCGCCGGGTGACGCGGGCCAGAAGCTGGGCAAGATGCGGACCTACTCCGTGCCCAAACCTTCGGGGGCGGAAGGCAGTGCGGACTTCTTTGTGCTGCTGTCGCCGGGCAAGGTGGACGATGTGCAATTCATCCACGGCGACCAGCAACTGCGCTCCGCAGCGGACTCGATCAGGAAGGTAGACTTTACCGGCCAGTTCCCTGAAGGCTCGACGGCGAAACTGCTGCGCCGCGGCATCCTGTTCTGCTCGCCGGTAAGCAGTGGCTGCCAGTTCACGCTGCTGCTTCCGCAGTCCGTCTCGTTGCATTAGCGGGCTAGTCCGGCGACCATAGAGGCAATGGCTGTTCCGGCAAGAACGTTGGGCGCTCTCAAGCTGCATATGCGCCAATCACTGGTTGCGCGCACCCTGCAACTGCCGGTGCAGGAGTTTATCAATACGCAGGGAGTCAGTAGCGCCTTCCTGCTGATCGCCGCCGTGGCCGCTCTGGTCTGGGCAAATTCGCCATGGAGCGACTCCTACCAGCACGCCTGGCATATCGAGATCACGCTCTCCGGGCTGAGCCTGCCCATGCACGCCTGGATCAACGACGCCATGATGGCGCTCTTCTTCTTCCTGGTGGGCATGGAAATCAAGCAGGAGATCGTTCATGGGGAACTCTCTGACCCGCGCCGCGCCGCGCTTCCGGTTTTTGCCGGACTTGGCGGCATGGTGGCCCCCGCGCTCCTCTATGTGGCCTTAAATCATGGCCTGGCCAGCTCCCACGGATGGGGCGTGCCCATGGCCACGGATATTGCCTTCTCCCTCGGCGTCCTGGCGCTCATCCGGGGAGTTCCGCCGGAGCTAAAGGTCTTTCTCCTCTCGCTGGCCATTGCCGACGACATCGGAGCCATCGCGGTCATTGCCGTCTTCTACACCGATACCCTCCACTTCAAATATCTGTTCTTCGCCGCTGTGTTGATCGGCTTGATCTTTTTGTTCCGCAAGATCGGCATCAGCCGCCAGATTCTGTATGCGGCTCTGGGCTTCGGCGTATGGCTTGCCGTGCTGCGCTCAGGTGTCCACGCCACCATTGCCGGAGTGGTTCTCGGCCTGCTCGTGCCGGTCAGCTCCCGCGTCTCGCTGGGCGCCTTCCGCGATCTGGGCATGGAGACCATGACTGAGTTTCGCGAAGCACAGGCAGCCGGAGACACGGCCCGCGCCACGCGCGTGCTGGGGGCGCTGGAGTACCTGGTGTGGCAGACAGAGTCGCCCGCCGACCGCGTAACCCGCATGCTGCATGACTGGATCGCCTTTCTGGTGCTGCCCCTCTTTGCCCTCGCAAATGCCGGAGTTACCTTCTCTGCCGGAACATGGAGCCTGCTGCTGCACAGCCCGGTGACCTGGGGTGTGGCGATCGGCCTGCTCCTCGGCAAGCCGTTGGGAATCCTGACTGCCTGCTGGCTTACGGTCAAGCTCGGCATTACGCGCCTGCCAAAATCTGTTACCTGGCGGCAAATTGCCGGGGTCGCCGTGCTCGCAGGGATCGGATTTACCGTCTCCCTGTTCATCGCCGGGCTCGCGTTTGAGGATCAGGCACATCTGGACGCCGCCAAGGCCGCGGTGCTCATCGCCTCGCTGGTCGCCGGGGTGGCCGGATACCTCCTCCTTCGACGTGTAATGCCTATCACGCCGCACCCGGCCGGGACTCAACCAGAAGGTTGACCTGCGACTCCAACCGGGGATGCAAGACACCCCTGCGCGGCAGTCTCTACATTAGAGAGCGTTCCACAAGTTAAAAGACAGAATCGGAAGCCATTTTTACCGTGACTCAGCCGTTTGAGCGCTGAACTTGCCGGCCAGCTTGAGCAGAACACTTCATTCCCGACCATCGGCGCTGCTGCAGACCCGGCCCCAACCGCCGAACACCCGGCCAACCGCCGCATGCAGCCCATTCACAATGCGATATCTTCATAGCAGCCCCGAAAAAATGAAGGATCGCATGAAGAACCTGCACCGCCCCCTCGTCGCGGCTGTCGCATCTCTGCTGACGGCCACCCTGCTTCTCTCCGGATGCCATTCGCACAGCGGCCTGCCCAAGCCTGGCTCAGCGGACTACGCGCATCTTGTCTCGACCTTCTACGTCGGCGTTTCCGCGCTTGAGGTGGGCAATGACGCGCTGGCCCAGACTTCTCTTGCCAGGGCCACGCAGCTTGCCCCCGGCGAGCCCGCGGGATGGGCCGACTGGGGCATTTTGGCGCTGCGCCAGCGCAACTTCAGCCCGGCCTTCCAGCGGCTGGACAAGGCGCGCAGCCTGGCCCCGGACAACAGCCACATCTACTACCTGCTGGGCCTGCTCGGCACGGCCAAGGGCGACTCGCAGTTGGCCATCAACAACTACCGCGAGGCCGTCAAGCTCGACCCAAAATACCTGCGCGCGGACTACGCGCTGGCCCTTGAAATTGAGCGGCAGGGCGCCGCGGGCAGCGATCAGGAATTCGAGACTCTGGTAAAGCAAATCCTGACCGGCCAGCCCAATAACCTGGCCGCGCTGGTTGAGCTGTGCCGCGTGGCCGCCAAGCGCGGAGACGCCGCCACACTGCAAACCGCCGTCCGCAGCATGGCCGCGCAAAGCACCGCCTGGCCCTCTGACGTAAAGCAGGAGCTCACCGCGCTTCAGACAGCCGCAGCCAGCTCGGAGCCGCGTGCTGCCGCGATGCGCAGCGTCTTTCTCCGCAACTCGCTCATGCAGGTTCCCGCTTTCCGCGCGGATCTGTCCGTGATCCGGCCCGCCCCGGGAGACGATGCGCAGCCCTTCACACACTTCCTGCGGCTGCCCTCGCCGTCCTCCAGGCCCGCACCCGCCGACACCGGCATCCGCTTCATCCCGCAGACGGTTCCGCACCTCGAAGGCGCCGGCTGGACCTGGATCGGTTCGCTTTCGCTCGACGGCCAGGGCGCACCGACGGTTGTTGCCGCCAATGGGCGTGAGGTGCGGCTGTCCTCCGGCGCGGCCTTCGGTTTTCCCGGTGGCCCCAACGCGGTTCCGCCTACGCCGGAAGGCATTCTGCCCCTGGACTACAACTACGACTTCAAGACGGACATTGCGCTGGCCGGCGCGGGCGGCTTTACGCTGATGCGCCAGCTAAATCCGACCAAGTTCAAAGACGTCACGCCGAACACCCGGCTGCCACGCTCCATTTACGACGCGAGCTACACCGGCGCGTGGGCCGTGGACATTGAAGCTGACGGCGATCTGGACATTGTGCTCGGCCAGGCCAGCGGCCTGCCCACCGTGCTGCGCAACAACGGCGACGGCACTTTTACTCCCATTCATCCCTTTGCCGGCATCTCCGGCATCCGGCAGTTTGTGTGGGCCGACCTCACCGGAGACGGCAACCCCGACGCGGCCATCCTGGACGGCGCAGGCCATCTGCACGTCTTCATGAACCAGCGCGCGGGCAAGTTTGCCGAGCGGCCGGTTCCGGGCGCATTCGCCACGGCTGACGCCATTGCCGCAGCCGGCATCAACAGCGACGGCTTGCTAGATCTGGTCGCGGTACTGCCGAACGGCAACATCGAGCGGCTCTCCAGCACTCCCAGCGGCAACGGATGGACCACCGCCGTCCTGGCGCACGTACCTGATCCTGCAAAGACGCTGGCAGGGGATGTCCGCCTGCACACGACCGACATCGACAACAATGGCGCCATCGATCTGGTGCTGGCGCAGGTATCGCCATCCACAAGCCGCCCGGATGGCGCACTGATCTGGCTCGCCGACCCATCCGGGCACTACAACCTGCTGAGCAAGCCTGCGGGGCCGCCGCAGGTGTTTGACCTAGCCGACGTCGAGGACAACGGACGCATGGCGCTGCTGGGCCTGACCGCAACGGGGCAGGCGATTGAGGCGCTGAACCACGGAACCATGCACTATCACTGGCAGACGATTCGCCCCAAAGCGCGCACCGCCACCGGCGACCAGCGGGTAAACTCGTTCGGCATCGGCGGGCAGGTGGAGATCCGCTCCGCGCTGCTGACCCAGACGCTGCCCATTAACGGTCCGCAACTGCACTTTGGGCTGGGCACACACACCCTGACCGACGTGGCGCGCATTGGCTGGCCGAACGGCACGGTGACGGCGGAGTTTGCGCTGAAGAGCGATCAGGAAGTGCTGACCGAGCAGCGTCTGAAGGGCTCCTGCCCGTTCCTGTTTGCGTGGAACGGCAAGAAAATGAACTTTGTGATGGACACGGTGCCGTGGGGTGCGGCCATCGGACTGCGCATCAACAACCTTGGCACAGCCGCCATTGCCGCCACCTCCGAGTGGTACAAGATTCCGGGCCGCGACCTGGTTCCGCGCGACGGGGCCTATGACCTGAACATTACCGGAGAGCTGTGGGAGACCTACTACTACGACTACCTGTCGCTGATGGTGGTCGATCATCCGGCGGGCACGTCCGTCTTTACCGATGAGCGGTTTGTGGTGCCTCCCGTCAAGCTGGCCATTACGGCAACGGGCACGCCCCATCCAATTCTTCGTGCCGTGGACGACAACGGCGACGACGTGACGCAGACGCTGCGCTCGCTCGACGGCAAGTATCTTGACAATTTTGGATTGGGCCAGTACCAGGGCGTGACGCGCGATCATTACGTCGACATTGACCTGGGGCCGGACCTGCCCACCAGCGGGCCGCTCTACCTGGTTGCGAAGGGCTGGATCCATCCGTCGGATTCGACCATCAACGTGGCCATCAGCCAGGGGCGCCACGAGTTGGGCAAGCCGCTGAGCCTGTCTGTAATGGATGCGAAGGGCAAGTGGCGCGTGGTGGACAAGAACCTCGGCTTCCCTGCCGGACGCAACAAGACATGCCTGATCAACCTGACGGGGCTGTTTAAACCGGGGCAGCCGCATCGCGTGCGTCTGAGCACAAATCTCGAAATCTACTGGGACCAGATCGAGTGGGCCCAGGGTCTGCCGAATACGCCACTGAAGATCACGCATCTTGCGCCGGAGTACGCGAACCTGCACTATCGCGGCTACTCGAAGATTCGCAAGGTCAACGTATCGTCGCCGGAGATTCCCGAGTACAACCACCTGATGTCTACGACGCAGATCTGGCGCGACCTGTCGGGCTACTACACGCGCTACGGCGATGTTAGCCCGCTGCTGAACAAGATTGATGACCGCTACGTGATCATGAACGCCGGCGACGAGATGGCGCTGCGCTTTAAGGCGCTGCCTCCTCCGCCGCCGGGATGGGTGCGCGACTACGTGATTGCCGGCGACGGATGGATCAAGGACGGCGACTTCAACACCGAGTACGCGAAGACCGTGCTGCCGCTCCCCTACCATGCGCGGCGCGTGTACGACTCGCCGCCGAAACCGCTCGATCAGGAGTGGGTCTACCGGCATCACCCGAAGGACTGGGAGACCTACCAGACCCGCTACGTAACCCCTTACAAATTTGAGCAGTCTCTGAGGAGTACCTTCGGCCAATGAAGCGCGGCCCCATCGCACGCATAATTCTCGTAGTTTTCTTTGTTGGCCTGATCGCGGTTCCGGTCATCCTCAACCACGTGTCGGCAAAAAAACAGGCGGACGCCAGCAAAATGAATAAGAAAACCGCGATGGCCCGCTACGGCTTCTACTTCACCGAGGTGTCGAAACAGGCCGGTGTGCACTTCATCCACGAGGCACCCAGGCTCGATCCCAAACTCTCGGCCATCATGCCGGAAGTGGCGTCGATGGGCGCGTCGGTCTCCATTGTGGATTACAACCACGACGGCTGGCCGGACATTTACGTGACCAACAGCCGCATTGGCAGCATGAACGCGCTGTACCGCAACAATCATGATGGAACGTTCACCGACGTTGCGCCCGAACTCGGCATTGCCAATGTGAACAAACCGGGCACGGGCGTTTCCATGGGCGCGGTGTGGGGCGACTACGACAACGACGGCTACCCTGACCTGTTCCTGATCAAGTGGGGCAAGCCCATGCTCTTCCACAACGACCACGGGCATGGGTTTACGGATGTATCCGCCAAGGCCGGGCTGCCGAAGTGGATGAACGCGAACACCGCGCTGTGGTTCGACTACGACCGCGACGGGAAGCTGGATCTGTTTGTGGGCGGCTATTACAACGAAAACATTGATCTGTGGCACCTGAAAACCACAAAGATCATGCCCGACAGCTTTGAATATGCCGACAACGGAGGACGAAAATATCTCTTCCACAATCTGGGCGGCGGACGCTTTGACGAAGTGAGCGCGCAGGAGGGCATCAAGAGCCGGCGCTGGGCGCTGGCCTCCGGTGCCGCCGACCTGACCGGCAATGGATACCCGGACCTGTTTATCGCGAATGACTACGGCGTCTCCGAACTGTACCTCAATGACGGCGGGCACTTCCACGCAGCCGGCGAGCAGACCGGCGTAGGCTTCGCGCCGAAGAGCGGCATGAACGTGGCATTCGGCGACATCTTCAATCAGGGCAGGTATTCGATCTACGTCTCCAACATTTCCGAGCCCGGCGTGCTGATCCAGGGCAACAACATGTGGGTGCCGCAGGATGGCGCCTCGTCCGGGAAATCGCTGCACTACAAAAATCTGGCGCGTGACCTCGGCGTGGAACTGGGCGGATGGAGCTTTGGCGCGCAGTTCGGCGACTTCAACAACGACGGCAACCTCGACCTCTTTCTAACCAACGGATACGTTTCCCTGTCGCGGACTCGCAGCTACTGGTACGACTTCGCCAAGGTCGCCGGAGGCAACAGCACGATCATCGGCGACGCCAAGAACTGGCCGGCCTTCGATGGCCGAAGCCTCTCCGGCTACCAGCAGAAGCGCGTCTGGCTGAATGACGGCGCCGGCAAATTTGAAGATGTGGCCCGCGCCGTGGGCGTGACGGACCGGCACGACGGGCGCTCAGTGGCGGTTGCCGATCTGTGGAACACCGGGGCGCTGGACGTCATAGTGGCGAACCAGAATGGCCCGCTGCTGATCTACAAGGATCATGTCAATCCGGCGGACAAATGGATCGAGTTTTCCCTGCAAGGCACCCGGAGCAATCGCGATGCGATCGGCGCGAGCGTGACCCTTTACTGGAACGGCCAGGAACAGATTCAGGAGGTGGAAGGCGGCAACGGGTTTGCCGCGCAAAACGACCTGCGGCTACACTTTGGCTTGGGCAAGCACCCCAGGATCGAGAAGGCGGTCATTCACTGGCCGTCCGGTACAGTACAGACGCTGGACAACCTGACTCCCGATAAGCTTCTCCACATCAAGGAGCCCGAATGAGTAACTCCGCGGCCGCAGTTTCCGCGCGGCCCCGCATCAAGCCACCCGACTGGAAGTCATGGCTCACGCTGAACAATCGCTATGTGCCGCCGGTGTTCATCACCCTCATCCTGCTCGGCGGGCAGCTCTCCTTCGGCGTTCTCGAGAGCTACGAGCGCACGCTGCTGGCCATCGGCACAGCGATGGTTACGGAGCTGGTCCTCGGCCGCATCTTCCTGGGCAAGTGGCTCAACCTGGCCAGCGCATACATCACCGGAATCAGCGTTGGCATTCTCCTGCGCTCACCCGCGTTCTGGCCCTATGCTGTAGCCGCCGCCCTGGCGATCACGTCGAAGTACGTCATCCGCTACAAAGGACGCCATCTTTGCAATCCATCCAATTTCGGCATAAGCACCGTGCTGTTTCTGTTGCCCACCAGCGTTGCCATGCTCAGCATCCAGTGGGGCAACAACATGGCCTCCGTGCTCATCATCTGGGCGGTTGGAACCATCGTCATGCTGCGAGCACGGCGCTTCAACATTACGGTGACATATGTCATTTCGTTCCTCGTGCTGGCGGTCATTCGCGCACACATGATTCACGAGCCGGTGCTGTCGGAGATTTCGCCGCTTACCGGGCCCGAGTATCAGCTCTTCATCTTCTTTATGATCACCGACCCCAAGACCACCGTGCGCTCCAGGAAAGGCCAGTGCATTGTGGCCTTCCTGATCGCGCTGTTGGAGATGTTCTTCCGGCTCGACCAGAGTGTATATGCTGAACTGTACGCGCTGTTCTGGATTGGCCCGATTGCCATGCTGATTGAGATGTGGCTTGATGGGCGTCGCGCAAAGGCTGCCGCGGCATCCGCACCGGCGCTCGCTACTTTTTCCGGGATGGCCCATCCGTAACCCGTGCGCAGGAAATTGCTCAAAGGAACACGATTGATCGCTCTGAAACGAAACCCTGCCCTCTACGCCCTGCTTGCTGCTGCGCTCGTTATCACAGGCTGCAAGCACCAGCCGGCGGCTACGCACAAATCGCCTTCCAGGGCGGCATCGTCCGCGCCGCGCACAACAGCCTCCTCACCCGCAGCGCCCGCGCGTCCCACCGGCCCCATCCACTTTACGGACATCACGAAGCAGGCCGGAATTCATTTCGTCCACAACAACGGCGCGTTCGGCGAGAAGTATTTGCCGGAAACGATGGGCAGCGGCGTGTGCTTCATCGACTACAACAACGACGGATGGCAGGACATTCTGTTCGTCAACTCTGAGGACTGGCCGGGGCACGGGAAGCAGAAATCGTATCCGGCACTGTACCGCAACAACCACAACGGCACCTTTACCGATGTGACTAAACAGGCTGGGCTCGACGTGCCGATGTACGGAATGGGCTGCACCGTGGGCGACTACGACAACGACGGCTACGACGATATCTACATCACCGCCCTCGGGCATAACTACCTCTTCCACAACCAGCACAACGGCACATTCAAAAACGTAACCAGGCAGGCCGGGGTCGGGTCCGGTGGCTTCTCCACCAGCGCCGCGTGGGTGGACTACGACAATGACGGCAAGCTGGACCTTGTGGTGGACCACTACGTGGACTGGTCGATTGCCAAGGACCAGCGCTGCTCGCTCGACGGCGTTCACAAGTCCTACTGCACGCCGGAGCTGTACAAGGGCGAGAGCATTACGCTCTACCACAACCTCGGCCACGGACGATTTAAGGACGTGACCAAACAGGCCGGGCTCTACGATACGACGGACAAGGCGCTGGGCATTGCGCTGGTCGACTACGACAACGACGGCTGGATGGATCTGTTCATCACCAATGACACGCAGCCCAACAAGCTCTACCACAACAACCACAACGGGACTTTTACTGAGACGGGCTTTGCCGCGGGTGTGGCCTTCAGCGATGCAGGCAAGGCGCGCGCCGGAATGGGCACGGACTCGGCGGACTACGACGGATCGGGCCGGCAGAGCCTGCTGGTCGGCAATTTCTCCAACGAAAGCATGGCGCTCTACCACAACGACGGACAGGGCCTGTTCACAGACAATGCCAACCCTTCCGGCATTGGCGCGCCGTCCTTCAAGCCTCTGACCTTCGCGGCGTTTTTCTTCGACTACAACCTCGACGGACGTCCCGACATTTTCGCCTACAACGGCCATGTGGCCGACGACATCGCCGTCACACAGCCTTCGCTCAGCTACGCGGAGCCGCCCCTGCTCTTCCGCAACATGGGGCACGGCAAGTTTGAGAATGTGTCCGACCAGGTGGGCGCGGCGTTTCGCCAGCCGGTTGTGGGACGCGGGGCCGCCTACGGCGACATTGACAACGACGGCGACCTTGACCTGGTGCTCACAGTGAGCAGCGGGCCCGCGCGCTTGTTGCGCAACGACGGCGGGAACGAAAACGACATGCTGCGCGTGAAGACCGTGGGCACGCGCTCAAACCGCGACGGCATCGGCGCAAAGGTATACCTGACCACATCCACCGGGCAGCATCAGGATGAGATGGTGAAGAGCGGGTCGAGCTATCTGTCGCAGAGCGAGCTGCCGCTCACGTTTGGGCTGGGCAAACCCGACCCGAACAAGCGCATAACACTGGTAATCGACTGGCCGAGCGGGCACAAGGACACCATCAAGGACATCAAGCCCGACCAGTTCCTCACGGTTGAGGAAGGCAAGGGCATCCTCGCCGCACAGCCCATCCACTTTGTACTTACGCCGGCAAAGTAGCAGGATCGAAGCCGCAGCGTTTCAGCATTGCAATGATTTCGTCGCGGCTCGCTTGCACTTTGTGACCCGCGCCTAGCAGGTCTTCGGCCTCGACCGGATACCAGTTGCGCCGGTCACGATGAGTGAGCCCCGCGACGTCGATCGGCTCAATGGCGCAGTAGATGGATTCGATGAGGTCATCTGACTCGGCTGCAGAGCGAAGCCCATGTGCGCGCGCGAGGATTTCTGTGCAGGCAGCGCCAAACTGCGGTTGGTCGTACAGCAGGTACGATGGGGCCAGTTCGGGCTTGCCCAGCCGCCGCGCCGTCTCGGCGTAGCTCACCGCCGCAAAGTACAGCAGCGTGAGCGCGGAGAACACACGGAAATTATCGAGGTTCGCGTACAGCGCAGCGATGAGCCGCGATGCGGCAAACAATTCAGCGTCGGTCTTTGCGGCGTAGTCGGCCAGCCGCGTGGCAAACTCTTCCCTGCCCCAGTGGCGCTCGAAGATTTCCGCGAGCCGTGCCACGCCGAGCAGCGCAAGCGGAAATCCAGTCGAGAGAAGCGGGTCGGCAAAGCCAACCGCCGAGGGCAACAGCGCCCAGCGCTGTCCCGTGATGGACGCGCTGCGGAAACTTAGGCGCGGCAGGTGACGGAACGGCTGAACGGCTTCTGCCTGTGCGAACTGTTGCTGAAGAATTGGGAACCGGGCGAGGACGCGATCCCAGGCGGGCGCGCCTTCGGCCAGCCGAAGTTCGCCGGCCAGTTCATCGGTCGCTGCAATGCCCGCGCTGGTGATGCCGTTGCTGAAGCGCAGAACCCAGATCCATCCGCCATCGAAAAGATGATGCACGGCTGCGTCGTCCATTGGATAGGGCGGTGCCGCGTCGAGCGTAACGGCGTTCATTTGGTCCAGCCGCCGCACGCCGCGAAAGTGGCTATATAAGGACTGCGTGGCGGGTAGCCCCGGCAGCGGCAGCTCGCCCAGATTGAGCGCGTGATGTAGAAATCCGCGCTGGCCCGTTGCATCCACAACAAATTGTGCGGTGATGTGGAGTTCGTTCCCGTCACGAGAGCCGCGCAGAACAGCACCGTCGGGCTGCTCGGCAAATTCGCGCAGTTCCACTTCGTCAAGATAGTCGACCCCCTGGCGCTGGGCTTCGTGCACCAGAAATGCGTCGAAGTCGGCGCGGTACCAGTGCGTGTCGCCGATGGTGTCGTTGGGGCTTGCGGCGACAAGCAGCTGGTTCTTACGCTCAATCGTTGCTGCGCTGCCCGGCGTGTGATGAAAAAAGCTGAAGCCGCGCTTCAGCCCACAGGCCAGCTTGGGATGGCTCTGCTGCCAGCTTCCCCACTTGCTCAACGGGCGCAGCGCAGGCAGGTCATAGTGCACCGCCAGCTCTTCGAGCAACAGATTGGAGAGCGGCGTCGACGACTCGCCGATAACCATGCGCGGATGCCGTCCACGTTCCAGTAGCACGGTGCGCAGGCCCAGCCGATGCGCGATCATCGCCGTGAGCGATCCGGCAAAACCCGAGCCGACCACGGCAACGTCATACTGCTCGTTCAACTCTGCCTCCACATGCCGCGCAGCTTACCGGGACGATGACCTTCTGCTGCAGATTCATTGCGCGCAGCCGCTCCAGGCGCGCCTCAAAGCAAGCCGCGCACTCGGCTTTGCGCTTCACCTCCCACAGGTCCACAAATACCCGCCCGGGGAAGACCCTCCCGTGGCTCTGACGCAGGCCGTACTCTGCGGCGGCTTCCACAATGCTGAGGTCCGGCGGAGCAAACGCCCCTGCTTCGGCAAGGGTTTCCATTGCTCCGTTGCCGCCCCGTGTGGGAATCAGCGTAGCTGCGGTGGCTCCGCAGTCAAAGGCAAAGTTGAGTGAGCGCTGCGCCCAGTGCAGCGATTCCTCCGGCCGCATGAATGGCGGCTGCACCAGGATGAATGCGCGCACTTCGATCCCGTTCTTCCGCAGATAGTCGGCGGCGTCGGCGAACTGGTCCAGCGTCATGCGCTTGTTAAGCATTTCCAGTATCTGCGGATGCACGGTCTCAAGCCCCATGGCAACCTCCAGCTTGCCGGCCAGCAAGTCACGGAACTCCACACACCGCTCGCCGACAAAGGCCGGGTGGCACTCCACGATGACCCGCTCGAAACCGCGGACTCTCTCGGCAATCGCGGCATAGTCCTCGACGGGAATCGCGCGCGGATCAAAAAAGCTGCCGCTGTTGTAGAGCTTGACGATGCGGGCCTCGGGTAGCCGCGCGAGGGCGAAGTCGATCTGTGCAGGGATTGCGCCTGCGGGCACCGGCTCCTCGAGCGTGTTCCGCCAAAGGTCGCACATGGCGCAGTGGAAGGGACACTCGCGATTGGTAAGAAAAATGGTGGCTACCGGAAGGGCCTCGCCGTTCGGCGCATACTCGTCTTCCACAAAAAAGCCGTACGGCTCGCGCGGGTTCCGCATGGCGCGGGCGGGCCGCTGCTCAGTAATCCAACGGTCGCGATCCGTCGCGCTCTCGGGATAGAACAACGTCACCGCACTCCTCAGAGGTACATGGAGAGAAATTGCTTGCGGTACTCGGCTTCGTGCATGGGCAAGCGGTTACGCAGGGTGTCGACGGGGATGGCTCCGTGCTGAAAACGGCGCTTGGGGAAGACCGGCATTTTCATTCCGGTCACGGCTTCCACGCCGCGCCCGGCAATCTCGCCCTTCAGTTCATACAAGCGCTCCACGCTGTAGTCCGTCAGCTTGATGAACGGAATCGCCTCGGCCACAGCAATCACTTCCGGCCGCGTGTAGGGGCTGAAACCCGAGAAGCCGAAAGAGTGCGCGGGCGCGTAGGTGCGCGTGTACGAGCGGCTGAGGCCGCCGCTGTAAGTCAGCGAGTGCTTGATCTTGCCCACGCCCCAGCCTTCCTGGTACAGCATCTGGTTGTTGACCACGCTGCGGATGGTGAGCTCAGGGTTCTCCTCAATGGGATAGTCCTTGAGGTTTTCGTCGCCGCCGTCGCCGTCAAGCAGATACTTCCACTCCGGATAGCGCTCGCGAATGCCACGGCAGAGCGCAACCGCCATGGTGGCCGACTCAACGTCGAGCGACTTGTAGTCCTCGACGATGCGGATGGTCTCTTCGGTGCTCAGGCTGGCGGGGTCGGCTTCGATGGGCTCAAGGAAGAGTCCAAGGCCCAGCGCTTCGAGAAATGCGCGCGCCTGCTCCACGTCCGGGCCGCGGCCAAGGTCGAGCACGAAGGCTTTCAGCCGGCTCGGATTCATGCCGAAGCGCTGCATGACGTAGTAGGTCGTCAGAAATACGCTGCCGCTGTCGATGCCTCCAGAGAAGCAGACGCCGACCGGCTCTTTTTCCGGAACATGCTTGAGCCATTGCGAAATCTCTTCGGCCAGTGCGCGGATGTAGGTCTTGCCGATCTCATCCAGGTTGGTGGAGAGAGACCCCGAAACAGGCGTGAAGAATCGCGTGTAGACGGGGTCGGGGTCGGGGCAGCCGATAAGCTGAATTTCAACGATGTAGTGCGCCGGGACCATGCGCGTGTAACTGGGATGAAACTGGTTGTCGAGACCCTCGGACTTCAGCCAGTCGTAGATGGCGTCAATGCGATGCGCCACGACCAGCGCGGGACCTTCGCTGCGCTTGGCCAGGAAGTAGCGCATGGGGCGGTCGAGCGAGCGGGCCATCCGCACCGTTTTGCCATCGCGGGCCAGCAGAGCGAACGATCCATGAATGCCGCGGACCGCGTCCGGCGCGCCCCTGAGGACGTGCGCCCGCGCCTCGTCAACGCTCATGTTGTAAATTTGATTGGCTTCCGGCTCGGTGAGATCGACGACGCGCTCTATGTATTGATGATCCACTGTAATCCCCTTCTAGTGTACTGAGTCTTAAATTCGTTAAAGAAATGATTTTGAGTCTTGTATCAGGGCACGACTTCAGTCGTGCCGTAAATGGTGCAAAACTGATGGGCTTTAGCCCCTGAGTGCTGCTACTCGAATCGCTTCCATATATCTAATTGTTGAATGAACTTCAGACTCAGGACACTAGCGTCAATTGTCCAAGGGTTAGTTTACGCCTCAGGCGGGTGGGGAAATCTGTGACAGAGACGACAATCGAGCCAACCGTTATCATCCTTCTTATGGCTGCTTCTCTTCCTCGCTCCCGGCGAATTCTGTATGCTTCCGACCTCGGCGGGGGAAGCACGGCAACCTATCGCTTTGGCGCGCTGCGCCGGCTTGGGCAAGACATGCATGCCTTCAATGTGTTGCCGTACACGCCGAAAAATCGCTACCAGAACTGGCTGCGCTTCCGGTATCCGGTGTGGCCGCTGGTGGCGCGCATCAATCGCGATCTGGTGAAGGCCGTCCGGACCAGCCGGCCTGAGGTGGTCTGGTTCGATAAGCCGATCTTTTTCACGCGGGCGACCATGCGCGCAATCCGGAAAACCGGGGCCAAAATTGTCTTCTATCTGCAGGACGCGCCGTTTGGCCCGCGCAACGACGGCTGCTGGATGCAGTTCCGCAAGGTGCTGCGGAAGGCGGACCTGCATTGCCTCGTCCGCCAGGCCGACGTGGAACGATACTCCGCATGGGGGCTGCCTTGGATCGGAACCCTTTTCAGCTTTGATCCGGCCGTGCACTTCCCACCACCGCACGGCTTTAACGACAACAACCGCGACCGCGCAGTCTCCTATATCGGATTCCCCTACGAGCAGCGGCCCGCATTTTTGCTGGGCCTCGCACGCGACTATAAGCTTCCCGTCTTTGTGAATGGAAGCCGCTGGGAGCAGGCGCTGACCCCGGAGGATCAAAAGGCCGTTACCCTGGGCGGCTATCTGGCTGCGGACGACTACCGGTCCGGGATTTGGCGGTCCGCGATTAACCTGAGCTTTGTAACGGAGAGCAACGAGGACGACATTGCGCACAAAGCCGTGGAGATTGCCGCCTGTGGCAGCTTCCTGCTCGCCGTCCGCACCCCCGGCCATCAGGCGCTCTTTGAGGAAGACAAGGAGGCGGTGTTCTTTTCGTCGCTGGAAGAGTGCGCGGACAAGGCGCGATTCTACCTCGGACGTCCGGACCTGCGTGAGGCCATTGCCGCGCGGGCGCGAGTTCGCGCGGTGAGCTCCGGATATGACAACGACACACAGATGGCGCGCATCCTGAACCGGCTGGACGGGAAAGCAGACTAAAGGCCAACCCGGCTACAGGCCCAGACCACCGTCCACACCGAGGATTTGTCCGGTAATAAAATGCGGGCCGGTGGCGAAGAACAGGACCGCGGCGGCCACGTCCTGCGGGGTTCCATTGCGCTGCATCGGCGTTTTGCGGGCGAAGTGCTCATATTCGGCGGAAACCTCGCCGTTCACAATCATTCCGGGAGCCACGCAGTTCACGCTCACCTCCGGCGCAAAGGCCTTCGACATGGTGTGCGTAAGCATGTGCAGCGCCGCCTTGGATGTGCAATAGTGCGCGTGCGTGGGCCAGGGGTGCATGCCGCCCAGCGAGCCAATGTTGATGATGCGCCCGTGTGCCGCCCGCAGATGCGGCAGCGCGGCCTGCGCGGTGAGGAAAGGCCCGCGCGTATTTGTCTCAAACATGGCGTCCCATTGCTCAACGGTGATGTTCTCGAGTTCGGACGTCTCAAACCGGCCTGCATTGTTTACCAGGATATCGATTGAGCCAAGCTCGGCGGCCGCCTTCGATACAGCTTCGCGTACGCTGTCAGGCTTGCGCAGGTCGGCCCGCACAGCCAGGGCCCGCACGCCCAGCGCTTCCATCTCACCCACGGTCGCCGCCGCCTGTTCGCCAGAGTCACGATAGGTTATGGCCACGTTCGCGCCCTCTTCCGCGAGCGCCAGGGCAATGGCTCGTCCTATGCGCTTGGCCGCGCCGGTCACCAGTGCGGTTTTGCCGTCCAACATATGCATGCTGTTAGTTTACGGGCTGCCGGCGGCAACGTAGAGGACACACCACGAACGCGCGCATCTTTCGTGTGATGCGCAGCACCCGATCAAACACTTCATGGTTCAAGGAAAGCCTACCAGCGACCAACCGCATGCAGGTGAATCAGGTGAACGACTGAGAAAGCTATCAGCCACAGGCCCACAACCGTGGAGCCGATGGTCACAACCATCATGCCTACGCGTTTATCCGCAGGATGCGTTGGAGCTTTGCGCTGCATTCCGAAGCACTGACCGCAAATACCAGCCAGGAGTATAATGCCGCCGACAAAAAGGGTAAGCCAAGCCATGGCCAATCTTTTTACTCCAGCGGTAGCACAGTTGGGAAGTTTTTTCTTTGACAAAAAGTTTGCCCTGCGATAGTAACTAATTGGTAACTTACACGCGAGGTACTGCCCACGGAAACCCTCTTCCTTTACAATCGCTCCAAATACACTGATTTCTTGCAATCTCAAAGCCTTTGAACCGAAAATAAGGAGTGATGATGAAGTTGTTCCGCTGGTTATGGGTCGCCGCAACGCTCGCCGTTCTGGCCAATGGGTACCGCGTTGCCATGTATGTCGTCCCTGCGGATGCGAACCAGGGCAACCTGTCGCGTATTCTGTACTACCACGTGCCCACGTGGTGCGGAATGGCCGTCTTCTTTACCCTCAACCTGATCTGTTCGGTCGTCTATCTCGCCATCCGCAACCGTAATCCCGACCGCGCCATCAAGACGGACGCTCTGGCGCTGGCCTCGGCTGAGATGGGCGTGGTCTACTGCCTGATCGGCATGGCCACCGGCTCCATCTGGGGCAAGGCCGCCTGGGGCATCTGGTGGACCTGGGACGCACGCCTGACCACCACGCTGGTTCTGTGGCTGATTTACGTTGCGTACCTGCTGGTGCGCCGCTTCATCACCGGACCTGAAATGCGCGTGCTGGCCGCGGTGATCGCCATCTTCGGCTTTGCCGACATTCCCATCGTTTATATGTCCACGCGCTGGTGGCGCACGCAGCACCCGGCTCCGGTCTTCTTTGGAGGACCGAACACCGGACTGGCGCCCAGCATGATGCCCGCTCTCTGGTGGAACATGGCCGGATGGGTGGCCTGGGGCTGCTTTGTTGTGGCCCTGCGCTACGCCGCCGAGCGCCGCCAGCAAATCGCCGATCAACAAGCCGCAGATGTGGCACTGGAGACCGCATGAATCCGATGTTCCATCGTCACCTCGTCGCCGCCTACGCCGTTACCTGGATTGTCCAGTTAAGCTACCTGGCCTATGCGGCCCTGAAGTGGAACTCCGCCCGCAAGGCGCAGCGCGCTGTCGAGAAGAAACAGCCACAGCAGTAACCAGTCCGGCGGCTGCCGGCCCCAGGGCGCTTCAGCCCATAGCGTCGTGGGGCTTGCTACCCTGCCTGCTTTTTTACACGCGTCTTGCCCATGACCGGCGCGGGCTGGTGCAGGCGCGGGCGTCCGGTGGCGATCTCCAGAAAAACATGCGCAGCGCGCGTCAGCGTCTTGTCCTTGCGGTAGATCAGCGCCAGCTCGCGATGCAGCCGCACGCCTTCCACCTTGATGGTTTTCAGCGTGCCGTTTTTGGTGTTCTCCTGCACGTTGCCGCGCGGCAGAAATCCGATGCCCAGCCCGGCGGAAATGAGCCGCTTGAGCAACTCGCTCGACTCGACCTCCATCGCGATGCGCGGCTCCAGATCGTTGGTGCGAAACAGATCGTCGATCAGGTCCCGCTGGCGTCCCTGCTTGGGCAACAGCAGGGGATACGGCATAAGATCCGCCAGTTGGACGCTTTCGCGCGCGCCCAGCGGATGCTCCGCCGGCGCCACCAGCACCACGTCGTCGCGGTGCAACGTGTCCACGGTAAGGCGCGCGTCCTTCACAGGCAGCGACACCACGCCGAAATCCACTTCGCGGCTCAGCACAGCCTCCACGGTCCGCATGCGATCGGCGCGGACAATGCTGAGACCCACGCGCGAGTATTGCCGCTTGAATTGCGCGAAGACCGTGGGCAGCACATACAGACTGGTGGCCTCGTTGGCGCTCACGGAGATCTCGCCGCGCGGCGTGCGGTGCAGCTCGCCCACGGTGACCATGATGTGGTTATGGCACTGCAGGCAATGCTCGGCAAAGGGCTCAAAAACGCGACCCGCCGCCGTAAACGTAACCTTGCCCCCGTCGCGGTCAAACAGCCGCGCGCCCACTTCGTTTTCCAGCGTGCGAATTTGCGCGGAGATTGCAGGTTGGGTGACACTCAGCTTCTCCGCCGCGCGCGAAAAACTGCGCAGTCGGCTTACTTCCATAAAGGTCCGCAGTTGCTCGAAATCCATACTTTCCGTTGCCTGTGGATGCTGAGATTTTCTCCATTCTATCTGTTGAGCCGCAATTCCCGAACCAATTTCATCGATCCTCCCAATTTCATTGATCCTCTATGATGCGAACAGCACTGGTGCGCTGATTTGCCCTTGCCAAACCATCCTGATGCCCTATCTTTCCAGTTCGCTCGTCGATTCGCTGGCTCGCAGCGCGGGGTTCACGCTTGCCGGAGTCGCGCCCGCGCCCGCGGAGGATTCGGCGGAAGACCGCAGCCAGCGCGAGCGATTTGCGCAGTGGATTGCCTCCGGCGCGGCAGGCGAAATGGAGTACCTGAAGCGCCGCAATGAGCAGGGCGAGCTGATCCGCGCCTCGCTGCATTCGGTGTTTCCCTGGGCCAGGTCGGTAGTCGTGTGCGCCGCCGACTACAGCTCCGCACAGCCGCGCTCGATTGACCCCACACCCCAAGGGACAGGATGGATTGCGCGCTATGCCCAAACCGGATCCCAGACAGGATCGCCGCAGAAGGACGGCGGCCCGGCCCGGCCCAGTGATTATCACAAGGTCCTGCTCAAGCGGCTGGAAAAGCTTGAGGCCGCGCTCAAAGTACAGCTCGGAGAATTTGAGTCGCGCTGCTATGTCGATACCGGCCCTCTTGTCGAACGCGTCTACGCACGGCTGGCGGGCATCGGCTGGACAGGCAGGAACACCTGCGTCCTGAATCAGCAGCTCGGCTCGTGGCTGTTTCTCGGCGTAATTCTGACCTCTCTTGAGCCTGGGCCCGATTCCCTGCCGCAGTTGGCAACAGACCGGTGCGGAAGCTGTACGCGCTGTATCGACGCATGCCCCACCCAGGCGCTGACGCCCTACCAGATGGACGCGTCACGCTGCATCGCCTACCTGACAATTGAGAAGCGCGGCGCGATTGACGAAGAGTTGCGCGCGGGCATTGGGCGGCAGGTCTTCGGCTGCGATATTTGCCAGGATGTTTGCCCCTGGAACAAAAAGGCGCGCCGAGCGCATGCCCCGCGCGCGGAAGACCCCGAGCTTGCGCCGCGCGCGGCCCTCGTCAATCCGGCGCTCGACTGGCTGGCGGCGATGAGCGAGGCCGACTTCGGGCAGTGGTTCTTTGGCTCGCCCGTCAAACGCGCAAAATTTGCCGGGTTCCGGCGCAACGTGGCCATTGCCATGGGCAACAGCGGGCTGGCGCGCTTCCTGCCGCGCCTGCAGGAATGGACGATGGACGACGATCCCGCGTTGCGCCAGGCGGCGCAGTGGGCCATCACGCGGCTCACGGCAAATCACTCGCCCGAACTGCCCGCCGAATTGCCCGCCGGATAGCCGCGCCCACCGCCGCATCTCGATATACTCTCTCGTGAGTTTTCAGGAGAGTTCCATCGTGCATCAAAATTTCCGCCGCCTCTTGACGAAGCACATCGTCCTTGCCTCTTCCCTCTGCCTTGCTCTTACCGTTACCGCCGCAGCTGCCGCTCCCGCAAAATCCACCCACCCCCTTGTCGCGACGCAGTTTGGAAAGCTCGCCGGGGTCACCAATCCAGCCACGCACATCAGCTCATTCAAGGGAATTCCCTTTGCAGCACCCCCGGTCGGCAATCTGCGCTGGCGTCCGCCGATGCCGCCGGCTGCGTGGAAGGGCGTGCGCCCGGCAACACAGTTCGGCGCGAGCTGCATGCAGCGCCTGCATGGAACCTTCGGCCCGTGGACGCCTGCCTTCCTGGTGCAGAACAAGGTCAGCGAAGACTGCCTTTCCCTGAATGTGTGGACGCCACGCGTCTCCGCGAAGGCCGACCTTCCCGTCATTGTCTTCATCCCCGGTGGAGGATTTGTAGAAGGCTCGGGTGAAGTCCCGGTCTACAACGGCGCACATCTGGCTTCGACCGGGATGGTCATCGTGACCATCAACTACAGGCTGGGCGCGCTGGGCTTCCTGGCCTATCCCGGCCTTACCGCAGAATCACCCCACCACAGCTCGGGCAACTACGGCATTCTTGACCAGATTGCCGCGCTCAAATGGGTGAAGCGCAATATCCGCGCTTTCGGCGGCAACCCTGAAAAGATAACCGTCTGGGGGCAGTCCGCAGGAGCGTTCAGCGTTGGCGTGCTGCTGGAATCTCCGCTGGCATATGGGCTGTTTGAACACGCCCAGGCAGACAGCGGTCTGGGACTTGCCGAACCCGCCTCAGATTTGGCCGCGGCTGAAAAGGAGGGCGTGAAGTTTGCCGCGGAACACCACGCAACCAGCCTGAAGCAGCTCCGTGCGATTCCTGCCGCAGAGTTGCTGCCTGCGCCCGGACAACCCCCCATACGCTTCGGTGTCGCGGTGGACGGGTGGGTGCTTCCCGCCGCGCCCACCGCCATGAATCGCACCGCGGCCGGAAATGATGTTCCGGTTATCACCGGCAATCAGGCAAATGATTACTGGCTGGCCATGCCGCGACTGCACTCTGCTGCCGATTACCAAGCTCTAATGGCGCGCCTTTATGGCCCCTTGGCAGCCGGGTTCAAGCGCCTTTATCCGCCGGGCAGCACACTGGCGCAAATGCGGCAGTCGATCATCGAAAGCAGCCGCGACCGGGAACGCGTCTCGATGTTTCTGTGGGCCAGCCAGCGCCTGGAGCACCACCAGGGGCCGGTATTCACCTATTTCTTCGATCACGCGATTCCCTGGCCGCAGCATCCGGAGTTCGGGGCCTTCCACTCCGGCGAACTGCCCTACTTCTTCCGCAATCTGAATGTGCTCAACCGGCCCTGGAAGTCACACGACCGGGAAATCTCGCTGACGGCGTCGTCGTATCTGAAATATTTTGCGGCGACGGGCGATCCCAACGGTTCCGGCCTGCCGCAATGGACGGCGGTTAGTCCGTCGAAGCCCTCGACCATGGAGATCGGAACCAGAACCGGCTCGATGCCACTGGCAAGCAAAACCCGCTATGAATTCTGGGTGAAATATTTCCATTCGCCGGAAGGTAAACACGCGCCCCTCTTCTAAGATATGGATAGGAAGATAGGAGAGGGAGCTTACCGGGAAGATATCCAGAATATCTTTATTTAAATCGATTCAATATAGGAACGATTAGATGCACGGAGAATATATTAAATCGGTTTAATAGATTAGCGCCGGGGGTGACGCGGCGGAGAACTTAAATCGATTGAATCGGAATTCGTGAACTACCGTTACTGGGCTGATCCGCTTTTTTTAGCCCACCGTCCCGGATCGGACTCTGCCGGCCGGGGCAACTGCTTTCCAGCCCGTCAGCGGCGCACGAGACTGCCGCTCGTCAGACTGTGCGCTCTACGTTGACCGCGCTCAGTCCCTTAGGACCCTGCTGGCATTCAAACGTAACGCCTTCACCTTCGCTCAGCGTCTTGTATCCATTCGCTTGAATCGCAGAGAAATGAACGAACACATCCTCACCTGTCGAGCGCTGGATAAATCCGTAGCCTTTCGCACCGTTGAACCACTTAACTACACCATTTTCTTTCATGCCTACTCCTTACTAAATGGGCCCTAACTCAGATGATTCCGATCAAAAGATAGAAACTGAGTCATGTATATATCGCAGGAATTCACGTTCAAATCAAGAAAAATCTTTTTCCGCTCTATTACTTAAGCGGCCGATTACGAATGATCACTGTCCCAAAGTACCCGGTGCGTGATTACCGGCCCACCCCGTATTCCGTCCTATGCCTTAGCATCAGGAGAGAAGTATGTCAGACACTCCATCTATCGATCCCCGGCACGAGCCGGTTCCTGACACCGGACTCGAACCTGAGCCGCCGCCCGCCCGGCGGCCATCCGGCCTGCGTATGCAAGCCGTCTCGCTCGCCCGCTACCTTGCGCAAAGCGAGGTACACACCTACGCCTTCAGCGTGGCCGCGAACACCATCCTCTCGCTCTTCCCTTTCATTGTCATGACCTGGACCATTGAGCGCGCCCTGTTTCACTCGCCGCGCATCGAAGGCGTCCTGACGGACATGCTTCGCTACTTCCTCCCCGCGCATCAGGACTTCATCGTCCGCAACATGGGCCTGCTTGCGCATCCGCGCCGCGGGGTGCAGATCATCTCGATCATCGCCCTGCTGATCTCCTCTACCGGAATCTTTCTACCGCTGGAAGTAGCCCTGAACCGCGTCTGGCAGGTCAAAAAAAACCGCAGCTATCTGCGCAATCAACTCATCTCCCTCGGGCTGGCGTTCTGCGTCGGTTTGCTCGCGCTCTTCTCCATCGTCTTCACCGCCGCCCAAGGCCACCTGCTGGCCATTGCGTTTCACGGCAGCACTGAGAGCGCCGTCTTCACATTACTTGGGGGCCTTATCCTGCGCATCTCCGCCGCCATCTTCAGCATCAGCATCTTTTTCCTCATCTACTGGATCTTGCCCAACCGCAAGCTGCCCGTGCGGGCGGTGCTCCCTACCGCGATCGTTGCCGGACTGCTCTGGGAAGGAGCCAAGACGATTTACGTCCATGTCCTGCCGCTGCTTAACCTCAGCGCCGCCTACGGCCCCTTCTCCGTGTCGGTGGGACTCATGATCTGGGCCTTCATCACCGGGCTCATCCTACTTGCCGGTGCGCAATTCTCCGCCACGCGACATACGCTTCGCCTGGCACGACAGGCCGATCTGCAGGAGCGGCACTACAAGGAGTCTGGCGAAAAAATCGCAAGCTGATCCGGGTTCCACCGTCCGGCGCTGCTCTACGCCACACGGATGCCTGCTTTTTCGCCCACCGCGTAATCAGATAAACTCATCGCAACCCATGGGACACCTGCGCAATTTCGAAGTCGGCGTATTCCAGCGGCTCCGTCGCGACCCGCCAAGGGGCAAGATTCACCGCATTGCCTTCTGGCTGCTGCTGGCGTATCTGATCTTCCTCATTGCCCAAGTGCTGCCGGGTAACGCACGGGCGTTTTTTCAAGCTCTTGCGGGATTCACACTTTTCCTGCTGGTCATCTTCTGCATTCCTTTGTTCTGGCGCTGGCTTATGGGCCGCGTACTGTGGAAGGTCCGCAACCGCCTGGTTGTAACCTATCTTCTGATGGGCCTTACGCCGGTGGTGCTGTTTGCGACCCTCGCGCTCGTTTTGCTCTACGTGTTCTCCGGCCAATTCGCCATTTTCGCCGCCAACGACGTCATTGAACTCGAGCAGGCGCACATCGCGTCAGAGAATCGTGCCTTTGCCATCAGCGCCGCGCACACGATTGCCGCGAATCCCAAGGCCGCTTCCATCACCCTGCCGGAATTCGACGACACGGACCCACAACGTCCGCGCACCGGTATTGCCTTTGCCGCATTCGAGAATGGCCAGCCCCTGCGGCTGCTTCCCGCAGTGTTCAATTCCGGCGCGATTCAGCATCTGCCCACTTGGGTACAGAACAGTTTCAGCGGTTTGGTTGAGGACCGCGGGGCGCTGTTTCTGCGGGCAGTGGACACGGAGACGGTGGACAAAACCAGCATCACTACGGTCACCAGTCTCCCGCTGCAAAAAGAGAACGTCGAGCAGATCGCGCGCGGGCTCGGCGCCGTCACCATCATCCCTGATGTAAATCTGCGCAATCAGAAGGCCACGGAACCCCGTACCAGGGTCACCTTCTCCCGCCACTCGATCAATGCACCGGTCGGGGTGAAGATCAACGGTCAGGATGTGAACCCGTCCAATCCAACGGGGAGAATTCGTGCGATTACCGGCGGCTCCATTCCGCCGCCACTGCACTTCTATGACTTACTGGTGACCTTCATCGCGCCGCTCGATACCCACAACTGGCAGACCGGTAAAACTCTTCCCACCTTTACCCGCGTGGACTCCCGGCCGACAGCTTTGTACAAGCGACTCTTTATCACCTCGCTCAACACGGTTCCCATCTGGCGCGATGTTTTCATCGGCCTGGCCATTGCATTCGGCCTGCTGGAGATGTTTGCCTTCTTCCTGGCCGTCCGCTTGAACCTGACCATTACAGGGTCGGTGCGCGACCTGTACCAGGCCACGGAAGCCATCGATCAGGGCAACCTGACCCACCGCATCCAGGTGAAACGCAACGATCAGTTGGCCGCGCTGAGCCACTCCTTTAACAACATGACCGCCTCGCTGGCGCGCCTGCTCGAAGAGCAGCGCGAGAAGCAGCGCATGCAGAGCGAGCTGGCCATTGCCCAGGAGGTACAGGCCAACCTGTTCCCCCGCAGCACCGTAAGCCTGCCCCTGCTGGAGCTGCACGGCGCCTGCTACCCGGCCCGCACCGTCAGCGGCGACTACTACGACTTTCTGCTCTCGGGCGCAAATAGCCTCGGCCTTGCCATCGGCGATATCAGCGGCAAGGGCATCTCCGCCGCGCTGCTCATGGCCACCCTGCACTCCGCCGTGCGCGCCTTCCGCTTTGCCGGCGAAGAGATGACCTCCGAGGGCGCAGCCGCGGCAGCCAAAGCTTACACGCGGCTCGAAGGGGAACAAGTGGTCCTCCTCGGTAAACAGATCGATGATCCGGGCCGCATGCTGGCCCTGCTCAACCATCACCTGTACCGCAGCACCCAGCCGGAAAAATACGCCACCCTGTTCCTTGCGCACTATGACGGAGACTCGCGCCGCATTGTCTATTCAAACGGAGGCCAGCTCCCGCCGTTTCTGCTGCGCGCCGATGACTCCGTGGTGCGCCTCGACCGTGGCGGCACGGTGGTCGGGCTGATCGACAACATGACCTACGAGCAGGGCGCAGAGCATCTCCATCCCGGCGACATCCTGATTGCCTATAGCGACGGCGTGACCGAGCCGGAAAATGAATTCGGCGAGTTCGGCGAGGAGCGACTCATCGAAGTCGTCCGCCGTCACCGCCATCTGCCTCTGGAGGCCATCTCCGAGCAGGTAATGCAGTCCCTCCGCAGTTGGATCGGCGGACAGGAACAGCCCGACGACATTACTCTGGTTCTTGCCCGGCAGCTATAGCACAGATTCCTCCACTTCACGCGGCAAGCAAGGAACCGTTCAGGATGGTATTCTCTTGCGGAAAATCAATCCCACGGCTGCCGGTTTCCTATAAAGTGGCTGGTGGACTTTGTTGGTGATGACAGGGTCCCGGACAAAAAAAACGTCTTGAGCAAAAATCTCTGGTAAATCGCTTTATCCGTATGGCACTATTTCCCTTCAAAAGAATTGAGGCCTGAGCATTGCTTGAAAGTCTGAAAACTGAAGTCCTGGAAGCCAATCTGGAGATCGTCCGCCGCGGACTCGTCCTCTATACCTTCGGGAATGCCAGCGGCATTGACCGCGAAACCGGACTCGTCGCCATCAAGCCGAGCGGCGTCCCCTATGAATCAATGAAGCCTTCCGATCTGGTCGTGACCGACCTCAGCGGAAAAATTGTTGAGGGCTCGCTCCACCCTTCCTCCGACCTTTCCACGCACCTGCATCTCTACCGTGAGTTCCCTGCCATCGGCGGCGTCGTCCACACCCACTCCGAGTACGCCACCGCGTGGTCCCAGGCCGGACGCGAAATCCCCCCCTACGGCACCACACACGCCGACTACTTTTACGGCCCGGTTCCCGTTACCGGCGAACTCAGCGATGAAGAGGTCGCCGGGGACTACGTCCTCAACACCGGAGTGGCCATTACACGCCGCTTCAGGGGGCTTGACCCCATTGCCGTTCCTGGAGTTCTTGTGCGCGGTCACGCACCCTTTGCTTGGGGCAAAACCCCCATGGACGCCGCGCATCATGCAGTCATTCTCGAGTCTGTCGCCCGCATGGCCTACTACACCACCTCGCTCAACGCGGCATGTGGTGGAATCTCCCAGGCACTGCTCGACCGCCACCACTTCCGCAAGCACGGACCCAACGCAACCTATGGACAAAATAATTCGAAATAGACAGGTATCCGCATTCCCGCGTATTTTTAAGGAACTCGACCGATGAAACCGCTTACTTTACTCGCCATGTTTGCCGCGGATCCTGCCAAGGCGCACCTCGTCCACCTGAGCACCGTGGATATCGCGGTGATCGCGATCTACTTCGCCATCGTCATTTTCATCGGCTTCTACCTGAAGGGTGAGAGCAACACCAGCGAAGACTTCTTCATGGCTGGCCGCGAGATGACCATGTGGATCGCCGCCCTCAGCTTTGTCTCCGCCAACCTCGGTTCGCTGGAACTCATGGGCTGGGCCGGCTCCGCCTACGAATACGGCATCCTCGCCGCGCACTGGTATTGGATCGGCGCCATCCCGGCCATGCTCTTCCTCGGCCTGGTCATGATGCCCTTCTACTACATCTCCAAGGTCAACTCCGTCCCCGGATACCTCAATCTCCGCTACGGTCCCGCCACGCGCGCGCTCTCCGGCATCAGCTTCGCCTTTATGACAATTCTGATGAGCGGCATCAACATGTACGCCATGGCCGTGGTCATGAAGGTCGTACTCGGCTGGGACCTCAACTTCTCCATCTGGGTCTCGTCCATCACCGTTGCGGTCTACGTCGCGCTGGGCGGGCTCCGTTCGGCCATCTACAACGAAGTTCTGCAGTTCTTCCTTATCTGGATCGGCTCGCTGCTCATTCCCATTCTCGGCCTCATCGAAGTCGGCAGTTGGAGCAAACTCGAAACTAAAATCTTCGAGCGCCTGCACACGCACGATTATGTCCACCTCTGGAGCACGCTCGGCCACTTCCACAACAACCCTATGGGCGTGAACTGGGTTGGTATCGTCTTCGGGCTGGGCTTTGTCGTCAGCTTTGGCTACTGGACCACCGACTTCCTCGTCGTCCAGCGCGTGCTGGCAGCAAAGGACCTGCGCTCCGCCAAGATGGCGCCGATCCTCGGCTCCGCTCTTAAAATGTGCGTCCCCTTCATCGTGATCCTGCCCGGACTGCTGGCGCTCGGCGTACTGCCTTACAAGCTGGTCGGGACAACCGTAGCGCTGCACACCGGCCAGCACACCTTTAACGAAGTGCTGCCCCTCATGCTGGTGCGCTACTGCGGCCCCGGACTCCTCGGCCTGGGCGTCACTGCCCTTATCGCCGGATTCATGTCAGGCATGGCCGGCAACGTCAGCGCCTTCTCCACCGTCTGGACCTACGACATCTACGGCGCATTCCTGAACAAGAACGCCACCGACCAGCACTACGTCAAGATGGGCCGCTGGTGCACCCTGCTGGGAGTGCTGGTTTCGATCGGCACGGCCTACCTCGTGCAGCACGCCGCTTCCATCATGGATTACGTGCAGCAGCTATTCAGCTTCTTCATCGCACCGCTCTTCGGCACCATCATCCTCGGCATGCTGTGGAAACGCGCCACCAAGGCGGCTGGATTCTGGGGGCTGCTCGTCGGTACGGTGACGTCCATCGGCCTGTGGCTGTGGGTCAAGTTCGATCCTCACGCACTCCGCTATGTGGCGTTTTCTCCGGACGCGAAAGAAATGGCCGAAAACATCTACCGCGCTATGTGGGCCTGGTCGGCATGCGTTATCGTCACCGTTGGTGTCAGCCTCATGACCAAGCCCAAACCGGACTCAGAACTGGTCGGCCTGGTTTACGGCGCCACCACGATTCCAAAAGAGTACGACGAACACTGGTATCAGAAGCCCATCGTATGGGCCGGAGTTATCTTCGCCGTATTCGTCGGACTCAACATCATATTCTGGTAGGAGCAAACACCATGCGCGAAACAATGTCCATCTGGTTTTTCTGCGGAGTGATGTTCCTCATCTACGGAATCATCATCACCGGACAGGGCCTCTGGGAGCTCAGCCATCCCCTCGCCCATCCGCCCGTCCTCTACTCGCTGCATGCACCCATCTGGTGGGGCGCGCTGATGGGACTCGCCGGGCTTATCTATACCATCCGCTACTGGCCTCGTCGTCACCGTTAATCTTTAACCCTGAGCCTTCAAATTCGAGAAAATAACACCATGAAAAAACAATTGACCTTCGGACTCATTGTAGGAAATCGCGGATTTTTCCCTGACCACCTTGCCAAAGAGGGCCGCGATGAAATGCTGACCGTACTTAAGGCAGCCGGCATTAACGTCATCGCCCTCAGCCCCGAGCAGTCCAAGTACGGCGCGGTTGAAACCCACGAAGAAGCCCGCCGCTGCGGAGACCTCTTCCGCCAGCACCGCGACCAGATCGACGGCATCATCGTCACCCTGCCCAACTTCGGTGACGAGCGCGGCATCGCCGACGCCATCCGCTACTCCACTCTTCAGGTTCCCGTCCTCGTGCAGGCCACGCCCGACCGCAAGGACATCATGAAGATCTCCCACCGCCGCGACAGCTTCTGCGGCAAAATGTCCGCCTGCAACAACCTCATGCAGTACGGAATCCCCTACTCCATCACCGGCCTGCACACCGTACAGCCCGACTCCGACGCCTTCAGGAAAGACCTCGCATGGTTCTCCGCCGTCTGCCGCGTCGTCGACGGATTCCGCAACCTCCGCATCTGCGCCCTCGGCGCGCGCCCGCAGGCCTTCAACACCGTCCGCTACAGCGAAAAACTTCTTGAACGCTCCGGCATCTCCGTCATCACCATCGATCTCTCTGAAGTCCTCGGCCGCATCGACCGCATGAAGGACGCCGACGACGCCGTGCAGCAAAAGCTCGCGCTCATTCGCAAATATGTTGAGACCGGCCACGTCCCCGAACCCGCCCTCATCAAGATGGCCAAGCTCGGAGCATCCATCGACTCCTTCATGAGCGAAACGCAGAGCACCATCTCCGCCGTCCAGTGCTGGACCGCCCTCGAAGAGTTCTTCGGCATTGTGCCCTGCACCGTCATGAGCATGATGAGCGAGCAGCTCCTGCCCTCCGCCTGCGAAACCGACGTCATGGGCACGCTCTCCATGCACGCCCTCGCGCTCGCCAGCCAGACCCCAAGCGCCCTGCTCGACTGGAACAACAACTACGGCGACGACCCCGACAAGGCCGTCTGTTTCCACTGCGCCAACCTGCCCAAGCACTTCTTCGCCGACGTCATCATGGACTTCCAGGCCATCATCGCCGGTACCGTCGGCAAGGAGAACACCTACGGCACCGTCGTCGGCCGCGTCAAGGCCGGAGCCATGTCCTACGCCCGCTTCTCTACCGACGAGTTCACCGGAAAAATTCGCGGCTACGTCGGCCAGGGCGAGTTCACCAAGGACCCGCTCGAAACCTTCGGCGGAGCCGGCGTCGTCCGTATCCCCAAAATGCAAAAGCTCCTGCGCTACATCTGCGAAACCGGCTTCGAGCACCACGTCGCCGCCAACTTTTCGCAGACCGCCGGTCCGGTGTACGAGGCCGCCTCGCGCTACCTCGGCTGGGAGATGTACCACCACGAGCCCGAGGAGTAACACGCAGTGGCCATCGTCGCAGGTGTAGATTTCGGAACCCTCAGCGTGCGCGTCACGCTGCTCGACAGCACGCGTGGTCGCCTCAGCACCGCCTCCGCTGAATATCCCCTGCACCGCAAACGCGAAGACCCCGACTACGCCACACAGTCCCACGCCGACCAGATGCAGGCCCTCGCCCAGGCCACCCGCAAGGCCATCGCCGAAGCCGGCATTGACGGCGCGCAGGTGGAGGCCATCGCGCTCGACACCACCGGCTCCAGCGTCATCCCCGTTGACGCCGCCCTCCAGCCGCTCGACGACTACTACCTCTGGTGCGACCACCGCGCCAAGGAGGAAGCGCAGCAGATCACCGCGCTCGCCCACGCGGAAAACCTCGAAGCCATCGAGTGGTGCGGCGGCGTCTATTCGCACGAGTGGGGCTTCGCCAAGCTCCTCCACTGGCTCCGCCACAACCCCGACAAGCGCGCCCGCTTCGCCACCGCCTTCGAGCACTGCGACATGGTCGCCGCCACGCTCTCCGGCATCACCAACGCGCGGCTCGCAAAGCGCAGCGTCTGCGCCATGGGCCACAAGTGGCTCTGGAACCCCAAGTGGGGCGGCCTGCCTCCGCAGGAATTCTTCTCCAAACTCGATCCTCTCTTCGACGGCATCCGCGACCGCTTCGACGGCGACTACCTCACCTCCGACCACATCGCCGGACACCTCGCGCCGCAATGGGCCGAGGCCCTCGGCCTGCGCGCCGGAATCCCCATCCCCGTCGGCGCATTCGACGCGCACTGGGACGCCATCGGCGCAGGATGCCGCGAGGGCGACGTGGTCAACGTCGTCGGAACCTCCACCTGCATCATCGCCATGCAAAAGCAGCCCACGCTCGTCCCAGGAGTCTGCGGCGTCGTCCCCGGCAGCGTCCATCCGCAGTACACCGGCGTCGAAGCCGGCCTCTCCGCCACGGGAGACATCTTTGAAGCCATCGCCCGCCGCGCCGCAACCAAAGTCGCCGCGCTCTCGCAGGGCCTTGAGCAATACCGCGCCGGACAAACCGGCCTGCTGCGCCTCAGCTGGGACAACGGCGACCGCACCGTCCTCGTCAATCCTGAACTCGGCGGCGTCACCCTCGGCTGGAACCTCATCCACACCGCGCAGGACGAGCTCTTCGCCGCCATCGAAGGCACCGCATTCCACACCCGCATCATTCTCGAGCGCATGGCCGAGCACGCCGTCCCCGTCGAGCGCGTCATCAACGCCGGAGGCATCCCGCAGAACAACAAGGTCCTCAATCAGGTCTACGCCAACGTCCTCGGCAAGCCCGTCCTCGTTCCCAACGGAACCCCCACCAGCCTCGGCTCCGGCATCTTCGCACTGCTCGCCGCGCACGCCTTCCCAACGCTTGAGGCCGCGCAGGAAGCCATGTGCCTGCCCTTCACCACCTACACGCCCCAGCCCGACGCCGTCGCCATCTACAACCGCCTCTACAAGCACTATCGCGACTTGTACTTCGCGCTGGGAACCCGCGACGCCGCTGCCGTCCCGCTCGGCAACATCCTCCCCGACCTAAGAAAAATCGCCGCCGAAGTCCGCTAGTGTACTGAGTCTTAAATTCGTTAAAGAAATGATTTTAAGTCTTGTATCAGGGCACGACTTCAGTCGTGCCGTAAATGGCGAAAAACAGATGGGCTTTACAGGCTGCGGAAAAAGTCATGCATGAGTTACTTTTTCTCCACCGAGGTTTGATTTAAGACAGAAGCA